>Ga0126378_10003721_pt1 | contig 11541 bp, 10 predicted proteins | sample PanSoiMetPlot_23_FD_92587 | JGI IMG/M metagenome (GOLD analysis project Ga0126378, IMG submission 92587) | Tropical forest soil microbial communities from Panama - MetaG Plot_23 | ecosystem: Environmental > Terrestrial > Soil > Tropical forest > Bulk soil | place: Panama | collected 2016-02-17
AGCTTCAAACACTGCTCGCTGGAGATGGGCGGCAAGAACCCCATCATTGTTCTGGATGATGCCAACCTGGATCTGGCGCTCGATGGCGCTCTATGGGCCGGGTTCGGCACGAGCGGCCAGCGCTGTACCGCCGCCAGCCGGGTGATTGTCCAGAAAGGCATTTACCAGAAATTCGTTACTGGCCTAGTGGAACGCGCCAGGGCGTTGCGTGTGGGGAACGGTCTGGACGATTCCACGGAAATGGGCCCGCAAATTAACCAGCAGCAGGTTGAAACCTCGGCAAAATACGTCTCTGTCGGCCGGGATGACGGCGCCAAAATGCTGTGCGGCGGCGAGCGCTTCGGTGATGAAAAGCGGCGACACGGCTGGTTTTTCCAGCCAACCGTCTTTGCCGACGTCGATCGCAAGATGCGAATCGCTCAGGAAGAAATCTTTGGTCCGGTGGTCGCCGCCATTCCCTGCGACAGCCTGGACGATGCAATTTGCATTGCCAATGATGTGGTCTACGGCCTATCGTCTTCGATCTACACCCGCGACGTAAACAAAGCCTTCCGCGCCATGCGCGACCTCTACACCGGCATAACCTATGTGAATGCACCAACCATTGGTGCTGAAGTCCATCTGCCCTTTGGCGGGACCAAAGCCACAGGGAACGGCCACCGCGAAGGCGGTATTGGCGCAATTGATTTTTATTCCGAGTGGAAGACGCTGTATATCGACTACTCCGACCGCCTGCAGAAGGCGCAGATTGACCGACCGGAGTGAGACATGTTGCGGGTAATCGGTTCAGTGTTGACGCTGGTCACGGCTGCTGCAGCCCAGACGGGCAACATTCAAGGCGTGGTGCGAGACCCGGCAGGGGCTGTGGTCCCCAATGCCATCATTTCGATCCAGCCGGCGTCTGGACCGGCTGCCGCGAAACCTGTTGCCGTTACCGATTCCAAAGGCGGGTTCCGCATCAAGCAGCAGGCGGGCAAATGGAAGCTTTGTGCCACCGCAACTGGCTTCTCCCTCGAGTGTACCCAGTTCGACCTCGTCCCCACAGGAAGCGTTGATCTCAAGCTGAACTTGGCGGTTAGCCCGGTTGGCAATCCCATGGTGCACACGGTGGAAGACAATCCTCTCTTGCTGTACGACGGGCAATGGGCCAGCACGTCGCACATGTACGATACGGCATTCTCCAAGGCACAGGACATCTCTTCCAAACTCACCTGCAGCTGGACACCTGATCACGAGTTCCTGATTTGCGATCAGGTGATCAGGATGGGCGGCGCCACTCACAGCCAACTTACGGTCTACAGCCATGACCATGAAGGGCACAGATACGTTTATTCGACCTTCAACGCCCCGGGTTCGCGCCCGAATTTCAGCACTCTCGAAGTAGCAGCTCGCCAGTTCATTTACAGCGGCAGCGCCGAGCAAAACGGAAAGAAAACGCTCTTCCGGACGACCAACACCTTTTCCAGCTCCGGCGATCGCTATGATTTCCTTGCCGAATTCTCCACCGATGACGGCGCTCACTGGACCAAAATGCTGGACGGCACTGCTACCCGCCTTGCTCCTTAATGCATTTGATATGCTCTAAGTTTTCGGATGGTGTAGGAGCGACGCATGATCATCGGTGTCCCCAAAGAAGTTAAAGACCACGAGAGCCGCGTCGGCATTGTGCCCTCGGGAGTTAAGGCGCTGAGCGATGCCGGCCATACGGTGCTGGTTGAGACCAACGCCGGCGCACTCTCCAGCCTTCCCGACGCGGAATACAAAGCGGCAGGCGCGCAGATCGTAAACAGCGCGCATGAAATCTGGTCGCGCGCCGACATGGTGGTCAAGGTCAAAGAACCAATTGAGAGCGAGTTCCAGTATCTGCGCGACGGCCTGGTACTGTTCACCTACCTGCATCTCGCGCCGCTTCCCGAGCTCACCGACGCGTTGCTCAAAAAGAGCGTGACCGGAATTGCCTACGAGACTATTCGTGATCGCAATAACACCCTTCCCCTGCTCACGCCCATGTCAGAAGTTGCCGGCCGGATGTCGGTGCAGGTGGGTGCCACCTATCTGGAAAAAGAGCGCGGCGGACGTGGCATTTTGCTGGGCGGCGTTCCCGGTGTCCCTCCAGCCAACGTTTGTGTGATCGGCGGTGGCATCGTCGGTACCAATGCCGCAAAGATTGCGCTCGGTATGGGTGCGATCACATCCATTGTCGATCTGAGCCTCAACCGCCTGCGAGAGCTCGATGACATCTTCGGCGGACGGATCTATACCCTGGCTTCCAATTCCTACACCATTGCGCGGGCAGTGAAGCGCGCCGATCTGGTGATCGGCGCCGTCTTGATCCCTGGTGCCTCCGCGCCCAAGCTGGTGACTCGCGCCATGGTCGAGCAGATGAAGCCTGGCGCTGTGATCGTGGATGTTGCCATTGACCAGGGAGGCTGCATTGAAACCGCACGCCCGACAACCCACAGTAACCCTGCTTATGTGGTCAGCGGCGTGGTGCATTATTGCGTCACCAATATGCCCGCGGCCGTCCCCCATACATCTACCTTGGCGCTGACCAATGCCACCTTCCCTTACGTCATGAAGCTGGCGCAGCTCGGGCCAGCGAAGGCCATTCGTGATGACAACGGAATTCGCGAGGGTGTGAACACCTATCGCGGGCATGTCACGTACCCGGCAGTGGCCGACTCGCAAGGCAAGTCAGCGAAAGCGGTGGCGAGCTTGCTGTAGAGACGGAGCTCTCATCTTCTGACCACGCCGCCTGAAATAACTGCCCGGAGCTGACCCGGTCCCTGCTGGCTTTGTGCTAACAGTCGCTGTGCTATTTCCAGATAAGCCAATGTGCGTGCCTCCGGGCGCTGCAGCTGTCCGGCCAGGCTGGCGGAATAATCAGGATTGCTAACCGCGAGCGTGGCCAGAGTATTGCTAATTTCGCGCATCATCCCAGCGGCAGAACCCGCTTGCATCAACATCTCGTTGCCCATGAACGAACGCTGGCCCCAATAGAAACCGTCGGCGGTCGCCAGTGCCGGCAGCTTCTGATTTACGGTTGCAACCAGCGACCCCAGAATCTCACTGGAACGAGCGGCATCGACACTGATGTAAGCGTTGGCAAGTTGCGCCAACTCATTCATATCCTGTAAATCACCGGGAGGATTGGGTAGCAGTCCGCGAGTCTCTTCCAGCAGCTGCCTTGCAAGCTCAGGTTGCTTACGTCCGATGGCATTCTGGGCCATCTGTATCAGCATGCTGGCGCGTTCTGCAGCATCTTCAATGTTTGCGGCGGCGGCGCGAGCTTGTTCAAACAACCCTTGATTGGCAGCCTTCCACATGGCATTGCGACTGGCGTTTTCTAAAAGCTGCTGTCGTTGTTCAGGCATGATTTGCGCGTTTTGTATCAACTCTGTGGCGCCGGCGAAATCGCCGTCGCCGGCGAGTTTGTTGGCAATCTGGCTGTAGGCCTGCCAGCGAATCTCCTCGGGAGCACTCTGTGCCAATTCAATTCCCTGCTGAACGTTGCCGTGCGCTGTAACCTCGTTGAGTTGCTGCCAGAAATCGTTAACTGCATTGTTGCCGGAATTGTTCTTGGATGCTGGGACGACTGTCCCACTTTGGGCGGGCGAAAGCCTTTGCAGCGTAGGCAGAATGTTTTGCACCATTTGCTGCAGATCAGGCGGAAAGTCGGGCTTCTGTGCTGCGGCAATAATGGCTTGCGCCAGAGGCTGCAGCCCGGTGCTAGTAATGACCGGGTTGCGCCCAGCTTGGCCAGCAAGGCCATTTTGCGCGGCTGGCTGGGCTGCGTTGCCATACATCTGTAACAGCTGAACGGCGGCGAACAAGCTTTGGCGATTCGATAGATTTGCCGTCGCCAACCTTCCGACCAGATCGGCTGCTGCCTGCGTTCCCACCGCGGGATCAGCCTGGTAGAGTTGCTCGAGAGCTGGCACCATCATGCCGGAATTATCTCCGGAGGCATTGCGCAGCAGGTCGGCCGCCAACTTACTATTCTGACGGGCAGCTTGCGACGCTAACGTCAGCTCAAGGTCTGCTTCTTCGTTTGGATTGCGTGCGTCAGTCGGCCGGGTGCTGCGCAAAAACTCCAGTGCCAACGCCGGATCGTGGGCTGCTACCGCGCTCACCACCTGCCGTCGCATGGCAAAGCCGGGCTGGAGCAGGTTCTGCTGGTCCCTCGGAAGTGTCGCCACTTGACGGTTCAGGTCCCGATACCGCTCCTCCAAACTCTTCACCAGCGAGCGCGCCAATGGCTCATCCACATCCCACAGGAGCGGAACGCAATTGGCTTCTATGTAGATCCGATTCACTGGCTGTACCAGGTCGCGCGAAGAGCTGATCGCTTCGCGCAGCATTGCCACTCCTGTATTTCTCCGCTGAGTTTCCTCGGGGGAATTCGGGTTGACCACCTGGGGTTGAGCAGTGCAAATAGTTGCCAGTATGAGAAAAGCGGAAAGAACGAACCACGGCCGGGAAAGACAGGGCATCGGCGCCTCCAGGAATTCAGAGAAGCTCGAACTCCTATTAAACACCAACGTCGGCCAGCCCCGTTTTTCCGGATACCATTCAGATCGCTTGGTTTGACCATTGATTTTCGAGTGAATTGTTCACTGCTGACCGCTGTGTCCCAAAAGTGGACGGTTGCTTTGGTTTGGCCGCCGGACTTCTGCCGTTTTGTGTAGTTTGTAGCGACTGGCGTTGGAAACCGGTTTGCAGATGGTCTAGTGGAAATCCCTATGGAATCAATTCTTCGCGACTTTCGCCATACCGCGCGGCAGCTTCGGCGGACGCCTGCTTTCACCCTCGTTGCCATCGCAACCTTGGCGCTCGGCATCGGCGCCAATTCCGCAATTTTTTCGCTGTTCGACCAGGTCATGCTGCGCGCGCTACCAGTGCGCGAACCCAACCGGCTGGTCATTCTGAAGTTCAACAACGTCGATGAGGGCAAACTTCGCTCCCAGATGTTCGGCGGCTACTACTTCTCCGAGCCCATGTTCCGCGCTTTAGCCGAGCGCACCCGGACCGTTGACCTGTTGGCACGGTCGCCGAACCAGGCGGTCGTTAGTTGGAGGGGAGATAGCGAGCAGGTTGACTCCGAAATGGTTTCCGGCAATTACTTCCAACAGTTGGGCGTCCGTCCCGCAGCCGGCCGTCTGATTGTGCCCACGGACGATGAAAAGAAGAATGGCTCGCCCGTGGCAGTGCTCAGCTATGCATTTTGGCAGCGGCGCTTCGGCGGCAGGGGCGACGTATTAGGGTCGCCTCTGACGGTCAACTCACATCCGTTCACCATTGTTGGAGTCGCACCTCCGGGATTTCGCAGCGCTGTGGTTGGCGAAGCGCCCTCCATATTTGTCCCGATCACGATGGCAGCGCAGGCCCAGCCGGGTTTTGACTGGGTTGGGGACTGGCGGGCGCGCTGGCTAAATGTGATCGGCCGCTTGCGCCCTGGGGTCAGCCGCGAGCAAGCCCAGGCAGAGCTCAATCCCATCTGGCATGCCTTGCGCGAAGAGGACCTGCAACGCATGAGAGCAACCCATGAGGGGCCGGCCACCGCGCGGGCGCGCGATCAATTCCTTTCAGGTCCGCTTCTGGTCGAAAACGGCGCACGCGGGCTCTCGCCGCTGCGTCACGATATCGGCGCCCCGATCACAGCGTTAATGGGCATGGTTGGTTTGGTACTGCTGATTGCCTGCGCCAACATCGCTACTCTGCTCTTGGCGCGTGGCGCTGCGCGCCAACGTCAAATCGCTGTGTGTTTCGCGCTGGGCGCTTCCCGCAGCCGTGTCATTCGCCAACTGCTGTCGGAAAGCCTTGTGCTCGGTTTCGTCGGCGGCACGCTTGGTCTACTTATATCGCCCTGGGCCTTAGGCTTGCTGCTTAAGCTGGTCCCCGCTCAAGCTGACATTACTCCCGCGCTTTCGAATGACCTCGACTCTCGCATTCTGATCTTCACCTTCGCAGTGGCACTTCTGACCAGCATTCTCTCAGGCATCGCTCCCGCCCTGCGTTTTTCTGCTCCGCAGCCCGCGCTCGCGCTCAAAGACCAATCCATTTCGGTTGCGAGTGGACGTTCGCAGCTCCGGCGGCTCCTGGTAGCTTCGCAAATCGGGCTCAGCGTTTTTCTGCTCGTCGCGGCCGGTTTATTTACTCGCAGCCTGCTCAATCTTAAGAATGTGGATCTCGGCTTCGCCACCGATCATGTATTCAAATTCGCCGTGAATGCGAAATTGAAAGGTTACGACGACCAGGGCGCTCTCGCGCTCTATCAACGCATTACCGACAGGCTGCGGCAACTTCCCGGAGTTCTGTCCGTGGCTTCGGACAATACCGGTCTGCTTGATGGGAACCAACGCGGCATGGACATCACCGTCGATAGCTACCATGCCGCACCCGATGAGGACACCGATGTCAATTACACCGCCGCGAGTCCCGGCTTCTTCACCGCCATGAACATCCCTCTGCTCGCCGGCCGTGATTTCGGCGAGTCCGATGCCGGGAATGCGTCCAAGGTCTGCATCGTGAACGAAACCCTGGCTAAGCGCTTTCTCGGTAGCGCGCCTCAGGCCATCGGTCATTTCATCGCGCTTGGCACCGGCGACAACATGCATCCCGATATCCAGATCATTGGGGTTGCACGCAACACGAAATACTCTGGCGTCAAGGAAGACAAGCTCAGCTTCATGTACTTCCCTTATCTGCAGTCGCCGATACAGACGGGGATGTCGTTTTATGTCCGCAGTTCCCTGCCGCCCGAGCAGGCTGCCAGCGATATTCGCCGTGCGGTCGAGAGCGTGGATGCCGGCCTGCCAATTCGATTTCTCGAAACCATGGAACAACACGTGACCGACAGCCTCTCTTTGGAACGAATTGTTACTTTTCTCTCGCTGATATTCGGGGCTTTGGCTGCCGGCCTTGCGGCGATGGGGCTTTATGGGCTGTTAGCCTACTCCGTTACTCAGCGCACGCGCGAGATCGGCATTCGCGTTGCGCTGGGCGCCAAGCGGGCCAACGTAGTGCGCCTGGTTCTCGAAGACGTGATCCTGCTCGGCAGCATTGCCATCGCAGTCGCCTTGCCGCTGTCGTTTGCAGTTGCGTACTACCTTCGCAGTCAGCTCTACGGCGTTTCCGCGCATGATCCCGTGACCTTTGCGGGAGTGCTGGTGGTGGTCGCCGCAACCACGCTGATTGCCAGTGCCTTCCCGGCATTCCGGGCTTCGCGTCTCGATCCGCTCGAAGCGCTGCGATCGGAGTAGCAGTTTTCAGCTGTGCGATAATTTGGTCAATGCGGCGGGTTTTATTTCGGGTTGCGGTGGTCCTGATGGTGGTCTGGGTTGTCGCAACCGTCATTTCGCCAACCTACGACCTGCCGAATACGGTGCTTCGCGCCGGCAAGTTCACGGCGCCGGTGGCATTTGATTTCCTTCTGACCGCAACTCTTCTTCTGCTCGGTTGCACGCTGGTCAAAGCGCAGGTATTCGGGTCGATCTTGCCCGAAGGTTGGCGGGGTACGCGGCTGCTTGCGCTGACCTGCGTCCTCCTCTGCTAGGCAGAGCCTTCTCCCCCTTTCATCATCAGAAATATTCGAACCTGGAGAATGGTTATGCCCTCATTTTTTAACCCTATTGCGATTGCTCTGCCTGTCGAACAACACTTCCAAGATCCACTGCTCAACTTCGCCGGCGCCCAGCGTCTGCCCCACTCACTCGCCTGTCCGGCCTGCGGCGGGGAATTTGCCGTTTACGTTCCGGCCATGCTGGTGTCAACCGATATGCAGGAAGTTTATGGCGATCTGACCAACCTTCTGACTGCCACCTGCGGCCGGCATCCACCCGTGATCCAGCGGCAGTGATTGGGAACCAGTGCGGGCCGCTATGCTCGCGTGCCGCGGAAGAGCCCGGCGATACCGAAGCTATAGGGCGTCCACGAGACATCGCGAAAGCCGCCGGCCCGCATGCGTTCGAGCAGTTCATCCGGCGAAGGGAATCGCGACACTGAGTTGGGAAGGTATTCGTAAGGGCCCCGAACGCCCGAAATCAGCGTGCCGACGCGCGGCAGCACGCGCTTGAAATAGAAACCGTAGAGCTGGCCAAACATTCCCCTGGGCTGGCCGAAATCGAGGATGCCAACTTCTCCGCCCGGCTTGAGAACACGCGCGAGTTCGCGCAAGCCGCGATCGTAGTTGGCGAGATTGCGAAAGCCAAACGCGGAGACCGCCAGGTCGAGACTGGCATCCGGCAATGGAAGCGCAAGTGCATCCGCTTCGATCCATTGCGGCGGATTCGGCATTCCTGTCGATTTCGCTCGTGCGCGGTCAAGCATGGCTTCGGAAAAATCAGCGCCCATGATTTCGCTTGCGGTGTCGCCACGGACCTTGGCAAGTGCGAATGCCATGTCGCCGGTACCGCAGCAAAGGTCGAGGGCTCGTGCGCCGGGTTGCTGCAGGATCGATCGGAACGTACGTGCCACGCGCCGCCACCACAGCCGATCCACATTGAATGAGAGCAAATGGTTCAGCAGATCATAGCGGGGCGCAATGTCGGTGAACATCTGCCGCACGAGTGCCGCCGCAGAACGCTCGTCCTGCGTTTCCAGGGTGCCGCGCATTGGTTTAACCGTTCCGCTGCTCATCGATCCAAACGATGCTGTCTATGCCTGCGAGAGATACCGTAGCTCTTCCACCGCCTGAATCACCGCACGCTCGGGCACGTCGGCCACAATCTCCACCCGTCCTAACTCGACCGGCAGGACAAAATGCACCACACCGTTGCGGGTTTTCTTATCGGCAAGCAGACGCTTAGCGATTCTTTTGCCTTTTACTTCTACCTTGGGAAGCGGGGCGTAGGCCAGCACTTGCGAGATTACTCGACGCGCCAGCTCCGGTTCCGTGCGCTGCATTCCGCTCGAAATCAGAGCTGCCGCGACCATGCCCCAAGCGACCGCCTCGCCGTGCAGAAATGCCTTGTAATTCGTCTCCGCCTCGAGAGCATGGCCAATGGTATGACCGAAGTTCAGGATGCGGCGCACGCCGCCTTCGCGCTCGTCAGCGGCTACGACTTCCGCCTTCACACGAACGCTCGCCGCTATCAGCCACTCCAGCGCTTCCGAATCGCGCTGCAATATGCGATCGCGGTTCTCCTCCATAAAGCGAAAAATCTCTGAGTCGCGAATGACACCGCATTTCAAGCCTTCAAAAAGCCCGGAGCGGAACTCCCGCTCCGGCAAGGTGCCCAGCGTATCAGGATCGGCGAGCACCAGCCGCGGGTGATGAAATGTGCCTAAAAGGTTCTTCCCTGCCGCCAGATTCACTCCCGTCTTGCCGCCGATTGAGGCATCAAGCTGCGCCAGCACAGTGGTAGGGAGCTGAACGTAATCGACGCCACGCATAAACAAAGATGCAAGCAAACCGGTGACATCGCCGACCACACCTCCCCCGAGCGCGATCAGCCACGCTCCGCGATCGGCTCCTCGCTGCACCATGCGGGTGGCAAGCGAGCTGATGCTGTCCAGGTTCTTCTGGCGTTCACCGTCGGCCATCTCCAGCAGAACGGGCTCAAACCCTGCGCCGGTGAGCGATGCCTGCAAGGCATCACCCCAGTGCTTCCGCACAGGCGGCGAAGTCACCACAAAGCAGCGCTTGTATTTGGGCTCGAGAGCCGCAATCAGCTCACCAGCACGGCCGATTGCGCCCTTCTCAATGCGCGCTTCGTAGCGACATGTTGCCTGGCCGCCAACCTCGATGGCCACAAGTTGCACGGATACATCATAGCTGGACGGCGGGCAGTCGTCGGCGCTTAGTGCCGGCAGCATGTACTGACGTGTGATCCGTAACATCGCTAGTGCGGGCGACGTAGAGCGGGTTGCTGCCGCGCGAACGCTGTGGGGTTCGTCGCCAAGGGTAATAGGCCACAGGCCCGCGGATCGGGAGCACGCGAGCCTGTGTTTTCCCGCGAACCGTTCGATACGCAGCCCCGCGCGAATCAGGCGCGCAAGCGAGACACGGGAGCCGTATGGTCGCAAATTCCTGGAATTGTTGGTAACGCCGAATTGCGTTTTCTGACGCCGAGTCGCGCCACCAGCAACCGGCCGGCGGTACCCCGCGACAGTAACGTGACCTAGAGGCGGGAGCTGATTGTGTTTTCAGTGGGTTAGTCAGCGAGGGTCGGCAGCTTGTTGCGCTGCGACGCGTTGATGGATGGCGTGAGTAAGCTAAACGCAAGAATTGGTAATTCCGCAGTTCCAATCGCCTTGGTGATGTACCATTGGGTTGCAAACTTAAGCAGGAGGATTTCTATGGGACGGGGTTATGACGAGGGCGGCAACGGATTTGCCTGGTTCTTGGCCGGGCTAGGTCTGGGTGCAGTCATTGGCGTGCTTTATGCGCCGAAATCGGGTGCTGAGACGCGGCAGGACATCATCAATGCTGCCGATGAAGGCCGCGAATTCGTGACCAACCGGGCTCGGCAGGCGCGTGACCAGGCGAGCCAATGGGTGGATCGCGGCCGCGACATCCTTTCGCAGCAGCGAGACAATGTAACTTCAGCGGTGCGCGCCGGCAAAGAAGCTTATCGCCAGGCGACAAATGAGGGCACGACCGGTACGGGAACCAGCTCCAGCAGTCTCTAGTGATTGCGAGCGGGCCGAGCCACTCGGCGTTTCGAGAAGGCCCGGCGCGTTCCACATTGCCTGAGGTCCAGCAGGATCTCAGGCTGTTTTTCTCTCGCAAATTCCACTGGAACGCGATAAATAACGGGGAATGGCGCGCAGATTCTTCTCTCGGAATGACGACCACTGGGCGGCCAGATAGTCAAAATCTTTACTATGCCTAATATTCAAACTGCTTTTGTTGTTGTGGCTGCTGTGGCCATTGTGCTGCAGTTCATGATTCTGCTGGCCATGTACGTCGCGATTCGCAAGAGCCAGCAGCAAGTCGAGGGCGTCACCGAGGCGCTCACGCGGCACGGTGTTCCGACGCTCGAAGCAGCCCACACCTTTCTCCTGGAGAACGCGCCTAAGCTTTCGATCATTTTGGACAACGTTTCAACCAGCACGAGCACGGTCAACCGGCAGATCGAGCGCGTTGATGCCACTGTCACGGACATCGTCGACCGCACGCGGCTGCAGGTCATCCGTGCCGATGAGTTGGTAACACGCACGCTCGACCGAGTGGAAGAGACTTCAGAGTTCGTTCACCATCGTGTGCTTTCGCCGATTCGCCAGGCTGCAGGTCTCATCCAGGGTGTGGGGGTTGGAATCGGGGCCCTCATGGGCCACATTCGGGGATCGAAGAATGGTCCGCGCAACGGCTCGCGTAAAAGCGGTGACGACGAGATGTTTATTTGAGCAGCTGCTCTTGCGCTGCTAGGGCAAACGGGAGTTCCATGCCGGACCCGCTCAGCTTTCCGACCGTGAGGAAAATCGGCCTGTCGCTGCCCGGCGTGGAAGAAGGAACGGCTTACGGCTCACCCGCGCTGAAAGTGCGCGGCGACTTGCTGGCGTGCATCGCCATCCACAAGTCCGCCGAGCCGAATTCGC
>Ga0126378_10003722_pt1 | contig 11540 bp, 4 predicted proteins | sample PanSoiMetPlot_23_FD_92587 | JGI IMG/M metagenome (GOLD analysis project Ga0126378, IMG submission 92587) | Tropical forest soil microbial communities from Panama - MetaG Plot_23 | ecosystem: Environmental > Terrestrial > Soil > Tropical forest > Bulk soil | place: Panama | collected 2016-02-17
CATCGCCCGGCGAGGCGCCCTTGTCGAGGGTGACCCAGGCATCCGTATCGTCGTGGAAGCTCTGATAGAGCCGGATCTTGGCCTCGAGATCATCCAGGAAGGCCACCTGCTCGCCGATGGTCCAGCGGTTCCAGTCCTCCTCCGACAGGGCGAGCACGCGGCTGCGATAGGGCAGGTCGTCGAGATACTCGCCCAGCAGCCCCATCTCCTTCAGATTCGTCGCTCCGGGGCGGCCGACCCGGGTGGGGTCGCGGCTCAAGGTCGCCGCGGCGCTGCGGAGCTGATCGAAGAACTGGCTCCGGCTTGTCGCGGTGGCGATGCCGGTTTGCACAATGGCCCTCAATGCGGTCTGCAGGTCGCTGAGCTGGTTCTTGGTCAGCAGCACCCGGACCTCGAGGGATTTGGCGTTGGGGTTCTCCAGATCGCGGTCGATCGCCCAGGCGTTGTAAAGCTCCGGCGCCTGGGTCGCCTGCTTCCGGCCCAGATAGGCGAGCTGCATGGCATAGCCGAGCTCCGCGGTCTTGCGCTGGAGATCTTGGGCCGGCGTCGCCGCCGGTGCGGTCGCGGCCTGCAGCGCCGCCTTCCCGCCTGCCGCCATCTGGCCATGGGAGGCCGCCTCCACCTGGCTGGTGATGGAATTGGCGAGCAGGTCGACATTCTTGCGGAAGAGAGCGACGGACCCGGCGTCGATCGGATAGAAGAGCGAGCCGACATTCGGATAATCGCTCAACTGCTTGTATTCGCGCTCCGCCGTGGGACGGTCCGAGGCCCCCGCCGGGGTGCCGAGATAGACGGAATAGACGGCGATGCCTCTGGCCAGCGCCTTCTCCCGGATCTGCGCCGCGTTGAAGCCGGTGGAGGAGAGCGGGTTGCCGGCCTCGCGCGAGCTGGCATCGGTGATGAAGACGATGTAGCGGCCGCCGAAAGAATCCCAGTCGATCTTGTCGATGGCCGTCGTCAGCCCGGCGAAGCCGTCCTCCTGGAAGGCACGGGTCGAGATCTTGGAGGCGGTGAGGGAGGCTGCCTGGCGCATGAAGGAGGCACGGTCCTTCGCCGAGTTGGGATCGACGAAGACGTGGGAGAGATACTCGATCCCGGGAACGGCCTTCGGGTCGTCGCGGAAGCCGACCAGACCGAAGCGCATCTTGTCGCCGAGACCGGCCCTCTCGATCTTCTCGTAGACATCGGCGACCACCTCGCGGGCGGCATCGATATAGGGGCCCATCGAGGCGGTGGCATCGATGACGAAGACCAGGGCCGCGGAGAAATCCTTCAGGGTGTCGACGCGCTCGGTCTGGACCGGGACGGCCGGCGGCCCGCCGGCGGTCACCGAGGCGACCTCGACGCTGTTGACCCGGAAGCCCGAGCCCAGCATTGCCTCATGCGCCTGGAGGATCGGCAGCAGATAGAACTGCTTGCGGATGTCGACATATTGATCCGGCTCCTCCGCGATCACCGAACCGTCGGCGGTGTGGCCGGTGGCGGCGATCTCCTGCCGGAGGGCGGCGGTCTTGGCCTTGGCATCGTCGGCCTGCGCCAGATCCAGCATCGGCTTCTCATCGGCGAAGAAGAGCACCCGGTCGCGCCCCGCGCGATTGGCAAAGCTGAGAACCAGGGACTGCTTCCATTCGATGGTCTGGTCGCTGGCGAGCCAGCCGCGGACCAGCCCGGCGGCATTGGCGCCGACCTCGACGAACTCCTTGCCGGTCGCATCCTTCTCGCGGCCATAGACGTAGAAGATCGTAAGCGGCGGCACCACCTCTCCGCCGGCGGCGCCAGGCTTCGCCACCAGCATGGCCCCCGGCCGGGTCAGCACCCGCTGGTAGAGCGTAGTCTTGCCGGGCATCAGCAAGGGCTTGGCCGGCGGGCTGTCGGCCCGGGCGGGCGGTATGACAGGGGCGAGGAAGCCCAGGAGCAGGAGAACACCGATGAGGGATGGGAAACTGCGCATGCCGCCGCTCCTCAATTGCCGCTGCCCGACCCGCCGACCTGCTTCAGAAGCGCCCCCGCTTCGCTGTTTCCCCCTTGTTGTGCACGCTGCAGCCAGACAACGCCGCGCTCGACGGCATCGGGTTGGCTCGTCTGGCCCTTGACCAACAGGCGGCCGAGCAGGAATTCGGCCTCCACATCGCCGGCCTTGGCGGCCGGTTCGTAATAGGTGGCGGCCTGATCGGCATCCGGTGCATCGAAGGCGCTGGTCTGCTTGCTGAAACCCGTCGGATCATACATCCGGCCGATGGCCTTGGACGCGCTCGGATCCCCCAGGCGCTGGGCGTAGCGATAGATCACCAAAGCGAGATCCGGATGGCCGGCATCGGCATAGGCCTTGGCCTCCAACGCGGCGGCCGGCGCGGCGGGATTGCCGGCCAGGTAGCGCCGGACCTCATCTTCGCTATAGACCCGGGCCGGGGCGGCGGGGACTGCGGGTGCCTGGGCGGCGGGCGCCGGCATCGGCGGTGGCGCGCTGAAGGGCGGCCAATGCTCGAGGAAGGCGAGACCGGCGAAGGCCGCAAGGAAGACGGCAAGCCCGGCGAGGAACCAGGGCCAGACAGGTCGCCGCGGCGACGGCAAAGGCGGGGCGACAGGTGCTTCGGCCACCAATGGCGGAGGCGGCGTGGGAGCCGGCTCCGGTGGATTTTCCACTGGCGGAGGTTCGGGCGGGGGCGGTGGCGCCGGCTGGCCGGGCCGCGCCTCGACATCGAGCACGATCTTCGGCCAGGCGATGCGCGCGCGCCGCGGCTCGCCTGTCTCGCCGGGAAGGCGAAGCCCGACCTCCACCGTCGCCACATCGCCGAGATACCAGGTCTGGGCGGGGCCGATGGGGATGATGAGCGCATCGCCCTGCAGGCGCGTGTCGGTGAAGGGCAGCCAATAGATGTTCTGTTGCCAGCCGAGCTCGGCGAGGAAAGGGTTGCGCTCGCCCCCGCGCCGGAAATAGAGCTCGACCGGCTTGGGCTCTATCAGGCCAAGGCCCTCGACGCGCAGCCGGCACCAGCCGTTGCGGTCGCTCCTGTCCTGGCTTGCCGAGATTCTCAGCATGCCTCTCAGGCGGGTGCCGCGAGCCTGGAGTCGAGCCGTGCCCGCTCGATGATCCGCCCCAGCGCGGCATTCTGCTCGGGGCTGATGTCGCGGCCATGGGCATGGCCGATATTGTCGAGAGCGGCCTGGACGAAGGCGGCCATCCAGTCGAGGGCAAAATCCGCTGCGATGGGCCGCGCCTTGTCTCCCAGGACCGGAAAGATATCGAAGCCCTCCGGCGGCTTGAAGGCGCGGCGAATGGCCGCGCGAGGCGCCGGCGGCACGGGCGGCCGCTTTTCCGGAGGCCAGTCGCCGAATCCGAGGAAGCTCACGACGTCGTTGATCCGGTTGGCAGCGATGCAGGCGGCCTGGGCGGCGGCGATCTCCCAGCTTGCCGAGACCGTCGTCAGCCCACCCACGCCGCGCGCGATTGCATCGGCGACACCGAGACGATGGACCGTACCGATGAGCTGCTCCACGAGATATTCCGCCGCGTCCCGGTCCAACCGGCGTCGGCGCGCGTCGCTCTCATCGGCCGCGAACTGACGCATGTCGCGGACCCAGGTCTGGACCGCCTTGCGGGCGAAGGTCGCGGCCGTGCCATGGTCGGCCCCCTTCGGCGCTGCAGCCTGATCGCCAGCCTCCAGCTCAGCGAAGACATCGGGCAGGGCGGCCGGCGCCCGCCTCGGCGTATCGCTCGCCTCCATGCCCTCGAGGCTCGCGACGTCGAGATAGAGCTCGTAGAAGCTGCTCTCCTGGGCCGAGAGGGCCGCGACGAAATGGCCGATGGCACGATAGCCGTCCTCGGTGCGGATCGCGGCACCCACCGCATTGACGGTGGCCAGCGCGCGCTTCAGCGTCTCATCGCGGCTGCCGACCGAGCCGGCATCGTAGAACCGGCCGAACTGCTGGATCAGGAGCGCGGCCTGGCGCAGCAGGCGCCGGCGGATCTGTTCGAGCTTCACCACCGGATCGCAGGCTCCGGAAACCTGCTCCACGATATAACCCGCCCCGCCATCGTTGAGCGTCAGCAGCGCATCGAAGGCCCGCGCCGGCTCGCGGAAGTACTGGATGACGTCCCGGTCCTCGAGGAAATATTCCCTGAGCTTCGGCAGCTCACCGGCGATCGATGAGGCATAGCCGATCTCGACCCGAGGCTCGGTCGCGACCTCGAGCCCGTCGCGGATTTCCGTTCTGTAGGCCACGAGCTGGTTCTGGGCGATGCTGGGATTGCGCAGCCAGAGCGTGTTGTTGAAGGGCGTGCCGTCCCAATTGTCGAGCCACTGGTCGCGCTGATAGAGCTCGATCAGGGAGGCGAAGATGCGCCGATACCACTTCCTGCGCCGGGATTCCTCGTCTTCGCCCTCCTTGCTGACGAACTCGATGTCGGATTTGGTCAGGACCACGAAGAGGGCGTTGCGCTGCTCGCGTCGCTCCGCCGGAGTCTCGCCATGGGTGGCGAAGATCCATTCGCGCAGCAGAAGTCCAAGATCCTTCACCTCGGCGGTGCCCTCGGGCATGCAGAGAAGGAGCGAGGCGAGGTCAAGCTCGTCGGTATAGCGCTGGAAGAGCACCGCGACCTTGCCGCGGATGAACAGCTCGCGCGGCCGGCGGGCGAGATCGCGCTCATCGTCCTCGCCGAGCTGATCGCGGATGTTGCTGTATTTCTCCCGCGATCGGGCGCCAGGGAAGTCGAGCAGATCGACCTGCTCGAAGATCGGCCAGGTGTGATTCTTCAACGAGATGTGGAGCTCGGCCACGAGCGCGCAGAGCACGGCGCGCGGCAGGGCCGCCTGGCGTCGGACGCCAGGCCCGATGCCGAGGCATTTCACCAGGTCGCGCTCATCCTCCGGGGTCCCGAGCTCGAGCTTGATCCGGTCCACATCGATGATGCTGCGGTCCCGCGGCTGGATGGCATCCATGGCGGCGAAGGCGGTCGGCGCGAAATCGAGCTCGAAGAGCGCAGCCGCGAGCCGCAGATAGAGTTCGGTGAACTCCGCGATGCCGCCCCAGAGCACGCTGAAGAAGCGCGCGCGGTCGGGGATCGAGAGACGGCTGGCGTTCTGCTCGGCGAAGCGCCAGTACTCGCTGGCAAGCCAGCTCGTGCGGGTCGGAAAGTTCCGCAGGAAGTATTCGCGCAGCTCGAAGATCGCCTTCTCGTCGAGATGGCTGGCAAGCACGCTGCTGCCGGCGCTCTTCTGGAGCTCGCTCAGCAGGTCGCGCACCTCGTTCGGCCCCGGCACCTCGAATTCGAGGCGATTGGCATCGAAGTCGGAGAGATAGCTGTTGGCCAGGATGCGGACGAGGTCGGTCTCGGTCAGGAGCTGCAGAGAGACGGGAAAGCCCGCCGGCGTCTCCCGGCGCTGGGTCGAGAGGCGGGTCACGAGCCCGGTCGATTCCTTGCCGCCCGGTGGGTTGATCTCCTTCAGAAAGTCGAGCTCCTGGCCGGCGAATTCGGCGACCATGCCTTCCCGGCCGGCCGATGGACCCTGCCCAGGGTACCCTCGCGGCGGCTTGCACAGGCTCGAGACGAGATAGGACTTGCCCGACTGGCTGGGGCCGAAAACGCCGATGCACATCCGCCGGGTCGCCGCCCGCCCCAGCTTGCCCGCCACGCTCTCGATCCGGCGCGCCGTCTCGATCAGTGACAGCGCCTCGCTCGCCACCCGCGGGGCGTTGGCCTGGACCTCGACCACCCACTGCCTGGCTTCGCCGGCCGCGGCGGCCAGATCCTGAGCGGCGCGGGCGAGCGCCTGTTCCTGCATGGGGTGCGACCTCTCTAACTCTGCTTGAGAATTCCCGTATCGAGCCAGTAGCCCTCGCTGTCGCGCAGGGTCTGCAGCTTGAGGGCGAGCGAGCCCTTGGCCTGCTTCATCCCGCTCTCCGGCGAGGTGCGTGCTTCCTCGATGACGAGATCCTCGCTGAGCCGGTCCTGGCCTCGCTGCCTGCGGGCGAGACGGACCGAGATGGGCGTCATGGGATTGAGCCGCGCACGTTCCTGGTCGGTCACATAGTCGAGGGTATAGAGGCGGGTCGCCGGCCACCAGGGACTGGGGAACTGGCGGAAACCCAGCGCCATCACGCCGCGAAAATCGAATGCGCTGTCCGGCAGGTTCTTGCTCTCGTCGTCCAGGTCGAGGTCGGCGTAGTAGGTGTCTTCCGCCGGGATGCGGCCGCTGCCGTCGAGCTTGCCGATATAGCGCGCCGTCGATTTCAGATGGCGCATGCGGTCACCGCGAAGGTTGAAGCCTTCGATGCCGCCCTCGGCGAGCACGCTGACCATCGCGCCCACGGCGGCGGTGGTCTTGGGATCGTCGATCCGCGCCTGGAAATCGCGGAAAGGATACCAATGGCCGACATGGAAGTGATGCAGCGGTACGATCCGGCCGTTGTACATCGGAAGGGCCTCGCGCAGGCATTCATGGATCGCGGGCAGGCGTGAGGGCCGACCGGAGACCAGAACCACATCGGTGCGGTAGCGCCAGATGATCTCCGACAACACCTCCAGCATGGGCTGGAGCACGCTGCGCACCGTGCGCTCGAGATGCTCGAAATCGACCGGGAACTTCACCTGGGCGAGATCGAAGCTGCTACCGCCGCGCCGGGCCACTTCCTCGTTGACCCAGCCGACGATGGTGGGGCTGGGCGCCTTGCCCTCGGCGAAGAGCTCGGCGAAGCCGAAGGTCTGGGCCGTCCGGTCGCCGCTCTCCTCCGATGTCTCGTAGCGCGAGAGCATGCGGATGGCGATGGGCTGGGCGATCTGTTCCGCGAATTGCTGGCGCCGGACCTCCCAGGCCACCCCCTGGCCGGAGCGGTTGCCGCCGAAGAGCTCGGCGATCATCGCACTGCCTGAGGGCACGCCGGCGGCCTCGGCCGCCTTCTCGATGGGTCCCAGCACATGCTCCTGGATCACATGCAGCACCACATCGTCGCCCGCGAGACTGAAGCCTTCGCGGAAGAGCTGCTCGGGAAAGATGGTCGTGTTGGCGCCCGCGCCGTCATAGTGATAGTTGATGACCACGAGATCGGTGGTGCCGCCGCCGACATCCAGCGTCGCGACCCTGAGCGATTTGGGCGTGGTGTTGTCCGCCCGGCGCATGACGTCGAAGAAGGCGCCGGCATGGCCCGCGAAATTGCGCGCGACCTGGGTATACATGTAGACGGCCTGGGTCGCGCTCGCCTCGTCCCATTCGAAGAGAATCTGGGGCAGTGCAATCCCGCCTTCTGCCGTTGGAGGCATCGCCAGCCCGGCATCGTCCAGCGCGCCTTCGGCAACCGGGGGAAACTGCGCCTCCCCGATCATGCGCAGCAGGCGGTAGGCGAGGTCGCGCGCATCATGGGCGCGGGTGTTGAGGATGCGCCGCTCTGCCAGGGACAGCGCCGAGGGGATCGTCATGATGATGCGGTCGAGCCTGCGCGGATTCTCGGAGTTCGGCTGCTGCAGCCGGTGGCCCGGTGAATTGATCATGCCGATGGCGTGGAGGAAGATCTCCACCAGAGCGAACATGAAAAGGCTGCTGCGCGAATAGCGCGGATCCATAGCCGGCAGCTTTTCCGGGTCGTCATCCGCCAGCCGGTGCAGCGGCTCGCCCAAATCGTTGACCAGCACGGCGAAAGGACCCTGGGCGGCGAATGGCTCGTTATCGCCGCCGAGCCCGTGATAATTCAGCCGCCATGGCTGCTTGGTCGGTTCCCGCGACCAGAGATAGCGCTTGGGGCTCGACATCCCCGTATTGCCTTCGTTTCCCACCCGAAGGCCGGCGAGGCGCACGGCCTCGTCGCCGACCCGAGCGAGAGTCGGCCATTCGAAGGCATCGCTCCGCCCGGAACGGTGGGAGAGGTGGTTCTTGCCGAAGCTCACCCGGGCGAACTCGACCCGCGATTCGAAGGGGTCGCTATAGACCTGGAGAGGAGCGGAGAGATCGCGCAGCTCCAGCTTCGCCGCGCGCCCGAGATCGGCGCGGCTTCCCTCGCGCTCGACTACCAGACCGCAGGTGCGAGAGTTCCCCACATCCAGGATCAGGTCGCAGTCGATGTAGCGCTGGCCGCGCTTGGAGAAGATGTCGACCAGACGGAAGCTCTCCGGAAGGGTTTCGGTCCTGTCGAGGAGGTCGAGAAAGGCGGCATAACGCAGCAGGGGCTCGGCCCAGCCGGTGCCGGAAAGCTCCTCCGCGACATCGGCATCGCTGATCGGATCGAGGCGCCGGCGCCCTGCGCGGCGGCTCCGCCGCTGCTCGAGCATCTCGCGGAAGATCTCGTCGATCCAGAGCCTCAGCCAATCCTCGCCCAGATACCACATCACCGCCTCGAGCCGGTTCGCCAGCGAGAAGACGAGACCCGCCTCCGCGTCCCGTTGCGAGGGAGCGAGATAGGGGCGGCCTTCGACGAAGGGCATGAGATTGGTGTCGAGGGCGAGTACCAGATGGTAGTCGTTGCCCTCGGGATCCGGCGCGGGGAGGGGAACGAGGCAGACCCGCGCCCAATTGGTCGGGCCGTTGAAGAAGCCCTGGCCGACGCGGCGCAGCAGGGGGATGGGAATCCAGCGGCGCTCGACCATCTCGAGCACCTCGCGCGGCCCCAGGCTATATTTGATCGGGAGATTTGCGGTCTCGCGCTGGACCGGCTCCTCGTCGCGGCGCGCAAGGCAGAATTCGTTCGTCCCCGGCGCCACCCCTTTCTTGGCGACATCATGGCAGCCCCAGTCGCGCGGGATGCGGGCATCCTTGGAATTGATGCGGAAGTCCAGGAATTGAATCCCGCTATGGGGGATGACGGTCACCGTCCGGGAGTGATGCCGCAACGGCTCTTTGATGGTCATGAGGGCCCGGTCATTCCTCGTTCGCCCGCAGCCAGGCGCGAGCCAGCCAAAGCTGCGGAATCATTGGCAGAAAGCCCAGGACCGCGCAAGGCGAGCCGGTCATCGGCGCTGCCGCGGATCAACGAACGATCTCGACATGATAGGTGGAACCCGACTTGTTGACGCCGGTGCAGGTGGCATCGCCGGTGCTGCCCTGCGTGCATTTGGTCACCGAGGGCGCGTAGCTGGTGCCATCGGGACAGGCGATGGGTCCGGAATCCTGAATGGTGAGCCCGCCTTTGCCGCTCAATTGCGCCTGGGCCTGTCCCTTGCACTGGCTGGAATCGGACCGGTAGATGGTGACCGTTCCGTTACCCTGATTATCGAAGCTGTAGGTCTGGCGGAGCGGCTTGCCCGTGGCCCGATCGAAAAGGCCGCTCTTCGATCTCCATTCGCCTTGCAGGAATCCGAGGCTCTGACCCGTGCTGCCGGGCGGCGGGATCTTCAAGCCCTGGGTCGGCTGGTTGAGCCCATTGGCCTCCGGATTGGGCGGCTGGTTTTGCTCCGCCTGGTTTTGAGGCTGCTGCGAATTCGGGGGCTGGTTCTGGGAGTTCTGGTTGTTCTGTTGATTCTGCTGCTCCTGATTCTGCTTGTTCTTGTCCTGAGCGCTCTGGTTCGGGTTCTCCTTGTTCTGATCGGCTTTGTTCTGATCAGCCTGGTTCTTGTTGGCCTGGTTCTGGTCGTTCGGGGTCTGGGTCTCAGGATTCTGGTTCTGGTTGCCCTGGTTCTGGTTACCCTGGTTCTGGGTCCCCTGGTCGGGCTCCACGCCGTTGGTGGTGCCCTCTGTCCCCGGCGTTGTCCCTGGAACCACGCCCTCACTGCCCGGGGTCGTGGTGCCCGTGGTGGTGCCAGCCTCGCCGGGCACCGTCACCGTGCCGTTCTCCGTACCCGTCGCCGTGCCGCCGGGACCGACCGTCGTGGTGCCGTTCGGGCCGACCACCGTGGTGCCATTCGGGGTGGGGTTCGGCGTCTCCGGTGTCTCGGGCACCGGCGCCAGGCTCTGGGGCAGGAACTTGTCCACGAGCGGCACCGGCACGCGCAGGCAGGAGTGCAGCAGGAAAAGCAGCAGCAGGAGCAACAGGAGGAGGCCCAGCAGCCAGAGAAGCCAGCGCCACCAGGGCCGTGCCGCCACGACCGCGACCTCCGCCGCGGGGATGGAACGGTTCACCTGCGGACGGAAGCTCAAGCTGTCGAAACCCGAGCCGCTGCCACCTTCGAAACCCCAAAGGGTGAGGACCGGCTGGCCGCCGACGAAGAAGAGATTGTCCATGCCGGGAGAGCGCAGCGCCAGGCGCAAGGCATGGCCGAAATTCTCCTGGGCGCCGCGGGTCGAGGGGCCCGCCGCCTCGAGATCGTGCACCAGACCCTGGAGCTTGGCCCGCAGGCTTTCGAAGACGGGGCCGAGATTCGCCTGTTCTGTCGGGGTCAATTCGCTCCAGCGCCGCACTGGTCCATCGACCGTGGCATGCCAGCCGATGCTCCGGCTCGCCTCGTGTATCTCCGGCCGGGCGAGATAGCGGGCCGCGGCGGGGCCGAGGCGGCTCTCGATCACCGCCGCCAGCTTGCGGTAATTGCCGTGGACGGGCTCGCCGCCGAAACCCAGCGGACGATACTCGCCCGCATGGCTCGTCAGCAGAAGAGGACCTGAAAATTCTATTGGCATAGCCGCACATCAGGCTCGCCGCTCGCCTGCCTAATTGCTCTCTCCATCTCGGGGACCGAGCCGGGATGATAGACATGGCCGCCGGTCGATTGCGCCATGCATTGGGCCGCATCGACGGGCTCGTCGCCGATATCGATCACGTTGATCCGCACATTGGGCTTGTTCGCCGCGATCGCACGCGCCGCGGCACAGGGATCGCCGCCGCAAGTATCGTTGCCGTCGGAGACGACGACGATGATGCCTGGCCTGACGCTGGAGATGATGCGCCCCGCGCGCGCGACCGACAGGCCCAGCGGCGTCCCCGCCATGGCCTGGAGGCCATTGACGCGCTGCTTCAGGATCCCGCGCTCCGGCGGGGTGTAGAAATTGTCCCGGTTGATCCTGTCGCAGGCACCGAACTCGATCAGGGCCACATCGACGTCATTGGGCAGCCCGTCGACGAACTGGCCGATGGAGCGCTTGGCGGCATCGAGGCGGGAGCCGCTGCTCCCCATCGGATCGCCCATGCTGCCGGAGCCGTCGACCACCATGACCACCTCCGGCGCATCGTCCGGGCGGCGCTGGGGAACGCAGCTTTTCTTGGCGGTGGTCGTGCTTGGCACGGTCGAGGGCGGCGGGGCCTGGGCGATCTGAGGCGCTTTCGGGATCGCGGGCAGCGGAGGCAGGGTCGGCACTGCCGGCAGCTTCGGCGCCTGGGCGATCTTGGGCGGCGGCGGCGTGGGCGCGGGTGGCGGCAGGTTCTGAGCCGGCACGGTGGGGGGCGGCGTCGGCTCGGGTGCCGGCAGGATACAGGTCGCAAGCTGGCGGTCGCGCAGCGCCTGGAGCGATTTCGACTCGTCGGCGAGATGGTCGGAATCGCGCTGGGCCTGGATGAGGTCATTGCGCAGGTCCGGGGCCGGCCCCTGTCGATCGACGACAACGGGCGGCAGTGGTTCGCAGGATTTCAGCAGGAGCAGGATCAGTACCCCCAGCAGGAGGAGTAGCAGGAGCCAGCGCAGGAGA
>Ga0126378_10003724_pt1 | contig 11539 bp, 4 predicted proteins | sample PanSoiMetPlot_23_FD_92587 | JGI IMG/M metagenome (GOLD analysis project Ga0126378, IMG submission 92587) | Tropical forest soil microbial communities from Panama - MetaG Plot_23 | ecosystem: Environmental > Terrestrial > Soil > Tropical forest > Bulk soil | place: Panama | collected 2016-02-17
CGTAATCAGGCCATCCCACTTGCCATAGTCCTTAGGCGGCGCGATGTTCTGCTTGTACCAGAAGGCATGCAGCATCTCTTTCGACGCCAGCTTCTTCGGCATGAAGCTCAGTTCGACAAACGGGCGCACGCCATTCGCCAGCAACCCGTCATAACTTTGGTCGACATAAGAGAAGTTGTAGACCGGGTTGCCCTGCGCGTCTTCGTCGTACACGCCCATCTCGTCATGGAGGATGGCGTGAAAACGTACGTAGCGCAAATCCGTGATGCCCTTAACCACCCGAAGATCGCGGCGATAACTATTGCGCAGCGACAAGACTGCGCGTCCCGAACCGAACATCTGTTCCCAAAAATGCGGGAATGGATGGGTTGGTGTGGACGCATCGATCACGACCGTCTCGGGCGTTTGCGATTGGACGGGAAGCGTGGCTAGAAGGGAAACGGTCAAGAAGAAAGCGAGTAAGGATGCCCGATAACCCCGGCTCTTTCTCATGGGCGATATGCGCTCCTGATATGCACTAAATCGGTTTAGGGCGCCCATTTTACGATACCATCCAGGGCCCTGCAACCACGTGAACATTGTAAGCGCTTTTGGCTGGCTCCCTGGACGCCTCGTTTCTGTTTCAAAGTTTCGTTTAAGCGCCGGACCAGCAAACGATACAACGTGGAAACGTCACCGACGCATGTGACGTGGCTCACAGCCTGTTGTTCAACCTTCCCTGAGCCTGTTAACAGAAGAGATCTACGGCTTTCCTCGGATGTGCGGGGCGGCCTGGGTTTGGCTTTAGTTTGTGAGGAATCGCTCGCGGCTCATCCGGTCAACTGCCGCTGAACTCAGATCGCATATGCCTATAGCCGCCAAGCCCTCGACTACTTTCATTCGAAGACGAATCCAGTCTCGGGAGTAGTGCAGGGAGTGGGCTTCCGCCCTTTCGTCTACAACCTCGCCCAGGAACTCGCGCTCTCGGGCTACACATTGAACTCTTCGGCAGGAGTGACGATCGAACTCGAGGGGGATCCGGACAAGATCGAAAGCTTTCTTCACACGCTCAAGCACGATCCTCCGCCTCTTGCGCAAATCGCCGAGATAGTCGTTTGTGAAATTGAGCCGAACGGAGATACAGAGTTCTCGATTCGAAAGAGCCTCTCGCGCGAAGGCGAATTATCGCTGGTCCCCGCGGACGTTGGCACGTGTGGGGACTGCTGGCGCGATTTCACCGATCCCTCGAATCGCCGTTTCGGATACGCGTTCACCAACTGCACCAACTGCGGTCCGCGTTACACGATCGTCAAGGACGTTCCTTACGACCGTCCTTCGACAACGATGGCGTCGTTCACGATGTGCCCGGAGTGCCAGGCGGAATACGAAGATCCACGGAACCGCCGCTTCCATGCGCAGCCCAATGCCTGCCCAGTCTGCGGCCCGCAACTTTCACTGGCCAAGTCGGGAGACGCCACCTCTCGAAGAATTGCCGATCTCACACCGGTCCGAGATCTCTTGAGACAGGGGCAGATCGTTGCCGTGAAGGGCCTGGGCGGTTTCTTGCTGGCGTGCGACGCTACCAATGAGGGGGCCGTGTGCGAACTGCGCAGATGTAAACGGCGCAGCGACAAACCATTCGCGCTTATGGCGCGCGATCTCTCAGAGGTCGAGCGCTTCTGCGTGGTGTCTGACCGTGATCGCAAAACGTTGACTAGTTCGCGCCGCCCCATCGTGATCATGCCTCGTATCTCGGGCTCGGAGATTGCGGAGTGTGTTGCTCAGGGCAATTGCACGCTTGGAGTCATGTTGCCGTACACGCCGTTGCACTATCTCCTTTTTGGCGGATCAGCGGACGAACCGGCCGGGTACACCGCGCTGGTGATGACGAGTGGAAACTTCAGCGAGGAGCCGATCGTCACTTCGAAAACGCAAGCTGCCGACCATCTAAAGCCGATCGCCGATTGGTTTCTGCTTCACGACCGCGACATTTACATGCGCGTCGACGATTCGGTTGTGCGCAACTTCGAAGGCCAGGAGCGCGTGCTGCGCCGTGCTCGCGGCTATGTTCCCGAGGTGATCGATTTTGGCGGCCCAGTGCGGGAAATCCTCGCCTGCGGCGCCGAGCTGAAGAATACGTTCTGCCTGACGAAAGGCCACTACGCGATTCTCAGCCAGCATATTGGCGATCTCGAAAATTACGAGACGTTGCTGTTCTTTCAGGAGACACTCGAGAACCTGAAGATGGTCTATCACGCCTCTCCCAGCGTGGTTGCGTACGATCTGCATCCACACTACATGAGTTCGCGCTTCGCGCTCGGTCTGGACTTCGAGCGAAAGATTGGCGTCCAGCATCATCACGCGCACATCGCCAGTTGCATGGCCGAGAACCATCTTTCCGGGAAAGTAATCGGAGTCGCATTCGACGGCACTGGTTTTGGTACGGACGGCCAAGTCTGGGGAGGGGAATTTCTCGTTGCCGATCTGGCTGGATTCGAGCGTTACGCTCATCTGCGATATGTGCCGATGCCCGGCGGGGATGCCGCTGTGCGCCAGCCGTGGCGCATGGCGTTGAGCTACTTGATAGATGCGTTCGATGGCAAGCCTTGGCCAGTGAGGCCTGAGTTCGTGAAGCATGTTTCAGCAAAGAACGTCTCCACCATCGAGGCGATGCTGGCCGCCGGCATCAACACGGTTCAGACGTCGTCCTGCGGTCGTCTGTTCGACGCGGTCGCCTCGTTGATCGGTATTCAGCATGAAGTGACATTCGAAGGACAGGCAGCCATTGCATTAGAAAACGTAGCAACGGCAGGCGTCACGGATGTTTATCCGTTGGCGATCGATCCACAAGTCTCGGTGCAAATCGATATACGGCCGATGATTCGCGCAATCGTAGATAGCCTGAAAGGGAAGCGGCCCGCCGGCGAAATCGCGGCCGCATTCCACAACACACTGGCTGAGATCATCGTGGACGTCGTGTTACGAATCCGCGAGCGGGAAGGTCTTTCACGCGTTTGCCTGAGTGGCGGAACCTTTCAAAATCATCTCCTTCTCGAACGAGCTGTTCGAGGTCTTCGCGAAAGAGGGCTGGAAGTCTTTCTCCACGCCTCGGTGCAGCAATCGCAAACGAGATCCTGCAAAGGGAAAATTCACGAAGCTAGAGTCGCCACGCAGAAACTGACGCGGTCAGCGCCAGCCAAGAGCTCCGCAACTACTTACTGCCTGCAGCCTTTACCGACGCCGCTGCCGGAGCCGCGATCTCCACGTGGTCGGGTTGAGTCCACGTTTGTGCGGTGCCGTCTATTTCAATGCGATGCATCGTGATTTTCAACGCACGTCCATCTACCTGCACCAACAGGTAGTGGTAGTTAATGCCCTTGCTCTGGAAGGGATCACTGGCCTGCCGCTCGATGGGATATGCGTGAGCGCCGCCTCCTCCGGTCACGAAGTAGAGCACACCGCCGTGCTCATGGCGTTCATAGTTGTGAATATGCCCGGAGAATACGACGAAGCGTGCACGCGTCGTGGCTTGACGCCGCTCGAGCATCTGCGCAAGGTCTTGCTCTGGTGTACGCGCCGAATGTCCGCCACCGAAAAGTTTTACACTCGACGAACTGGTGTAAGGCGGATGATGAAGGACAATAAAAACGAAATCGATGTCGCTCGGAAGCGAGTCGAGCTTTGAGGCCAACCACGTTCCCTGAGGACCAGCCGTTTCCTCGAGCGAGCTGTCGAGAACGAGCATCAAAGTGTTGGCAATCCGTACCGAGTAATACCGGCTGTTTTTCAGCTCTGGAAAGCGCGAAAAATAGTTCCCTAGAGCGGTCGATTCGTCACCCTTGAGATCGTGATTGCCGAGCACAGGCAGTATGGGGATATGGTGCTCGCGCCACGAAACTGTCTCCTGATCCCACACCTTCCAGTCGTTCGCGTCGGCTCCAACATAGGTGATGTCGCCACCAATCGAGATGAATGCAGGGTCGGCAGCGCCGATGGCTGCAACCAGCGCCCGACGGACAGCTGGGTTGGATGCCGTCGTGTCTTCCGGGTCGGTAAAACGCGTGTCGCCGTAAGCCACAAACCGAAATTGCGGAGAGACCGGGATCGTCAGTTCAACTGGCTGCGCTTGCCCCATCAGGAGGCAATTGCACATGAGCAGTCCTATCCATACATACAACCGCAGGCTCGTTCTCATAAGAAAAGGATCGATCTTTCGTTATTGGATGTGTCTTCGTTCAGTTTTAGAACTGAAAGCGAAGCATGAATTGGAGTTGCCGTGGCAAGCCCGTGCCCGTATTTGGAGAGGCTTTGTTGTCGTTGTTGTTGTTGAAATTGACTGTAGATGTGATGATTCCAAAGTTGCCGGCGGCGGTTAAGTTTGTTGGTGTTGCTCCGGGTGCATAGCTGAGTGTCAAATTCCCCGGATCGCCCAGTTGAACGTGGTTGAAGATATTGAAAGCCTGCACGGCGAACTGCATCGCAACTCTTTCCGTGAGCCTTGTTTCCTTGGAAAGAGCCAAATCTGCTTGCCACGAAGATAAGGCGCGTGCCACGCCGTTCGGAGCGTTGCCGAAATGCGTGAAGTTTCCATTCGCGTCGAGCGGAGGAGCCTGGAACGCTGCCGCATTGATCAACGCTAATCCGTTATGGCCCCCTCCAGGCAACGTCATTGGAACACCCGGAACCAGGTCAGGGCGTTGACTCGTCTGGTCGTTTCCGTCGGCAAGAAGATACGTATATGCGAATCCATCGAAAGGGCCTCCACTAATGCTACCGCTGAGGTCCATTTGTACCGTGAGTGGATGTCCGGTGTGCCAAAGCCCAACCGTGCTCAAGCTCCAGCCTCCCACAACTTTTCCGAGCGCTCCTGAATCGTTCAGGTATGTCTTCCCTGGCCCAAAGGGCAATTCGTAGACTGCATTCAATGTGAAATTGTGGCGTATGTCGAAGATGCTCGGCCCTTTGTCGCACTGCAGGCAATTGACGTTTTCCGGCCCGTTCGACTCACCACCTCCGACGGACCCGTCGTTGATTGAGTGCGACCACGTGTAGCGGGACTGAAACGACAGACCTTTGCTGAAGCGGCGCTCCAACGACACACCGAGGGCGTTGTAGGTGCTGGAACCAATATCTCTTTTGATATCGACGGAACCAAAGGGATCTGGGTTGTTCGGATCCGGGTAGTATTGATCGAGTGGTCGAACGCAATCCCCGACGGTTGGGCTGAACGTTACCGGCGAGTTGCACAGGTTCACGCCGCCGCGGGAGAACAGTCGCACACCCCGACTCCCGATGTATTGGGTCGAAAACAGGAAGCTCGCAGGCAGTTGCGTTTCAACAGTCACCCCCCACTCCTCCGCATACAAATCGCGACGTCCCTGTCGCTGCAGTGCCCGTGGATGGGCCGCCGTTTTTTGAGAAGTTACGTTTGAAAGATCAGGAGTGGTTTGTTCGTAGGCTGGGTCTAATGGAATTGACTGGTTGACCTTTACGCGGAACGTGTCGCTTTCAAGTCCTGCATTCAAATCGTCGTTTTGCGCGGCGCCGTGGTAAATCCCAAATCCAGCGCGAATGACGGTCTTGCTTTGTAGTGCAGCCGGAGCCCATGCAACACTCAATCGAGGATCAAAGTTCCTGTAGTTGGGATTGTACAGGGTTGGATTCTTGGGGCAGGGCGCTGTATTGATCGGACCTGAGCCAGGCGGAACGGGAAGGGTGTTGGTCGAGCCCGAACCGAGGCACACCCCGTGAAATTGATTTAGATCAAAGACCGTGGTGCTATTGGTTGCTTCGTGTGCGACTCCGTAGTACTCCCATCGAATGCCCGCCGTCAGAGTTAGCGTCGGATTAATTTTCCACTCGTCCTGGAAGTAGGGCATGTAAAACGTTCGCCGCAACCCATGACAGCACCACGGCGCATTGAAGGTAATATTCGAGAGCTGCGCATTGATCATGTCGGGTTCGCTTGCGAACGTGAGATTGTTGTCCGCAGTTTGCCCTTGATTGAGTCTGACGCGGCGAATCTCCATCCCGGTCTTGAATGCATGCCGGCCGTGATTCCAACTTAAGTTGTCCACCACTCCGAAGGTCGATCCGACTTCAATATCCGCGGTGTTGTTATTCAAGCCTACGAAGCTGTTGCTTGTGCTAACCGCATATGTCAAAGCGCTGGCCTGAGGATTGTGAAAGGGTGAGCGATTTATATAGACCTTCGCCTCATTCAGCAGGTTCGGCCGAAGCGTCTGCTGCACGGCCACGAGGTAGTTAGCCGGGTGATTGATCGTTTGTAACTTGTCCGGTGGCAGGCTGCTGCCATTGGGAGCATCTACCAGACTGATATCGCGCTGGGCCCGTCCGTAGAGGACAGTCTTGTCATTCAACTTGTGGTCAATTCGAACCAGCCATGTATCTTCGTGAACCGTAGTGGGCGTCGCCGCGGTGACCAGGTCGCCATTCGGATCAGAGGTTGTTTGAAAAGCCGCGTCCGGATAAACAAATCGCGGTTTGCATCCATTGATCGTTCCAACGGATGCTCGCCACGGGTAGGCCTGCATGATGTTGCACATCTGTGGTGAGGTGTTCAGCACCTGTTGCTGGAACGAGAGAGTCTGTCCCGGAGCCACAACCCCCGAGGGCACGGTGAATTGTTGCGTGATCGATTGCAGTTGTCGCAATCCTTCATAATTCACAAAGAAAAATGTCTTGTTCTTAATGATGGGGCCGCCGACCGTCATCCCGTACTGTCCCATCCTGAACGGAGGCACGGCGGGGTTGCCGTTGAGATCGAAATCGTTGAAGTTGCGCGCGTCGAAGACAGAATTCCTGAGGTAACCGAAAACGTTGGCATGAAAGTTGTTCGTCCCTGACTTCGTAACGACATCGACCTGACCCCCTGCCTGCGTGCCGTACTCTACATCGTACAAGGAGCTGTTCACTCGATATTCTTCAACAGCATCCTGCGAGATCTGCAGTCGTGTTTGCGACTTCTGGGCTTGCTCCTGAATTCCGCCCGCATCGACTCCGTCAATCTGAAAGTTGTTGTCGTCACGCGCGCGTCCGGCGAACCGGATGGTTCGTTGATCGCCGCCCCCATCGTCTTGGGCGAAAGGTGCCAGGAGCGTGAAGCTTGCCCAATCGCGTCCGTTGTTTGGCAGACTCGCAATCTGGTCGGTGCGGATTACCGTTGAGGCTTCGGCCGAACTGCGATTCTCTGGTTCATCCAATGCCTCGACTTCTACCAGCTCGGCGCTGGCCCGAACTTCCAGCTGGATGTTTAATGTCCGCGTCTGGCCAACTTGGAGCACGACGTTATCGACAATAGTGGTTGTAAAGGCAGAACTTGAAACGGTCACCTTGTACCGCCCGATCGCCAGCCCCGGAAGGTAGTAGTAGCCGTTTGAATTGGTGATCTGTTCCTGACCGATACCGTTGTCGACTCCAAGCAGTTGCACTTTCGCTCCGCGAATGACAGCGCCCGATTGGTCCGTTACCGTACCCTCAAGCACCGCGCGATCGATTTGCGCGGACGCTGTCGATGCGAGCATTGCGAAAAACAGGGCGACCACAACATGCAGTCCAAGGGCTGAAGAAAAGGAGTTTGTGATTGAGCGAGATGACAGGCTGAGCCACATAAACGCCTCCTGAAAAGTGGTTCGAACACACCACGCCAACAAATCAACTCTTCGATCGGGTGAGGAATCGAGGAAAGTTTAGGAAAGTAGTGTTACTACGATATCAATAGTAGGTTAATGTTCTGTTTCATCTGTGGAGGTGTTTTTCGCGACGACGGACGCAGATGATCGGGTGTTTGAAAATTTGACGAGGATGGATTCGGGTCAGCGCGTGCCCTTAGTAGGCGTTTTTGCTGTTGAAGACGTGCAGCAGAGTCATGATCATGATCTGGAGATCGAAGGTGAGACTCCAGTGGCGTAGGTAATAGAGGTCGTACTCCACGCGTTTTGCGATCGACGTGTCGCCGCGCCATCCATTCACTTGCGCCCACCCGGTGATTCCAACCTTGAACATGTGACGGGCGTTGTAGCGCTCAAATTGATTCAGGAATGTCTCAACGAAGTGCGGCCGTTCGGGGCGCGGGCCGACGATGCTCATGTCGCCAAGCAGAACGTTGAGAAATTGGGGCAACTCGTCGAAGTTCATCTTCCTGAGAAAAACGCCGACGCTTGTCCGGCGCGGATCGTTCGCGGATGTCCATCGCGTATCGCATTCTTCGCGGCTGCCCAACCGCATGGTCCGGAATTTGAACATGCGGAAGACGCGGCCATTGAGACCGACGCGCTCCTGGACGAAGAAGATCGGGCCGCGACTCGACAGCTTGATGGCCAGGGCGATTGGAATGGTGATCGGCAGCGTCAGGAAGAGGAATAGAACCGAAAACGCGACATCGAAGATGCGCTTCTGCACCAGGTAAGAGCCGCTCTCGGCGAGTGTCGGCTTCAGGTCGAACATGCGGATGCCACCCAGATCGATGAGGCGAGTGCGAATGCCGACTGTGTCGCCGAGGTCAATCACGACACGAGTTGGAACACACAGCTTCTCGAGAGACGGCGTGATCCTCTGCACGTCGCCGATCCGGTTCGTGGGCAGTGCGATGATGATGTCGTCGATAGAGTGGCCGTTGGAAAACGTTGGAATCTCATCGAATTCGTAAATCGGACCTTCGACGGCGACCTCCTGATCGGGCAACCGGACAAAGCCTACGATCCGGCAGGGAAGAACTTCGCCATGCTCCAGCGACGTGGCAACGCGGCGCGCGAAGCGATCAGTGCCAACCAGAAGAATTTTGACGGTCTTGTTGTGCTGTTTGCGAAGCAATTCAAGGTAAACGCGGAAGCCGATGCGAGTCATTGTCGCCAAGACAAACAGAGCGCACGCGCTCAGCACCATCACCAGGCGCGAATAACTGGCTCCGCGATACAAGAAGCCGATCGCCATCACGATCACGTAGGTGAAACCGATGGCCTCAAGCAGGCGTCGGGTCTTTTTGCCCGACGCATACAGTTGTTCCACGTTCCAGAGGCTGGCTTCCTCCGCAGCGATTGCCCACACGATTGTGGTCAGAAACAACAGACCCCAGTAGGAGGGAAGACCTGGTGTGGGTGTTCGAGAAACAAAAATGTTGAAGCCGAAATGAATTTCTACAGCGATGAAATACGCGAGCGCGGGCAGCAGCAGAGTAAAAACTCTAAGGTAAAGCCGGACAAAACTAAGGCGACTCCGAATCATGACAGCAACTCTTTACCCGCGACACCGGTGCTCGAGTCGAACGCTCGGTTTTTTGCTCTACATTCAAGATGTGCGCCCGATTTGATTTGTGGCCGATGCTTCTTGCAAAAACTAAAATCTCTTATCGCAAATGATTCACCTCACTGCTAAAGGGCTCCAGTTGTTCCGAGACTGTTTCTGATGCCAGATCGACTCCAACAGGTTTGCCTCTTAATTGGAATTAATTGAACGGTGAATATTTTCAGGTACTTCCAAGCCGAAATTGTGCATCTCAACATGAGGCCAAATTGTGGCCAGCATGGACTTCCGAGTATTGGTTGAAAAAGGAGCATCTCTCACAACCGATTCGTTCGAATTTCTGTCTGAATAGAGTCCGAGTGTCGGCCGTTGACCGAAGCCGCTTTGCGATCGACCATCAGATTCCTGTTCAAAAAGATAGTGAGTATCAAGCGCCACGCGTGTCGTTGAGTTGGTAATCAGTAAATTCAAGGCGCGAAGTCAGCGCCGTTCCGGTTTCGGATCCATCATGCGCAAATTACTTCTGTTGTTGGTAGTTTTCTGTGCTGGTGTTTGTTTCTCGCAATCGACGGGCGATATTTTTTCGCAATCGGTTTCGCAACAAGATGGAGTGGATTGCTCGAATCCCGCGATGTCGGGAAGTCCACAATGCACTGGGATACAGTCCCAAAGGCCACTTGCGAGACCGGGGACGGATGTCACCAATCTTCCGTTGCGGATCCCGGTGCTCACTTCGCCCGAAGAGTTGTCTCCGGCCCAATACGCCCCCAACGGACAGCCATCGCAAAATCCGTCACAGATTGGTCGCACGCAGGTTGTGCCGAAGCCAGAAACGGAATTTGAGCAGATGGTTGCCGATTCGGTCGGTCATGTGTTGCCGCTTTTCGGACAGTCGCTGTTTGTGCAACCGCCCAGTACCTTCTCACCTGTCGATCAGATGCAGGTGCCGACGGATTATGTGATCGGACCTGGCGACGAACTGCGGATCAGGATCTGGGGACAGGTAGAAGCGAATTTGCGAGCCGTCGTGGATCGCTCAGGGCAGATCTATATTCCCCACGTCGGACAGATTGCGGTCGCCGGTCTGCACTATGGCGAGCTCGAGGAGAGTCTGCAGCGCGACGTTTCGAAGAGCTTCAAAAATTTCAGCCTCACGGCGAACATCGGCCGGCTGCGCTCCATCCAGGTCCTTGTGGTGGGTGAAGCGCGTTATCCGGGGACGTACACCATTAGCTCGCTGAGTACGTTGGTGAACGCGATCTTCGCCTCTGGAGGTCCTGCACCTCAGGGATCACTACGGCATATCGAAGTGCGCCGGGATGGAAAGACGATCTCAGACTTCGACTTCTACGATCTGTTGATCAAGGGCGACAAATCCAAAGATGTCCGTCTCGAGTCTGGGGACGTACTCTACATTCCACATGTCGGTCCACTGGTTGCGATCTCGGGTTCCGTGAACATGCCCGCAATCTACGAGGTCAAAGACAATTCCACGCTGAATGATTTAATCGATATCGCCGGCAACCTGAGCACGGTTGCGGACACAAACAAGATCACGATCGATCGTCTCGTGCAACATCATGCGAGGAAGACGCTCGAATTTCCGTACGACGACCAATCCCGCGCCGAGGTCTTGAAGGATGGCGACATCGTGCGCGTGTTCTCCATCGTCCCAAGGTTCGTCGACACGGTGACGCTACGTGGCAATGTGGCGAATCCTGGCCGCTACCCATGGGAGCCGGGTATGCGGATTCGTGACCTCATCCCTGATCCGCAGGCACTTCTGACGCGCAGTTATTGGCGCGACCGTGCTGCAGTGGTGACCGGACGTGCGACGGAATATCCGATCCATATCCACGAGCCGCTCGTGGTGCCTCCCGAGTCCCAGCCGTATCAACAGCAGCAGCCGTACGGCACTATGGGCGCACCGGCCGCGACTGGGAATCCGCAGAACGTGAATCCGGGCGCACAGACATACAACAACGTGCCTGGGTATCCAGTGCAGCCGGGCGCTCAGAATCCGACGAATGCGGTGCCCGCGCAAAGCATGCAGGGATATCTGTACACGCAGCAACAGAATCTGCCGAATGCATCGCGAGTGCAGCCACAGATTGAGCAGCCTGTGGGAACGGCGCCGACTCTGGTGCGGGATATTGCGGAAGACGTGCGGAGGTATGCGCCCGAGATCAACTGGGACTACGCGATTATCCAGCGTGTGAACCCGGTCGATTTGTCTTCCAAGCTTTTGTGGATGAGCCCTCGCAAGGCGATCATCGAGAAGGATGAGCAAAGCAACATC
>Ga0126378_10003725_pt1 | contig 11537 bp, 8 predicted proteins | sample PanSoiMetPlot_23_FD_92587 | JGI IMG/M metagenome (GOLD analysis project Ga0126378, IMG submission 92587) | Tropical forest soil microbial communities from Panama - MetaG Plot_23 | ecosystem: Environmental > Terrestrial > Soil > Tropical forest > Bulk soil | place: Panama | collected 2016-02-17
CCATAGTCTCTGGCGAAGCTCTTCCCGGCTAACCAGCTTGCCTGGACACTCCAGCAGCATGGCCAGGATTCGGAAGGGTTGTTCTTGGAGCTTGATTCGGGTGCCGTGCTTGCGAATCTCCTGGGAATCGAGATTCACTTCAAAAGGGCCGAAACTTGCGGTTCCCCGCACAATCAACTTGGCAGATTCATGTTGTGGGGGGCCGAGTAGCAACTCCGGCAAACGAAATCTCGGTTTCAACCGTACTCGCATAACAGCCTGATTCCTTAACGACATACCCGGTGATGTCGAAATGAAGCACAGTTAAATTGACATTGGCCAGCTCCGGAATGATAGTCCAAGTGTAATTAAAACGTTTAAATAGCAAATCATCATACAAGGGCATTGGCGCCTGCACCCAGAAGATTTTTGCGGAATGCCGGCTTTTCATCTGGCGAGACGAGTCCGGTTTGGCTTTGGGCGGCGTGAAGCCGCATGAAGGAACGGCACCCGGAGTTTCCTAGGGCATCGTACGTCTGCAATCTGCGTGAAAAGGAGATGCTAACGAATGAAAGTCAAATCTCGGAACCTGTGCCATCTACTTGCGATAACCGGCTGCCTGTTCCTGATCGGGTTTGCCAAGCCGCTTGGCGCGCAAACCACTCAAACCATGGACATCATTACCCTGTATGGTTTCCCCGATAATTCTCCTCCCGGAACCGCTATTGAGTTTCCTCAAATCCACGATCAGGCTGGCGGTACAGGAACCTTCGATGACCCCATTACCTTTGCCACCGACCCGAGACTCTTCTCCCCGGGTCAGGTGATTTATGTCCCATACCTCCAGAAATATTTCATTATGGAAGACCTCTGCACGAATTCCGGCCCAGGCGAGCAGGGAGCAGGCTGCGTGAACGACTTTGATGCTGGGCTCGCTCATATTGATCTGTGGACCGGAGGCACCGCAGATTCCGACGTCAATGCCCAGCTTCAGTGCGAAGACAGTTTGACGCGAAACAACGAAGACATCATCGTGGATCCAGATCCTGACCAATCTGTATCCGATCAACCACTCTTTAACGCTGATACGGGGGAATGCTTCCAGCCGTAGCCGGGGATGAATAAACCTGAAAACCAGTCGTCACCGACTTCAAGCCGAAGTGGTCGGTGACGACGCTTTCAATCCACGGGAGAATCGAGGTGCATGTTTCTTATGAATTACTATGACTCCTCCCGGTTGCGGCGCACGCTGGCTGTCGCGATCGGATTGCTCGCTTCAAACTTCGTGGGGGCGCAAAAGATCTCAGACTGTGCGCCACTGGACCCCGCGGTAAAGTCGCGTGTAGTCCACTTTGTTGCGAGAAAGCTTGGGACAGATCCGGTCCTTCCAGCGCTCGAGGAAGAAAAGCTCGTGCCGGGAACCTGTTACCGGCAACTTGTCTTCTCAGATCAAAATTCCAAGCGACGCTGGACTGTCTACTTGTCCCCTGACCTTCGTTTTCTGTCAGCCGGGTTGTGGGATGTATCCGTCGACGTCGAGACAACGGACAGCCGCGTAGCGGCCCAGTTGCTCCAGGAAGCAGCAACCGACAAGCCACCGGCTCTGGGCTCCGGTTCTGCGCAGGTTACGCTGGTAGAGTTCTCCGATTTTCAATGTCCCTTCTGCGCCCGTTTGGCCAAAATGATTGAACTCTATCGAAAAGAAAATTCAGACAAAGTACGTGTCATCTTTCGACACTTTCCATTGCCGATTCACAGTTGGGCAACTCCGGCGGCACGCGCTGGATCGTGCATTGCAAAGCAAAGCGAGGCTGCATTCTGGCAATTTCAAGATCTTCTGTTTGCACAGCAAAAGACCGTAACAGCAGAAAACCTTTCCGCGATGATCGAAAATTTCTTGCGCGGGGATCCAAAACTCAAAAGGCCTGAGTTCCACCGATGTGTCGACGTACTGTCCTCGGAGAATGCTGTAGACCGAGACCTGGCGCAAGGGCACAACTACCATGTTGTTAGCACGCCTACAGTATTCATTAACGGCCGACAGTATGGAATGTTCCGGAATGATGCCGCGTTTGCAGCCGCAATCGATGCTGCGACGCCGCCTGCGGCCACCAAAGCCTTGGAGCCTTCACTCCACCACGAATGACTTGTTCCGCACGGTGTTTCGCCGGGGGGAAAACCGCGTGAAGGAATCGATGGTTCCGTTGAACTACCGGCGCAAATATTGGCGCCGCGTGTACGGGGCTAGTGCTGCGCAACATTGGCCCAAACCATCGAGGGCGCAACTCGGAAAATGAGATGAGGGTTAATCATGATGGGGATACATGACTAACCCTCTTCGCCCGGAAGCGGACTGTCGCCTCGCTACTTGGGCTCAACGCCCCACACCAGGACGCCGTTGAGATACAGCGTTACAGTTGGGGTGTCCTTGTATACAAAACTCGGGTCGGAGATGAACGAGTAGCTTTGGGTTGTGAGGAAATTCGAGTAGTTTTGGTGGTGAATCCGTGTCTGGATTTCGCCGCTGTTTTGCCCTGGGTTCAGCATTCCAGCGCCAGGTGTGAAGCCGATTTCCAGGAAAGTATTGGCCAACGCCTTGGGGGTGGCCAGGGCGACAAACTTACTGGTGATGTTGGAACAAGTCACCAGCGCGTAGTCACAGGCAAATACCAGGGGATCGTTCGGATTCTCGTTGGTGAACCAATAGCGCATGGTAAGCGAGCTGAGGGGCACCGCCGTTGGCACGGTAGCTGTACCCGTGTTGAAGATTTCGTAGTCTGCGTAGAGTTGGTTGTCTACAGAATCGTTATCGTGCGAACGATCCTGGACCTTGAGCCCGGAAACGCTTTGCGCGGATGCAATGGCGCTCCAAACAAGCAGGCTAATGAACAAACTGGCGCCCGCCAGTCTCTTTACGGCGACGGCCGCCGCGTTCCAATTTGCATTACCTAAACGATTTGGTTGAGACATATTGGCTCCTTGCATGGGTATTGTACTGTACCAAAACGTTTTGGTAATGGGTTTGGGTAGTTTTTTTAAACGCAAGAGTTCCAATTTGGAAATTGGCCGGACGCCGGGGCCCGAGAGTGTACGATCAGCCAGTTGTGCAACGACCGGCACGGGCGGCTGCATTGGGCCGTCGGCCCCAGCACTCCTGTGGCAACCCTGGTTTTCTCTTTTCCCACCGTTTCGTTTGTTTCGGAATGGATCAGATGGCAGGAGGAAGCGACGCAAGGAAATGGGACAACGTCTGGGCGAGGACGCGTGGATTGTCGCCCTGGACTGTATGTCCCGCTTGAGCCACTTGAGCGAAGCACCCGCGGGGGAAGCCGGCGGCCAGCTTTTGAGCGTCTTCTGCGGTGAAGACGTCGCTTAAGCCTCCCTGCACGATCAGTGTGGGACAGGTCACTCGCGACAACGCCTGACCAAACCGTTCCACCAACCTTTCGCGATCCTGGGCGCGGTTTCGATTGCCGTGCCACATGCGCAGATCGGTCTTCCTGACCCATTTTCCGGCAGGAGTCCGGCGAAAATTGTGGAGGAGGCTGTGCCGCAGGAGCCGCGGATCGCGGCGCGGATTGAAAGCCATGGCCTTCTCCATGATCTGCTCCAGAGAATCCGACTCCGCAGTCTCAGACACAAAATCGACAATTCGTCGCGGACCCTTGGTGAGCATGCTGGGGCCGGCGTCTACCATCACAAGGGCAGCCAGGCGGCGGCTGTGGTGGATTGCGTAATTGAAGGCGTTGAAGCCACCCATCGAATGGCCCACCAGCACGAATTGATCCAGGCCCAGGTGATCGACGAAAGCCTCAATATCGCCGCGGTGGGCATCGCCGCTATAGTCGGCATCTTCGGCCCACGCGCTTTCGCCGTGCCCCCGCTGGTCGAGGGCGTAGCAGTGATGCTGCCCGCGCAGCATGAGACAAACGACATCCCAGGTGTGGGCATTCAGCGCCGCGCCGTGAAGGAAGACGATGGGCCGGCGACCCGCCGTGCCCCAGTCCAGGTAGTGCAAACGCATTCGCTCGCGGGTGATCTCCTTGCTTTCGGGGAGGACGATCTCCACCTCAATGCCAGAGATTCTGGCTGCGAGCGCCAGGTGTTCCAGTTCGTCTGCCGGATGTATGCCGGTTTTCTCTTCTTGTGGACCTTCCATCATTTGATCCTTTAGACGCGTTTCAATTGTTGCTCATTTCGAACCCGTAACATCCTTCGTTGTGAGTCTTGCAGCTAAATATACCTGTATATATCGGGCTCTCGGTCGTTGGCAATGTTCTTTGTGGTTGGGTAGTGGCGCAGTTTTGAAGGTGAATCCCGCAAGGGGCAATCATTTACTCAAAGCGCAAAATCACCAGGGGGTCCACCTTGGTCACGCGCTGGGCTGGAAAATAGCAAGCCAAGAGCGCCACCGCCGCGAGCAACGCCCCGGCGACGGCCCACGTGACCCGATCCGTCGGGCTTGTATCGTAGAGCAAGCTCGCCAATACGCGCGTAAGCGCGAGCGCCGCGCTCCCACCGAGAGCGAGTCCAACCAGGACGATGAGCATCATTTTTCCGATCACAAGCTTCAGCAGATCGCTTGGGTGTGCACCAAGGGCCAGGCGAATGGCCAGTTCACGCACTCTTTGCGCCACGGAATAGGAGACAACGCCGTAGATCCCGATGGCCGCCAGCAAAAGCGCGATGCCGGCGAAGATGGCCAACAGCGCTGTGCGAAGCCGGACTGGCGCTACCGATTGTGACTTGATTTCTTCCAGAGTTTCAATGTTCGCCACCGCCTGGTTATTGTTCACTTTCCAGATTGCTTGTTCGATCGATCCGCTTAAGAGCAATGGATCCATGGCGGCACGAACTACCAGGCTATTGCGAGTGCCGGGACTTTGATAGAACGTGACATAGACGACCGGAATGTCCTCGCCCAGGCTAAAGACTTTCCCGCCGACTTTCTCGTCCTTTACCACTCCCACGACCTGCCAGGGGATTTCCGGGCCGCGAGCAGACTTCCCGAACACCAGCTGCCGAATCAAGATGCGTTTACCGATGGGATCTTCGCCATTGAAGTAGGTCTTCGCCATAGTTTCATTGATCACGGTAACAGGCACCGCGCCGGCAACATCGCTCTCGTCAAGGCTGCGCCCTTTCAACAATCTCATGCCAACGGTCTCAAAATACGACGGCCCTACTGCCTTGAACCCACAGACAGGGCGTTGAGGGTAGGGAAGATACTCTCGCCCCTCGATCAGGAAGGGCGCGCCGTTCGCGAAGCCTTCCATCGGCGGTTTATCGGTGATGGCGGCGTCCCGCACTCCGGGCACGCTTCTGACCTTCTGGGTTACTTCCCTAAGATAGTTCGTCAGTGTCGTGCTGTTCGTGAACTCTGTCAGCGATATTGGAAGACCCATCGCAAGAACATTGGTTGTATCCACGCCCGGGTCGAGGCTTGAAAGCCTGTCGAAGCTTCGGATCAGCAGGCTGGCGCCCACCAGCAATACAAACGACAGCGCCACTTCGGCAACCACCAAGGTTGTCCTCATCCAATGCGGTGTGATCCCGCCTGTGGTACGCCCACGCTCGTTCAGCGATCTGGCAAGATCGGGCCGCGTGCCGTTGAGCGCCGGCGCCAGGCCGAAAACGATTCCCGTGAGGATTCCGATAACCATCGTGAAGAGCAACACGCCGTAGTCCATGCGGACGTTTGCTTGCGGTGGCAGCATGTCAGGCGGTAGCCACAGTTTCATTCCGTGCATGAATGCAGTGCCCAGCGCGAGCCCGGCCACGCCGCCGAGGATTCCGAGAAATATGTTTTCCGTAAGCAACTGCCGGATCAGACGGAGACGGCGCGCGCCCAGTGCTGAACGAATAGCGATCTCGTGTTCGCGGTCCGTACCCCGCGCCAGGGTCAGATTGGCGACATTGGTGCACCCGATCAGGAGCACGGCTCCCACCGCCGCGAGCAGCACCCAAAGCGAGCGGCGGAGCTCCGGCTGAACCACCTCATCGATATAAGGATTGACCGTTACGCCCAAACCCTTATTCGAATCCGGGTAGAGGGCCGCAATGCGCGCTCCAATCGTGTCCATTTGGTCGCGGGCCTGCTTCAGGGTGACGCCGGGCTCAAGGCGAGCAAGGGCAGAAAGCCAGTGATAATTGCGTGTCATGTTCGCCGGCGTGAAAGCGAGAGGCAGCCACATTACGGCCCAGCTCCGGTCAAACTCACTGTTCGCCGGAAGCACGCCGATGATCGTATAGTTTTTTGCATCCAGCGTGATCTTGCGGCCGATAACTGCACGGTCGCCGCCAAACCGGCTCCGCCAAATGCGGTTCGAGAGTACTACTTCCCGATCGTTGCCAGCCTCGTTTTCGCTTGCGGCAAAGGTGCGTCCCAGCGTCGCGCCCACACCAAGCACCTTGAAATACGATGCCGAGACTCTGTGAACCTTAAGCTCCTCGGGACGCCCTGAGCCGGGCATGGTCATGGTCACCGTGTCCCGGGCGATGGCTGAGAGAAATTGAAAACAGCGATTCTGCCGCTCCCAATCGAGGAAGTTCAGAGTGGAAATGGGATTGCTGTCTCCGCCCGGAAGCTTTTCCCACACGCTGACGATTCGCTCTGGATGTGGATAGGGGAGAGGCTTGAGTAATACGGCACTCACAAAACTGAAAATCGCCGCATTAGCGCCGACGCCGAGTGCGAGCGTAATGATGGCAATGGCTGTAAATCCCGGGCTCTTGCGCAGCCCGCGCGCTCCATGCCGAAGGTCGTTCCAGAAAGTTTCCAGCCAGAAGCCGGTGCGCGCTCCCCGCATCCGCTCCTTCACTTGTGCCATGCCTCCTGCCTCCGCCCGCGCCTGCCGCATCGCCTCGTCATGCGAGAGGCCCTGCGCCTGCGCCATTTTGCGCAGCGCCTGCTCCTCGACGAACGAGCTCAACTCGGCATCCAGCTCCCGCTCCACCTGCTCCCGGTGGAACAGATTCCTCATGAGACTGCGAGATCTTGCCAGCATATAGGACTCAATTCGTCTCCATCGCCCGCGACACCGCACCCGATATGATCTTCCAGCGTTGGGTCTCTGCCTCCAGTTGTTTGCGTCCGGCGCGCGTCAGCTCGTAAAACTTCGCCCGGTGCCCTGCCGGCGTCTCGCCCCAGGCCGACTTCAGCCAGCCCCGTTCCTCCATGCGGTGCAGGGCAGGGAACAGAGATCCCGGCCCTACCTGAAACGTCCCGCGTGTCACCTGCTCGATCCGGTCTGCGATCCCCACGCCGTGCAGCGGCTGCAGGGCCAGCGTCTTCAGGATCAACATGTCCAGCGTGCCTTGCAGCAACTCTGTCTGTCGTGGACCCACCTTCCAGCTCCTTCCATAGCCATATCGACATTCGATATCGATCGATCATACTCCCGTCCGCGCAGATGTCAAACATTTGTATCTTAGGTAGTGGGCTAATCTTGCCACAAAACGGATTCGTTGAGTTCTGAGGCCACTGGCTCGCGAATTCGCCTTAGGGCCCAATGAAGCCCAACTGCGTAGCAGGAACGCGTCGGGCAAGCAGCCGCTAGAGTCTGATCACACGGGCGTCCGGGCGCTATGCCGCGACGGCGGCGCCGCATGCGTTCCCGAGATAGGAAGCCGCAGTTCCAGAATGCTCAGAATGTACGAATCCTGTTAAACATCAATAAAGTTCAATGAACGATATTAAATTGATTTAATAGCTAAAGACAGCGAAAAATCTTATATTTCCTGTTGACTCGCCAAGGATGTGTGCGGTAGCGTGTTGACCGCCTCTGGAGCCTTTTTCTCTTCCTCAGTCACCGAGAGGACATCTTCTGGAAGGCTAGCCGCCACTCACAATTCCGTTTTTCTGCGCGCTCGCGCGAGCAGGGAGAAGCCCGCCTTGCCGCATAGATGACAGAGGGGCAATTCACACACAGGGAACGATCTACGAGGAGGAAATTAAACCGTGACAAAACAGTTGCGACCCAGTTCGATCAACAACATTGCTGTCTTAACCTTAGGCTTGGCCATGACGCTGTCCGCGGGACTTGCCATGGCGCAAAGTGATCCTGGACCGCGTGCCGGCTCCGCGGGAGCCGGAGGCCCGATTTCCAATTTGACGACCGCTCAGGCAGCGCTTTTCGCCAACGCAGCGGGTGTGTTCGCGGAGGTCGATTCCGTATCTGGAGCCATCCCCGGTGAGAATGGCGTCGGCCTCGGGCCGACCTTCAATGGCAATAGCTGTGCCATGTGTCATGCTGAGCCGGCGGTTGGCGGCAGCAGTCCGGGTCCGGCCAGCCAACTACATCCGGTTCCGAATCCCCAGGTGGCTCTGGCCACGTTGGATGGCGCCGGGAACGTTGTGCCTTCCTTCATTACCGCAAACGGCCCTGTGCGCGAGGCGCGGTTTGTGTCCACCGATTTGAGCGACATAAGGAACCCTCTGAACGGCGGTGTTGCCGATCTCTTTACCATCGCCGGCCGCACGGATGCGCCAGGATGCAATCTGGCGCAGCCGGATTTCGCCACGGCTTTGTCCCAGGGCAACGTGATCTTCCGTATTCCCACGCCTACTTTTGGCCTGGGCTTCGTGGAAGCCACGCCTGATGCCACGTTCGCGGCCAACCTGGCTGCGAACGCCAGCCAGAAATCGGCGCTGGGTATTGCAGGACGGCTCAATACCTCGGGCAATGACGGTACCGTCACCAAGTTCGGCTGGAAAGCCCAGAACAAGTCGCTGACGGTGTTTGCCGGCGAAGCCTACAACGTGGAGCAAGGTGTCAGCAACGAATTGTTTACTAACGAGCGCAGCCCGGCCGCGGGTTGCGTCTTCAATGCCAGTCCTGAAGACCGCACCGGTCCCAACGGCGAAGCCTCGGACGTCGTGAACTTTGCCATGTTCATGCGCCTGTTGGCGCCACCCACTCCTGCCCCGGCCACCGCGTCCACTACCAACGGTTCCAACCTGTTTAACAGCATCGGCTGCAGCCTGTGCCATACGCCGACGCTTGTCACCGGATCCTCTCCCTTTGCCGCCTTGAATAATGCCAGTTACCACCCGTTCTCGGATTTCGCGCTTCACCACATGGGGTCGCAGCTCACCGACGGCATCCACCAGGGCGATTCCGAACCGGACGAGTTCCGCACCGCTCCGCTGTGGGGCGCCGGCCAAAGATTGTTTTTCATGCATGATGGCCGGGCCACGGACCTGTTACAGGCCATCGCGGCCCACACCGGCGGCACCGGCTGCTTCACCAACCAGGACTTCGACCAGTTTACGGTGAACGGCAACAACTTCCAGCCTTTCGAACAGAATCACATCTGCGTCTCGGAAGCTGACCAGACAGTTACGAACTTCAATAACCTGACCGCATCGCAGAAACAGGACGTCTTGAACTTCCTGCGTTCTCTTTAGGGAGGCTGCAGCCGGTAACCTGGAGCCGGGCTGGATCTTTCCAGCCCGGTTTCTGCCGGTTGGGCAAGTTGAAAATCGTGGAAGTGTAATGAAGGCGGAGACGATGCCCGCGGCATCGCCCCCCTTTGCTATTGGTGTACGTACTTAGTCGTGTTCGGACAGACAGAGACCATCTGCATCATCCCGCGGTCCTCATGAATGAGGATGTGGCAATGCAACACGTATTGCCCGGGAAAGTCCGCGAAGCGCGAGCGCATCTTGAAAAAGCCCGGTATGCTGACCGTGCATGCCTGCTGCGAACTGCAGGCGCTGGCTGTCGTCCCGGGCGGGTTAGGACAAACGTTATTGTTGCAAGCCAGCGTGCGAGTGAGATTGTTGGGATACGTCACGGTGCAAACCTGTTGGGCGGAGCAAGCACTGCCCTGAGCAGCGTTCGGACAAGCAAGCCCTGAAGAACCCTGGTTGCAAACGAGCGTATCTGTGCGGGTTGTTGGAATGGCAAACGTATCCCACCACACCCACGGCGGCGGCAGGTCAGCGCAGGCATCCCAGGTCTTTGGATCGAGGGGATCGGCGTAGCACTTATCGCCGGGAGTGGTGGCCGCCTGGCTGTTTGGTGCAAATACTCCGTCAATCTGGAAGGGATTCACATGGATATGGAAGGGATGCGATTTGTCAGCCGCTTGGTTTGAGATCTTCCATTCTTCCGAGGTGTTCAGCAGCATGGCCTGACTGATCTTGTGAGGATCGAAGGTACGGCCATCAATTTGCCTGTGATTGGCCGCAAAAACCAACTGCCGCGTGTTGAAAATCTCGTTCTGGGGAATGTCGTTCAGAAAACTGGGGAAGGTGGGAAAATCGCTTTCGTTTTGAATGAAATCCATTCCCATGGAAGGACCGTCAACTACTTTGACAGTGAGCAACGTGAAAGGATAACTGGTGTCGTTGTTTTGAACCATCCCCTCATTCGCCGACGCCGTCAGAATGTAGGTGCCTGGCTGTGCCGGCGCGCGGACCAGCAAGTCAGCGCGATTGGCCGGCGCAAGGTTTAACTGGTTATCCATCGCGCCAAATGAGTTGTAGTTTTTAAAAGTGAGCTGGACTCCATCCTGGGCTATCTGCCGCCAGTCAACACATGGACCGGCACTGCTGCAGGGCTGGGAAGCTCCCTGTGAGGTGAAGTTCAGGAATTGCACGGCATCGCGAAATGCGCCATTCACGATTCGCCACAATTGCACTTCGCCAGGGTTCATGGTGACCACGGGATTGCGCCGTCCATTAATGGAGATAGGAGCTCTTGGCGCTCCAGGCCCACCCTGGGACAAGTTGGGATCGAGAACCGGGAACGGCTGGGTGGAGAGCTGCTGCAGCATCATGACCCGTTCGCGCAGGCGAGAACCGTAGAACCTGCGCAGGTCGTCATCGTACTTGCCCTCAATGATAAAGACGCCGGTCATGCCGTTGGCCACGTTCAGTGCCGTGGAACCATGCTTGTGCGCGTGGTACCAGTGTGTCCCCGGAGCCTGGCCCATCAAGACCTTGGCGGGATCATAGGTGGGGAGTTTGAAGCAGTAAGGATAAGCGCCCATCTGGAATTGCGGCCATAACCCGTCCTTAATCTCCATTTCATTCTGCGGCCACAGCTGCATGGATTTTGGCAGCGCCGGATGACCGGGGGTTCCCGAGACACCTTTGTACGGAGCCGTGGTGTCATACAGTTTCAGAAGGCGCTCCTGGTCTTGCCGCCATGGCAACGGCAGATCGCTCCATTGGGTTGCTACGCCCTTGTTCTCACACGCATCGAAAATCTGCGTAAACATCGATTTGACGAAAGCATCGCTGGGCAACACCCGGCCGTTCACGCGTAAGGCGGGATGCACAAACAGCAGCACGTTGTCTCCGGTCGTATTCGGAGTTGTATGCGTGCCATGGAAATGCAGATTAGCTGTGCTGGAACCATGCAGGCAGTTAGGCATTACGTCCCCGTTTGGACCGGTGTTGGGGTAGATCTGCCCGGATGTGCCCGGCCCTATGCCGGTATTGGCCCAGATGACCGTTCCATCGCTTACAGTTTGGCGCGGTGCTTGCGGGAAGGTTGGTTCGGTTGCTCCGCTGGTTCCTCCCTGCCTGGCGCGGAACGAGTATCCAC
>Ga0126378_10003726_pt1 | contig 11535 bp, 12 predicted proteins | sample PanSoiMetPlot_23_FD_92587 | JGI IMG/M metagenome (GOLD analysis project Ga0126378, IMG submission 92587) | Tropical forest soil microbial communities from Panama - MetaG Plot_23 | ecosystem: Environmental > Terrestrial > Soil > Tropical forest > Bulk soil | place: Panama | collected 2016-02-17
CGGTTCTTCGAACCCACATCGCACGCATCAGTGACCCCCGGCTGAGAGACGCGTTTGCAGCAGCCGTTGGTCTCCAACACCAACCAGTCGATTACCATCCCCAGCCACCAAAGGCGCCCTGCCAGAGTACTATTGTTAACAGACAAGAGGCACTGGATTTGTACAGGGTCCCGCCAATGATGGCGTTTATGGCTTCAAATCTTTATGAGATACCTATACTGCACGCCTTTCTTCCATCTCGCTTCTTTATGCCGTTGTGTCCATCTTGATGGAAATCCACACTCAGCTCCTGTTGAGTGCATAAAATGTACTTTGAGCTTGATCGAGAGCAACGTCTTGAAAAACTGCGGGCGCATCTTCGTCGCTCGCAAGTGATTACCCCTGAGCTGATGAGGGAGGTAATCGCGGAGACATGCATGCGTTTCTCTGCGCTTGGAAGTGCCGCCGAGGCAGGGTTCAACCAACTCGTCGCGTATGGGGCCTGGACAGATGCAGTCCTTCTATTGCTCCAACTCGAGCTGCCTCAGTGGAAGCTTAGGCGGATTCTCTATGAGGACGGGGAGTGGCACTGCTTCCTCTCAAAACAGCCCCAGCTGCCGTTGGGTTTCGACGAAGGTGTGGAGGCGACACACGAACTTCTGCCGCTGGCAATTCTGATTGCATTCATAAAGGCGCGAAGCGCGGTCGCGAGCAGGGCGACGTCGGTGCCGCAGGTTAGCGCCGCAACGCACGACACAGTGTGTTGTGATAACTTCACCTGAGCGGTGAAAGAGAAGGCGGTGCTGCACCGAGCGAAGTGCCGATCCCACCGAAACCAACGCACAAGGACGAACCCGCCGTTATAATGGCAATCATCGCTCTAGGCGCGCTGGCGGCCATCTGTGGCATTATGCTGATCCCGCCGATGTGGGCGGCTGTTGTGGACCTTTGGCAATACCGCCCTCCGACGCAGCAGTGTCGCATGCTCAGGGATGTAACGGCGAGGCATGCCTGCTTCGAGCATTTGAACATGCAAACCTTATACCGCACCCCTCAAATCATTATGCCGTTCTTATGAAATTCGCCCTTGCTCCCTCTCGAATTCATATGCGCTCGTGTGCACATTGGCAGTACCTACCTGTTCCACAGGTCGCGGCACGGCCACAGGCGGCGAGCGTTGGACAATCGTGCTGTCGAACGAAGAACGAGTGCACTCTCGCTTCGAATGAAAGCGCAACTCCGATGGCTCTGGACGCCAAGATTATAGTTACGCCAATCGCGCATGCGGCCAGGAAGCGCGCGGCACTGATCGTTCGTCATGTGCGCCGGCTGATCGAAGCGCGCAGGCGCCGCGTCACGTGTGAACAGGAGTTCTATCGTGCCTACGAAGCCTCTTGCCGTGCCAATAATCTGCGTCCTGTGTGGGCGGAAGATTGGAGGGCCGGGGGCTGGCGACAACGATAACCATCACCATAGACAAGCCCAATAGGAAAACATGCTATGAACAAAGGTGAGCCTCCCTCGTCGGGCAGTTCGACGTCTTCTTTCCTTGTTGGAAGGAATAGCCGAGGCAATTGGGTCGTCCAGGATCAATGCGGTCTTCGTGGCGGCCTTTTTCTTGATCGTACCGAAGCGCTGAAGTTCGCGAAATCCGAGAGCGGCAAAAAACCTCAGACTGTGATCATGGTACCGGGCGTTCTTGAACTGGACATGAGCCAGATCTCCCGCCGCACCCAGCTTCCCCAATTTGCCGAAGACGATACTGAAACGGTCCTCCAGCGGGTCGCGTAAAACAGGAATGCTATTTCACCGGCTTCGACCAAAAACAACACGAGTGACAGTCATGCGCAAGCCGAAACCTACGATGCCCGGCGACCAAATCGTCACGACGATGATCAAGCTGGGCCGGTGCGCCGACTTTCATCGAATCATCCTGTCGGGTTCGGCGGCTCCGCAGCGAATGTTTGAGCTGCATCGCCGAGGATACTCTCAGGTCGCAACAACGGCGACTTGTGATCTGCCGCGCGGGCAGTACGATGTCGCCCTCGTTGAATGGCAACTAAACTCGATCAGAGCGCTTGAAACCACCTTGAACTGGCTCGTGCACTTTCTAGCTCCGGCGGGCGTCCTGGTGGTCTGGGTCGACGTCGAAGAACGCTCGGTTCAGCAAAAGCTCAGGTCGATTCTTGAGAGGTTGGGCTTCCAAGTCGAGATAGGGACCCGTTGCAAAGATGGCCTTGTCATTTCGGCGCGGCGACTTGAAGCAAGGCCGGAAGCCAGAGCGGCGTGAGCATGCCGTCATGCATGCTGTAGGCCGGCAACCTTTTTTGAGGCTTGTGGTCTCTCGCCGGCCCTCGCTCCCGTCGATTATTTTGAGCGGCTGCCCCACTTTCACGCCAAAACTTTCCGCGTGGGTGTCACCCCAGGAGTAAAGCTCGACCAGGATGGTCGAAAGCGACTGGCCGCGTACGGAGAGGACATAGGCGTCTGCCTTGTCGTTGGAAGCCTTCCTGCGCGTTAGAAGCCCCGCCTCCACAAGTTCATGCAGCCTCTGCGTCAACATCTTGTCGCTCAGCGAGGGAATCAGTTTACGAAGCTCGGCATATCGGAGCGGCTGCACTTTGAGATAGCACATGATCACGGTCTTCCATTTCCCGCCAAGCACGTGAACTCGGTCGGACAACCGGTGATCTGTGCCGCGCGCTTCTTGATCCCGCGAAAGGTGGGATGAAGGCCGATCAATTCATCCCGCATTTCCAAAACCGGCTTGGTTCGATGGGCTTGGTCGCCCGGCTTCGACCAACGCCGCCAGGAACGCGAAACGCCACCTTAACGCGCCAATGGGTTGCGCAGGCGACACCCTGCCCCGATTCGCGACGCCAGTTTCCATTTGACACTTTGTAAGTGATGGCTTACGGTAAGCTATGACTTACGTAAGTGCCCTTGCGGCTTTGGCGGACCCGACACGCCGCCAGGTGTTCGAGCGCCTCAAATTCGGACCACAACCCGTCAGCGTAATCGCGCGCGGGATGCCGGTCAGCCGCCCGGCGGTGTCGCAGCATCTCAAGGCGCTGAAGGAGGCGGGCCTTGTGGCCGACCGACCGGAAGGAACACGCCGGGTCTATTTCATCGACCCGCAGGGGCTCGGCGAACTGCGGCGATGGCTTGATCAATTCTGGGACGAGGCGCTCGCGGCGTTCCAGACAGAAGTTGAACGTGGCGCGAGTGATCAGGAGAGCAAAGGCAAATGACGATGGCGGTCAAGATCGCGCCGGTGCGCAAGACTATTCGCGTCAACGCAACCCAGGCCCGCGCATTCGATGCTTTCACGTCCGGCCTCGGCCGGTGGTGGCCGCGCGACCACAGCATCGGAAACAAGCCAATGAAGGCGGCCGTCATGGAAACGCGCCTCGGCGGCCGTTGGTATGAACTGGCAGAAGACGGAACGCAGGCGAATGTCGGCAGGATCATCGTATGGGAGCCACCCCAGCGTTTTGTGATGACCTGGGACATCAACAGCCACTGGAAGCCCGACACGACGATCAGCTCCGAGGTCGAGGTCAGGTTCGTCGCCGACGGCGCAAATGCCACACGTGTGGAACTGGAGCATCGCAAGTTCGAGCAGATGGGCGCCGAAGCTGGCGAATCGATGCGCAAGGATGTCGACGGTGGCTGGCCACGACTGCTGGAGCTGTTCAGGACCGAAGCCGCGTGATCAGATCGCGCGACCATCAACTCTCAATGTTCCCACCTGACAGAAGCGCTTGCACAATCGTCGCTACCGCGGCGGCAGCATAGGGCAAAGATTTCCTGCGGCGGCGCGAAACACCGGCTAGCGAGGCCAATTCTCAATGAAATCCGCACTCATGTTGCGGATCGCCGCAGGTCTAACCTTGCTTTATTGTGCGGGTCATTCATTGGGAATGCCGTGGACTCCGTCGACCCGACCGCCAGACATCGCAGTGCTTGAAGCGATGAAGACCGATCGATTCAACGTTGCCGGCAGCACCAGAACCTATTGGGACTTCTATTTCGGATTTGGCTTGGCCATCACCGGATACTTGGCTCTGCAGGCCATCGTGCTCTGGCAGCTTGCGCCGTTGGCAAAAAAAGCCGCCATCGAGATTCGCCCCATTGTCGCGGTATTCTTAATAGCTTTTGTCGCAAACGCGATTATTGTGTGGAGGTATTTCTTTGTGATCCCTTTGGTTTTTGCCATAGCGATCACAACATGTCTTGCTTTGGCATTCGTTTTCGCGCGGCCCGCTGCGTCAACCTAGCGCCCGGATGCCTTGCCATGCTCGACGGCTGTGCTGCGATCCTTGGATTCTTGGAAAAATTGATACCGATGACAAGGATAGCAGGCGACCGCTATTGTGCCTACATGATCGAAAGATATGTCCGCCGCCACGCCTACCGAACGTCTTTGGTTCGTCACTACGAAGCAAGGAGCATGCACGATGAGTGAATTTACATTTCTGTTTCGCGGCAGAGACACCTCCGCGTCTCCCGAGCAAATGCAGAAAACCACGCAGAAATGGGTTGCGTGGTTCAAGGAACTCAACGAAAAAGGCCACATCAAGGACCCCGGCCATCCGCTGGAACCCGCCGGCAAGGTCGTAATGGGCAAACAGAAGACCGTCCATGACGGTCCATACGCCGAGGCCAAGGATATCGTCGGCGGCTTCACGCTGATCGAGGCCAAGGATCTCTCGCAAGCTGTGGAACTTTCGAAGGGTTGTCCGATCTTTGAGGTCGGCGGATCGGTGGAAGTGCGCCCGATCCAGATCCTGAACATGTAAATGGAGCCGAGCGACCATCTGTTCCGGCGCGAAGCAGGCCGCATGGTCGCGGCCCTGACGCGGGTGTTCGGAGTCCACAACATCGCCCTGGCGGAAGACGTCGTGCAAGACGCCTTCTGCCGCGCGATGGAGGTGTGGAAATTCCGTGGCATACCTGAAAATCCTTCCGCGTGGCTGATGGCCACGGCGAAGAATCGGGCGCTTGATGTTCTGCGGCGTCAGCGCACGGCGCGGACCTCCGCGCCTGAACTGGGACGGCTCCTTGAGAGCGAATGGACGCTCGCCCCGGTCGTTGATGAACTCTTTGCACCGAACGTCATCAAAGACGATCTGCTGCGTATGATGTTCTCATGCTGCCACCCTCGATTATCGGAGGAGGCCCAGGTCGCGTTGATTCTCCACATCCTGTGCGGCTTCAGCGTAGGTGAGATCGCGAGCGCCTTTGTCAGCGGCCATGCGGCAATCGAGAAGCGCATCCAAAGGGCCAAAAAGGTGCTGGCGGGATCAAAACGGCTTTTCGATGTTACTCTGCCAGCCGACTTTTCGGCCCGGCTTCCGGCCGTCCATCGCGCGCTCTACTTGCTTTTTAACGAGGGCTACCATGGCGCGTCTGCCGAGTCCGCGGTCCGCGCCCAGCTCTGCCACGAGGCGATGCGGCTCGCCGCAATTCTCCTGGAGCACCCACGTGGGGCGACATCCACGACTTACGCTCTCTCCGCGCTCATGTGTCTGAACGCGGCGCGTCTGCCGGCGCGCGTCGATGCCTCGGGCAACCTCACCTCGCTTTTCGACCAGGATCGATTGCTGTGGGATCGAAAGCTCGTGCTCGAAGGCCTGAAACTCCTGGAGCTGTCGGCAAGCGGTTCCGAACTCACCGCGTATCACGTCGAGGCGGCGCTGGCCTCGGTTCATGCGACCGCACCTCGGACCGAGGATACGAACTGGGCAACGATTGTGTCGCTATACGATACATTGATGACTATACATCCTTCCCCGATTGTCGCGCTCAACCGCGCCATCGCGGTCGCGCAGCACGAGGGTCCCGAGCGTGGGCTCGAAGAGATCGACGCGATCGAGGACCGCAAGCGCTTGTCCGCATACCCGTTTTACTCAGCAGCGCTTGGCGAGCTTGAGCTTCGCCGCGGGAGGCACGAGACTGCGCGCGAACACTTCCGAGCAGCGCTTGCTCTCGCGCGCAACCCGATGGAGCGCCGATATCTCGAGCGGCGTATGAACGCATGCGAACGGGACGATTCGCAACATGTAGGATTTTACGAAGAATTTCAGAACCCGCCGCTCGCCTTCGAAAGTTGTTTGCAAGGTGTGCGTCGAAGCTGAAGAGCGGTAACGGTTCATTTGCCAGCGCCTGTCGTATAAGCCGACCCGGCGAGCCTTTTCATAAACCTGTTTCCGTTGTTTACGGGCCTGGTCGTGTTCCACCGCCCGCGCCGTTGCACGATGGTCCGCAAGGAAAAGTGTCCGCCGCGATGGCGATCAAACGTTAAGGGGTCGAGAGGGTGCAGCACTGCCCTCGCGCCGATGCCGAATGTCATTTTCAAGGAGGCCCGGCTAGCGAACTGCAGCACGACGCTCTCAGGCAGATGAAACGTGGACAACCTCCAACGTCATAGGAGCTAAAATGACAACCGAATTCCGAATGCCAGCCACTTCAAAGTGGCGCGCACTCCCGGCCTTTTCATTGGGACTGGCCGCCCAAATCGCCGTAGGGGCATCCGCCGCAGCTCAGTCGACTCAGCCCGCCGGGAGCCAGTTGCCGGCGCTCATGGATCGACAAAAAGAGATCGCTCTGGCTCTAAGCGCCTGCCCGCCGTCGGTGGCGAGCAAGGCGGCGGTCTACGTCCTCGACAAGTCCGGCTACATCAAAGTCCAGGATAGCCATAACGGCTTCACGGCCATTGTCCAACACTCGCTGCCCACCAGCCAGGAGCCGCGCTGCATGGATGGGGAGGGAACGCGCACGCATCTCCCGCGCATCCTGAAGGTCGCGGAGCTCCGCGCTCAGGGAAAGAGCCGCGAAGAGATCAAGCGCTTCGAGGCCGACGCGTTCGCCAAGGGCATCTTTCAGCCGCCGGCCCGGCCGGGTGTCGATTACATGTTGTCGACGGAAAACACGGTCACCGTCGATGAGGAAAGGGGCATCGTGGCACCCTTCCCGCCCCACGTGATGTTCTATGCACCCTACCTGACCAACGCCGACCTTGGCTCGGTCGTCAACCGCGGGCCAGCCTTCGTTGCCGGTGAAGGCACTCCCCACGCCCTCATTATCGTTCCCGTTGGTGCGCATACAGATTCGGGCCATGCTGCCCCGGCCGACGAGCGCTCGGACGACTTGCGGTAATCGATTCCGGCGCGGCGCAGCCTACACCGCAACCCCTGTGTCGCTCATCTGGAGGCGCAATGACTATCGACCGAGCCCTTATCCAAGCACTTGGCCCTTGCGCAGTCTCGACGGCAGCACTAAGTATGGGAGACCGATCGGTCTCTTTGTGTCGCAGGCATTCGATGAAGAAGGGCGAAGCCACCCGCAAGCGCATTGTCGCCCGCGCTGCCAACCTGCTCAACATGCAGGGTTATTTGGGCACCCCCGTGTCGGAGATCATGCGCGTTGCCGGCCTCCAGAAGGGCGGCATTTATCGCCATTTCGAGAGCCGCGCGGCGCTGACGCGAGAGGCTTTCGAGTATGCGGTGGCGCGCATGCGTGATCGCTTCGTGGATGCACTGGAGGGAAGAAAAACGGCCACCGACAAGCTCTTCGCTCTGTTTGAGGTGGTTCAAAATGCCTCGCAGGAGGAGTCCTATCGAGGCGGCTGTCCAATCATGAACCTCGCAGTGGAAAGCGATGACGTCGATCCCGAACTCCGTGAGCTGGCACGCGATGCAATGACGCGGTTCGTCGGTCTCTTTGAACGCGTGATCGCCGAGGGCACAAAAAATGGCGAATTCTCACCGGGCGATCCACGGATGCGGGCGATCCGTATCGTCGCAAGCCTCGAAGGCGCGCTCATGTTGAGCAACCTCTACAAGGATCGAACTTACATGGAAGCCGCGATGGATGACCTCATAGGCAGCATTCGGAAGGGTTTTCGTTAATGGATCTTTTTTTGCCACAAAAGAGACCGATCGGTCTCAAAATGGACAACCATTCGAACCAATGCGCGACAGGTTGATGGTTTCGCGCATTCTGAACGGAGGCGAACATGCGTTCAGTGAGCATACCAGGCCGCTTATCCGTCGGGCCGGCAGGCGCTGTATGGTTGCGCGCGGCCGCGTTGTTGGCGGCGCTCGCCATTCTCGCCGGCTGCAGCAGCGAGGCGAAGGTAGAACGGGAGTTCGTTCGACCGGTGAAGGTTGCGGTCGTCGGCGATGCCGTACGCGGGCGAACACTGAACTATTCAGGTGTGGTGCGGCCGCGGATCGAAAGCGCCGTCGGCTTCCGGGTGCCCGGCAAAATCGTGGAGCGCCTGGTCAATGTCGGCGATCACGTAGAAGTCGATCAGGTCATCGCACGGCTCGACCCCATTGATCTGGGGCTTGCGGAGCAGAGCGCCAAAGCAGCCGTCGATTCGGCGCGCAGCCGGCGCGATGTGGCGCGCGATAACCTGGAGCGCGGCAAAGCCCTTCTGCCAAGCGTAACTATTTCGCAGGCGGCTTACGATACCCGACGCAACGAAATGGATGCTGCCGCGTCGGCGTTGGAATCCGCCGAGGCGCAGTTGCGCCAGGCCACCAACGCGGTCGGCTACGCAACGCTGCGAGCCGACAAGGCGGGCATTGTGACCGCGGTCTTGGCTGAGCCGGGACAGGTCGTCAGTGCCGCCCAAGCCGTCGTTACGCTTGCCCAGAAGGGCGAGATCGAGATCGCAGTTGCTGTACCGGAACAAGACGCCGGAAATCTCGCGGTCGGTTATCCCGCCAAGATTACGCTTTGGGCGGGTCCCCGCCTGAGTTTTGAAGGCCGCATTCGCGAAATCGCCGGTCAGGCTGATCCGGCCGCCAGAACCTATGCCATCCGCATCTCCGTGGGTGAGGCGCCGCAGGTCATGCGGCTTGGAATGACCGCATCTGTGGCGCTCCGCATCGACGACGATGCGTCAGGCATCGTGGTGCCGGTGGCAGCCGTGGCCGAAAGCGACGGCAGCCCGGTGGTATTCACCGTCGATCCGGCCACCGAGACCGTCCACAAGAGGAAAGTCGTGGTGGGCGGAACCGCCGAGAACGGCGTGCGGATCGCCGATGGGGTGCATACCGGCGATCTGGTCGTCACCGCGGGCGTCCAGTTTCTCCGCGATGGGATGACCGTACGTCTTTCGAACGACCACCAGCAAGCGCGCGTCGCGGGCTCGACCTGAAGGAGGACACAATGCGCAGGGAAACGTTCTCGCTGCCCGAAGGCTTGCTGCAGGCTGGCCCATCAAAGGGCTTCAACCTGTCGCGTTGGGCGATCAACCACGGCGGGTTCACGGCGTTCCTTCTCGTCCTGCTGCTGGCCGCCGGTCTCGTCTCGTTCCTTCGCGTCGGTCAGAAGGAGGATCCGGATTTCACGTTCCGCGTCATGGTTGTCCAGGTGATGTGGCCTGGCTCGACGGTCGAGGAGATGCAGGACCAGGTGGTCGACAAGATCGAGCGCAAGGTGCAGGAGACGCCGGGTCTCGACTTCGTCCGCTCCTACACGCGATCCGGCTTCGCCAACATCTTCGTTAATCTCAAGGGCTCGATACGCGGGGACGCGGTCAAGGATGCGTTCTATCAGGTGCGCAAGAAGATTGGTGACATTCGCCAAACGCTTCCGGACGGCGTCATAGGCCCGTTTTTCAACGACGAGTTCGGTGATACCTACATTTCTCTCTATGCCATTACCGGTGAGGGCTTTTCCTACCCGGAGCTGAAGAACTTCGCTAAGGGCGCGCGGGACCTCCTGCTGCGCATTCCCGGAGTCGCCAAGGTCGATTTGCTGGGAACCCAGGACGAGCGGGTCTTCATCGAAGTTTCTTCGGTAACGCTGGCTGAGCGCGGGTTGACGGCGCTCGACATCCAAGCTGCGCTCGCGGGCCAGAATGCGATGGATCCGGCGGGCCGCATCGAGACCGGCGACCGGTCGGTGCGCATCGACGTAGAGGGTGGGCTTCGATCGGTCGAGGATATTCGCGAATTGCGGCTGCGCGCCGGACAGCGGACGTTTAGGTTGGGCGACGTTGCCGAGGTCAGACGAGGCCTCGAAGATCCGCCGACAGCCAGGACCCGTTACCAGGGTCGTGAAGCAGTCGTGCTCGGCACCACCATGGCTGCCGGCGCCAACGTCATCGAGGTCGGCGCCGAGGTTGACCGCGCGTTCAAGCGCATCGAGCAGGACCTGCCGATCGGCATCGAACTTGGCCGTATTTCGGATCAGGCCAAGGTTGTCACCAAGGCGGTCCATCAATTTCTGGAGGCATTTGGGGAAGCGGTCGGCATCGTGCTCCTTGTATCGCTGATCGCACTCGGCTGGCGGGCCGGCCTGGTTGTCGCCTTAACGATACCCCTGGTGCTGGCCGCCACCATTTTCGTCATGTCGCTGATAGGGATCGACCTGCACCGCATATCGCTCGGAGCGCTCGTCATCGCACTCGGTCTCCTGGTCGACGACGCGATGATCTCGGTCGAGATGATGGACCGGAAACTCAAGGAGGGTCATGACCGGCTTGCCGCGGCGACCTTCGCCTACACGTCGACGGCGTTTCCGATGCTGACCGGCACGCTGATCACCGTCGCCGGCTTCATTCCCGTGGGTTTCGCGCAGAGCGCCGCCGGCGAGTATGTCAGTGCACTGTTCTGGGTGACCGGTATTGCGCTCATCGTATCGTGGTTTGCTGCGGTCTATTTCACACCGTGGATCGGGTATCGCGTTCTTAAGATCCCCAACCGTGAAGCCGGTGAGCACAATGTTTTCAACAGCCGGCCTTACCGCGCAATTCGGGCCATCGTCGCTTGGTGCGTCCGCCGGCGTTGGGTGGTCGTGGGACTCACCTTGGGCGCGCTGTTCGCCAGTATCGCGAGCTTCGCCCTCATCCCCAAGCAATTCTTTCCAACCTCCAACCGTCCGGAAATCCTTGTCGACTTGTGGTTGCCTGAAGGGACGTCGTTTGAGCAAACCGAGCGCGAGACCAAGCGCTTCGAACAGCGGATTTCGCAGAATCCCGATCTTGCCGATGTCTCGGCATTCATCGGCGAAGGCGCACCGCGCTTCTACCTGCCGCTTGACCAGCAGCTCAGGAACCAGAACTTTGCCCAGCTGCTGCTGATGTCGAAATCGATTGAAGCGCGCGAGCGTCTCCTGGTTGAAATCCGCGAGATTCTGGCACGCGACTTCCCCGACGTCCGCAGCAAAGCCGATCGGCTGTTCAACGGTCCTCCAGTAGGCTGGCCCGTCCAGATTCGCGTCGTCGGCCCTGATCGAGCCAAGGTGCGCCGCCTGTCGGCCGATGTCGCCGATGTGATGCGCGCCAATCCGGATATCGGCAGCGTACACAATGACTGGCTTGAGCCGGTGCCGAGCCTGAAGCTCGAAATCGATCAGGACCGCGCACGCGCGCTCGGCGTCACCTCGCAGAGTGTGCGCCGCACCTTGCAGACGACGCTGTCGGGCCTTCAGATTGGTGAATTCCGCGAACAGGACGAAACCATCAAGGTGATGCTGCGCGAGCCCTCGAACACGCGCAATCTGCTTTCCGCTCTGGACGCCATTTACGTGAAAACG
>Ga0126378_10003728_pt1 | contig 11532 bp, 11 predicted proteins | sample PanSoiMetPlot_23_FD_92587 | JGI IMG/M metagenome (GOLD analysis project Ga0126378, IMG submission 92587) | Tropical forest soil microbial communities from Panama - MetaG Plot_23 | ecosystem: Environmental > Terrestrial > Soil > Tropical forest > Bulk soil | place: Panama | collected 2016-02-17
GTGAAGGTGCCGCAGCTCGCCGATGCTATTGTCGAAGTAACCGAAACCGGTTCTTCGCTGAGGGCCAATCACCTGCGCATTGTCGATACGCTGCTTGAATCCGTTACTTGCTTCATCGCGAATCGCGCGGCGTGGAAGGATCCTTGGAAGCGCGAAAAAATCGAAAATATCGTGCTCTTGCTCGACGGCGCGATCAAAGCTTACAACCGCGTCGGGCTGATGATGAATGTCCGCCGCGAAGATCTGGATAAGGTACTGGCCACGCTCCCCGCGCTGCGCAATCCTACGGTCGCGCAACTGAGCGACCCGGAGTGGGTCGCGATCAATACCATCATCGAAGAGAAAACTGTGCGGGCGCTGATACCGAAGCTGAAGGCCGCGCGCGCGGAAGGCATCGTCGAATATCCGCTGAACAAGGTCGTGTACTGATGCGCGTTCTCCGGCTCACGAGCGCTGTCGGAGAAAAGGTTCTCGCTTCTCGGCGAGCAAGCAGCCGCGATGCCGAGCGCGTCGCCGCGCGTATCGTTGAAGACGTTCGCAAGCGCGGCGATGTTGCGCTCTTCGGCTGGACGGAGAGGCTCGACGCCATGGCGCTGAACCGACGCACCGTGTGGGTTTCTCGGGCCGAATTCACTGCAGCGCGAAAGCAGATTTCGAAGGAATTCTTGGCTGCAGTTGATCACGCCGCGCGAAATATTCGCGCGGTGGCACGTCGACAGAGGCCTCAGGAGTGGCAGATCGAGGTCGAGCCGGGGGTGCGCGCGGGCCAGCGTGTGCGGCCGCTTGATTCAGTTGGCTGCTACCTTCCGGGCGGGCGCTTCTCGCTTGTCTCGACACTGCTAATGGCCGCGATTCCAGCGCAGGAAGCGGGCGTGCGCGACATTGTCGTTACGAGTCCTCTGCCGGGACCGGCCTTGCTTGCCGCTGCAGAACGGCTCGGCGTGCGACGCGTCGCGCGCGTGGGTGGCGCGCAGGCGATTGCTGCGCTCGCGTTCGGAACCAGGTCAATTCCGCGCGTGGATAAGATCTGCGGTCCGGGCAATCGCTTCGTCACCGCTGCAAAAAAAATCGTCAGCAATGATTGCGCCATCGATATGCTGGCGGGGCCAACCGAAGCTCTTGTTTTCGCTAGGAGAGGCAATCCGCGATTCATCGCGGCCGACTTGATCGCCCAGGCCGAGCATGATCCCGACGCGATCTCGATTTTTGTGACAACTTCGGCTCCGCTGGCCCGCGCAGTGGCGGTCGAAATCGACCGGCAACTTGCGGATCTGCCGAAAGCAAATCTCGCGCAGCGCTCTCTCGAAACAAATGGAGCGGTGCTAATCGCCAGCGATTTGGCAGTCGCGGCGGCCTTCGTGAACCGATTCGCTCCCGAGCATCTCAGCATAGCCGGTGGCGCTGATGGCTTTCTCGATCGCATCAACTCCGCTGGCAGTATTTTTCTAGGTGACTGGAGCGCGCAATCCTTCGGTGATTACGCGAGCGGAACAAATCACGTACTGCCCACGGGCGGAGCTGCACGCGCGCGCGGCGGCCTTTCGGTCGCTGATTTCGTGAAATGCATCAGTGTGCAGGAAGTGTCGGGCGCGGGAGCAAGACGGCTTGCTCCAGTCGTTGCAGAATTTGCGCGCGCCGAGGGTCTGCTCGCCCACGCGCGTTCCGTCGAGGTGCGCCAGTGAAGGTGATTCCCATTCGCCGCGCCGTCGAGCGCATGCGGCCCTATCATCCGCCGCTCGAAGGCCGCATCGACAAGCTGCGCATGGACTTCAACGAGAATCCGATCGGCTGCTCGCCCGCCGTTCGCCGCGCGCTTGCGAGGCTAGCCGCATCATCGATCTCCGCGTATCCCGAGCAGGAAACGGTTCGCCGCAAAGTCGCGCGCCGCTTCGGCGTTCGCCCCGACGAACTTTTGCTGACAAATGGCACCGACGAAGCTCTCAGCCTGATCGTGAACACGTTTGTCGAATCCAGCGATCGCGTGCTCCTCGTCGAGCCAACCTACGCGATGTACCGCTTCTATTCTGAACTGGCGGGCGCGCAAATCGTCGCGCCTCGTTACGATGCGGAAATGCGCTTTCCGTGGAAGAATGTGCTCGCGGAATTGAAAAAAAGCCCACGCGTATTCTTTTTGCCCAATCCGAATAGCCCGACCGGCAATTTGCTATCTCTGCCCGACCTGCGCCGCATTTTGAATGCTGCCACGCGCACGATGGTGGTGATCGACGAAGCCTATTTCGAATTTTCCGGCATCACGGTCATTCCCTGGATTCGGCGATGCAACAACCTGATCGTCACGCGCACGTTTTCGAAGACGGCTGGGCTGGCCGGGCTGCGCCTCGGCTGCGTTTTTGTCCATGGCGAATGGGCGGCCGATATGCGCAAGGCGCAGTCGCCATATCCGGTGAACACCGCAGCGCTGGCTGCCGCGGAAGCGGCGATTCAGGACCGTAATTTCATTGCGCGCACCGTCCGCGAGGTGCGTCGCGGTCGCAGGGAGCTCGAGCGCGGCCTCGTCCGAATGGGCGTCAAATTCTTTCCTACTGCGGGCAATTTCGTGCTGGTCTACTTCGGCGCGCAGGGCAAGAAAATCGTCGCGGCACTCGAGCGTAAAGGCATTTTGATCCGCGATCGCTCGAGCGATTTCGGCGGCGAAGGCTATGCGCGCATCACCTTCGGCACCATGGAACAAACGCGGCGCCTGCTCCGCGAACTGGAACCCATTTTATGAGACGAGCGACCCTGCGCCGCACAACTAAAGAAACCGACATCCGTCTGCGCCTGAATCTTGACGGCCACGGAAAATCGCACGTCGCGACAGGCATTCGCTTTTTCGATCACATGCTCGAACAGATCGCTCGTCACGGAGCGCTTGATTTGGATCTCGCTGCGCGCGGAGATCTCGATGTGGACCAGCATCATACAGTCGAAGACACGGGTATCGCGCTCGGCGAAGCGGCGAAGAAAGCTCTTGGGTCGAAGCGCGGCATTTTGCGCGCCGGGTATTTCCTGATGCCCATGGACGATTGTCTCGCGGCTGCCGCGCTCGATTTTGCCGGCCGCGCCTATTGCGTGTGTGATTTCAAGATTTCCGCGCAGCGTGTCGGCGACTTCCAAACTGAATTGATGGAGGATTTTTTCCGCGCCTTCGCGCACGCGGCAGGGGCAAACGTACACTTGCGTCTGGTCTATGGCCGGTCTTCGCATCATCAGGTCGAATCCATTTTCAAGGCATTCGCAAAGGCGCTGCGCTTTGCTGTCGCGCGCGACAAGCAGCTTCGCAGGGTTCTGCCATCGACTAAGGGACTGCTATGAAGATCGCCATTGTCGATTATGGCGCGGGGAATCTGCCGTCGGTCGAGCGTGCGCTGGCAAAACTTGGTGCAGACACCGAGCGCGCGGTTGATCCAGAGCAGCTGTGGTCCGCTAAGGCCATCGTTCTGCCCGGTGTTGGCCATTTTGGCGCTTTCGTCGAGGGCTTGCGCGAACGCGATCTCACATCCTCGCTGCGCGCCGCGTTCGATTTAGGCAAACCGATTCTCGGCATTTGTCTTGGCCTCCAAGCGATGTTCGCTGCGAGCGAGGAAGCACCCGGCGAACCCGGCCTCGAATTTTTCCCCGAGGAGGTTCGCGCGCTTCCCACGGATGTAAAATCGCCTCACATCGGCTGGAACCGATTGCGCCGCATGTGCAAGAGCAAATTGCTGCGCGGCATTCCCGATGACGCTTACTTTTATTTCGCGCACTCCTACGCGGCGCCTGCCTCCGCTCAGTTCACCGTCGCTGCTTGCGATCACGGCTTTCCGTTCGCCGCGGTGATCGAGCGCGATCATCTCGCCGCCGTGCAGTTTCACCCGGAAAAATCAGGCGAAACAGGCGCCCAGGTGCTTCGCAATTTTGTGGAGTCGGTGCAATGATGCTCGCCCGCCGGATTATTCCGTGCCTCGACGTCGACGCGGGCCGCGTCGTAAAGGGCATCGAGTTTGAGGGCCTGCGCGACATGGGCAACCCAGCCGATCTTGCGGCGCGCTACAACTGCGAAGGCGCCGATGAACTCGTGATGCTCGATATCAGCGCGACCTTCGAAGGGCGCGCAACTTTTCTGGAAACGATTCGCCGCGTCGCCGAACAGTTGAATATCCCTCTCACTGCCGGCGGCGGCATCCGCACGATGGAAGACGGTCGCGCCGTTCTGCGCGCTGGCGCTGACAAGGTCACCGTCAACACCGCCGCGGTCAAACGGCCCGAGTTGCTTTCTGAACTCGCGCAGCAGTTTGGCGCTCAGGCGGTCGTCCTTTCGATTGACGTGAAGCGCAAAGGAAATTCCTGGGAGCCTTACACGCGCGGCGGTCGCGACGCCACCGGAATGGACGCAACCGAATGGGCCGCCGAATCCGTTTCGCGCGGTGCGGGAGAAATTCTGCTCACTTCGATCGATCGCGACGGCACCTGCAGCGGCTTCGATTGCGAACTCACCGCGAAGATCGCCTCAACCGTTGCTGTACCGGTGATCGCCTCGGGCGGCGCGAGCACATTCGAGGATTTTCGTGCGGTCTTCACCGACGGGCGTGCCGATGCCGCGCTCGCCGCTTCAATCTTTCACACCGCGACTCACTCGATTGGCGCGCTGAAGAAATTCTTGGCTGAGCGCGGCGTTCCCGTCCGCTTGAGCCGCTAGCGCGCCTATGATCATCCCCTGCATCGATCTTCAAGATGGCAAAGCCGTGCAGCTCATACGCGGCCGCCGGCGTGCTCTTGCGGTCGACGATGTTCTTGGCTTGCTCGACCACTTCCGCCATTATCCGATTCTCCACGTCATCGATCTCGACGCCGCCATGCGCAAGGGAAGCAACGCGCGCTGGATCAAGTCCATTTGCGGTGGCGCGAAAATGAAAGTGCGGGTTGGTGGAGGCATCCGCACCGTCGCTCACGCAGCGAAGATCATCTCCTGGGGTGCGGAAGAAATCATCGTTGGCAGCGCCGCCTTCAAAAGCGGAAAAATTAATCGCCGTTTTCTAGCCGCGTTGGCCCAGCGCATCGGCCGCAAGCACATCGTCATTGCGCTTGATACCGACCGCGGCCAAATCGTCGTCCGCGGCTGGCGCGAACGCCTCAAGCTCCGCCCAAGCGACGTCATACCAGAGCTCGAGCCCTTCTGCTCCGGCTTCCTCTCTACCTTCGTCGACAACGAAGGCACTATGAAAGGCACCGACCTCGCCTGGTTCCGCGCCCTCCGGCGCTCTACGTCGCTGCCGATTACCGCGGCAGGCGGCATCCGCAGCATGAGAGAAGTTCGCGCCCTCGAAAAGGCCGGCATGGACGCTGCCGTCGGCATGGCGATCTATACCGGCACGCTCGCTGCTCGCCGCACCGGCTTGCGCAAGCAATAGCCTGCCATCCAACTTTCGCACACGAGAATGTGAGTCCTGCTCCATCGCTCCTGAACTGGTCGCTTCCGTACTCTCTCCCTCGAACCACGCAGCCGAAGCCCTTCCGGCAAACAGGTTCCAAGGAGCAAAATGGCCATCAAGGGATTCTGCGAGTCTGCGCGCTGCCGTTGGTCGAAACGCCCTCAAATAGTCTCAGCAGCCTGCTTGACGAAGTTCCCGTGCCAGTGGCGATGTACATCGGCGGCTTGGTGGGGGGGGGCGCTTCTGATCGGGATCCCATCCCTCATTCAGGGCCAAACGAAGTTGCGCAATGTGACGCAGTGGGCACTTATGGGGCTTGTCCGGCGGTGCGTTGGCGACTACTGGCTGGATACTCGGGCCGGCAGTAGATCCGGCGTTCTGGAAATTAACGAATGCGCTTCATTTAACGCAGCGAGCCGGGGGACGAATTCGATGTCGGTCCGTCCCTAATTTCCCTTTACATTACGTGACAAACAGAGATGGCGCTGGTGATAGGCCTTGTTTTCCGTCATCTCGCATCTGAGTCCAAAACTGGACAAGCACTCGCCGTCAAGCGCTGACAGCTCGTTCTCCGGTGCCCTCCTTTTCGGTTCGTTTTCGCAACGACTCTCCCTCCCCCGTCGCGCGAAAACGGCCCGATAGTGTATAGTTTTTCGAGGCGCGGCCGTCCCGAAGGCCGGATTAGTCGATATTCCAGGCCATTTCGAATCGCTGTGCGCCTGGACTCTCCTGACAAATGAAAAAGCCATTACGAGTGATGAAATTTGGCGGCACGTCTGTCGGCGACGCGCCGTGTATGGCGCGCGTCGCGCAAATTGTGAAGGATGCTTCGCGCGAAGGCCCTGTCGTCGCCGTCGTTTCGGCGATGGGCGGTGTCACCAACCGCCTGATTGAAGCCGCCCGGCGCGCCGAAGCGGGCGATATGGAGCACGCGCACAGAATCTTTCAGGCGCTTCGAAAGCAGCATGACGCCGCCCTCTCAGAACTGATTCACGACGAAAACAAGCGCACCTGGCTATCCGGCTGTCTCGGCAAGATCTTCGCGGAGGGCGAACAGCTCTGCAAAGGCACTTCACTGCTTCATGAATTGACGCCGCGCACCCTCGATACGGTCTCCAGCCTTGGGGAGCGCCTCTCCGCGCCCATGGTCGCCGGCGCGCTTCAAGAACTCGGCGTCGCAAGCGAATCCGTCGAAGCCACTGAACTGATTGTCACCGATTCCTATCATGGCGGCGCCGATCCCATCCTGGATCGCACGCGTGAGCGCTCGCAGACTCGCTTGCGCCCGTTGCTCGATCGCGGCATCACTCCCGTCGCGACCGGTTTCATCGGCGCGACCGAAAACGGCGTGCTGACAACCCTCGGCCGTGGCGGCTCCGATTATTCGGCCACAATTCTTGGCGCGGCCCTGGATGCCGACGAAATTATTATCTGGACCGATGTGGACGGCGTCTTGACCGCCGACCCGCGGCTCGTAGGAGACGCGCGCACGATTCCTGAAATCTCCTACCGCGAAGCAACCGAATTGGCTTATTTTGGCGCCAAGGTACTCCATCCGAAGACGCTCCGCGCGGTTGAGCAAGCGAGAATTCCGGTGTGGATTCGGAATAGCTTCGCGCCAGAGCGCACCGGCACAAAAATTACGCCGAAAGGCCGCAGTAACGGTGGCGGCGTCAAGGCACTGACCGCCATTCGCGACGTCGCGTTGATCACCGTGGGCGGACCCGGAATCGTCGGCTTGCCGGATGTCGTCGGCCGTACATTTTCGACCACCGCTGAATTGAAGGCGAACGTGCTGCTCATCTCGCAATCGTCCTCGCAAAACGACATCTGCTTCATCGTTGCGGCGCAGGACGCCAAGCGCACGGTCGAAGCGCTACGCAACGAGTTCGCGCAGGATGTTGCGCACGAGACCGTCGAACACATCACCCTCGACCCCAGTATCGCGATCGTCGCGGTTGTCGGCGAAAACATGCGCGGCACGCCGGGCGTTGCGGCAAGAACCTTCAGCTCCGTGGCCCGTGAGAACGTCAACCTGATTGCCATTGCTCAGGGTTCTTCCGAGAGCAACATTTCGTTTGTCGTCGCCGAAAAGGACATGAAGGCCGCGCTCGAAGCAGCCCACCGTGAATTCGGTCTCGGCGCACCCGTTCCGCTTGAATCCGCAGTCCAGGTTTCCTGATGCCTGGCAGGCCAGCCCGCGCGGAAAAAGGGCACGCCGAGCCTGGCGTGCAGCGTTGTATCAATCCCGCCTGCGGCGCCGCCTACAGCCTTCACGAGCGCATCTACGTTTGCCCCCGCTGCGGCGAAACACTGGAAATCGATTGTGGTCTTGCTAGACGCGCGAATGGAAGCGCGTTGCGCAAATTGTGGGGATCGCACCCTGTCCTTCGCACCGCCTCAAAAGATCTTCGCGAAACGAGCGGCGTCTGGCGCTACCTCGAACTGCTTCCCTTCGAAGCCAACGCGCCTTTTGTCACGCTCTTCGAAGGCAATACTCCGTTTTTCGATGCGCCGCGCTCAGCGGAATATTGCGGTCTTGCGGCGTTGCGCCTAAAACATCAGGGCTACAGCCCAACCGGTTCGTTCAAGGACACAGGCATGGCCACAGCCATCACCCAAGCCGTCATTTCCGGCGCGAGAACGGCCGTCTGCGCGAGCACGGGAAACACCGCAGCAAGCCTCGCTGCTTATGCCGCTCGCGCTGGCCTCCAAGCCGCGATTCTTCTCCCGCGCGGCCAGGTGTCCTCTTCGAAGCTCGCGCAAAGCCTCGACTATGGCGCGCTCGTGCTGGAAATCGACGGCAATTTCGATGCGTGTATGCGCCTCGTGCAGGAAATCGGTGACGATCCCTCGATTTATGTTGCGAACTCCATCAATCCGTTCCGCATCGAAGGGCAAAAAACCGTCGCGTTTGAAATCGTGGAGCAGTGCAATTGGCGTGTGCCTGATCAGGTTGTTGTTCCCGGCGGCAACATGGGCAACAGCACCGCGCTCGGTAAGGGATTTCAGGAATTGCTCGACCTTGGCTTGATCGATCGTCTGCCGAAGCTCAACGTGATTCAGGCAGAAGGCGCAGCGCCCCTCGCGCGCCTGTTTGCAGCGCTTGATTCGAAAACCCGCTCCGATGCTATTCCCGAAAAACTTGAGCCCGTCGAAAACCCGCAAACGCTTGCAACCGCCATCAAAATTGGCGCGCCTGTCTCATGGAAGAAGTCCTTGCGCGCCGTGCTGCGCTCCGGTGGACAAATCATTTCCGTGAGCGAACAGGAAATCGCGGATGCCAAGGCAATGATCGGACGGGACAGCATCGGCTGCGAGCCTGCTTCGGCCACTACAGTCGCAGGCATCAAGAAATTGGTCGCAACGGGCCACATCCGTCAGCACGACGATGTCGTCGCTGTTCTCACCGGCCATGCCCTCAAGGATCCCGACTACATGATTCGCTACCACGAGGGAACTCTTTCGTTCGCTTCTGGCGCGAAAGAAGACCCCAGGCAGGCGCAGCCTCTTGCGGGCGCATTCCGCAACGCTCCGCAGCGCGTCGCAGCTACGAAGGCTGCTATCCTCTCAAAGCTGGAGCGCCCGCGATAGTTGCTCAACGCAGACGCCATCCATTCCGAGCGCGCGGTGCAGTCGAGGAATCGCGCTCTTAGATTTCCTTCTAAAATGAGTACACTATTCGCGCTTTGTAGAACGCGACCGATTGGAACTTGCGCCGAAGCGGTGCCGTCACCGCCTCAATTTAATGGCAATATCGCGCCAAATTTCATTTGACGTTCGCGTTCCGGCTTCAACCGCGAACATGGGCGCCGGCTTTGACTGCCTTGGCCTCGCGCTGGAAATATACTTGAGCGTCCGTGCGACGCTGCTTTCCAAGCCCGAGGGTCGCACTCTCGCGCGAAGCCGCGGCGTTCGCGGTACCTCAGAGCTTCCGAAATCGCCCGAAGAGAATCTCATTTTTCGCGCGATGCGTTACGCCGCCGAACGCGAAGGCTTCGCGCTGCCCCGCGTGCGCCTCGCTGTGACAAACGAAATTCCGGTCGCCGGCGGGCTTGGCAGCAGCGCCGCAGCCACGGTAGCAGGAATCGCGCTTGCTTTCGCCGTGACGAATCGGGCGATTCCGAAAGAAACGGCTCTTCGCTACGCGACCGAAATGGAAGGCCATCCGGACAACGTCGCTGCCGCGCTGCTCGGCGGATTTGTCGTCACGTTCACGCGCAGCGATGGTAGTGTGGCCGCGGTGCGTAAAGATTGGCCCAAAGTGATTCGCCTCGTGATCGTCACGCCGAATGTAAAACTCGAAACGAAGAAATCGCGCGCCGTGCTTCCTGCAACCGTTTCCCGCGCCGACGCAGTCTTCAATCTCCAGCGTTCGGCGCTATTCGTCGCTGCGCTCGAAGATCGCCGCTACGATCTTTTGTGGGATGCCATGCAGGATCGCATTCACCAGGCCGCGCGGCAGCCGCTGATTCCTGGACTCGGCGAAGTGCTCGCGCTGCCTCGCACGCCGGGCGTTCTTGGGATTGCGCTAAGTGGCGCGGGGCCGAGCGTCATCGCACTAGCAACTGGGCGCTACGATGAAATCGGCAAGGCCATGGCGCGCTGCTTTGAAAAACACAATCTCTCGCCCACAATCCAAATTCTCGAAGCCGCACAGGAAGGCCTTACTTCCACTCAAAAGTAGAAAGTGTCGGAAGCACACAGCGCAACTTAGCCCAGCACGGCCAGGTCAGGGGAAGTGCTAAGCCTACGCCCAACTACTGCTGGCGGGTTGGATGCCGGATTTCGCGTCAGGTTTGCCGTTCAGGGTCGTAGAGTGAATGGGCTGGGGTGCCGGCTCACCTGATCTGGGTGCTTCTGGCCTGGCGCAAACGGACGCTCTCGCGAAGCTCCCTGTGCCAGTGCCAAAACATGACTCCTAAAGCCGTGAGCGGTCCGAAAAACAGCAGAAGTACACCAAGAGCGAGGACGAGGAGAAGGAGAATGTTCACCACGGTTCCCGTCATCGAGTCCTCCGACGGAACTGCCGCTTGCTAACCACGTAGCACGCAAAACCCGCTCTTGCCGAGGCTTGCACGGTTGACGTGTCGCGTACTCGGCCCCTTCGCACAGTCTGGAGATGCCTAGCGGGGCCGTCAAGAACCAAAAGTACAGGTACTGCAGGACTAGGAGGGGTCGCACGCTCAAGGAGCACAGCGCAAAAGCGGCGACAACTCACTTCTCGCCGACAATCTCGGTGGGGCCGTCAAGTACCCCAGAGATACGCCATTCTGAGCGAAAAAGCGATATTTACGAAGGCGCGGCGATCTCGTTGACGGGACGGTTCACTAAGGACCGGCGGTTCGTTAAAGTGTCGCTACCGATCTTGGGCGACCTTGCGCGGGGGCCGGTGAATTTCGGCGATGGATACGGGAGTGAGATAATGAGCGGGCGCAGGCCGCAGCCTAGCTCAGCGCTGAGGCGGTCGGGACACGCACCGTGAAAAGGCGGCCGCTATAAAGCAGCTGGGGATTGAGGAGCTGGGAATAGATGTGGATTGTTCGGCTGGCGTTACGGCGTCCTTACACATTCGTCGTAATGTCCGTTTTGATTCTCATTCTTGGTGTTGTGGCGGTTGCCCGCACGCCGATCGACATTTTTCCAAACATCGACATCCCTGTGATCAACGTGGCCTGGACGTACACGGGCCTCTCTCCGGAGGAAATGTCTGACCGGGTTATCTACATTTTCGAACGGTCGCTGACAACCACGGTCAACGACATCGAGCATATCGAATCGCAATCCCTGAACGGCGTGGGGATTGTAAAGATTTTTTTCCATCCGCACACGAACCTGGCGAGCGCGATCGCGCAGGTAACGGCAATCAGTCAGAGCCAGGTAAAGCAACTGCCCCCGGGAATTACTCCACCATTCATCATTACGTATAACGCTTCCTCCGTGCCGATTCTCCAGCTGGGTTTATCCGGACCCAGCCTTACCGAACAGGAATTGGCGGATATGGGGCAAAACTTCATACGCGTCAGGCTGGTAACAGTTCCCGGCATTGCCGTACCGAATCCCTATGGCGGGAAACAGCGCACCGTCATGGTGGACCTTAATACAGCTGCGCTGCAGGCCA
>Ga0126378_10003729_pt1 | contig 11532 bp, 12 predicted proteins | sample PanSoiMetPlot_23_FD_92587 | JGI IMG/M metagenome (GOLD analysis project Ga0126378, IMG submission 92587) | Tropical forest soil microbial communities from Panama - MetaG Plot_23 | ecosystem: Environmental > Terrestrial > Soil > Tropical forest > Bulk soil | place: Panama | collected 2016-02-17
GCAACTACCGGCTGACGCTGGCGATCGAGACGAGGCCAAGGTGGTGCTCCACGGAAGCGGCTTCACCCGCGCGAGCGTGGTGCTAGTCGGACCAGATCCCTTCGAAGAAAGTATCTTGCGCAACCCGCCATTGTTAGTGTCGCCAAAATATCTATCGTCTGAAGCGCTCGAGATCCATATACCAGCGTCACAACTCAGATTTCGAAGTCTTCCATATAGCAAGCCTGGACCGCTCCGGATCTGGGTACAAAACGCAGGCGGCGGCTTCCAAATATCAGAAGGTCGCGATGTTCAGATCCTCCCCACGCCGAGCCTTCCGTTCCCGCCGCCACGCGCGACGATCCTCGATATCTCACCAAGCCCGTTGCCTCTCATGACTGCTGGCGCCGCGTCGGCTATGGAAGTCACAGTAATCGGCACAAATTTTCGTCCTAATGACTCAATCATCGCGAGTGCTGACCAGGGCGAAAAGACCAAGCTCCCGACCCAATTCATCTCGCCAAACGAGTTGCGCGTCTCTCTACCCCGTCAGTCATGGCGCGAACACCGTTTAAGCTACCGCTTTGTGATTGTCACGGGTCAGGGCGAGCGCGCCAGTGAGCTCTACGAAGACGAAAACACGCCTGAAACAGAATGACCTTCCTCAAAATAAAAAAGGGAGGCGATCGCTCACCTCCCCTCGAATCCACCCTCGATTGAAACGGAATCAGCCCGCAGCCTCCGACTTCTGTTGCGGCTGTTGCTTATCACGTTGCTCTCGCAATACAGCTTTGCGGCTCAACCGGACTTTGTTGCCCTCAATAGCCAGCACCTTTACAAGAATCTGGTCGCCCTCTTTCAACTCATCGCGCACGGAACGAATCCGCGCTTCCGCGATTTCGCTGATGTGCAACAAGCCATCAGTTCCCGGGAAAATCTCGACGAATGCGCCGAATTCGGCGATGCGCACCACCTTGCCGAGGTAAGTCTTGCCGATCTCGGCAGTTGCGGTTACATCGCGGATCATTCTTAGCGCATCTTCCGCGGCGGGTCCGTTCCCAGCGAACACGTGGACCTTCCCGTCATCCATCACGTCGATCTTTACGCCCGTCGCCTCGATGATCGATCGGATCTTCTTGCCACCGGGCCCAATCAAATCGCGAATCTTATCGGTGGGAATACTGAGCATGTAAAGGTGCGGCGCGTAGGTTGAAATTTCTGCCCGACCAGTGGAAATTGTCTGGTCCATGATGTCGAGAATCTCTAAGCGAGCCTTCTTCGCCTGCGCCAGCGCCTCACGCATCATGGCGACGCTCACGCCCGACACTTTGATGTCCATCTGGAGCGCCGTGATTCCCTGCCGCGTTCCTGTTACTTTGAAATCCATGTCGCCGTAGTGGTCCTCCGCGCCTGCAATGTCGGTAAGAATGGCGTACTTCTCGCCTTCCACCACCAAACCCATCGCGATTCCCGCACACGCGGATTTGAGCGGTACACCCGCGTCCATCAGAGCCAACGACCCGCCGCACACCGTCGCCATTGAGGAAGATCCATTGGACTCCATAATGTCTGACACGACTCGCATCGCATATGGGAAATCCCCTTCCGGCGGAAGCAGATTTGCAAGTGCGCGTTCCGCTAGAGCACCATGTCCGATTTCTCTGCGTCCGGGCCCGCGTAGAAACTTCACTTCGCCCACTGAAAACGGTGGAAAATTGTAATGAAGCATGAACCGCTTAAATGCCTCGTCCTCAAAAAGCAGATCCAACCGTTGCATGTCCTCTTTGGTGCCCAGGGTCGCCGTAGCAAGCGCTTGCGTCTCACCGCGAGTGAATAACGCAGAACCATGAACGCGAGGCAGCACCCCTACTTCACAGGTAATTTGCCTGATTTGATCGAAGGCCCGCGCATCCGGACGACGGCGGCGCAAGAGCATGTCATCCCGGAAAATCCGTTCACGGAGCCGTTCGAATGCACGATAGGCGAGTTTGAGGCGCGCTTCATCGTTCTCCGGAATCGACGCCATGATCTCGGCCTTGATCGTATCCACCAAGCCGTAGCTCTCGCTTTTGGGATGCTTGGCCGTGTCGAGTGCGTCGCGCAGCCGCCCTCCGTACTTCGACTTGATCTCGCCGTATAGCGCTTCATCGAACGCGGGAGGAGTGACCTTCACCTTTTCGGGATTCACGCGCTTGTGCAGCTCTCGAATCGCGGCGACGATCTTGCGAATTTCCGCGTGCGCGAACTCGAGCGCATCGACCACCGTGTCTTCCGACACCTCGAGTGCTCCGGACTCGACCATTACGATCGCTTCTTCGGAGCCAGCAACCACCAGATTCAGCAGGCTTGTCTTCTGCTCGGCCACCGTCGGATTGGCCATAAGCTTCCCGTCAATCAATCCCACCCGGACCGCAGCAATCGGCGTCTCGAATGGAATCTTCGAAATAAATAGAGCTGCCGATGCTGCCGTCAATCCGATCACGTCCGGATCATTTTCGCTGTCGGCCGAGAGCACCATGGAGACAATCTGAGTTTCCGTCGAGTAACCTTCAGGAAAGAGGGGCCTCAGCGGCCGATCCGTCAGCCGCGAAGTCAAAATCTCGCGCTCCGAGGGCCGCCCTTCACGTTTAAAGAATCCTCCGGGAATCTTGCCTGCCGAATACGTGTACTCGCGATAGTCTACTGTCAGCGGTAGAAAGTCCTTGTCAGTCGCTTTACTATCCATGCAGGCCGTGGATAAAACCACCGTATCGCCGTATCGCGCTACAACCGCACCATGCGCCTGGCGCGCCATTTTGCCGGTTTCAAAAGTCAATTTGCGTCCACCAACCTCGACGCTCACTTGTTCAAACATCTAATCACATCCTTTGCGCCCCGAATCTTCGGGTGCGCCGTTTTCAGATACGAGAGTCCGCTCTCGCGTAAGATTCGAAAAGGAGATCGTTAGAAAAGAGTCTAAGGCAGGTGTCCACTGCGGCGGCACAATCCTGTACCCCCGCATGAGTCTCGAAGGCTTTGCTTCAATTTGAGGTGTCTGCGGTGGGACAAGCGCGGTCACGTGACCGCTCGGGAAAGCGCTACTTACGCAAGCTGAGTCGTTCCACAATCTCGCGATACCGATCCGGGTCGCGGCGATTCAGATAGTCCAGCAATCTTCGGCGCTTATTGACCATCATGATCAATCCGCGACGGGAAGCGTGATCCTTTGCGTGGGACTTGAGGTGGGTCGTTAGGTAGCTGATGCGCTCACTCAACAATGCAATCTGCACTTCCGGCGAACCAGTGTCCTTCGGATGCGTCCGGAATTGCTCAATAACCGCTGCCTTTACTTCCATCAGCTCGCCCCTCCCCTTCTGAAAAGCCGTTCCCTGCTCTCTCTCGATTTCCTTTTCGACATTGAAAATCGTAACACATCGTCAGCAAGCCACAAAGCGCTTTTACAGTGAATCCTGTAGGAAAGAGGGCGGCCCCACTGTAGATCTCACACCCGAAATCCAGACCGAAAAGATCCGGCTCAACTCTTGCCGTGGTTTATCAATGACAGAAACTCGTCGCGGGTCTGCTTGTTTTCCCGAAAAGCCCCTAGCATCGCGCTCGTCATCGCCGCCGAGTTTTGTTTTTCTACACCGCGCATAACCATGCACAAATGGCGCGCCTCGACGACCACTCCTACGCCTTCAGGCGCGAGCTTTTCTTGAATTGCTTTCGCTATCTGGCTGGTCAATCGCTCCTGAATCTGCAATCGCCGCGCATACATATTCACGAGCCGCGCAATTTTGCTTAGACCCACTACTTTCTTATTGGGAATGTACGCTACGTGACATTTTCCGAAGAACGGCAGCAAATGGTGCTCGCATAGGCTGTAGACCTCAATGTCCTTTACGACGACCATGTTGTCGTAACAAACGCTGAACATTGCTCCATTAAGAAGTTTTTCGGGGTCTTGCCGGTAGCCGCTCGTCAAATATCGGAATGCCTTCTCAAATCGCTCTGGCGTCCGGCGCAGCCCTTCGCGATTCGGATCTTCACCAACCAGGACGAGCATCTTGCGCACCAGGTCCGCAATCGTTCCTTCACCCTTCGCATCAGGAATTATGATTTCAGTGGCTTCGCTCATTTTTTCTCCGTCTTTGCACGGACGTACTACTCTCCGCCGTATTCGAAGCTGTTTTTGCTCGTCTCTTCGATCCGCACCCGCTCAATCCGCGCCGGGGAGAACTTCGTCAGGCGGCGGTGAATTTCGCGGCAAACATTTTCCGTCGTTGGAACCACCGCTTTAAACTCGGGCACATCTTCGTTCAGGTATTTATAATCGAACGCCTCGATCATTTCTCGCTGTACGAAGGGATCAAGATCTCCTAGATTTGCGATCATTCCCGTGTCTCGATCCACCGGCCCAGTAATCGTCACTTCCACCAAGTAATTGTGGCCATGGCCGTAGGGGCTGTTGCACTTGCCATAGATGCGTTCGTTCTCCGCCTCGCTTAGCGCTGGCGAATGCAAACGATGCGAAGCAGCAAATCGGTAGCGACGAGTGAGCGAAATTTTCATCGCTTAACGCCGTCCTCAGACGCCGTACAATCGGCAAACAAGTCTTCCGACTCGAACAACCTCACCCGGTCCAATTTCCCCCGTAGAATCTTCGGCTCAAGTAGATTCCAGATTACGGCCGCGACGTTCTCGCAAGTGGGAATCTTGCCCGCAAGTTCCGGCACTTCGTAGTTCAAATGCCGGTGATCCATCCGCTCGACCACTTCGCGTTGCAAGATATCCTTCAACTCCTTCAAATCCAGCACCATGCCGGTAGCCGGGTCCGGTTCTCCCGCAATCGTCACTTCGAGCGTGTAGTTGTGCCCGTGTCCATTTGTATTGCTGCATTTGCCGAAGACGAGCTTGTTCTCCTCTGCCGAGAACTTCGGGTTATGGTAAAAGTGCGCTGCTGAGAATTCCACTTTTCTGGTAATCCGAATCATCCCACCCTTCACGTTTCAGAACCCTGTTTCACTCCGACCGGATAACTCCGACCCTTCCACACCACACGCCGTCCATGGGAGTTCTTCCACCAGGATGCGATCAGAACTAGGGCGTAAAGGACTACCGCAGGAACGTAGTATTCGATGAACCGTTGCGGGTAGCGATTCTGATAAAGATCCCGCCTGTAGCGCGCCATTCGAAACGACAGTGCGACTGCTGCAACCGCGATCGCCCAGGCCCAATCTACTTGTCTTTGATGCCATCCGAACCAAACGAACCAGGTGAGGAACATAGCTTCAAATACTGGTGTAGTCTCGAATAGTTCTGTCAACGCGCCCACTGCTGTGCCGCCAACCAAAGGAAAGAGATTCTTTGTCCAGCCTTCCCACATTGTACGAAAGCTTCGGTACATCCGAGTCCGAACAGCACCAACCGGCGCTCCAAAATAGAGTCCCCGTTTCGCCTCTTTCACACGACGGGCCAGGGCGACGTCTTCTAGAATTTCGCCACGAACTGCCTGGTGCCCTCCCAGTTTCTCGTAATCTTCCCGTCGCACCAAAATAAATTGGCCGTTCGCCGCGGCATCGGGAAGCGAAGGATTGTTCACACGATCAATGGAGAATCTTGTTGCTAGCCGGCAATATATAAACGGAATCAGCGCCCGTTCCCACCACGTCTCCATCTCCTGTTCGGGCGAATACGAGACCATCGCCGCTCGATGTTCTGCTGCATCTGCCAACGCCTTCGCCATGGCACCCTGCAAATGGTACGTATCCGCGTCTGTGAACAACAACCAGTCCTCGTGCGCCGCGGCCGCACCCACAGCTGCCGCGTGATTCTTTCCTACCCAACCAGCCGGCAACTCACCTGCCTGCACCACTCTCAACTTCGCAACCCGCGAGCCGAGCTCGCTCAGGACCTCGGGAGTAGCATCCGTCGACCCGTCGTCGACAACAATAACCTCCGCTATCTCCGGCTGCTCCGCCACAGACACAATCGTTCGTGCGATTGATGCCTCCTCGTTTCGCGCCGGGATGATAGCTGAGACCACGGTGTGGGGATTGATTCCGCGCTGCTCAAAAGTCGGCATTCCCGTCGCGGATGTCTTATTATATGTGCTGGAAGCGCTCATTGAAACGGAAACTAAACACTGCTCTCGTCCTGATCTTTATCGCTGGCCTTCTCTACATGTTCGCGCGCGCGGATTATCGCCAGGGCGAACCAAGCCTCCGCGGCCAGCCGGCAAAGGATTTTGCGCTTACCATTACCGGAAAACCGGCGCGCCTTTCCGATTTTCGTGGCCAAGTTGTCCTCCTCAATTTCTGGGCCACCTGGTGCCCGCCCTGCGTGGACGAGGCGCCGTCGCTTAATGCCCTGCAGCGTCGGATTGCTCCGCTCGGCGGCACTGTGCTAGGAATCAGCCTCGATGAAAACCAGGCCGCGTACGATAATTTCCTGAAAACTTACCAGCTAAATTTTCCCAACTATCGCGATCCATCAAAGAAAATTGCGCTCGACTACGGCACCACGATGTATCCGGAAACTTATATTATCGATCGCAAAGGCCGTCTCGACCGCAAAATCATTGGTCCGCAAGATTGGACCAGCTCCGAACTCACCACTTACCTTGACTCGGTGCTGAATTCCAGATAGTCGCGGCGACGCAACACTATCCATCCTGAAGCATCCTGCCAACGTGGTCGAACCGAAGTATCTTCGCTTTCATTTTCCAGAACATCGACATCATGCCGCGGGCCGTTGACTTTGAACCCTCTCACCCCTAACATCCTTCCATCTCTAAGTCCTCCGATCGATTTCTGGCGGAAAGCTCATGCCTTCTCCCAGCGCGCAGCCTTCGCCCATCTTCGTGCGCATTCGTGCTTTCCTCTCGAATCAGGGGCTGTTCCTCGTCGTCGCTCTCGCGCTCTTCGCAATTCTGCGCCTCACAAATTGGTCGGGTGCGGATTTCGGAGCGATACTCCTCTACTCCCTCGTAGCAGGTAACCTGGTTTCCCCCGCGATGAATCGGCTCGCTCCATGGTCTTCGAGGTTTCAAAACCCGTATGACTGGATTGCCTATGAATTGTGTCTGGCGCTCGTCGCCTTCATCAGCTCCGCGGCGGCAGTGTCCGTCACCATGGCTGCATATCGTATACCTCTTTCACGATTCCCTTCTCAATTTCAGGGCGGGGGGCTGCTCGGTGTCGTCGTCGTCCTAATCGTCGGCACTATCGTTCATCTGTACCATCTGACTCGCGCAAAACTCGAGCACACCAGCCTCGAGTTAAAACGCACTCTTGAACTGGGCAGGACCCAATCCCGTAAGCAGGAAGAAGACCTCGACCAGGCACGCGAGATTCAAGAACGCCTTCTACCCAAGCGAATCCCCCAGATCAGAGGTCTTGACATCGCTGGAGCTTGGAATCCAGCCGCCGTCGTCAGCGGTGACTATTTCGATGTCGTGAAATTTGGCGAGTCGAAAATTGGCGTCTGCATCTGTGACGTCGTCGGCAAAGGAATCAGCGCAGCGTTATTGATGGCCAACCTGCAAGCCAGCTTCCGGGCTTTCGCGTCCGAGCCGGTATCTCCAGGCGCAGTCGTCAGCAAGTTGAACGATGTGATTTGCAATAACATCGCCTCCGACAAATTCGTTACCTTCTGCTATTGCATCCTCGATGTAACAAAAAGCACGCTCACTTACGCCAGCGCCGGGCACTGGCCGCCGGTACTGATCCGGCGTTCCGGGAAGACATACTCACTCAAGGATGGTGGTCCTCCGCTCGGCCTTTTCCCCGAGCATTCTTACGAAAACATCCAACTGCAGCTCGAGTCCGGCGATCGCCTCGTGCTTTACACCGACGGCTTGACCGAAGCTCGCAACTCCAGCGGCGTGGAGTTCGGCGAGCACAATGTTGCTCGCATTGGGAACGAAAACCTGCGACTGAACGCGGCCGAGATGCTCGAAACCCTCCGGCGCGAAGTGACGGCCTTCTGCAATGGCGTGTTCGACGATGATTTCACGCTCGTGATCGTCACTATGAAGTGAGAAATTTATGTGGAAGACGTGTTACTTATCGGCTCGCAGCGGACTTGACGTAGACACCCACCTCAAGTACTATACCCCATAGGGGTATATTGAAATGCCGTCGAGGCAAGCCTGCAAGAATCAGAGTGCGGCCTGCGCCTGCGAAGTTCTCGCCACTGCCACGCGCAAGGCGGTCGCTGTTGATCCCGGTATCAAATCGGCTAATTTGAAACGCCTCCGTCGAATCGAAGGCCAAGTTCGAGGTCTCGCTCGCATGGTTGAGGCTGATCGGTACTGCCCCGACATCATGGTGCAGATTTCATCGGTTCAGGAGGCTCTTCGAGCTGTCGGCCGCGCTTTGATGCGCAACCATCTTAGGCATTGCGCGTCTCAGGCGATTCGCAAAGGCACCCGAGCTGATGCGGAATCAACCTACGATGAACTCTTGAAGTTGATCTACAAGCATGCACGCTGAGGACAAGGCGATGGAACGTGATGTGGTTTGTGGAATGACGGTCGACCCCGAGCGCGCCAAGTCTCGAGTGGAGCACGCGAACAAGACTTATTCATTCTGCTCTGAGGGCTGCGCGAAGAAGTTTTCGACCGAGCCGGCCAAGTATTTGAACTCGAAGCAAAATCTTCCTGTGGCAGTCACTCCCAGTCAAAAAGCAACCAGTTTGCGTCCGAAGGTCTCGTCCGAACTCACAAAGGCCTTCGCGTCTTACATCTGTGCAATGGACCCCGAAGTACGCGAACAAAACCCCGGAGCCTGCCCGAAGTGTGGCATGGCACTCGAACCTGCGATCCCAAAGGCCCCCGCTAACCGCATTGAATATACCTGCCCGATGCATCCCGAAATCATTCGTTCCGGGCCCGGCTCATGCCCTATCTGCGGAATGGCTCTCGAGCCGCACACCGTCAGCGCGTCCGAAGAAGAAAATCCCGAACTCTCCAGCATGACGCGCCGCTTCTGGATCAGTGTCGCCCTGACTGTTCCTGTCCTCATCCTCGGCATGTCCGACATGCTACCCGGCCATCCTCTGCAGCGATTCCTTTCGATGCGCGCAATCAGCTGGAACGAGTTCCTTCTCACAACTCCGGTTGTCCTGTGGGGAGGCCTTCCCTTTTTTCAGCGCGGCTGGGCCTCAATCGTAAATCGAAGCCTCAATATGTTCACCCTCATCGCGCTCGGCACCGGCACAGCCTACCTCTATAGCTTGATCGCAGTCCTTTTCCCCGGCATCTTTCCTCCGTCGTACCAGACTATGCCCGGCATCGTTCCGGTTTATTTTGAAGCTGCAGCTGCGATTACCACTCTTGTGCTCCTCGGCCAGGTGCTCGAACTTCGCGCACGAAGCCGGACTTCCTCCGCGATTCGCGCGCTGCTGAATCTGTCCCCGAAGTTTGCTCGCCTCGTTCGCGCCGAGGGCACCGAAATTGACGTGCCCGTCGAACACCTACAGCCGGGCGATACTCTTCGTGTGCGACCCGGGGAGCGAGTACCGGTCGATGGAGTTGTGCTTGAAGGCTCGAGTTCGGTAGACGAATCTCTGGTGACCGGCGAACCCATCCCCGTCGAAAAAGCGAAAGCGAGCCGCGTCACCGGCGGCACAGTGAACGGCACCGGTACTTTCCTCATGCGCGCTGAACGGGTGGGCAGCGAAACATTGCTTGCGCAAATCGTTCGGATGGTCAGCGAGGCCCAACGCAGTCGCGCTCCCGTCCAGAAACTCGCGGATCGGGTCGCCGCTTACTTCGTCCCTGCTGTGGTCCTAATTGCGGTGCTCACATTCACCATTTGGGCCATTTTCGGCCCGGCGCCGAAAATGGCGTATGGCCTCCTCAATGCCGTGGCAGTTCTCATCATTGCCTGTCCGTGCGCACTGGGACTGGCAACACCGATGGCGATCATGGTCGGGACCGGCAGAGGAGCTCTTGCCGGCATTCTCATCAAAAATGCGGAATCGCTCGAAATTCTCGAGAAGGTGGACACCGTCGTAATCGACAAGACCGGTACGCTCACCGAGGGGAAGCCTCGCGTCACGTCCGTGCTCCCGGCGGCAAGAGTTGAGGAAGTTCATGTGCTCGAAATCGCAGCCCGTCTCGAGCGTGCGAGCGAGCATCCGCTTGCCACTGCGATCCTCGCAGCCGCGAAAGATCGCAAAATTGAAATCGGCACCGCTACCCATTTTCGTTCGCTTACCGGTAAAGGCATTACGGGGCGCATAGGAGAGGATAGTGCCGCACTGGGTAACCGCGCTCTGCTGGCCGACTTACAGATTGTGCCTGGCCCGCTCGACGATCGCGCGAAATCCCTCGAGGCGGAAGGCCAAACGGTGATGTTCGTCACCGTCAACGGACAAGCCATCGGAGCCATTGGAGTCTCCGATCCAATCAAGCCGACAACCGCCGAAGCTATTGATCGCCTCCATCGCGACGGGATCCGCATCGTGATGCTAACGGGAGATAGCCGCGCCACCGCAGAATTCGTCGCGCAAAAACTGAAAATCGACTCGCAAGAAGCTCAAATCTTGCCAAATCAAAAGGCAGAAATTGTGAATCTGTTAAAAGCGAAGGGCAGGATCGTGGCGATGGCCGGCGACGGCGTGAACGACGCCCCTGCTCTTGCAGCCGCCAATGTCGGGATCGCCATGGGCACAGGAACCGATGTGGCGATTGAAAGCGCCGGGATCACGCTTCTCAAAGGCGATCTCGTCGGCATCGCTCGCGCTCGTGCCCTCAGTCGTGCGACGATGCGCAACATCCGCCAAAATCTCTTTTTCGCATTTGCCTATAACGCTTTCGGCGTTCCGATTGCCTCGGGAATCCTCTATCCCTTCGTCGGCCTTCTTTTAAGTCCTATCCTGGCCAGCGCCGCGATGACCTTCAGCTCCGTGTCAGTGATCACCAACGCACTCCGTCTGCGTCGCATCGCTCTTTAAGGAACTGCAATCAGGCTTGCGTCATCACTTGAAGGCGCGGATGTTATAATTCCGCGCATGACACTCATGACCGTCACCTACGAACTCCAAGACCGGCTCAATCCGGCGCAATTTCGCACGCTCGGTGAATTTTCGAATACCTATGGTCTGCACAAATTCCGCTACGACGAGCAAAACAACCGTCTCGTGTTTGACTATGATGCTTCGCGGCTCCGGGAGACTGTCGTCGAACACGTCCTGCGTCAGTGCCGAATACCTGTCCTCCGCCGCGTCGAAAACTCCTGACAATCTCGCCCTCTCCCCCCAAAAAAAGCAAGTCTGTCCGCGTTCTGTGCAGCACGCCAGGTGCACGATTGCCGGCTGAGCGAAGCATCTCAAAGGTCGCTCGCAATGTACGCAAAAAAAGAGGGGCTCTTGCTTGGGATCAAGAGCCCCGAAAGGCTGCGTTCCATTGATTGGACCTAGGCGTGTGATAGAATCATGGGGTCATCCATCCTAGCTTCCCTCTAAGAGGCAGGTGGGAACTACCCGTTCCTCCCGATGTTTGGGCCCCTTCCTTCCCATTCACCAGTTGGGCGGATCGTGTTGGAACGCGACCCACTCCTCTTTCTA
>Ga0126378_10003730_pt1 | contig 11529 bp, 6 predicted proteins | sample PanSoiMetPlot_23_FD_92587 | JGI IMG/M metagenome (GOLD analysis project Ga0126378, IMG submission 92587) | Tropical forest soil microbial communities from Panama - MetaG Plot_23 | ecosystem: Environmental > Terrestrial > Soil > Tropical forest > Bulk soil | place: Panama | collected 2016-02-17
CGTTGAGCGGCTGGCTTTTCTTCGCCTTGCCCTTGCCGGATTTTGTTGATGAAAGCTGCGGAAGCTTTGTTTCCAGACTCTGAAAGTCCGCAGCCACAAGATTCTTGGTGGACGCCAGGCTTGTGACTGGATCATGATCTTTCAGGAAGTCCAGATACGCGTCGTAGTTAGGATTGGCGGCCGCCGAGCATCCGTCAGGAAACTGGTCATGGCATTGTTGTGAAGTCAGGTTGTTGGGTTGCGGACACTTTACCGCTTTTTGTTTGCCCGCCTGACCCGCCAATTGATGCCCCCGATCCTGCGCCCATAACGAACCCGAAACCACCACCAGCAGACACGCCAAGCTGACAGTTTTCATCGGCTCTTTCCTTCCGGAATCCGATTCTCCGGTCCTTCTGCTTTCCTTAATGGTGAACTCATCCGCCTCTTCGTTTCAAACCCCCTGCCTTCAAGCAATGCACTCTCAGTCGCCCCCATTCCCCGTTTCATTTTTCTTTTTCGCATGTCAGCTTCCGAGCTTAGTACTTTTTGCTTTTTGAATCTGCCAGCTATTTCAAGTATAAAGATTCACAGGGAAGCCTTATGCCCGATCAGCCCCCATCGGACCGGTCCACCCCAGCGGAGCGTTTCAAAACAGAGATGCCGCAGATCCCCGGCGTTTCCGCGCCTGGCTCTCCTCCCCCTGAGACAAGCGGCTCTTCCCTCAAACTCGTCATCGGACTCATCGTGGTACTTGCCGTCGTCTTCCTGGGAGCGCGCTGGGCGCTCCACCCGCACCCCGCGAACACCAAGTCCGCCGAGCAGCCGCAAATCGAAGTTCCTTCACCCGCGCCCGATCCGAGCACTCTGGTCCCGCACGCCAGCGATGATGCCCCGGGCATCGCCACCACCGAAGAAATGGCCAAGCCCTGGTCCTCGAAGGAGTTCTTCGTTCGCAACGGTCTCACTGGCGAGAACATGCCCGCCGTACTCGTGCGATTGCCCACGGGCTCCTCTTCGCGACCAACCGGCTACTGGGCGTTTTCCGTAAACGCGCCTTACGGCAACTGCCGCCTGGAGTACATCACCGATCTAACGCGCCTGCAAAACGACTACGGTTTCGCCGGCGCGAAGCATCCGATGGTCGGCAACCCCTGCAGCCACACGGTTTTCGATCCGGTCAAGACCGCGACTCTTCCCGGAACCGGCGCCATCGTGAGAGGCGCGATCGTGCAGGGATCGGACCTGCGCCCACCGATGGGTGTCGAAATTCGCGTCCATGGCAAGGAAATTGAGGCCGTCCGCGCCGAGTAGTAGAGTTTGGCCATAAAACCTTTTTCGCGCCAATGACCACTGAAACGAATTTCGCAACCTTCTGGCCCGAGTACGTGCGAGCGCACAGCCAACCCGGCACCCGTGCAGTTCATCTTGCGGGTACTCTGACGGGATGGGCACTGCTCGTTGCAGCCGTAGCGCTTCAGCGTTGGTGGTGGCTTGCTCTCGCGCTCATCGGCCCCTACGCGCTGGCTTGGATCTCGCACTTCTTCGTCGAGCACAACCGCCCAGCCACGTTTGAGCATCCCCTGTGGTCCTGGTGGGCGGACCAGAAAATGGTCGCCCTGATGCTGACCGGAAAAATGGCCGCCGAAGTCCGCCGTTGCGCCGCCCGAGAAATAGAAATTATACAATCGAAAATAGAAGAGACATAAAAGGCGTCGCCTTAGTCGAAGATTTGAGCTGCGTCCTCCGCATACCTGAATCTAAATTAGCTAAATCCTCCAGAAGTATCGAAGTTTAGATTCTCCCCTTTCGAATTTGACCCGTAAGTCATAGAAAAAACACAACCTTAACGGCATCGCACATTGGAGCGCAAACTGCAGTCCCACCGCAAAGCTCAAGCGCAATCCGCTTGTCCCGAAAGAGTTTGTCTTGGGGATTCCGCGCACAGAGCCATGGGACGTAGAGATTGTTCATTCTCAAATCGTTCGAACTCTTCCATCGAATGGAGGGCAGCAAATGAATCGTGAAAGAGCAACAGCCGGGGCTTGTCGATACTCGGTTTACGGGCGGAGCATGGTAGTTTTAGCGCTGGTGCTGATGGCCTCAGCGCTGTTTTTTTCAGGACCCGCCTTTGCGCAGGGAACCACGGGAACGCTCAGGGGCCAAGTGTTGGACCCGGCGGGCGCCGTGGTGGCAAACGCCCAGGTTACAGCAACCAACAAAGAAACTGGGGTTTCCACGAAAATCGCTACGACTTCGGCAGGTACCTACAATTTTCCTAGCCTTTTGCCGGGCAAGTACTCGGTAACGGTGGAGGTAGCGGGCTTCAAGAAGTACATCAAGAGTGACGTTTCCGTTCTGGCTGACCAAGACAACGTGGCGGACGCGCGTCTCGATCTTGGTGTGGCCACGGAGACTGTCGAGGTCAGCGCCGGAGCAGTGCAAGTGCAGACCACTTCCTCGTCTCTTGCGAATGATTTCAACTCCAACGACGTTGCGGGTCTTCCTCAGGCATCGGGAACACTGAACGGCAGCCCGCTGAATCTGGCGATACTGGCTCCTAACGTTGTTGCGCAGCCTGGCGGGGTTACGGGCATAGGCGGTTCCGTTGGCGGAACTCGCCCGCGTGAAAACAATTTCGTTATCGACGGCGTGGATGACAACAACTTAGGACTAACCGGTCCCAACTCAACAGTTATTCCGGATGCGGTGGGCGAGTTTTCCTTGCAGACGAACCAGTTCAGCGCGGAGTATGGGCGGTCGTCGGGAGGACAATTCACGCTGGTCACGAAGACTGGAACCAACAGTTGGCATGGCTCTGGCGAGTGGTACAACCAGAATAAGAACTACAATTCAGTGGACCAACTGACCAAGGCGGCCATCCTGGGCGGAACGATCGCAGGTCAGCCCGACTTTGACAATAACCGGTTTGGCGGAACCGTGGGCGGGCCGATCGTGAAAGATAAGCTGTTCATCTTCGGAGCTTACGAATACACAACACTACACGGGGCCGGTACACCAACCGCGCTGCTAGCCCCAACGGCGAGTGGTTTGGCCACGCTTAATTCGATGGCCAAGGATTCAGCCGTTACGAACATTTTGGCGAACTTCCCGGCTGCTCCAGCGAATGACGCCGGGAGCATATGCGTGCATTGCCCGGTCGATCCCGTTACGGGAAAACCTATACCTAACATCCCCATCGGCAACCTCACAATCATTAGCCCCCTGTTCCAGAGGGAGAATGACGCTCAGATCAACAGCGACTATACGAGGGGCAAACATCAATTCGGCGCGCGTTTCACTTTTAACCAGGAAAAATTCATTGCTCCCGTGAATTCGACGCAAGCAGTATTCAATCAAACGAATCCCGTGCACAACCGCAAGATCGCGCTAACCGACGCGTGGACCATTAACAGCCACTGGGTGAATGATTTGCGCGTGCAATACTCGTTCACCAACATAGATTTCCTAAATCCATGCCAGACGTGTCCGGGAGATGTAACCATCGGAGACCTTGGATTCAACACCATTGGTCCGAGCGATAACACGACTTCCAAACAGAATACCTATCAGCTGGTCGACAATGTTTCCTGGGCGCACGGAAAGCACACTTTGAAGTTTGGCGGCCAGTACAATCATTTCATTTTCCCCCAGTTCTTCCTTCCGAGAAGCAATGGGGACAATTGGTATAACACACTGCAAGGGCTCATCGACGACACCGTGCCAGACGTTAAGAGCAGAACCCTGCGTGGCGCCGGCTCCGGGAGCTTCCTGGGGACGCAGAGCCTGTTTGCTGCATTTGCACAAGACGATTTCAAGTTCAACTCGCGCCTGACACTGAACCTTGGGGTGCGTTACGAATACTGGACTAACCCCGTGGGTTCAAACACCCAGGCACTCAATGCCATTTCGAGCGTTCCTGGAGTGATTAACTTCGGGATTCCCAAGACCGACAAAAACAATGTCGGGCCGCGCATCGGCTTCGCTTACGATCCAAGCGGGAAGGGCAAGACTTCCATCCGAGGGGGTGGCGGAATTTCGTACGGTTGGAAGTTCCAAAACTTCGCCTCCATCACTTTGCCTCCTCAGGTCCAGAGCGAAATGGACGAAGTCTCGGCCTGCACCGCTTTGTCGAATCCTCCGTCCTGGTGTGCAAGCTTCTTGGCAAACAACAAAAAGGGTGGCGGAACAACGTGTTGCTTCCTCTCGGGCGGGGGTCTGCCCGCACAGTATCTGCCCCCAGCCAGCCAGTTAGCGGCGCGCGGGCTGACGACCGCATACATCGATGACACGGTCATGCCCAAGATCTTGACCTGGTCACTCGGCGTGCAGCATGAAATCTACAGTAACGCGACAATCGAGGTCCGTTATCTCGGGACGCGCGGCCTGGACCTACCAGTGCAATTCCGCCGCAATCGAGAGAGCGGGTTTGACGCGGGGTTGACCGCTCTCCCGGTCTATTTCCAAAACATCCCCACAACCTTCACAGCAAGCACGCCTACAGACACGCCTTGGAACAACTTCGATAGCAATATCTACTCTCAGTATGGGTTTACCGCAAACGTGACTTCCGACCCGCCATTCGGAGGAAGCAAGTATCACTCCGGTTCGGTGGATTTCGTCCAACGCTCGCGGTATGGCTTGACCTTCAATGCGAACTACACCTACGCGGACACTGAGGACAATTCGACAAATGAATTTTTTACAAGCCTCCTAAATCCGCGCCGGGCCCAGGACACGCGTAACATCTCGGCCGACTGGGCGAAGTCCGATCTTTACGTACGAAACAAGTTCGCTTTGTCTTTGGTCTATGATGTCCCGAAGGCAAAGACAGAGAACGGTATCCTGAAGGCGGTGCTGAACGGCTACCAGCTAGGTTCCGTGTTCCTCGCCCAGTCGGGACAGCCGATCACACTGCAATCCGGAACCGACTCCAACGGAAACGGCGACTCCGCTGGCGATCGTGTTGTATTCAACCCAAATGGCATCGGCAATACGGGAACGGATGTGTTTGCGGTTTGCGAATCCGTTACTGGCACAACATCTGGCGCCGCGGTGGGAAGCGTTTACGTTGGCAACGTGGGCTTCACGAGCGCCTCAACCAACGGATGCGCAGTCAACAACAGTCCGTCCACTCTAGGCTTCGATCCGGCCATTGGCTACACTCCAATGGACCCCAAGGCAAAGTACGTTGTCGCAGGGCTCGGAGCCAGGACTTCGGTGGGAAGGAACAGCTTCCTCACTCCTGGCTTCAGCGTGCTCAATATGTCTGTTGGGAAGAAGATCTTCTTCGGCGAGGGAAAGTATTTGCTCGCAAAAGTAGACGTTTTCAATATTCTGAATCATCCGAGCTTCGCTCTGAGTAACGGCAACGTGTTCAGCGTCGCCGGCGTTACTACGGCGACCACAACCCAAGGGTATGCCCTACCCACGGATCCGAACTTCCTCCGCGCCGACCGGTTCTTCAGCGGCGGGATACGGTCCATGACGCTGGCACTGAAGTTCGTTTTCTAAACTTCCACCAAAATCCATTTCTGGCCGTTACTTCCGGGAGGCGCTCAACGGAGCGCCTCCCGCTTTTTTTGACAAATGTGAAAGGCCGAGTCCAGCCCCGCAGAATGCATCAGACTGGCAAGCATCATGGCAGCAGCGTTCCGCATCTCAGTCACTGATGCTCTTTACTCTTCCATAGAACTCTGGTCTAACCCAACCGGATTTTCCAGCCCTCCCGGCGAGGTTCTTGCCGCCAAATCGGAGGATCAATGCGCAAATCTGAAATAGGCACGTTGGGATCGTTCCTGGCTGCGTTGTTCCTTGCCGGCAGTCTTACGGTCTCTTGCTCGCTCCTGACGCCGGACGATGCCGCAATCACCAAAGGCATCAAAACCAAGATATCTGCGGACCCATTGCTCAAGAATTCTTCGGTTGAAGTCACAACACACGCCCGTGTGGTCACTCTCGCCGGGCAAGTGCCCGACGATTCCGCCCATTTGGCGGCCTACAAGATTGCTACCGGGCAGAGAGGAGTTTCCAAGGTAAACGATCAGATCGACGTGCCCCTCGCTCCGGCGGAATCCAGCGGAGAAACCAACCTCAATGCGTCGTCCACGCCACGCGCTGCCGCCGAAGCCGCCTCCCTTTCTCAGCCCGGAGCCGAGACCACGCCGTCTCCTTCTGCCCCACAATCAGTTACAGCGAGGGTTCCGGCTGACACCTTTGTGATTGTTCGCACCATGGATCGAATCAATTCCAAAACGAATCACGCTGGCCAATTTTTCAGAGCGTCGCTCGATGCACCCATCGTCGCAGGTGACCGCGTAGTTCTGCCGGCCGGCGCTGATGCAAATCTCAAACTCATCTATGCGAAGTCGGCGGGTCACAGGAAGGGGCGGAGTGAGCTTGCCGTGAAGCTTTCCAGCATTTCGTTTCGGGGCAAAACGTACCGCGTCGTTAGCAGCGATGTGAGGAGAGTGGGAAAGTCGCGAGGTAAGCAGACAGCGGAACGCGTCGGCGGCGCAGGCACCGGCGTACAAGTTTGGACCCACGGCCAGCAAGTCACGATTCCGCCGGAAACGCGGCTGGACTTCAGGCTGGAGCGTCCGCTCGAAATAACCAATGTTCCCGGTTTGGGCTCGCGACGCCATGCAAGCTGAGGCCGACCTCTTCTTACTTAGTCATTCCTCTTTTCAAGAAGTTTCAGCTCTTGAAGAGTTCACAAGGTGGCATTCGCGGCTCCCTTTTCCCTTTGGATGAGGGTCAGTTTGAAGAGAAGCGTCGCAGTGTAAATGCGTGTTATCGTCAACCAAAGTAGTAGCTGGAGGTTTGCTGCAATGAAGACCTGGCAAAGCGAGACAGGACCTCTCGTATGTCGCTGGTCTGACCCGGGGCAGCGCATCCAATACAATCCAAGCTGAATGCAAGAGACTTCAAACATTCAGGGCAGCTATTTATCGCCGCTCCTCGTGGACTTCGCCCGTCATAGTCCATTTGGAGCAGCCTCTTGGTTCGAACCGCATCCGGCTTGCCGCGATTGCGAATAGGTCGTTGGATCCAAGCTGACCGGTTACTTCCTTTTTGGCATTCCTTTTTGGCATGTCTTGACAACCGCACGCTTCGCAGATAAACCTTTCCTCCGCCATGCGCAAACAAACTCCGAGTGTTCCAGCTTCACCATCCCGCCGCAGATTCCTGCAAAACGGCGCCATCGGTTCCCTTGCCGGGCTCGCGCCACTGGGCAAGGGCTTATCCAACGGTGCAGCGGATTCCCTCCCGGAGGCTTTCTCCGCGCTCAAGCCGCTTGGCTCGCGTGTTCATCCCGTTACCGCGGACGAATATCGCAGCAGGCTGCAGCTTGCCCAGAAATTAATGGCGGACGTGGAGCCGAAGTACGACGCGCTTTTCGTTGCGCCAGGAACTTCCCTCTATTACTTCACCGGCATTCGCTGGGGAATGAGTGAGCGGCTTCTCGCGCTGGTGCTTCCTCGCACGGGTGATCCCATGATTGTGGTGCCCGCGTTTGAAGAAGGCCGCATGCGCGAAAAGTTGCAATTCCCGGCGGAAGTGCGCATCTGGCAGGAAGACCAGAGTCCGACGAAAATTGCCGCCGCGGCGCTCGCCGATCGCGGGATTCGAACCGGAAAAATCGGCGTGGAAGAAACCGCGCCTTTCACTTTTTACGATCATTTGCGCGCGGCAGCCCCAGGACTCGACTGCGTTTCCGCCGACCCCCTCACCATTGCCTGCCGCGGGCGCAAATCGGACCACGAGCTGGAGCTGATGCGGTTGGCCTGCGAAGCGACATTCGATGTCTTCCGCGCGGTCTTTGCTTCGGTAAAAGAGGGAATGTCGCAAGAGGACATCGGCAAGTTGGTGGCAGGCGGATTCTCCAAGATGGACCTGCACGGAGGCGCGCTGGTGTTGCTGGGCGCTTCCGCCGCTCTGCCGCACGGCACCATCAAGCCGCAAAAACTGAAAGACGGCGACGTCATCCTTATTGACGGCGGCTGCGCCGTGGAAGGCTATCAATCCGACGTGACGCGCACCGGAGTCCTGGGAAAGCCTCCCGAAAACGTGTCGCGCGTTTTTGAAATTGTCCGCAAAGCGCAGGACGCTGCTTTGGATGCTGCGCGCGCCGGCCGCCTCTCGGGCACCGTGGATGACGCCGCGCGAAAAGTGGTGACCGATGCCGGGTTCGGGCCCGACTACAAGAAGTTCACGCATCACCTCGGGCACGGCATTGGTCTCGACGGCCACGAGCATCCCTACCTTGTGCGGGGAAGCAAAACCGTGCTTGAACCTGGCATGACGTTTTCGAATGAGCCGGGCATATATCTTGTCGGCGAATTCGGCTTGCGCTGCGAAGACGATATGGTGATTACCGCAAACGGTCCGGCCCAGCTTTTGACCCAGGGATTTGCGCCGTCGCTCGAGAAGCCCCTCGGTTAACTGTCCGCTCTAAATCCGTAGCAAAAATCGACGATCCGCTGCTCCGCCCAGAAGCGTTCGGCGCCGGCGTGTCTTGAGATAAAGCCGCAGTGCCCGCCGTGTTCCGGCGCAACAAAACGAATCGCCGGATTCATCGCGCAAAAACCGCTCGATGGCGCAGAATTCATCGCGCAGAAACCGCTCGATGGGGCGGAGTCGTCGCTGATTTTCGCCGCCAGAAAGGAAGCGTAGGGGACGAAGGGATCGTCCTGCGCGGTGATCATTAGGAAGGGCACGCGGATTTGCGCAGCGACGCGCTTCGCGCCTACATGTTCGTAGTAATCCTGCGCATCGCGATAACCGAATTGCGGCGCGGTAATGACGTCGTCGAACTGGCGCACGGTTCGAATCGGGCCGAGGCCGTTGAGCTGATAGCGCTCCGGATATAACTTTTGTTTGCGGGCGTAGCGTTCCATCAAACCGGAAACAAAACGGCGCTGGTAGAGATAGTTTTCCGTGCGTTCCAGAGCGTCGGCACAAGCTCCAAGATCTAGCGCTGGGCAGACGGCGCAGACGCCGCGGAGCGCTCTGGGCACCGCGTCCGCAAACTCTCCGGCCATCTTGGTCACGAGATTTCCCCCCATCGAGTAACCCGCAAAGAAGATTTGTTCGAAGCCATCGGCGTTTGAAAGCTCTTCGAAAACGGCGCGGTAGTCGCCGCTCATCCCAGAATTGTAAAGCGTCGGAGTGAGCGCCTCGGTCCCGCCGCAATTTCGCTGATTCAAGCGCACCACGTGAAAGCCACGGTGAAACGCCTTCTCCGCGATGCCGCGCATGTAATTCGAATCGCTCGAGCCCTCCAGGCCGTGCACCAGGACAAGAACAGGCGCTTCTTTGCGTTTTCCCGGCTGCCAATGGCAATGCCCCAGAAGCCAGGAATCCTGCTCCACCTGAAAACGCCGCGCCTCTAGCGGAGGAAAGTCGAAACGCCGCGGCACCAGGGCCGCCGCAATCGTCATCGCATGCTCATTCCTCAACAACGGATGCGGCTCGAACTCGGGGACCAATAGTTCCATAGAAAAACTGTATTGCACGGTCGTGGTTCCTACAAGCCGCGGAGCCAGGAACATGTGGAGCATACTTCATGAATCAGGTCACGGAATCGGTTTGTAACTGCAAAGTGGCGCCACAATGAGGACCTGTAGGTGCCTGGAGCAAGACCTCTGCAAGTCGGCAGCGCTCAAGAATCTCCCGCATTTCTCGCACTTTATTACCAATCCTTCGCGCCAGCGTCGTGAGGCCATCTGCCCGATTCTAGCAATGACTACCAAAATAAATCCGGCGGCCGCCCCGAGGATCTTAGACAAAAAAAGCGATATGACAAAAAAAGTGAAACCGGAAAGCCCCAGCCACATAAAAAAACGAATTCGCCCGTAATCCTTACTTTTAGCTCTGAAAGTGACTGTCATTCAAACATATGCCGCCGAAGTCCTTCATCGACAGGGCCTTATCAATCTCTTAACATCAAGCCAATCGCTTACTCCATGAGAGACTGTTAGGCAAGTGTCCAACTTGACCCGAATCGCGTCGGAACCTAGAATGGAGCATTCACCGTGAGGCATTTTTTTGATTCTAGATGCGTTGGTTTAACGGCCCAGCGGGCACCCGCTGGGCTGCGTTGCTTTATGGCCCCAATTTTTGCGGCTAGACTTTCAACGTGAGGTTGGAATGAACGAAGGTTCGATTCCCGACGCGCTTACTTTTGACGACGTGCTGCTCGTGCCGGGCCGGTCAATGGTCTTGCCGACGGAAGTGGATACGACCACAAATTTTTCGCGCAACATAAAGCTGAACGTGCCGCTGGCGTCCGCGGCGATGGACACCGTCACCGAATCGCGGCTGGCGATTGCCATCGCGCGACAGGGCGGCATCGGCATCGTACACCGCAGCATGCCCGCGGAGAAACAGGCCGAAGAAGTGGATCGCGTAAAGCGCTCGGAGAGCGGAATGATCGTGGACCCAGTCACCATTTCGCCGGACATCACCATTCGGCAAGCGCTGGAAATCATGAACAAGTACAAGATTTCCGGGCTTCCGGTAACGCGCGGCTCGCGCCTGACGGGAATTCTGACCAACCGCGATCTCCGTTTCGAGAAAAATCATTCGCAGCTGGTAAGTTCGGTGATGACCAAAGAAAATCTGGTGACCGTGCCCGTCGGCACTACGCTCGACGAAGCGGAACGCATTCTGCAAAAACACCGCATCGAGAAATTGCTGGTCGTTGACCAGGATTTCAACTTGAAAGGGCTGATCACCGTAAAAGACATCCAGAAAAAACTGGAGTATCCGCGCGCGGCGAAAGACGAGCACGGAAGATTGCGCGTGGGCGCGGCGGTTGGCGCGACGGGAGATTTTCTCGAGCGCGCCGTGGAATTGTCCAAAGCAAAAGTGGACGTCCTGGCGATTGACACCGCGCACGGACATTCGTTTCGCGTGATGGAAGCGATCAAGTCCATCCGCCATCGCTTGCCAGAGGCGCAAATCATCGCCGGAAACGTGGCCACGTACGACGGCGCGAAAGAATTGATTTCGCTCGGCGTGGATGGCTTGAAAGTCGGCATCGGGCCGGGATCGATTTGCACCACGCGCGTGGTCACCGGCGCGGGCGTTCCCCAATTGACGGCCATCCTCGAAACCGCTCGGGCGGCGCAAGGAACCGAAGTGCCGCTCATCGCCGACGGTGGAATCAAATATTCGGGCGACATTTCCAAGGCGCTGGCCGCGGGCGCTTCGTGCGTAATGATTGGCAGCTTGTTCGCCGGAACGGAAGAGTCGCCGGGCGAAACCATTCTTTATCAAGGCCGCACGTTCAAGTCGTACCGCGGGATGGGCTCGACGGGCGCGATGGAAGCGGGCTCGGACCGTTATGCGACGGTGCAGGACACGGGCGAGCGCGGCAAGTCCGTTCCTGAAGGCGTCGAAGGGCGCGTGCCTTATAAAGGACCGCTGGGCGCACTGACCGACCAGCTTGTCGGCGGGCTGCGCAGCGGAATGGGTTACGTCGGCGCGAGCACGCTCAAAGAATTCAAGGAAAAGAGCCGCTTCATTCGCGTCACCGCGGCGGGC
>Ga0126378_10003731_pt1 | contig 11528 bp, 9 predicted proteins | sample PanSoiMetPlot_23_FD_92587 | JGI IMG/M metagenome (GOLD analysis project Ga0126378, IMG submission 92587) | Tropical forest soil microbial communities from Panama - MetaG Plot_23 | ecosystem: Environmental > Terrestrial > Soil > Tropical forest > Bulk soil | place: Panama | collected 2016-02-17
GATAAAACGATCAGCAGAGCGAGCAGGCCCTCGAGTCCGCCGTATTTCGCGACCGCCCCGAGAAAAGCATCGCCTAACCACTCATAGGCCATCCAGGGGGCGCCGGAAACGGTGAAGGAGTAAGGATCGGTGGTGGGCCAATGATGGGTGGCCAAGATGTTTTGGCCAGTTCTGATGTGCCACCAGACGTCGGGATCCACGGAGAAGTTGCGGCCTTCGTAGAAGACCCGGCCTACCAGAATGGCACCGAGCATTGCCGGGAAGGACAAGGCCCACCTCGGAACCTCGGACCACGTCCGCCGATTTCCCGCAAGCTTTGCTGGGGCCGTCGCCGGGCCCTGGACCTCCGAGGGAAGGGCAAGGTCGGATGACAGTCGAGTTGAACCGCCGGCTTTGGTGATCGCCATCCTTGATTCACTCATGAACGCTACTATCCAGAGTCGGTTGGAGCATTTCGGGTACCACTTCCCGCCATGTACGTCGCCGCTATGTCCTTGATTCTTTTGGCTTAGAGTACCGTTTAGTGCGTGCTCAGGTTCATCCTGGAGCTGGAGCAACGCTAGAGTTGGTCACCTTTTGTGGACAGGGCTCGAGCGCGAGCCTCGACCGAGCCCTAACCGCGAAATCCCACCGCCTTCTAATGAACGATGATCATGTCAGACGTGCTCGACATGGAAATCGGGCTGCTCGAGATCAGCGGGAAGACGAAACTGAAGCTGTAAGTTATTTGTACCTGGACCGTACAGCCAGGAGCATTCGGCGTAGCAGGCTGCGTGCCAACCGCTTTGGTACAAACCTGCGGAGTACTGGCCGCGCACGCGGCTGTATCCGCGAGCCCACAAGCAGTCGTGGTGACCTTGGTGGTATCGATGCCCGCGGGAATATGGTTCTGCACGTAAGTATTCACGTCGGTCAACTTCGCCGGACCGTTGTTCATGGGGGCGGTCCCGTTACAGCTACCGTCGCTGCTGCAGTTGGCCCCGTTCACCGCGGCCCACCGGGTTGCCTCCTTGGCGGCGTTGTTCACGAAGTGATAGGCATAGAGCGCGTGGCCGAATTCCATGATTCCCAAAAACAGGGACATGGAGAAAATGAAGGTGAGAGCGTATTCCACGAGAGCTGCTCCGCGCTCGCCTTTGCGCCTTCGCAAGCGTGATGCTGAGCTCCCCGCAAAGCGGGAGATGAAGGAGGTTGACAGCATAGATTCGCCTCGCTGCCTCATATCAAGGCCACGCGCATCGAGGAGGTCCTCGACACGGTAACGGACGATGGAATGCCCGGATAACTGAACAGCGAAGTGAACGTCCCTGAGGCCGTGACCGACAGGATCACAACCCAATGGCCCGAGGCGCAGATACCCGCGCCGCTCCCTGTGCAGGCCGCGGCCGCCACCGAACCGTTGCCGTCACATCCGCAGGAGACCGTGGAAGTGATGGTCAGATTGCTCACGCTCTGGCCGTTATTCTGGAAGTCGTTGTCGGCCGCCGTCGTAATGCCCACCGTATCCACCGACTGCGGCAAGCTCTGCGTGCCATACGCGGCGCCGGCGCGCGCCGCATTTCCGACCAGGATGCCGATATAAGCATACCTGCCCATTTCAATCACACCGAGCGCCAGCAAGAGGAGAACCGGAACCAGGAAGGCCAGTTCGAGAAGACTCTGGCCCGATTGCCGGCGACGGATTCCCGGCAACCGCCGTACAAACGGGGCGCGTTTGCTCGTCAGGGGCCGGTAGAGAAAGTTGTCGAGCGCCATGATGATTTACTCCACGAGATGCGCATTGCCAACGGTAAACCCAGGAGGTAGTCCGCCGGGCACCCCAGCCACGCCGTTGAACGTAACGGTGGGGTTACCGCTGAGCCCCAGGGAATCGGAAACCACGACGCCGACACTGTAGCTAGCGTTGTTGCCATAGAAGGTGAGCTGGTCGCTAGGGAAGTACAAGATGCCGTTGTACTGTGTTCCGCTGTTGCCGCCGAGGGTGGGACCATTCGGAGCTGGGCCAACGTTGGTGTCATTCTTGTCCTGCCACATCAAAATTCCCTGATAGGATCCGGAACTCGGTGCCGAGAGATTGACTGTAGGTGTGCCGTTCGTTTGCATCGTGGCGTTATTAGTGAAGTAGAAGGTGACCCCGTCTCCGGTGATGGTGGCGTTCCCCGGAATGGTCATAGTGTCAGCGTTAGTTCCGGTGTTCCCATCGAATATGTACGTTCCCGGACTAAACACCACGCTGTTGCCGCCGGTCCCCGAAATTGAGAAGGAGCTGTACACTCCCGGGCTAACGGTGTAAACGCCATTGTTGTAAGTCACTCCCGAGCCAGTGAAATTGCCATTGCCATTGATTGCAACGGCGCTGCCTGGGAGAGTGCACGGAAAAGTACACGGCGGAGTTAACGATCCCATGGGATCGGACGAAGCGGGCGTACCGTAGGTCGGACAAGAGGTCGTGCCCGCGGCGCAGGTCACCGTGCCTCCCGGGCCGCTGATATTCGGGCCTCCCGAGACTCCGAAGGTGCCAGCATTGACGTCCAGCTTGTTGCCCTTCGTGTTGTAATTCCCGTTATCGACAATTCCGCAGGTAGGGGCGTTCAGGGTCGCGCTTCCATTGATGTTGACACCTTCGATCGAGGAGCTCGGGGGACCCAGGGTGTACAAGCAGCCTGTAGTGTCGCCATTGCTTCCGCCGGCAATGTTCGTGGCAACCGCGCGAGCGGTAATCGTCTCGCTGTTGACTCCAAAAATCTTCATGAAGTAAGTTGGCTGGCCAGCGGTGACGTAGACTTCGACGTAGTTGGTGTCACCGGCATGTGGTCCTGCAAGCGGTCCATTGCACACCGTGACCGCAACAGAACCAACGGCAAGGTTCGTGGGAGGAGCAGCGCATGCACCGCCGCCGGTGTTATCCGAAAAGCCGTTCGATGCTGCAGAGTTTTGTGCCCCGGTTTGCACACCCCCGTAGGTGAGGTTCGTCGCGCCGGCTATGGCCGCGCCATCCGCCGCGGTTTGCTCGAGGCGCTTCTGGTAGCGCAGCACACCCATATCGATTCCCAGCCCGACAAAACCAAGCAGGGCAACCAGCCCCACAGCGGTGAAGACCAAAGCCTGGCCCGCCTCGTTCTTACGATTCATGGCGACCTCCCCAACTGGAACCAGCCAGATCCAGGGGATTCTTGTTGAGTCTAATCATTTCAAGTGCCACGAGTTCCGAACCCACAGTCGCAAAACATCCTGCCGACGGTCCTCGTTCGGATACACTTCGCGGCCAATGGGATCTTGTTAGGGCAGTTTTCGTGCCAAAACCGCGTCGCGCACTTCTGTCAACTCGCGAAATTCCTCAAGAACCGAGAAGGAGCTGCGCACGGACTCGACCCTCTCTCCAATCTCTTGAATCTTCGCTACTTCCAGGTTTCCGAGAAGTGTGCCTGCCCTTGCCAAGTACTTTACCTTTTCCGGCCGCAGCCCCATCACGCGGCAACCGGTCGCATCCACGGCGACCGGGTCGTCACCAAAAATGAGGAGCCCGGCGGGCCTGGGCCTTCCCTGAATCGGGCCATTGCCCTCCATCCCGACGATCCCGTCGATGATGGCAAAATCGGGCCGCGCGGCAGCATTGATATCCAGAATCGAGTTGTCGATTCCTGCCCAGTGCAGGATGTTCTTTGGCCAGCCATAACAGCTGCCCGGCACAACTCCAAACATGTTCTTGAGCGAGAGAGTCACGCCAGCCCAGTGATGCGTCTTCAGCTTGGCGATGGAAACCAGAAAGTCGACTCCCAAGACGATTTTTGGAAGGTAGAGTTCCTTCAAGCGCGATGCGCGCGTCGGCAGCGGCACTCGCCGAACGTCGTCCAGATTCAGGTCACGGAAAACATTACCAAGAGGTCCGGTAAACTCTTTCAATTTGACCGACTCTAAGATCGACTCGGTGTCACGGTCCATCGCCGGGCCATCACCGATGAGGACTTGCGAGGCACCCAGGCGCAGAAAACTCTCCCGGGTCGCGGCGATCACCGCGGGATGCGTGTTCATGATGCAAAGGGGTTCGAGGCCAACGAAATTCGGTTTAAGGAGAACGGTTTTCCCCCGTACGGGCAGCCGGAACTCCTGGAGGCTCTCGAGGATGATGGTCGTCAGTTCGCACCGATAATCGGGAGCACGGCGGATCAGCACTCGAGACGCAGGGCGCTGGAAAGAGGGTGTGAGCTTTTGATTGCGCCGGTTCAATGGCAACACTCCGCGGGAGGAAACCAGTGCCGCTTCGGGCTCAGCGCCAGACACGACCACGAGACAACTTCCGTGGTGCGCAGGAATTCCCGTGCATCAAACAGATCTTGAAGCTTCGGACTTATTTCTGGCAGTGGCACACCGTAAGCTTCGAGCGTGATCCGGGCGACCGCCAGCGAGGCCGGACCATGGATACTTCGATAGCGGTTGTAAAGCCAAGCCAGGCTTTTCGACTTTCGCTCATGACCGGGCTGATCATGGAGTGCTAGGAGCGCCCACCCGGTAGGCAAGACCAGTGGTTCTCCATCGACACCGTAGACGCGGGGATTCCCGCAGTTCCATCCACCCTGAGGGCACATCCGGTCGTAGAGAACTCCGATAGCCAGTTCGAAGCGTCGCGAAAACTCCGCAGGTCTCCACTCCCGAGGACTATCCCGTAGTGCCAGGATCGCGAAAGCGGAGGGTTCGACCCAACTGCTGGTTCGCGGGGTCCATCCCCAGCCTCGGAACGAATCGTCATGATCGGCAACGCGGCTCCGGCGATGGAACTTTCGAAAAAATCGTCTCCATGGAGCGCTGTCTCGAGGGTAGTCCTGGCACAGCCATTCCAGGCCTCCGCTGACGGAGCTCTTACTGTGCCGCTCCTGCGACAGGACGCTGCAGACCAGGGAAGTGACCCAACTGCCGGTTTTCTCCTCGGGAGCCGCTGGCCAAGAACCGTCCGGCAATTGCGCCAGAAGCAGATATCGCTCGGCGCTGCGCAGATGACTCTCCGCGACGTGGACAGGAGAATTCTGCAAGGCGCGAAGTGCCCAGCACGTGGGTTCGACGCGGCTCTCGGAATCTGGGTAGAAACCCCAGCCACCGTCCTCGTTCTGCGCGCTGAGCAAGAAGGGAACACAAAATTCCTTCAAGAAGGAGGCCTCGTTGGCTGCTGCGTTTGTCATCGTTAGTGGCCCCATCGTGCAACTCGACCGGCCAGTTTTGAGGATTCACATCACCGGCCTGAGCCTGGGGTCGGGCCGTTCGCCAATTGCCTGCTCCTCGTCTTCCCGGATATCAAGCTGGTTGATCAGACGGTGGAGATAACCGCGAGCCATACCGAGAGCGCGCGCGCTTTCCGCTTTTCTCCAGCCGTACTCGCGCAAGGTGCGCAGGACGAGATTCCGTTTGAACCGCTTGATCTCCTCTTCGTAGGCCGAAACTCTTCCTTCCGGGAGGCACTCAGCTTCTGTCAATGTCTCCTGCACTCCAGAATGGAGGGCTCTTGGAAGATTTGAGAGTTCGATCGCTGGCCCGTGGGAGAGAACCACCGCACGTTGGATGACATTTTCCAGTTCGCGAACGTTCCCCGGCCAGTGGTGCTGTTCCAACGCGCATAGGGCTGCGCGGGAGAAACGGCGGGCGTCTTTGCGAAAGTGGTGTGCAGATTTTTGCAGGAAATGATGAGCAAGGAGCGAGATATCGTCGCACCTCTCCCGCAACGTTGGCAGGTGAAGTTCGACAACGTTCAATCGGTAGTAAAGGTCCTCACGAAACTTTCCTTGTTTCACCAGATCGGCCAAATTGTGATGGGTTGCAGAGATGATGCGGACGTCCACATCAATGGTCCGGTTGCTGCCCAGCCGTTGAAAATTTCTTTCCTGGAGCACGCGAAGCAATTTCGGCTGCAGGTTGAGGGGAAGATCCCCGAGCTCATCGAGAAAAAGGGAGCCATGGTTTGCGGCTTCCACCCGGCCCTGTCGACTCAGGAACGCACCGGTGAAGGCGCCCTTTTCGTGGCCAAAGAGTTCATCTTCGACCAGGTTCTCCGGCAAGTTGGCGCAGGAAAATGCCACCAGCGGCCCTTCGCTCCGAGAACCCATCTGGTGAATGGCCCGGGCGAGCAGCTCCTTTCCCGTCCCGGTTTCACCGCTGATGAGCACGTTGACGTCACACGGAGCAATGCGTGCCGCCAAACCGAACAGCTCCTGCATGGCTGGCGAAGTGCCAAGTAAATCGTGAAGTTTTCCGCCAGGAGTCTGCTCCGACCGCAATCGCCACAGTTCCCGCTCCGCCGCAAAATACCGGTGGGCGCGTTTCAACACCAGACGCAGCTCCGGAATGTCCGGGGGACTCGTGATGCTGTCGGTGGCACCACGCTCAATGGCCGCGAGAATATGTCTGCGATCTTCGCAATCACAGAGTGCGATGATCGGAGGATGTAAATGGACCTGGTTAATTTGATCGACGATTCGAAGGCGCTCGTCATCGTTTCCTGGATTCGTATGACGAAGATCAACAACGATCAAGTCGGACCACGCCAGGATCTCTTGTTTCTCTGCGACGAGGGAGGCGCCGAAGCACCGGAGGACGAATCCGTCGCCCAGCGCGCGGCCAATGACCTCTCCAAATCGGCTATCGTCGCTCAAAAAGGAAACATGGAGCAGTGATTTTTCCAAGGGTGTCTTACCTTTGCGGAGCCGGTGTCCTGCCCGGCCCCCTTTCTTTCTCTTCCTCGAGAGACTATCTATCGGCTCTGAAGAGCGCTATGGGTCAGCAAGATCACTTGACGGGTACCGCGGTTGTAGTACACCGAGTTTATCCACAGGTGGCATAGCATTGAACCGGAAAAGAAGATCTAAGTCTTGCATTTACAGTATGTTATGTCTCGCTTTGCGAATCTTGTGGAGCGTGCCGCCGTATCATCAAGTACTGAAACCACGGTACTATCGCAAACCGCTGCCAGCGCTCAAAAAAACTAACGCTGAAGCACTGATTTTCCAAGCATGCCCTCCCGGGACTTCTAAACGAGAAGGCGACTTCGCCGCAACGTGGCCCACCGCTGTTGCCTGTTAACTGCCGGGGGGTGTCTTGCCTTCGTCGGCTGGGATCCCCAGGAGTATCTGGACACATACGGGCTTGCCGGACCGCATGGCGGGCTTGAATATCCAACGGCTAAACGCCAGCCGAGCGGCAGCATCCATCTCCGAGGCTGACCCTCTGAAAACTTCCAGATTCCGTGGCTTGCCGTCTTCTCCAATCTCGCCCTTCAAGACGATGATCTTGTGCGCCTCCTCCGGTGGCAGGGGTACGCGCTTGAAATCGAATTTTTCCTCCGCCTCTGGAGGGACCAGTGGCAGTTCCGTATGGACAATCGGCGAGCGGGTGAGATCCGCGGAACGATGGGAAGATTCAGATTCTTGACAGTACTGTAGCGACCATCTTCTTCCCGAGGCAGTCAGAAAAACCGTATAAATCTTTCCGCAGCGTAGGACGGCATAAATATCCAGTCCTCCCCCTCCCATCGGCCCGGCGGAGACAACAAACGAATGGCGTCTGACTCCGGTCGGAGAAGGTAGAGGGTAAACCATCCTCGAGACTGGATCTGGTCCTGGATCGCTCAGACGCCCAGCGTCGCCGTTCAGGGTGATGATTCCTTCTGATCCCGAGTTTTCGCCTCCGCCGCCGTCGGTGCCACGGCCTGCGCTCGTGCTCCCATTTCCTCCGACTCCATTTCGACCGGTTCCGGCTTCGCTTGGTGAACCGTGCTCGCTTCCGCCCGGCGCGATCGAAAACTCGCCGTAGCGATTGCCCAGAGGCAATGCGACCGATGCGGCAGAGCCCGCCGGATCCGTGCTGAGTATCACTAAATCGATCCCATTCGTCCTACTGGCTTCAAGCTGTGGTGCAGCAGTATCCCCTGACGTTTCGCCGGACCGTGACGCCGGGAGCGGAGCCGGGGGTGCACCGACGGGAGCCGCAAGATGCAGAGTAGAGATGGCGGAAACCAGCAGACCGGCCACGGGCTTCTGCGTATCTAACATCGAGAGGAGTGAAGCATTGTCGGAAGACTGTCGTTTCGACCGACGAAGCGGATGCACGTTGTTGGCATCGAAATGGAGCGGCGGCTTAGGTACCAATGGCTCGGCAAAAATAATGTTCGGGAGCTTCAGGTCCTTCTTGATTCGAAGCTCCGGCGGCCTAATGTGCTGGAGAATCGTTTGGTGGGAATTGTCCGGAAGGCGCGGTCGAGAGACTGCGAAGAGAGTCCCGAGCGCTTTGGTGGCACGTTTCGCGGGTGCTCGCCCCGGGTCCGATCCGATCCCCGGCATGGACCTGCGCCCAGGAGGAAGAATCCTTGGAATTGGCCCGCGAGGTTCCTGTTTCGAGAAGTGGTAATACACGATTTTGCGCTCGTCGGATATAAGTGTGGCTGCGGTCGACGAAGGAGCAAAACGAGAAAAAAATTTCGGGAAGAATGCGTAGCCCACGAGGTGAAGCAATAGTGAAGCGGCAAGGGCGTGGACCGCAAATCGGCGCGGGCCCACCGCAATCTGTCGGAAAACAGACGCAGACACATTTGCAGGGTGGTGGGGCTGGCGAGTCAGGGCCGTGCGCCACAATTCAGACCAGCGGAAGCGGTAGAAATTCTGCGGCGGGATCAAATCAGGAACCGACAGTAGGCTGCTTATCCGCAGCGTCTCCCCGCGGGCGTCCGTCGGCGTTCCCGGGAGATCCCGAGACTCCCGGATCTGCTGCTGCAAGTGGAAAAAGTCGCTAATCGACACTATTACTCCTTAGATGACCGTGAGAGAAGCACGAGTGGTTCCATCTGTCGGAGGCCCGGGTAGCCTGAGAAGAATGAAGCGAGGGCCGGGGAAACGCCGTTTCGCAAGTCTCCTAACGAGTACAGCTGGGAGTTATTCCTGTCAGCATTTGTTTACGAAGTTGCTTTAAGGCCGCCCTCAACCCGCGCGTAACCTATGGAGATTGAGGCGGTTATACCAGGGGTTGGCTCGCTCAAAGCTGACCAGCAAGTTTGGAAGCCAGCCTGCCTTAGCCAGGTTGCACAATTGTCCCCTAGCGCATTGTGGGGAGTCGGAGACCATGACCTACTCTGGCGGATCAGTCGTTCCGGTGATTAAGAGATTCTTGGGAGTGTGTCTGGTAAGCGCGCTCCTCAGCTTTCCGGCGCTTGGTCAGGCAGTTGCTGAAGCGGCTGGCACGACTTCCGTCTCATCGGGCATTACTGCCTCGCCAAAAACTACCCTCACGCCAACGACTCTGCCCCCGAACGCACCGTCGGCGTCGGCTCATCTTCGGTCCGATCCAGCGCCCCCTTCCCAAGAAGAAAATCGCCGCGATTTGGAAGCAAAAGCAGGAAAGAACGCCGGCAAACTGCTGATTCGTTCTTCATCAGGAGGGGCGGAAATCTGGATCGATGGCAGGCCAGTTGGAAAGACTCCGCTGCTTCTGATCATTGCACCCGGGAAATACGACATCGAACTGCGAGGTCCGCGCGTGGAAACAGCGCGAACGGAAGTCGCACTTCTTCCGAGGGAAACTCGGGAGCTGAATATTCGACTGGAACTGCGTTACCCGTCGCGCGTTGTGTTGCATTGAGGATTCTTTGTACCGACAGGCTCAGATAGCTACAACAGAACGGAGGGCCCATGCCCGGAATTGAATTCGACCGCGGAGCCTTTGTGCCCGCCGGTGCGCCACCAAAGCCGCGCACCTTTGGAATGTTATCTCCGATTCTGTTCGTTCTGGCCGTCGGCCTGGTGGCGGTCGTCGGATACAAGATATACGCGGAGACCAAACAAAGTACTGCCATTGCCGCAGCCAATTCTGAGGTTCAACAACTGCAGCAGCAGTTGGCGGAAATGCAGAAGCGGCTGGACCAGATGGAAAAGCGCCACAAGGCACCCCCAAAGGATGCCAGCACCGCCTCTAGCGATAAGCGCACGTCATCCGAGTCAACTTCTCGACCGCCCCAAAAAACCATCTATCACATCGCCTCGGCAAGTGCGCTTCCGCCGCGAATCAAGCCTGCGGCTCCCGCCGCCCCGGTCTCGCCAGCTCCAGGGCCCTCCCACCCAGAGAACAATGACACGATGGCGAACGAAGTCGCGGCTAACCGGGAAGCTTGGCAGGCTGCCGCGAATCGCCTCTCGGATGTTGTGGGAGTGGTGGGAACGCAGGAGGAAGAAATCAACGCGACTCGCCAGGCGGTGAACCAGCTACTGACGCAGAAACACCGCCGGGCCGTGTCTTTCGAACTCGATCGAGGCACCAGCCGCCTACCCGTGGGCCCCGTAGCACTGCAACTCAAGTCAGCCGATTCGAAGAACCAACACTACACCGTTTGTGTGTACTTCGACAGAAAATGCGTCGAGCTGAAAAACCGAGCCTTGAATGAAGTAGTGGTGTTTCTCGTCACGAAAGACGGCGCTCCGCTCGAGCTTGTCGCGACGAAAATCCAGCGTGATCAGATTGTTGGATATTTGGAGATTTCTTCCGAAAAACAGTAACTCTACTCTGCCGACTGCTTTTCTGTTCCAGAAAAGAAGTAATTGCTGCAGGCCCATTGTGCGAGTTCCAGCGTTAATTCGGGCTTCGCGTGGAGATACTTGGCGGCCCAGAATATTTGATCCAGGATGTCCCGCGCGTAACACTGACTTAGCGATTGTTTCAGGTCTTCGCGCAAGTGGCGGACCAGAAAGTCGAGAACCTCGGGTTCAACATTAAGCTGCCGCGTTCCTGCTTCTACCTCTCGAAGAAAGATCTGCTTGAATTGCTCCTCAGTTGCATGTCGGACCAGGATCTTGTTCGGAATTCTCCTCAAGAAAGCTTCATCGCCCAATTGTAATGGCGCAATGTTCGTGGAGAAAACGACGAGAAGATCAAACGGAATCTCGAATTTTCGGCCTCCAGGCAAGGTTAAGAATTCAATGCGGCGATCGAGTGCGGTCATCCAGCGGTTTAGGAGGTCCATCGGTTTCACGCGTTGGCGTCCGAAATCGTCCAGAATCAGGACGCCATTATTGGCCTTCATTTGTGCCGGGGCGGAAGAGTATTGGCTGATCGGGTTGTACTGGACCTCGAGCATCTCCAGCGTCAACTCGCCCCCGGTCACGACGCAAGGCCGGCGGCAGAGTACCCAGCGCTTGTCCGTGTCCTCGGGTTCCAGGGCGGGATTCCGCAAATGAACGCCCGGGTCGTAGACGGTGACAATTTGGTTGTCCACTTCGATCGCATAGGGCACCCAAACCTTGTCTGCGTAGATAGAGGCTAAACGCATGGCAACGCTAGTTTTTCCAGTACCCGGAGGCCCATAGAGGAACATCGAAGTACCTGAAACCACAGCAGTTCCTATCCTCAACAGTAGATCTTCACTCAAAACCAGATCAGCGAGGGCCTCTCGAACATCATTTGGTTGAATCCGTGTGTTTCTCACACTTTGCTCGAGTACCTGCGCCGTGTAATCCGCCAAGGACACTGGTGCCGGTCCGGCGTACTGATTGAGTGACAGTAGC
>Ga0126378_10003732_pt1 | contig 11526 bp, 11 predicted proteins | sample PanSoiMetPlot_23_FD_92587 | JGI IMG/M metagenome (GOLD analysis project Ga0126378, IMG submission 92587) | Tropical forest soil microbial communities from Panama - MetaG Plot_23 | ecosystem: Environmental > Terrestrial > Soil > Tropical forest > Bulk soil | place: Panama | collected 2016-02-17
GATTCCTCACTGCTGCCTCCCGTAGGAGTCGGGGCCGTGTCTCAGTCCCCGTGTGGCTGGTCGTCCTCTCAGACCAGCTACCCGTCAATGCCTCGGTAGGCCGCTACCCCACCGACTAGCTGATAGGCCGCGGGTCCACCCTCTCGCGCATCACTGCTTTCCTCGCCGGAGATGCCTCCAACGAGCTCATGCGGTATTAGCACCGATTTCTCGGTGTTATCCCCCACGAAAGGACAGGTTACCCACGTGTTACTCACCCGTTCGCCGCTAGGTACCCACCCCCCTTGCGGAGGACGAGCCCTCGCTCGACTTGCATGTGTTAGGCACGCCGCCAGCGTTAACCCTGAGCCAGGATCAAACTCTCCGTCCAAAGACCGGGACCCAAGGCCTCTCCGGCCCTGAGCCTCATGGACTCATCGAGTCTTTCCCACTCTTCAGTTGTCAAGGTGCTGGACCGCCTCCGGAGCTTCGCCGAGCCGGTAGCGCCGCCCCTCTCCCGCTTTCGCCTCGCCCCCTCACGAGGGGCACGGAGACTCTTCGGTTGGAGGCGTAAACGCAATTGTATCGCGAAATGGCCTGGAGCGCAAGCCAGCGCGCCGTTCCGGGCCCCGCGCAGAGGACACCGGCGCGGTATTCGATTGGTCCCCCTGGCCGGCGAGGCTCCCGACCTCGTCGCCCAGGGCCGCTGCCATGGGCCGGTACCCATTCCGGCGCCGGCCACCGTACGAGCGGAATGATACCGGGGCGGCCCGCCGGCCGCGGGCGCCAGGAGGGTCCCGGCGGCGCCCTTGGCCGGGATCAGAGAGCCCGGCGGCCGCTCAGCGCGCGGGCCAGCGTGAGCTCGTCTGCGTACTCGAGGTCTCCCCCGACCGGCAGGCCGTGGGCCGGTCGGGTGACCTCCACGTCGAGGGGGGCCAGCGCCCGGCCCAGGTAGACGGCGGTGGCCTCTCCCTCGATGTCGGCGTCCGTCGCGATGATCACCTCGCGGAGGCCCCCCTCCCGCACCCGCTGCACCAGCTCCGGCACGTGGATGTCCTCCGGTCCCACGCCGTCGATAGGCGAGATCACACCGTGGAGGACGTGGTAGAGCCCCTGGAACTCAGCCGTCCGCTCGATCGCCAGCAGGTCGAGCGGCGACTCGACCACGCACAGGACCGAGGGGTCACGCCGGGTCGACTCACAGACGGAGCACAGCTGGCCCTCGGCGATGTTCCAGCAGCGGGTGCAGTAGCCGATGCGCGTCTTCACCTCGACGATCGCCCGGGCCAGCGCGTCCGTCCGGCTGCGCTCCGCCCGGAGGACGTGGAAGGCCAGCCGCTGCGCCGTCTTCGGCCCGATCCCCGGGAGCCGGGACAGCTCCTGGATCAGCTCCTCCAGCGCCGCGGGCAGCTGGGCCAACCGGGACGCTCAGATCAGGCCGGGCGGTAGCCCGAGGCCGGCGGTCAGCGACTGCATCCGGCTCGCCGCCAGCTCTCGGGACCGATCCAGTGCCTCGTTGACCGCGGCGACGACCAGGTCCTGCAGCATCTCCACGTCGTCGCGCGCGACCTCGGGGTCGATCGTGACCGCGAGCAGCCTCTGCTGGCCGTTCACCACGGCCGTCACGGCACCGCCACCGGCGGCGGCTTCCACCTGCTCCTGCTCGAGCTCCGCCTGCACCTTCGCGAGGCGGCTCTGCATCTGCTGCATCTGCTTGAGCATCTTCATCTGGTTCTGCATCAGCGAGCCTCCTTCAGCGGTCGGACGCGAACGACCTTCGCCTCGAGCTTTCGCTCCGCCGCCTTGATCACGGGGTCCTCCTCGGGCGCCGCCGGAGGCGTCGCCGCCGGAGCGGCGGCTGCCGGCGCCGGGTCGGGAGGGCGCAGGTCCACCCCGGCATCCTCCCCCAGCCATGACCTGACGAGCCGTTCGACCTCGCCCGCGTTCTCCAGGGCCTGCTTGTAGTGGAAGCTGTACGGGAAGCGGAGCACGAGCCGGCCGCCCTCCAGGGCCGGGCGCGCCTCGCGGAAGTATGCGCGGGGCTTGGGCTGGAGGGCCTCCAGGACGCGGCGCCAGCCCTCCCCCACCTCCGCGTCCGCCACCACCGGCTCCGGTGACGGCGCGGTGGTGCCCGGACCCGGCGCGACGGCGGCGACCGGGACGGCGTCGGGGACGACATCCGGGCGAACCGGCGCCACGGGCGGGCTGGCGGGACTCGGCGGGCTCGCGGGACCCGGCCGGGCGGGCTGTCGCAGGGAGCCGGCCCCCGCCGCGTCACGGTTCCGGTCGGCCGCCGTGGGGCCGGTCGCGACAGCCAGGCGTACGAGCGTGGCCTCGACGAGGAACCGCGGTTCGGCATGGCGCCGCATCTCCCCGTCCAGGTGCAGCAGCGAATCGAGGACCGTGGAGAGGCGGTCCCGGCCGGCTCCGTCCCGCGCCTCGATGGCCTCCACCAGGCGGTCCCGGCACCGCTCCATGAGGCCGCGGACGACCTGTCGGAGCTCGGCGCCGCCCTCGTAGAGCCCGCCCAGGGCGCCCAGGGCCTCGCTGGCCCGCCCCCCGAGGACCAGGTCCAGAAGCGCATCGACCTGGGCGGGATCGGCGACCCCGAGCAGGTCCCTCGCTGCCGCCAGGGTGATCGGGCCGTCCGACAGCGGGACCAGCTGGTCGAGCAGCCCGAGGGCGTCGCGCATGGACCCCTGGGCGACGTGGGCCAGGAGGGCGAGCGCGTCGCGCTGGACCACGATGCCCTCCGCCGCCGCCACGCGCTCCAGGTGGCCCACCACCTGCTCGTCGCTGAAGCGGCGGAACACGAACTGCTGACAGCGTCCGAGCACCGTCAGCGGGACCTTGTTCGCCTCGGTGGTGCAGAGCACGAACACCACGTGCGGGGGCGGCTCCTCCAGCGTCTTGAGCAGGGCGTTGAAGGCTTCCGGGGTGAGCATGTGGGCCTCATCGACGATGTAGACCTTGCGCCTGCCCAGCGCCGGCGCCAGGTTCACCCGCTCGCGCAGCTCGCGGATCTCGTCGATGCCCCGATTGGAGGCGGCGTCGATCTCGATCATGTCCAGGGCCGAGCCGTTCTGCACCTGGACGCAGGACTCGCACTCGTTGCACGGCTCCGACTGCCCGGGAGCTCGGCGGAGGCAGTTGACCGCCTTCGCCAGCAGCCGGGCGGTCGTCGTCTTCCCCGTGCCCCGGCTGCCCGAGAAGAGGTAGGCGTGGGCCACCCGGTCCGAGGCGATCGCGCCCCGCAGGGCACGTGCCATCGCCTCCTGGCCGACCATGTCGGCAAAGCTCTGGGACCGGTACTTGCGGTAGAGGCTCTGGTGGCTCAACTCAAGCTCAAGGGGGTGGCCGCGCACCCTTCGTCGATCACGACACCCCCGGCGGTGCCCGAGATTCCAGCTCCGGCCAGAATGGCTGCGGCACCCCCAGGCTGCCTCCTTACCGCTGCTTCCTTCCGGACCTGACGGGGTTCGGAGACCCGGGCTGCGCAGGTCCCAGCCTTCAACGCTTTCCACCCGGGCCCTGGCCGCAAGCCCGGACCTCGGAAGGGAATTCGACCCGGCTATGGCGGGTTGCCGGTACAGGGAACCGCCAGCTCCCCATCTAGCGCGGCCTCCCCAAGTCTACCCGGTGCGACCACCCCGCCGAACGCATGCTCGGCGTCATCGGCCGAGCACTGCGGCCCGGTTGGTCCAGAAGAGGTTCGCGAACGTCCCGATCGCCGCGACCGGGATCGCGACCTCGGCCACCAGCAGCAGCGTCCCCGCGGGCCAGCCGAGGCCGCGCAGCAGGGCCAGGCCTCCCAGCGCGACCCCGATCACGGTGGTCGAGACCTGGCCCAGGGGCGTGTGCTCGAGGACCGGCCGCCGGCCGGCCAGGAGGAGCACCGCGCCCGCGGCGGCGGGCAGCGCGTAGCGGCCCACGACCAGCCAGGCCAGCCACATCGGATACGCTCCACCGAGGGCGAGCCCGATGGCGACCACGCCGAAGAAGAGGCCATCGACGACCGGGTCGAGCGCCCCTCCCAGGCGGCTGGGCTGTCTCAGGCGCCGGGCGACGGCGCCGTCCACCAGATCGCTGAATCCGGCCAGGCTGACGACGGCCGCGAGCTGGAGCAGCCGCGAGGGTGCCAGCGAGTAGACCAGCGCCGGCCCGACCAGGTGAGCACGGGCCAGCGTCACCTGGTTGGCCACCCCGGGCAGGAACAGGCCGACCGCGCCGAGCGTCACGAACCATCCCAGCAGCAGCTCTGCGCCCGGCGGCCGGGCGAGCGCCAGCCACGCCAGGTCCGCGACGACCAGGCAGGCGCTCCCGCCCAGGCTCGACGCGGACACCCGGATCACGACCGTGTCACCCAAGGACGAGAGGGCTCCGATGGAAGCGTGAGCAAGGCCTTCGCCCGGGCGTGTGAGTCAGCCCTCCCTCCGCATAGCTATGGCAGGCGGAGCGCCTCGGCGCCCTGCATCGCCAGCCCGCTGATCGGGTTGGCCAGCACGACGAACAGCAGCACCAGCACGGCTGGAGCCAGCGAGACCGGCGACCACGAACGCGGCGCCCGCCGGACACGCGCCCCTCGGCGCTCCTCCACGGGGTTCCCCAGATAGGTGAGCCGGAGCACGCGCACCACCGCGACCAGCGCGAGCAGCGAGCCGAGGAGGCCGACGGCCAGGAGCCACGCTGAGCTGGAGCGGACGAGCTCGGCAGCGACCGCGAACTCCCCGACGAAGCCGGCGAGCGGCGGCGCCCCGGCCAGCGAGAGCAGCAGGACGACCAGGCCGAACGCTCGCACGGGCTCCGTCTGCCTCAGCGTCGCCAGGTCGGGCTCCCGCTCGCCCCCGACGGCCAGGGCGGGAGCCGCGGCCGCCGCGAGGAGAAGAGCCGCGAGCACGAGGAGCGCTGCGGCCGACCCCCGCCGGTCGTGGGTCGCGAACCCGGCCGCGATCCAGCCGGCCTGCGTCACAACCAGCCAGGCCGCGAGGGCGCGCGGCGAACGGGTCGTGACGGCCCGCAGACCACCCAGGATCATCGCCGTCGCGGCGAGGACGGCCAGCCACGGGGCCCACGCGACGTTGACCGCGTCCAGGCCGCTCAGCACCTTCGCGATCACGACCGCGGCGACCCCGAGCAGGAGCGCGCCCAGCGCGCCCGCGCCCACGGCCGACACCGGCCGGCCGGCGTCCGTCGTGATCAAGAGCACGGGGGCGAGGGCCAGCCTGACCACGATCCCGGCCAGCGTCAGCAGCACGGCGAGCGCCAGCGGCACGCTCAGCGAGCCGGGCCGGAGCGCGGCAGCGAGGCCGGCGAGCGAGGCGCTGCCCGCCATCGCGTAGAGGATCGCGAACCCTGCGGCGACCAGGGCGGCCGCCACCCCGGACAGCAGCAGCAGGCGGGTCCCGGCCTCCCGGCTCGACAGCCCGACCGCGCCGACCGCCGCCAGGGCGGCCAGCTCCAGGCCGACCCACAGGCCGACGAGCGACGTGGCCGAGGCCGCCACCATCCCTCCGAAGACGACCAGGAAGGCGAGCGGCAGCGAGCCGGCGTCCTCGCCCGACTCGCCGGACGCATTCGCCTCGAGGCTGCCGGCGACCAGCACGATGAGTCCGAGCAGGAGCGCCGCCTTGGCGAAGAGCGCGAACCGATCCTGCCCCCAGCCGCCCGCGAACAGGGTCCCCACCGCGGCGCCGAGCCACAGCTCGAGGGCGAGAGCCGCCACCGCCGCCACGAGCGCCAGCAGGTGGATCCAGAGCCGACGCCGCGCCGGGAGCAGCCGGCCGGCCGCCAGCAGGGCGAGCGCGGCCCCCACCACCACCACCTCGGGCACGAGCGCCGTCGTCCTCATGGGCCGGAAGACCCGCTGGGCGCCGGTGAGGGGGACCCCGAGGGTGACGACGGCGGCGCCGGGGTCCGCGGCGCCGTGGTCCGCGGCGCCGGCGTCGTCTGTGCGTAGGTCGAGGCCAGGTCGGCGGTGGAGGTGTTGACGACGTTCACGAGGCCCGGGTCCACGACGGGCAGGCCGAACAGCTTCGGCCCGCTGGGCAGGAGGCCGACCCAGAGCAGCGCGCCGACCAGGATGCCCAGGTACCACGCCTCGTGAAGGGACAGGTCGGTCGGCGCCGGCGCGTCCGGGTTCGGCGCCCCGAACAGGACGCGGCGCGCCAGCCGGCCGATCGCAACCGCACCCAGCACGAGCCCGATCGCCGCGACGAAGGTGGCGGCGGCCTGGGTGCGGAACGACCCCAGGAAGACCATGAGGCCAGATGGGAAGGTGGCCAGCAGCGGCATGCCCAGGACCGCCAGGCAGCCCGCCAGCAGGAGCCAGGACAGCTTCGGGATCCGCCCGGCGAGCCCGGCTGCCAGGCTCAGGCTGCGCGCCTGAGCGTGCTCCGTCAGCGAGGCGGCGGCGCCGGCGACGAGGGCCGCCGCGAGGCCGCCCGCGAACAGCAGCATCACGGTACCGTCCAGCGACAGCGGTGTCAGGCCGGCGACGCCGAGCACGGCCAGCCCGCCGGGCAGCAGCGCCAGGTAGGCGGCGATCCGTCGGACATCCGTCGCGTACAGTGCCGCCAGCACCGCATAGACAACCGTCAGGGCGGCCAGCGCGCCGAGGAAGGGGGCGAGGGTTCGTGAGGCGTCGTGCTCGATGCCGGCCAGGAGCCGCACCAGCACGTAGCCGCCCAGGCGGCTCGCAGCGCCCGCGACCAGCACGACGACGCCGGCCGGCGCCTCAGCGTAGAGGTCGCGCGCCCAGCTGTGGAACGGCACCAGGGGCAGCCGGGTCAGCGCCGCCAGCGCGAACAGCACGCCGACCACGAGCTGCAGCCTGGGGCTGAGGGCCGCCTGGCCGAGCGTGTCGAGGTCGAAGCCGGTGGAGCCCGTGGCCGCGTACAGCAGCAGCACCCCGGCCAGGAGCGCAGCCGTGCCCGCCCCCCAGTAGGCGATCAGGCGGCCGCCGGCGCCAGGGCGCTGGGGACTGGTCCAGCCCACGGCCAGCACGGCGACCGGGACCGTCGCCGCCGCCCAGAACAGCACCAGCACAAAGAGGTCGCGGGCGACGACGACGCCGTTCAGGGCCGCCTGGGTGAGGAGGAGGAGCACGAAGTAGGTGCGAGCCCGCTCCCGCACGTCCCAGGAGGCGATGACGGCACAGAGGCCGACCAGCCCGTTCAGCAGCAGCAGCGACATGCCGATCCCGTCCGCCCCCAGGTGGTAGCTGACCCCGAGCGACGGCAGCCACGGCAGCCGCTCCTCGAACTGGAGCCCGCTGGCGTAGGCCTGGAACTGCTGGTAGCCGATGATGATGAGGCCCAGGGCGGCGGCGTTGGTCCAGAAGGCGATCCCCAGGAAGATGCGGCCCGGGCCGGTCCGCGGCAGGGGCACGACGGCGGTCACCATCGCCATCAGCACCGGGCCCCAGACGAGGACGCTCAGCAGGAAGCTGAAGCCGATGACGTTCGACCCGAACGTCACCGGCGTTGCGCTGACGGAGGGCGTCGGTATCGCCTCCAGCCAGGGAGCGGCCGACCAGGCGGCCAGCGCCGGCGCGAGGACCCCGCTCATCGGCGCAGGCCCTCGCTGAGGAGCCCGAAGACCAGGGCCAGCACCACGGCGACGGCGAGCACGGTGGGCACCAGGGGGAGCCCGCGCTCGACCAGGCCCGCGAGCCCGCCGGTCCTGGCCAGCGCCCGCCCCACCTCCGCCTCGGCCGCCGACACGCCGACGTCCTCCACGCCGTGGACGATCTGCCGGCCGGGTCGAGCGAGGAAGCGGTCGTAGAGCCCGCCCGACGCTTCCCAGAGCGCGCCGAGCCGCTCACCCAGCGTCGCGCCGGCGGCGAGGGCCAGGTCCCTGCGCGGCAGCAGCACGGCGGCGGCAAGCACGGCGCCGGCCAGCGGCGGTGCGAGCCAGAGGACCTCGGCGACCATCCCGGGGACGGCGCGACCCCCGACGCGGAGGAAGTCGACCCAGGCCGGCACGAAGCCGAGCGCGACCGCTGCGACGCCGCCCGCCGCGACCACCAGCGCCGCCCAGCGGACCGCGCCGGCCACCTCCCGGACGCGGGCCGGCTCGAACGCCCGGCGCCGGCGCAGGGGGCCGTGCGCGAACGCGAGGTACGCCCGGAGCACGGTCAGGCAGACCAGCAGGAGGCCCGCCGCGAACGCGATCCAGGCCACCCCCTGAGGCCGCAGCATCGCAGCGGCGACGCCGCCGAGCGACAGGACGGCAGCGCTGATCAGCATCGCCGCGGAGGTCCACGGCATCCGCTCCCAGCCGCCGCCGAGTGCGCGCAGGTCAACGGTGCGCAAGGTCGCCACTGCCGAGCCGGCGGCCAGCAGGACGCCCGCCCTGGCCAGCGCCACGGCCAGCAGCCCGCTGAAGGCCACGGTCGTCGAAGCCGGGTACACCATCCCGAGCAGCGTCAGCGCCACGGCGCCGGACGAGGCCAGGAGGAGGGAGCGCCGGAGGTCGACCCCGAGCAGGCCGAGCAGCGGTCCCACGACCGCCGCGACCCCCAGCGTGTAGCCGGAGATCAGCGACGCCTGGGGGCCGGCAGCGGCCAGGAGCGGCAGCGCGCGCAGGAGGACCGCGCCCGCCAGCACCGGCCAAACGCCCGCCACCAGCGCGACCGAGGCCGGCGGCGCGTCGACGGTGGCCGTCTGCCAGGACGTGAACGGCCACACCGCCGCCCTGACCGCCACGGCGCCGAACACGAGCACGGCGGCGGCTGTCAGCGACTTGAGGCCCACCCCGATGCTGCCGTGCAGCACCGGGGTGATGCTGTCGATCGTGAGGGCGCCGAAACGTGAGTAGATCACGCCGACGCCACAGAGCAGCGCGACGTCGCCCAGGAACGGGAGGGCCAGGGCCGCCATGCTCCGCCGGCCGGCGGCCTCGGTCCCCCAGCGATGACCGAGCAGGAGGTACGTGCCGACGCCGGCCAGGAGCCAGAAGGCGAGGAGCTCGGCGAGGTCTCCGCTGACGAGGACCCCAGCGGCTCCGAGGGCGAGCAGCAGCGCGTTCGCGTGGTACCGGACCGGACCCTGCTCGCCGCGACCGGCGACCCGATGCCAGCTCAGGCAGGCCAGGAGGACGACCGTCACGGCGGCCAGCCCCGCCAAGGTCGCGTGGTCGATCCTGAACGACAGGTCGATGCCGAAGCCCGTGAAGCGCTCGTCCCCTGAGACCGCCACCGGGATGTTGATCCACTGGTAAGCCACCCGGTAGGGCGCGGCCTGGTGGAACCGGGCCCACGCTATGACAACGGTGGCGGCCAGCATCAGGGTGACCGCGAGGGTGCCCACAGTCGCCGCCGCCCGGCGGCCGCGCATGCCGCCGAGGACGAGGAGAGGCCACCCCACGAACGGCGCGGCCAGGATCAGCGGCACGGCCCACGGCAGGGTGACCGCGGGATCGAAGCCTCCGCGGCGCGCCGCCGACGCGGCCGAGGCGGCCGACGCGGCCAAGAGCGTTCCCAGGCCGTGGGCGGTGAGCAGGACGGTCGCTGCCAGGTGGATCAGTGCGCCCCCCCACGAGCCCAGGCCGCGCCCAGGATGGCGGTGGCAAGGCCCAGGACCAGGACGAGCACGGCCAGCTCGCGGCCGGTGTCCGGGTCCTGCCGGCCGGCGGCGAACCGCGCCACTCCGGCCATGCACAGGGCGGCCCCGGCTGCCAGCGAGGGGAGGGCCGCGAGCAGACGGCGGGCTGCGGCGAGCGCCCCGCAGCCGAGCAGCAGGCTTGCCACGATCAGGACCTGCGCGAACGAGAGGCTCACGGCCGCTGCCTCCAGGCTGCCGCGCCCGCCGCGAGCGCAACCAGCAGCGCAGCGCCAGCGGCCTCCGAGGCCAGCGCGTCGCGTCCGAAGAGCAGGCGCCCCACCGCGGTCGCCTCGAAGCCTGCGGCGCCTCCCCCCGTGGCGAACGAGCCGGCAGCCGCCCCGCCCACGGCCACGACCGCCAGGGCGGCGAACAGCAGCACGGCGGCGCCCAGGTTCAGCTGGGCGGCCTGGTCGCCGCCGCCGGCGGCCGGCAGGCTGGCACCGGCGCCGCCGATGACGAGCGCGGAGCCGCCGAGGCAGACCAGCGCCGTGACCGCCGCGAAGCCGGCGCCCAGGCCTGCGAGCGCGACGGCGCCTCCCACCGCCAACCCGAGCATGCCGGCCAGCCGGGCCGGCCCCCTGCGGGCCAGCGCGGCCACGAGCGCTCCGGCCACCGCCAGGAGTGCGCCGAGGTAGAAGACGATCGTCAGAACGAGGTCCAAGCGGGCTCCGCCAGTGCTCTTCTCCGGTCGGTCATCGTGCTCGATCGGAGCGGCCGGGAGCTCCGAGGCGCCAAGCATACAGGGACACACCGATGGCAACGAGGAGCAGGAACGCTCCCGCCGCGGCCAGGGAAGCGCCCCGCGTCGAGCCGCCGCTCACGGATGCGGCGAACGCGCCGACCAGCAGGATCGTGGTCAGCGCCGCCGCGGCGCCGGCCACGGGCTCGGGCGGCAGGTCGGTCAGCTGTCGCAGCCGGCGTTCCATGGCGGCCAATTCTCCCAGAGCCGCCCGCCTCCCCGCCCGGGCCGGGCCAGGGGTGCGGCCGGGTCTCTAGATCGCGGTGTCGGCCAGGTGGTCCAGCGCGGCCAGCGGGCCGCGTGCCGCCACCAGGTCCGGCAGCAGGGCGCGCAGCGCGGGCTCGGCGAGTCGGGCCAGCTCCTCGCGGCGGGCCGGGTGGAGCCACGGGCGGCGCTGAGCATAGGCCACCACGAACCGGCGCAGGGCGGGGTCCAGCCGGACGGTCCAGGCCGGCGCCGGCGGCCCTGACCCGCCCGGGCCGCCGGCGAGCGCCGCCAGGTCTGACAGCCGCACCGCCATTCGCTCGCGAACGACCAGCGTGCCGGCCGCCAGGTCTCCCAGCCGCTGGTTGCGCCGGCTGACGAAGATCGCGATCGTACCCACCGCGTAGTTGAGAGGCAGGAAGTCCACCACCCGGAACAGGTTGCGGACGATGGCCTGGCCGGGGCTGATCGGCCCGCCGCGGGCGTCCACGACCCGGAGGTGCAGCGCACGCTTGCCGAGCGTCCGGCCCGACCACAGCGCCTCCGGGAGGATCCAGTAGCCCCAGAACAGCACGAACCAGCCGACCGCCAGGACGAGCAGTGCGGCGTCGCGCGCGTTCAGGAACCCCGCGATGCCGGCGCTGACGAGCCCGAGCGCGAGCAGCAGGCCCGCCAGGGCCAGCAGGTCGATCACCTGAGCCACGAACCGGCTCCCCAGGCCGGCCGTCTCGAGCCGAAAGGCGACGAGCTCGGGCGTCGCCACCACCAGCTCGTCGGGCGCGACGGCCTCCGGTCCAGGGCTCCCCCCGGGCAGACCCTGCCACGACACTGGAGGCCATCATAGGGTCATGCGCGCGCACGAGTTCGCGGCCAGGCGACGGCCGGACTGGGAGCGGCTGGAGGAGCTCGTCCGGCGGGGCCACCGGCCCGGTCGTCTCCGGCCCGGTGACGCCCTGGCGCTCGCCGGCCTCTACCGGCGGGCGGCCGCAGACCTGGCCCGCA
>Ga0126378_10003733_pt1 | contig 11523 bp, 12 predicted proteins | sample PanSoiMetPlot_23_FD_92587 | JGI IMG/M metagenome (GOLD analysis project Ga0126378, IMG submission 92587) | Tropical forest soil microbial communities from Panama - MetaG Plot_23 | ecosystem: Environmental > Terrestrial > Soil > Tropical forest > Bulk soil | place: Panama | collected 2016-02-17
ACATAGATCTGGTAAGGAACCGCCACGAGGACGAACTGGCGGCCGGTGACGGTCGTGAGCTGAGACATCCAGAGGAGTCGGAAGTCGCGCGACTCCCTGAGTGGACTGAGATCCAGGAGGAGCGATCGACCGATCACTCTGCCGAGCTCCGGGTCCACCCGGTAGGGAAGATGCTTTTCAGCCTCGACCGACGAAAGGCATCTTGGTCGCCATCACCGTCAGGAACAGCACGTTGGCCTCGAGAGGCAGGCTGGCCATGTAAAGCACTGCGCGCGCTACTTCCTCGACGTCAACTCTGGGCTCTGGCTCTATCGATCCGTTGGCCTGCAGCACCCCCTGCGCCATCCGCTCCGTCATATCCGTCGCTGCGTTACCGATGTCGATCTGGCCGCAGGCGATGTCGTACTTGCGGCCGTCCAGGGAGGTTGACTTGGTCAGGCCGGTGACAGCGTGCTTCGTAGCCGTGTAGGGAGCCGAGTTCGGCCTGGGAGCGTGGGCCGAGATGGAGCCGTTGTTGATGATGCGCCCTCCTCTTGGCTGCTGGCTCTTCATGAGCTTGAACGCCTCCTGGGTGCACAGGAACACGCCGGTCAAGTTGGCGTCCACCACCGACTGCCACTGCTCGTAGGTGAGATCCTCGAGCGCGAGCGGCGGTGAGAACTGGCCGGCGTTGTTGAACAGCAGGTCCAGCCTGCCGAACGTTTCGTTCGTCGTCGTGAAAAGGCTGTGCACCGACGCCGGGTCGCTGACGTCGGCCGTGACTGCCAGCATCTGGGCTCCCGAAGCTCGGCCCTCCGCGGCGGTTGCATCGAGCGGCTCCCGGCGGCGTCCTGATATGGCGACTGACCAGCCCTCACGCGCGAGGGCGAGCGCAGCGGCCCTGCCAATTCCAGTCCCTCCACCAGTGACGATGGCGACCCTCTCCCCAGAGCCCATGGACCGACCTCCTCAAGCCAGAGCGGATTCGCTGAACCAGGTGGGCCGCCTGCGACGGCCCCACCCGAAACGCCGAAACAGCACCTTATACCCGAGCGGTACGGTCGCGCACGTCGGGGGTCCAGATCCCGCAGCGTGGCTACGACCCGCTGCCTGGCGACCTTCGACAAGGGTGAACGTTTGTTCAGGTTCTGGGCTCCCGCGGGGTGCATAGTGGTACTCAACAGCCATGAGCCCATGCAAGACGACCGCACGGGAGACCCCAGGAAATCGGGAAGGCCGGCTAGTCGACCGGCCGCAGAGGCGGGTGCGCTCGCACCGACTTGAGGGCGTCCGCATCCACGTACGTACGGCGATCCACACCTGGAGCCCGGTATTTCTTGAGCAGGCCGAGCCTGATCAGCCGGTAAATGGTCGTGCGGCTGACACCCGCGTGGGCAGAAGCGTCGTCTATCGGCATCAATTTTGCCAAGTCGACCAAATCTTAGCCGCTCGGGCTACGTCATCGTTACATCACTGCGACATGGATACGACAAAGTTGAGTCATTCTCGCTTCGACCGTGCCTCATCTTTGATACATCACTGACATAGTTGCATTTCAGCAACAACCCGGTTAAGGTCCAATCTCGAGGCTCGTGCCCCGACGCCGGAGAACGAGCGATGAGGAGGCGGCGCATGGACACCCGCGATCCCGTTTCGAACTACCTGGCGGGCGGTTCCCAGGTGAGCACCAGGGTCGCCGCCCGACCCCGACTCGTTACGGTGCGCTACCGGGGGATGCCGTACACCCTCGACCTGGCGAAGTGCAGGCGAGCGCTGGTGTACCGGCAGGTGGAGGGGCAGCTTGACAGCATCGAGAGCCTCGCCGCGGCGGTCGGCGTGAGCCGCAGCACTGCGAGCCGGTTCTTCTCAGGTCGCGCCACCTCGCTGGCGGCCACCTTGAAGATCCTTGCCGTGCTCCGCTTGAAGTTCGAGGAGGTTGCGCAGCCCGAGCCGGAGGATCAGGCCGGATGACGTGCAACCGTCTACTCGACTTCGCCCAATGGGTACGGGGTCAGCTCGATGATCTGCAGCCGCAGGCGCTGCAGGAGCTGGAGAGAATGTTGGAGATCCAGCCTCACGAAGCCAGGGCATATCAGCAACGCCAGGCCCATGCACGGATGCGGGGCATCCTCAATTGCGAGGAGGCCCTTCTCATCTACCGGTCGTTGGACTCTGACGGCTGGGTGCCGGGCCTCGAGCTCGAGCTGAAAGTAACGATCGCCGCCCTGATGGACCGGCTCCCTTCGCACGCTATTGGATGTTCGGGGCGGCACAGGGCCCGCGCTGAAGGTCACGCTGGCTGATTCGTCGAAGGCGGGAAGCTCTACGATCGACCGGTCGAGTAGGCGGCCAACGGCCGTGGGCACACTGCCGGCCGAGCGCCCATTCGCCGAGAAACGATAGGTCTTTATGCCGGTACTCGGCCGCTATCACGTCATTCGGCGACCCTACATTGATGGCCATGATCTCAGCGGCCACCGTCGGTGAACCCCCTCATCTCTGCGTCGCGTCCTAAGCCTAAGGCACGGCTCGCGCCCGCCTCGTTCGAGTGGGCGATGGTCGGCCTATCTGCTGCAGTCGTGGCAGGGGGTCACCTGGATTCGTGGGCGCACGGCCACGTCGCCGCGACCCTCGAGACGTTCTTCACGCCCTGGCATGCGCTTCTGTACGCGTCCATTGCCGCCACGACTGGCTTCCTTGTGGTTTGTGCAGCGTGGACCGGCGCCCGACCGTGGGACTGGGCGAGGGCGCTGCCTTATGGCTATGGGCTGTCCCTGCTTGGGTGCGTGCTGTTTGGAATCGCGGGTGTGCTCGACATGGCGTGGCATCTCACGTTCGGCATCGAGCGTAGTTTTCAGGCGCTGATCAGCCCCACGCATTTGATGCTGATGGTCAGCGGCGGGCTGATCGTCAGCGGCCCGCTCCGCTCGGCGTGGCGGCGGCCAGGTCGGTCGATCGGCTGGCCGGCGATCGCGTCCGCGACCCTGACGCTAACCCTCCTGACGTTCTTCGGCCAGTTCGATCACCCTTTCACCTCACAGTGGTCGGCGCTGCCACATCCGCTGATCTCGAACGAGCCGGCCGAAGAGCTGGGCATCCTCGGCATGATCTTTCACGCCGGCTTGCTGATGGCGATGATCCTGCTGCTGGTGCGGCGGTTCGACCTGCCGGCGGGCAGCCTGACGTTTCTCATGAGCGTCAACGCAGTGTTCGTAACGACGATCAAAGGCGCCGATCCGGTGATCCTGATCGGGGTGGTCGGTGGCGTCGTGGCCGACGTGCTCCTGCTCGCGCTGCGGCCGTCCGCCTGGCGGCCCGCGCAGCTGCGAACCTTCGCATTTCTGGTCCCCGCGGTGCTGTATGCGCTGTACTTCGCGGCTCTCCTCAGAGTCGACGGAGTCTGGTGGCCGGTCCACCTCTGGGCCGGGGCGCCCCTGGTGGCGGGGCTGACTGGGTTGCTGGTGAGCCTGCTCGTGGTGCCGCCGGCCGTTCCTGAGGGCGAGGACGCCCCGGGGTGAGCGGCCTCGCCAACCTTCTCATTTGATGGCGTAGTTGATCGTGACCTGCACCACGCGCATTGGGCCGGTAGGCCCGTAACAGACCGCGGGTGGCTGGGTAGCGACACTCTGCACGTTCCCAAGGCTGACGCCCGCAGCGCGGGCAGTGGCGCCGGCCATGTCCCTGGCTTGTGCTGCCGCGGCTGACACTGCGGTCTGGACCTCAGCATCGGAGGGCTGCACAGCCAACGCTGAGCTGGTCACGTAGCCGGAAACCCCGCTGATCTGGAGGATGGCTTTGGTTGCCTGGGTCAGCTGGTCGTTTCCGGCCACCTGTGCCTGAACGGAGGCGTAGGCCGTGAACTGCTTGCCCTGGAAGTCGCCGAAGCTGCTGAACGACGACTGCTGGATGGCGGAGTTCGGGACGCCCGCCTGCTGGAGGGCACTGACGACAGCCTGAACCTTGGCCTGGGCATTGGCGATCACGGTCGCTGCGTCGCCGCCACGTTCCTGCACGGTGACGTTCAGGTTGATCGCCGCAGGCGCTGACGGTGTCACCGGCGCGGTTCCTGTGACGGCGAGGCCACGACCCTGGAACTGGACTGTGGGGGCGGCCGCGCACGAGCCGCCGATGATCGCCGGCGCGGCAGCGCTCTGCGCAAGCCCCGGGGCCAGTGAGGTCGAAGCCGCAGCGGACGGTACCGCTGCGGCCGCACCCGACGCGGTCGCAGCCCGAGTGGCGTCGGCGCTGCCGGCCGTCTGAACGTCGGGCCGCGCAGGGATGACTGTCGAAGAAAGACCGCCGCCGGTTCCGCGCGTCGACAGGGCGAAGCCGAGCCCAGCCGCCGCCAGCAGAAGGCAGGCGACCGCGAAGGCGGCGGTGGCGGGGAGCAGCCAGGGACTACGAACCAGGCGTTCGCGCGCGATGCTCCGCCACGCTCTTGGCGTTTCCGGGATCTCTGCCGACTCGCTCATGTCGTCTCTCCGGTTCAGGTTGGTATCCCAGAAACGCGGGAGTCGGGGAGAGGTAACGTGATGGTCGCGACTTTGCGTGGCCGGTGCTCTCAGAACGCCTGTTCATTCCGGCGACCGTCCGGAGCGCGGGTCCGGACGGGCACCGACAAACGAGGTGAGCAGTGACCAGCAGCGCCGCGGCTGCCGCAACAGGGCGTCCTGTTGCGGCAGCGGCTGGGCGAAGCGACTGGAGGACACCTGACCATGAAGGCTGGAACGACGAGCAGCGGTAATCTGATCGCCGGATGCCGTGCCGGTGTAGCTCAGTGGCAGAGCAGCGGCCTTTTAAGCCGAGGGTCAGGGGTTCGAATCCCCTCGCCGGCACCACGATTTCGAGTTCGGCACCGGCCCGACCCGCCCCGAGTGCGTTGCGTTAATGGCTAGCTTGACCACCAAACTGACCATCTGCTGTGACGACACCGCTCCGCAAGAACCGCGACTTCCAGCTCCTGTGGGCCGGCCAGGCGGTGTCCGTGCTGGGCTCGCGCGTGTCGCAGATCGCCTATCCCCTACTCGTGCTTGCGATGACCGGATCGGCCGCCGCCGCCGGCCTCGTCGGCTTCGTCGGCACGCTGCCTTACATCCTGTTCCAGCTTCCCGCCGGCGCCCTCATGGACCGCGTCGACCGCCGCCGCGTCATGATCGGCTGCGACCTCGTCCGCCTCGGGGCGCTCGGCAGCATCCCGCTCGTGGCGTGGCTCGGCGCCTTGACGCTCACTCAGATCATGGTCGTGGCACTTGTCGAAGGCACGATGTTTGTGCTCTTCCGGCTGGGCGAGGTGTCGGCAATCCGGATCGTCGTCCCGTCCGAGCAGTACCCGGCCGCACTCTCGCAGAACGAGGTCAGGCTGCGGACCGCCGCGCTGCTCGGCAATCCCGTCGGAGGGTTCCTGTTCGACCTCGGCCGGACGGTGCCTTTTCTCGCCGACGCCGCCTCGTACGTCGCGTCGCTGGCGACACTGCTCCTGATCCGCGCGCGGTTCGAGGAGGTGCGGATGGACGAGGCCCAGCCGATGCTGCACGCCATCCTGGAAGGCATCCGGTGGCTGTGGAATCAGCACTACATCCTCATCGTCAACACGGCCGCGTCCGTGACCAACGGTTTCATGCAGATCGTGATCCTCGTCGTCATCGTCGCAGAGCGAAACCGCGGCGCCTCCGCGTCGCTCATCGGTCTCGTGCTCGGGGGCTTCGGCGCGGGCGGCGTCGCGGGCTCGCTCGGCGGTGGATGGCTGTCGAAACGACTGCCGCCAAACCTCGTCGTGGTGATGGCGCTGTGGATCTGGGCGCTGGTTACGTCGCTGGTCGGTCTGGTCGCGAACCCCATCCTGCTCATCGTGCTGCTAGCGAGCCTCGCGTTCATGGGCGCGGTGTGGAACGTCTCCACCGGCACCATCTACTACCGCCGGGTCCCCCACCGGTTGATCGCGCGCGTCTCCAGCGTCGGCTCCCTGACCGCGTTTGGCGCACTACCTCTCGGCTCGCTCGCCGCCGGTCTGCTCGTGCAGGCGTTCGGCCCCGCGACTGCGGGCGTGCTCGCGGGCGTGGGCATGGTCCTCGTCGCGGCGCTGACCACTGCGGCGCCGAGCGTCAGGAGAGGGCCAGCGCCACCACCTGAAACGGCCTAAGATCGAGCCCCGGCGGGCGCTCGGTGGCCTCGCGCTCAAGGAGGTCGCACAGCAATAATGCAATGCGAACAACCCCCCAAAAGGGGGTCTTCTGGCACATCCGTGGATACTTCACAGGCGGCCAGGCAGTGATGGGCAGAGGCCTCCGAGCGTGAGCTCCGAAAGCGCGATCAGCGCATCGGCGGAGTGAAAGCCGAAGGCTCGGCGAGCGATCAGGCGGATCTTGGTGTTGGCCGATTCGGAGCGTGCGTTGTTGACTCCGTGGAGCAGCGTGGCCTCGATGTCCTGGCGGTAGTAGGTGATGGTTCTGGCCAGCTTGACGAAGGGCTCGATGCGGCAGCGGCGAGCCCACTTGAGCCAGCTCTCGAGCAGGACCTTGGCCTGCTCGTAGGGCACCCGGAAGATCATCCGCAACTCCTCCTTGAGCAGGTAGGCACGGTAGAGGGGATCGTTGAAGCGGGCGATCAGGGCCAACTTCTGGGACTGCTTCGCCGTCAGATCCTCGGGGTTCTTGAGCAGCGCCCAACGGCTGTCCTTGATCTCGGTGGCCTCGGCCATCTGGCCCGAGCGACGGACCTCATTCCAGACTTCGCGGCGAACCTTGTCCAGAGCGGCGGTGGCTCAGCCCACCACGTGGAAGGGATCCAGGCAGATACTGGCGTTGGGGCAGTGCAACTCGGCTGGGTTCATGATCCACTCGGCCCCGTCGCTGCTGACCTGGGTGATGTGAGTGCAGCGCTGTTTCCCAAGGGCGTTGAAGAAGCGCTCTACGGTGTCCCGCTTGCGGCCTTCAGCCGCCCAGACCATGCGTCCGCTGACCTGGTCCATGACCACGGTGAGGTATCTCTAGCCTCGCCGCCAGCTGATCTCGTCGATCCCGATCTTGCTGAGGCCGTCGAGACGGTCCCGGCCGCGCGAAACCTCCTCCACCACCCGACTGATATCCGGCCCACCGTCTGCCAGTCCACCCGCATGAGCTAGCTGCAGGCGCTCTGGGAGCACTGGGTGGCGAGCCAGGCGACCTGATCCTCGAAGGCCCGGACGAAGCCGCTGCCGTGGCGGGCCCAGGGCACCTGGCTCACCACCACCCCGTGCACTGGGCAGCGCACCCGGGGCGCTGCCGCCTCCAGCCAGAAGCGGGTGTAGCCGAGGTCGAGGCCGCGCCGGCGGCGGCGACCATCACCCTGGTCGTAGAGCGGGCAGCGGCGGCCACAGATGCCACAGCGCTGGCGTTGCCGGCGCCCGGTCCGCACCACGGCCACCAGGCTGCCGTCGGGGCCCTCCACCATTCCTTCCAAGACCACGCCCACCAGACCGAGGACGCGAAGCCATACACTGCGACCGGGCACGCTGTCTCCCTCCTACGAATCCCGACTCAACACCGGAATCGTATGAGGCGGCGGCGTGTCTCCTATTCCCGGCTGGTCACCTCCCAGCCGAGGGCGTCAAGGCCGCGCGCAGCGCGCCGGAGGGCAGCCTTTACGCCCGGGCCTGGACTCCCAGGCTCTCGTCCGGGGGGCACGTGTATTGCCCCCTTCGCTGCAGCCTGCCGGCGTCATGTCGGCACCAGCTGGGGTGGTGCTCACCTGACACCGCTGGCGGCCGGCGAAGCCGAACTCAGATCGAGTTCAGTCCGCTTCCACGGATGTGCCAGAAGAGCCCCAAAAGGCATGACCACCAAGCTGACCACCTACGGGCCAGACTGGGGCAGTATCAGGCGTCATCCCGTGGACCGGTGAGGCGACCTTGCGCGTTCCAAGGCCCCGATAAGAACCCCGCGTCGGAGCCGCACCAGGCGTGCCGCCGTCTCGCCTCGGCGCTGAATCGATTGGGACCGGGGTAAGCCGACCGGCCGGCGCGAGGAGCCCCGATTGCCCAACTGGTCCTCGCAGATTGCGACCTTCCTCGCCACGACTTCGCCAACCAGCACTAGCGGGGAGGCGCACCCTGCGCAGGAGCCTGCCGGATTTGATCCTCGTTCTTGATCTCACCGTCGGGACTCAGGTCAACAAGCGGTCATCCAGCACCGGCAGCCTGGTGCCTTTCAGTTACGATCCGAGCGCAACCGACCGTCTGTAGAGGGAGGAGCGTCGATGCCACGGCCGAACCTGAGGGTGACCTCGGTGACGATCGGCTCATCGCAGCCGCGCGAACTCGGCCGTTTTTACGCCAACCTGCTGGGATGGCCGGTAACGGCGAGCGACCCGCCCCGTCCGGGCATGCCCGAGCAGGCAGGGTGGGCCCAGATCAAACCGCCGCCGGATGGGACCGGGCCGACCCTCAACTTCGAGTACGAGCGGTGCTTCCAGCGCCCAGTGTGGCCGGCCGAGGAGGGAAAGCAGACCGCCTCCCAGCACCTCGACATCCGCGTGGACGATCTGGCCGCCGCGGTGAACTTTGCGGAGTCCCAGGGCGCGCGCCTGGCGGCCTTCCAGCCGCAAGACCGGGTCCGAGTGATGATCGACCCCGACGGCCATCCCTTTTGCCTGTTCCTTTGACGCCGGGGACCCCAGATCTGCTCGATCCCAAAGGCCGGCCACCAAAATGAACCACCGACGGGCCTGAGGACCCGCCCAACTAGGCGCACGCGGTGGACGGGCCGCCCGCAGGCCAACACGCGGCCGGCCGCCCTGGACGAAGGTGATCGACCGTCGGCGCTGCGGTGAGCTGGCGCAGGTGCGACTGTCAGGTGCGCCGGTTTGCTGTTGAGCCCGTCGAACACTCTGTCCAACATTCGCGTGCCCAACCCTCCTTCGGTTCCTTCGCGTCTGGCAGGCTTGGCTTACCAGGTTGCGGGGCGACTGGAACGTCGTGACCCCGTAAGGAGCAGACCACCCATGATTGGCACGGACTCCTTCATCCGGCCGCCAGTCGCTGACGGGCGATTGGCGGCGCCGGGTGCGGCTTCGAGGAGGTTCTGACTCGGGGACCGGCACCAAGGTCGCGCAGATGACTACGACCGACCTTCTGATTACCCGCTACCGCTACTGGCCGATTCTGGTCATGCTCGGCGCTTCAGTTGTATGGGCCATGCTAGGCCCTCAGACCGGCTGGCCTCGACTGATCAACGTGGCGCTGGAGGCGGGCACGCTGCTCCTCGCCCTCACCCGCTCTGGCCGCAGCGTCCAGCTGCAGTGGTTGGCGGCGGCTGTGGGGGTCCTCATGGTGGCCATCTCGCTGGGTTCGATAGCAGTCGGCGGTCCGGGCGGCCTTGCTGCCCTGGCCGAGGCCGCTCTGGCCGTCACAGCAGCAGTCGCGATCTTCGCAGGCCTGGCGCGCCAGCTGACCATGACGCTACATTCCATCATGGGTGCGCTGTGCGTCTACCTGCTGGTTGGCATGTTCTATGCCAACCTCGACCAGGCCGTGGCCGCCTTAAGCCAGGGACCGTACTTCACGTCGATAGCGGCCGCCACCCGATCCCACTTCACGTACTTCAGCTTCGTCACTCTCACCACAACCGGTTACGGCGACTTGACCCCCGCCACGCCCCTGGGCCGCCTGTTAGCCATCGTCGAGGCGCTCATGGGCCAGCTATACCTCGTGAGCGTGGTGGCGCTTGTGGTTGGCAATGTGGCCCGCACCCAGCCCGAACGCACGTAAGCCGAACAGCCCTGACGGTCGGGCCGGCACTGCGACTCGTGAGCTCAACCAGACCCCAGGCATCCCTACACTATCGATGAGGTGTCACCAACTGGCGCTCCTCGGGACGACGTTGCGGCCATGCTGGCGGCGCGTCAGGAACTGGGGCCCGACTACGAGCAAGCGCTCATCGATGGTTTCGTCACTCGGATCAGCCAGGCCATCGACGAGCGAGTCGAGGCACGACTTGCCGAGGTCCAGCCGTCGCAGATCAACGCGCAGCCCCCGCTGAAGTCGGGCAAGCGCGATAACTCGCAGCTGATTCTGGCGCTCGGGTCGCTCGGTCTTGCTGTTCCGCTGAGCGGGCTTGCAGCCGGGCTCGAGCACCTGCCGGGGTTGATCGTCTGCTGGGCCGGCATCGCCGTCGTCAACGTCGCTCACGCCGTCTACCGGCGCGAGCGCACCTGACGTCCGACCCCTCAGACGGGGACCGTCTCAGCTTCGATCCTGAGCCACGTCTCGGGCGCCATCTGGTCCGCGAGGTAGATCGCCACGCGGCAGCCCAGAGCATGTTCGAGGTCGGTGCGAAAGGCGGGCAGACTGCAGGGAATGCCCTCGATCAGGAAGTCGACCCACGTGTGGCTGGTGGTGGGCGGCCACCACCGGATGCCGTCGACCTCATGCTGATCGGCCACTCCCCGGATGACCTGGCGGCGTGCGAGTACCAAAGGTTCCACGCCACACCGGCCCGTCGCCGGTGGCCATCAAAAGTAGCGCATTGCGTGTCGAGGCGCAACTGCCAGTTCAGGCAATGGTGATGCCCAGCTCATCCAGCAGCGCCTGGCTGTAGGCAACACGCCCGGTCAGCGTCCTGGGGTCCCCAGAGCAGAGCGCCAGCGCGGCCTCGGCCATCACCTCCACTGGTTCGGCCTGGTCCTCCGCTCCCGGGGGGATCAGGCGGTGAATGACAACTCCGGGCGTGGCCACCACCCGCGACGGCGAGAGCGCGTTGACCGCGACACCCGCGTCGTGCACCTCCGCGGCCAGGCCGGTCGAGAAGCGCTCAATGGCGGCCTTGCACATTCCGTAGACGGTTCCGCCTCGTCCTCGGCCCGTATATGGCGGGCCCTGCGGGTGGCGCGCGGCCCCCGACGAGATGTTGAGAATCCAGCCACGCCCACGCGCAAGCATCCCGGGCAGGACCAGCTGAGCCAGCTCGAACGGCGCCCGGACCTGCACCTCGAACATCACCTCGAAGCGGCGGCCAGGGAACTCGGTGACCGGCAGGAACCACGTCACGGCCGCATCGTTTACGAGAACGTCGATCGGGCCCAGCTCGGCCTGCGTCCTCTCAACGAGCCTCCGGCGATCTTCAGCCTGTGAGAGATCGGCTCGAATAGCGACCGCACGGCCACCGGCAGCCCGGATCGCATCGGCCGTCTCGTGGATGGTCCCTGGCAGGCGGGCGTCTGATTCAGCCTCCGTCCGCGCTGAAACGGCCACCGCTGCGCCCTCGGCGCCGAACCTGCGGGCGATGGCAGCCCCGATGCCGCGGCTGGCGCCGGTCACGATCGCGACGCGCCCGGTGAGCGCTCCTTCCATCCTCATTCGGAGCGATGTATCACGCGCGGTCCCTTTCGTCTAGTGGGAGTCGAGCCGGCAGGAACTCTACGATCCGCACAATGACCGAAGGCCCCGTAACCCAATGGTGGCGTGACGCCGTCGTCTATCAGATCTACCCGCGCTCGTTCCAGGACACTAACGGCGACGGTGTTGGTGACCTCGCGGGCATCACAAGCCGCCTGGAGTACCTGAGCTGGCTC
>Ga0126378_10003734_pt1 | contig 11521 bp, 8 predicted proteins | sample PanSoiMetPlot_23_FD_92587 | JGI IMG/M metagenome (GOLD analysis project Ga0126378, IMG submission 92587) | Tropical forest soil microbial communities from Panama - MetaG Plot_23 | ecosystem: Environmental > Terrestrial > Soil > Tropical forest > Bulk soil | place: Panama | collected 2016-02-17
ATCGGCTACGGTCTGCCCGGAGCTATGGGCGCCGCGCTCGCCGCGCATGGCCGCAAGGTCGTGAGCCTCACCGGCGATGGCGGCTTCAACATGATGCTCGGCGAGCTCGAAACCGCGCGCCGGGCTTGTGTCGGGCTGACAATTGTCGTCGTCAACAATGCCGCCTCCGGCTATGTCAAGGCGCTGCAGCACGCGATGTTCCGCGGCCGCTATCAATCCTCGGATCTGGTCGAGATGGATTACGCGGCGATCGCCGGCGCAATGGGCTGCCAAGGCATCCGCATCGAGGATCCCGACGGGCTCGGCGCGGCATTGCGCGAGAGCCTCGTCGAGCGCACCCGCCCGACCGTACTCGACGTCGTCGTGACCCGCGACCCGGGCCGCATGCTGCCCGCCGTCGACAACCGCACGGTCGAGATCAGGCAGGGCGAACGGGTCGCTTGATCGCCGAAAAACCGCCGCTATTTTGCGGCTAGACGTTGGGTGGCCCGGGCCGCGGCACTGGCCACTGCCTTTAATGACGCGGTGACGATATCGCTGTCCATGCCGGCGCCGTACAGCGTGCCCGCGCCGTTCTCTCGGATCTGGACATAGGCGGCCGCTTGCGCGTCGGCACCAGCCCCGACCGCGTCCTCGTGGTAGTCGAGAAGGGTCAGCTCGATTCCGCAATCGCCCCTGAGCGCGTCGACAAAAGCGGCGATCGGCCCGTTGCCAGCGCCCTCGATCCGGCGCTCGGCGCCGTCGATCGCGATCGTTGCGGCAATACGGCGTTCGCCCGGCCGCGGCTCCGGCAACAGGCTATAGTCGATTAGCCGGATGCCGCCCTGCAGATAGGTCTTCTCGAACAGCGACCAGATCTCGGCGCTCGTTACCTCCTTCCCGGTGCGGTCGGTGACTTCCTGCACGCGCTTCGAAAACTCGATCTGCAGGCCGCGCGGCAGGTCGAGCCCATAATCGGTTTTGAGCACGTAAGCGACGCCGCCCTTGCCGGACTGGCTGTTGACCCGGATGACCGCCTCGTAAGTGCGGCCGAGATCCTTTGGGTCGATCGGCAGATACGGCACTTCCCACAAATCGTCATTGCGCTTGGCAAGGGCCTCGAAGCCTTTCTTTATCGCATCCTGATGCGAGCCGGAGAACGCGGTGTAGACGAGCTCGCCAGCATAGGGATGGCGCGGATGAACCGGCAATTGGTTGCAGTGCTCGACGGTGCGGACGATCTCGTCGATGTCGGTGATGACAAGCCCCGGGTCGATCCCCTGGCCGAACAGGTTTAGCGCCAAAGTCATGACATCGACATTGCCGGTGCGCTCGCCATTGCCGAAGAGCGTACCTTCGACCCGCTCGGCGCCGGCCATGACCGCCAGCTCGGTGGCCGCCACCGCCGTGCCGCGGTCATTGTGCGGATGGACACTCAACGTAATGCAGTCGCGATCGCGGATATTGCGGCCGAACCATTCGATCTGGTCGGCATAGACATTCGGCGTCGCCATCTCGACGGTGGCGGGGAGATTGAGGATCGTCTTCTTGTCGGGAGTCGGCTGCCAGACATCCATCACCGCTTCGCAGATCTCGACCGCGAAATCGAGTTCGGTCCCGGTGAAGCTCTCGGGGGAATACTGGTAGACGATTTCAGTCTCCGGCATCGCCGCGGAGAGATCGCGAATGAGCCTCGCGCCGTTCACCGCGATATCGACAATCCCCGGCTTGTCGAGACCGAACACGACGCGGCGCTGCAATGTCGAGGTCGAATTGTAGAGATGCATGATCGCCGGCCGCGCGCCGCGGATCGCCCCGAAGCTGCGCTCGATCAGTTCGGGGCGCGCCTGGGTCAGCACCTGGATCGTGACGTCTTCGGGCACCAGCTGCTGCTCGATGAGTTCGCGAATAAACATGAAATCGGTCTCGGAGGCCGAGGGGAAACCGACCTCGATCTCCTTGAAACCGAGCTTCACTAACAGGTCGAACATGCGCCGCTTGCGGTCCGGCCCCATCGGCTCGACCAGCGCTTGATTGCCGTCGCGCAGATCGACGCTGCACCACAGCGGCGCGCGGTCGATGACCTGCCCTGGCCAGCGTCGGTCAGGTAAATCGATAGGCGGAAAGGCGTGATACTTATGGATTGGCATACCGGACATCGAAAAGCTCCTGGCGCAAGGCTCGCCATCAATATGATGGCCATGTGATCGGGATCGGGAAACGGACTCCGGCCGGGTATCAGTGGCGCCGGCCGCTGCTAAGTCGCGAACGGACCACCAGCTTGGCCGCCGTCACGAGTGTGCCGATCACAGCATATCTTTTGGATAATCGGATTGGAAACATTGGGGGGCTAATGACCGCGAGTGGGTTCCCTGTTGGGAACGGAAACGAGCGAACTCGACGCCCGATCAGGACGCCGAGCAGGTAAGTCGAAGCTCGTAATTCTCGCAATGCATTAGCGATGCTTAACAGAAGCTCATCTGCCGGTCAACTGCTTGATGCCATTCTGTGCCAAACCGCGAGTTTAAAAGCTGTCGCCTTTTTGCCACTGTTGCCCCATTGATACACCCGGTTGGAAATCCGCGCAGCCGCGAGAGGGTCGATTGACTCGAAACTGCTTACAAATAGTATTCTTTGAGAGGAATTAAGGACGCGCTCTGTATCGGCCCGGAATCGATAAGTACTAGGCAAAAGCTCGCCAATCTGGTTCACGGCTCGGTGCCAGAGTAGGGCGATTGACGGCTCATGGACGCACGTCCGACGTTCGGGGGAGTATGGAGGCCGTGCGGCCTAAATGGGGATGAGGGGACAGGTGTCGAAGCAGACGAACGTTGTGCCTTTCCCGCTTAGGGTGCAAGGCACGCTCTCGGCGACGGACACGGAGCATTCGCCGACCAGATACGAATTCACCGAAGAGGAGCTGGCGGCATTATGCCGCTGGTTCTCGGCGATGAAATACGCCTTTCCCGGCACGGAAGGCGTGATGATGGTCAGCCATCAGGAAAGCTACTCCGCAGTAGGGCTCTACAACCGGGCTGGGGGTGCGCCCAATTGCCTCATCGCCAAGCATGAGGTCGGCGGCGCCGCGCGCTTCTTCTGGTCAACCGAGTTCGACCCGCCGCGTCCGATCAAAGACTTGTCCGAGATTACCGACGCCCATATTCGCGCCATCCGGCCGCCGCGGAATGAAAAGGGCTGGCTTGACCCGAGCGGCTGGATGGGGGTTTACGCATCGCGCCTGATCGCGACGCAGCTGCAGGTGGTTTAGCTTACTCGGCATGCCTAGTCAGGCGGTCACCATGCCGCGTCGATGAAATTCACCATTGTCTCCGTTTGCGTCGCGGCCACGGGGTTTGTTGCATGCGGTTATCTGCCGACTGCCGGGCCGACAACCGGCCAAGTCATCGACCAAGGTGTTCAGGACAACCAGATCCGCTACGACGTCGTCGACGTAGATGCCAACGTCGTCGCCGCCTTGCTGGCGCAACCGGCTGAGAGTTTCCGCCGACGCTTTGGGAAGGACGGCAAGCCGCCGGCGCCGACGATCGGTATCGGCGACATGGTTATCATTTCGATATGGGAAGCCGCCGGCGGAGGACTTTTCGGGACGTCCCCGATTGCAGGTGTTTCCCCTGGTTCGCGAAACGTCACGATCCCGGAACAGGTCGTCGGCCGCGACGGCGGGATCAGCGTGCCATTCGCCGGGCGCGTGCCTGTCGCCGGGAGATCGACGGTCGACGTCCAACGGGAGATCGAGCACCGCCTGGCCGAAAAGGCGATCGAGCCACAGGTCATTGTGACAATCGCGAAAAGCGTAACGAATGCCGCGACCGTCTCGGGCGAGGTCGTCAACGGAGCGCGGGTGCCCCTTTCGGTCAATGGCGACCGGCTTCTCGATCTGATCGCTCTCGCCGGAGGGGTGAAATCGCCGGTCTATGAGACCTTTGTCCGGCTGTCCCGAAACGGCGTTACCGTGACGCTTCCGATGGAGAGGCTGGTGTCGGACCCGGCAGAGAACATCTACACGCAGCCGGGGGACGTGCTGACGTTGGTTCGCGTACCGCAAACCTTCTCGGTCCTCGGAGCAACCGGGCAGAACGCAGAAGTCAGCTTCAACGCGGAGCGGATAACACTCGTCGAAGCGCTTGCCAAAGCCGGCGGTTTGCAGGATCTGCGCTCAGATCCGGCGGGGGTGTTCCTTTTCCGGTTCGAGCCGCCTGCCGTGGTAAGCGCGGTCAACGCTCCGCAATTGGCCACGGGGCCTGACCGCAACTCGCCTGTCGTCTACCGCCTCGATATGAGCAATGCCAATGCCTACTTCCTCGCGCAGCAGTTTCCCGTCGAAGACAAGGATGTGATTTACGTTGCCAACGCCAGGTTGAACGAACTGCAGAAGTTCTTTACCCTTCTGAACACCATCACGGGACCCGTAATCACTGGCATTGTCGTAAAGGGCTCGGTTAATCAATAGCAAGAAGCTGGCTTATCCAGGCCGCGTGCGATAATAGGCGTCGCGCGGGTGATCCGATGATTTTTGCGTGAGGAATGGGTCAGTTTGGGATCTCTGAATTGTCGCACGACGATATAATCGTCGTGACCGGGGGCGCTGGGTTTATCGGATCGCATATCGTCCGCGATCTCGCCGAGGCGGGTTCACGCGTCGTGATCTCGGATCTTTTGCGGACGGGCGAAAAATGGCGCAACCTCGCCGGGGCTCAGCTCCACGATGTCTTGCGGCCCGACATGCTGCCGCAATGGCTCAGCCGTCACGGCGATGAGGTGGCGGCGATCGTCCACATGGCGGCAATCTCCTCGACGACCGAAACCGATGTCGACCGGTTCGTTGCAAACAACATCCGTTTGACGCTGGACCTCTGGGAGTGGTGCGCTGCGAATTCGACGCCCCTCATCTACGCTTCTTCTGCCGCGACCTATGGCGATGGCGGTGCCGGCTTCAGTGACGACGAAACCCCTGCCGCTCTTGCTGCGCTCCGCCCGCTCAACGCCTATGGTTGGAGCAAGCAGGTCGTAGACCGGCGGATCGTTGATGACATTGTCCATGGCCGGCCGCGGCCGCCGCAATGGGCAGGGCTTAAATTTTTCAATGTCTACGGGCAAAACGAAACCCATAAAGGCGACATGCAGTCTGTCGTCAGCAAAATCTATCCATTGGTCAAGGCGGGTGATACGGTCCAGCTTTTCAAGTCCCATCACCCGCGCTATTGCGATGGCGGGCAGCTGCGAGATTTTGTCTATGTAAAAGACTGCGCCGCCACAGTCAGGTGGCTGCTGCAGAACCCGATGGTCAACGGCCTGTTCAATGTCGGAACGGGCGCCGCACGCAGCTTTCTCGATCTCGTCAATGCGGTCGGCGCCGCGGTGGGACGCGTGCCCGATATCCGGTTCATCGATACTCCTGCTGAGCTGCGCGATAAATACCAGTACTTCACACAGGCAGAAATGACCAAACTGCGAGCTGCCGGCTTCGCCCATCGCTTTTATTCGCTCGAGGACGGCATTCGGGACTATGTGCAGTCTCTTCAATAGATCCCGGGTCAATAGATCTCGGGGCTCGCAGGCGCGGGGCGGCCGGTGATCCTATTCGATTTGTCGCGTCTGATCTCGCGGGCCGGGCGGCAGACACCGACCGGGATCGACCGGGTGGAGCTGGCCTATGCCGAGCATCTGATCGCCGGGACAATACCCCTGCATTTCACGACACTGACCGCCGCGGGCCGCATTGGTTTGCTGCCGAAGGCGCCAGCTATAAAATACGTCCAGACGATTGGTCGGGCCTGGCGCGGGCATGCCTCTCAGCAAATCGGCCGGACCAAGCGGCTGGCGCGCAGACTGCGCCTCAGCGCGCTATTGAACGGGGGATATGCGCTGCGAGACCAGTTTCGCGGCAAGGCCGACAAACCTGTCTATCTTCTCGTCTCGCATCACCATCTAGAAAAACACCATGTCATCGGGGATTTGAAGAGGCAATCAGCCGCGCGCTTTATTTGTCTCATTCACGATCTGATCCCGATCGAGTTCCCGGAGTATGCGCTGCCCGGCCAGGACGACAAGCATCGCCGCCGGATCAAAACTGCCGCGGCGCTCGCCGATGCAGTCATCGTCAATTCGACAGTGACGCGCGAGGCGTTTCAGCCATACCTGACGCGCGCTGGCCGCACCCCGCCGTTGCTTGTCGCGCCGTTTGGCGTCGATCTGCTCGCAAAGCCAATGGATGCGCTAGCAGCCATAAAGGCGCCCTACTTTGTCTGCGTGGGAACGATCGAAGCCCGCAAGAACCACTTGATGCTGCTCAATCTCTGGCGCCAGCTGGCCATCGAACTCGGCGATACGACCCCGCGCCTGGTTCTGATCGGTCAGCGCGGATGGGAAACCGAAAATGTGGTTGATATGCTGGAGCGCTGTCCTGCGCTGCGTGGCATCGTCTTCGAATACGACGATCTGTCCGACGCCGAAGTGATGCGCTTCGTAAAGGGCGCTCAGGCACTCCTGCTGCCATCCTTCGCCGAAGGCTTCGGGTTTCCTTTGGTCGAGGCACTGGCGCTCAGAACTCCGGTCCTGTGCAGCGATCTGCCCGCATTGCGCGAAAATGGGGGTTGCATTCCGGAATTTTTCGATCCGCTGGACGGCCCCGGCTGGCGAGCGGCAATCGTGGATTATTCGCTGCCGTCCTCGCCCCGCCGTCAGGCACAGCTAGACCGCCTGGCTGGCTGGAAACGCCTGAGCTGGGAGGATCATTTCGCTGCGGTCGATCCGTTGATTGCGGAGGCCAACGCAGCTAGCGAACGCCCGATCGATCCTGATCTGTTCGGCACAACGCCGCCGGCCGAAGTTGACGGTTACGAAACTGCGGATTTACGATAACGGCTTTTCGGGAAGGATCGGCAATGGCAGAAATACCGCGGCTCAATGGCGTAATCGGCGCGCTCGAGCAGGGCAAGCCTGCCTTCGTCTGCTTTTCAGCAGCGGAAACCGGCGTTGCGCAAGCGATAAACACGGCGCCTTACGACGGCATCGTGTTCGAGATGGAGCACCGGCCGTACGACATTCGCGCATTGCGCGATTGCCTGCAATACATGCTGGACCGCCGCCAGATAGTGCAATCTGGCTCTCTGGCGCCGGCGGTGACGCCCTTTGTGCGCATCCCACCCAATGGCGGCGAGACCAGCCAGTGGGTTGCCAAGCAGGTCTTGGACCAGGGCGTCTACGGCATTGTCTGGCCGCATGTCAGCACGGTCGAGGAAGCGTGCAACGCAGTCGCCTCCTGCCGCTATCCACGCCCGCGCTCGGCGCCGTATTTCGAGCCGGCGGGGCAGCGCGGCGACGCCCCGGCCGCCGCGGCGCGTTATTGGGGACTGGCCCAGCAGGAATACTACGCCCGTGCAGATGTCTGGCCGCTCAACCCGCAGGGCGAGATCCTGGTCGCGATCATGTGCGAGGAGGTGCGCGCGATCAAAAACCTGCCGAAGATGCTGGAGGAAGTCCCGGGGATCGGCGTCGTGATAATCGGCGAGGGCGACCTCTCGCAAGACCTCGGTGTTCCGCGGCAGTACGAGCATCCCACGGTGGCCTCGGCGATGGACGAGATTCTGGCGATCTGCAAGCAATACAATGTCGCCTGCGGACACCCGCATGTCGACAGCAAGAATGTCGAGGCGCTGTTGGAGAAAGGCTTCCGGTATTTGATGCCGGCGCCGGTCTATTCCTTCTCCGCGCTGCAGCTCGGCCGCAAAGCCGCTGGCCGCTAAAACGCTCGGCTCAGCGGAAGAAAGCTTACACGGGGCACGCGCGCCTAGCGATTCGCGTCCCCAAACCATACGCGCTGCCATGACCGACGGCTTCTAATCCTGTTCTGCCGAGCCGCACAGCAGAAGAGCTTGTGTTGCGCTCGTAAGATCGCTAAAGGCGTGCCGGGGGCTAATGCGCACGACCGTAAAGCGAAATCTGCAAGCCTGGGGTCTTTATCCTTTCGGTGGGGCGCGTCGCGTACCAACGGTGTTGCGGCTGCTGCCGATCCTGCTTCTTGCCGCCTGCGCCCAGCAGGGCGGTTATGGACCGGGCGGCGCGCGGTCTTACGTCGAAATCGGTGCCGACGGCTGGCGGAGGCCGACCCACTACTATCCGCCGCCGGGGCCGCCGGAGGATCCTTGGGGTCCCTATATCCGCGAGGCCGCGGGGCGTTATGGCGTGCCCGAGAGGTGGGTGCGGGCGGTGATGCAGCAGGAATCGGGCGGGGAAGAGCAGGCCACCTCCCCGGCCGGGGCAATGGGCCTGATGCAAGTCATGCCCTTCACCTATGAGGAGTTGCGGGTGCGTCACCAGCTCGGCGACGATCCGTATGAGCCACACAACAATATTCTGGCCGGCACCGCTTACATTCGGGAAATGTATGACCGTTACGGCGCGCCCGGCTTTCTCGCCGCCTATAACGCCGGTCCGGATCGCGTTGACAGCTATCTGGCCGGCAGAGCCGCGCTGCCGGACGAGACGGTCAACTACGTCGCCGCGATCACGCCCAATCTGGGCCGGGAGGTCGCGTTCTCTGGGGCGTTCGCAAGATATGCCTCGACCCGCTCTGGCCGTGGTGGGACACGGTATGCGCCGACCGTGGCCAGCCTGGCAGCGGGATGCGACCTCAACGCCGCGTATAACCCGAACCACCCCTGCACTACGCTGCAGCGGGCGGCAGGGCAGCCGGCGCCGATCCAAACGGCTGCGCTGCAACAGACCGGCGTGGGCGGCTGCAATTTGAATGCAGCTTACGATCCCAATCACCCTTGCACGTCCCTGCCGCAGGCTGCAGCCGCATCGCCGCCGGGCCGGCAGCCGCCGGCGACTCAGCCGCCGGCCAGTACCGGTGTCGTCCTCGCCTCGGCTGAGAGCTGCGACCCGAGTGCCGCGTTCAACCCCGACAGACCGTGCCACACGGCAATGGCCGCGGCGAGAGCCCAACTGCCTGCCGCAACCGCCTACCAACCCATAGAACCGCCGCCGCGGCAGCGGTCGAGCCGCTTCGCGTTTGACGCCGCACCGCCATCCCATCCCGCGGCCATCGGTGGGGACTGGGCAATCCAGGTCGGCGCCTTCAACACCCCGGGGCTTGCCCGCGCGGTCGCGGAGGGCGCCCGCGCCCAGGCGCCGCACCAGCTCCGCACGGCGGCCCTGGCGCTGCAGCCGACGGCGCCCTTTGGCAATACCGTCCTCTATCGCGCACGCCTCGCCCATTTATCGGCGAGTGCGGCGCAAAGCGCCTGCACGCATCTCAACCGCCGCCAACTGCCCTGCATCGTCGTCCCGGCAAACGGCTTCTAATCGGTGACAGCGCTTGTCGCGCGATATCGCTTCAGCCGGGGATCAGCTGCACCAACTCGGGCGATACGGGCGGAACACCGGGGAAAACCGCCTCGAGCTGGCGGTCGGAAAGGCGCAGATGGCGATCGAGAATCACGGCGAGCACGCTGCGGAAATCCGTGGTAACCGCAAGGTCCCGCCGCTGATAGAGCTGCGCCGGCGCGAGGCCCGGCCAGTCGCCGTAAACCCGACCGCCATTCACGGCGCCGCCTAGGACCCAGATGAGATTGCCGTGGCCGTGATCGGTGCCGCCATTGCCGTTCTCCCGGACCGTGCGGCCGAATTCCGACAAGACCACGACAACGGTGCCGCGCCAGCTCTCGCCCGATCCCTGGGCGAAGGCGGCGAGACCCTCGCCGAGCGGGCGCAGATGTCCGGCAAGCTGCCCCCTGTGGTTGCCCTGGTTGACATGCGTATCCCAGCCTCCCAGCCCGATCGCTGCCAATCGGATAGCGGGATCGCGGCGCATCAGCTGGGCAAGCCGCGCCGCTTGCCCAGGAAAGCCGGCCGGCGGTGGTGCGCCGTTGTCGGCGATCGGCCGCTCCTTCGCCAATAGCTCGACCAGTTTGGCGCGGGTCTCCCGCCCTTCGCGGTAGGACTTGCCGAGCGCCTCGTCGCCGGAATAGAGCCGATCGAAAGCACTGCCAATATCGGGCTGGTCGATCGGTAGAGCTTGGGCGCCACCGGGACCTAGCGGGACCGTCGCGACCGGCGCCTTGCCGGCGAGAATGCGCGGCAGGGTCGGGCCGATGCTGACCGCGTCGGTGGCGCCGCGCGGACCGGGAAGCGCCAACAGCAGCCGGTTCATCCAGCCGTCGCGGGTGGTGCCGTGCCCCGGCGTGCCGTTCTCGAGGTAGAGTTGCGCGTCAAAATGCGACCGGGTCGCATCGGGCGAACCGGCGGCATGGACAAAGGCGAGGTTGCGGTCCGACCATAGCGGCATCAGGCTGGCGAGCGCCGGGTGCAGCCCGAAATGCCCGTCGAGCGCCAGTGCGCCATCCGGCTTGCCGGGCGGCGCGATCGCGATCGAGCGTCGCTCCTGGTAATAGGCCTCTTCGGCAAACGGGATGACGACATTGAGCCCATCGACGGCACCGCGAAGCAGGACCATAACGAGGTGCTTCTGACCGCCATCGGCGGCGGCTGCCAAGGCATCCCGACCCAGCAGAAACAAGCCGATTGCAGCGCTTTTGAGAAATTCACGCCGGCCCGCGATCATTATCAACGCCGCATGAAATCGGGACTGCCCAGAATGAGGGCCGCCCGTAACGCCAGCGGCGCGCTCTTGACGACCTCTTGCGTGACCTCGCTCATGGTCGCCCCAAAGATCGCTCCCAAATGCCCCGCATCGACCGGGTTCTTATCCGCCGACAAACCAAGGCCGCCTCGCGCCAAGGCTGTGGCAAATCCGATCCGTCGCGTCGTCGCGTCGGGGCTCAGCCACGCTTCTTCGGTGTTTTTGTACCCGTCCGGTGTCAGACAGCCATAGAGCGGCATGCCGAGCTGGTCCGTCGCGCCGAGCAGCGGACGCACATTGCCGACCGGCACACCGGCCGCGCGCACGGCCGAGATCACGAACTGATATGGCGTCTTATATTTTTGCCGGTAGCTGTCCCAGAACTCCGAACTGCCGAAGAGGGTCTTCAATACCTCGCGAATATCGCCCTCGGTCTCTAGAAAGCGTGCCGCGAGCCTTTCGACAAGCGCAGCAGGCGGCTCGTCGACGACAAAATATTGTGCGAGCTCGAAACTGATATGGCGGGCCGTTGCCGGGCTGTGCGCCAGGATGTCGAGCGCCTCCTCGCCTTCCGCCTTGCCGCGGGATTTCAATGTATGGCCGAGAAATACCTTCGGATCGTAATCGTGTCGGTCGCCCTCGAACACCGCGGCATATTCCGGGTAGAGCCGCGCATCCGGCGGGTTGACGGTCCAGCCGGTCAGGATACGCGCCAGGGTGATCACGTCCTCCTGCGTGTATCCGCCATCGGCGCCGAGCGTGTGCAGTTCCATCACCTCGCGCGCGAAATTCTCATTGAGCCCCCTCTGCTTGCCGCGGGCCCCGGGACTTCCCGGGGCGCTGCTAAGGGTATTGTCGAGATAGACGAGCATCGCCGGGTGCTTTGTCGTCGCGAACAAGAGGTCGCGGAACCGGCCGAGGGCGAAAGGACGGATC
>Ga0126378_10003735_pt1 | contig 11521 bp, 4 predicted proteins | sample PanSoiMetPlot_23_FD_92587 | JGI IMG/M metagenome (GOLD analysis project Ga0126378, IMG submission 92587) | Tropical forest soil microbial communities from Panama - MetaG Plot_23 | ecosystem: Environmental > Terrestrial > Soil > Tropical forest > Bulk soil | place: Panama | collected 2016-02-17
ACGCTCGACCTCATTGAAAACGGCTACATGGAAAACGCGCGAAAGATGGGTGAATACATTTTCGGGCGCATCAACGACTGGCCGCGGCGCTTCAAGGTTGTCGGCGACGTGCGCGGCAAAGGCTTGATGATTGGCATCGAGATTGTGCGCGACCAAAAAACCAAGGAAAAAGCAGTGGACCTGCGCGACGCGGTCATCACCAAGGCGTTTCACAAAGGGCTATTGCTGTTGAGCTCCGGCGAGAACTCGATTCGCATGTCGCCGCCGCTGCTCATTGACGAAGAGCAAGCAGACTTCGCCATCCGCACCCTCGAAGACTGCTTCCGCGAAACCGAGAAGAGCCTCTAAACGCAGAGACGCCGAGACCGCAGAAAAAAAAATGAACGGATCCCGCGGCGGCCAGGACGATCGGGCAGCCGCGTGTTTCAGTCTTATCCAGCCGTAGGGCCACGACCTATCGTGCCCCTCGGATTTGCGGAAGTTCACTGAAGAGGTATTATTGTCACTTAAAATATGCCGATATTTTTAAGATTGATGTTTCAGGCGGTGCGTTGGGCAGCGCGGCGAGGCTTGCGCGAAGAAGCAAACTTTTCGAGTGACCCAAAAGAGCCGGAGGCTCCAAGCACGAAAAAGCTGGAAGCCCGTAGCACTGGCGTGCGCGGAGAAACGTACGCGTATTGGTATTTGCGGCGTCACGGCTACGTTTTTGTGGCGAAGAACTACACGCCGCGCGGAATCAAAGGCGAGTTGGACTTGGTCGGGTACGATGGCAAGACGCTGGCGTTCGTGGAAGTGCGCACGCGCACGGTGAAAGAAGATGCCACAGCTTTGCCGGAACTGAGCGTGACAAAGGAAAAGCAGCATGTCGTCGTGCGAACCGCCCAACGTTTCCTTGCCGAACGCCACGTTGCCGAATGCCCCTGCCGCTTCGACGTTTTGGCCATCGACAACCGCCCCGGGCAGTCTCCTATTGTCCGCCTCCACAAAGACGCCTTCAGCCCGCAACTCGGGAGACGCGATTGAGCACTTTCTCGGCATCGACTGATCCGCTCGGACGGGGCATCCTAATCTTTCTGGCGCTGCTAATCGGTATCCCCTACACAAGATTCATTCTTAGGATCGCGATTCCGCGGTGGCCTAAGACACAAGCGACGGTAACGGAAGTCTCGGTCGGCAGGGGTTTGCCAGGGACGGCGGAGGGTATCTTACGTTTTTCAACTGTCGCGCTAACTATAAGTTTGATGTAAATGGCTTGACGCATACAGGATGGTTTGCTCTTGGGGCGGGGAGCCCAGAGGATGGCGCGGACCTTGCGAGGCAGGCCCAGGGTATGACGATTGAAGTTCGATATAACCCTAGGAAGCCAAAGGATTCCGTGCCACTGGAAAAGAGAATTTTGGGAAGACCGGTGCTACTCAGAGAGAGCTGGCTGAACCCTCGCGTGTGGTAATGGTTTCTCATCATTTGCGACGGTCCATTGTTTGGAATTCCTTGCCAATTCAGAGTGAGGCTATAGAATGCTGGGGCGAAATCCCCTCAGGAATCTGAAGAGGAGTGTCCTCATGACTTGTGAAAGCAGATTTCGGTTCATCTCCTTTGCGCATTTTGTTCGCACCATGTTGCTTGCCTCTATGTTGATTGCGCTCGGCCTCGGCGCGCGAGCGCAGGAGAGCGACGTTGCGAAGAAGCTGCAGGGCTTCGATGCGTACATGGAGCAGACGCTGAAGGATTGGAATACGCCGGGCGCTGGCGTCGGAATTGTTGTGGGGGACAAGCTGGTCTTCGCAAAGGGCTACGGCTATCGGGATTATGAGAAGAAGCTGCCGTACACGCCGAAGACGCTGCACCAGATCGCGTCGAACTCGAAGCTCTTCACGGCGGTTGCCGCGGGCATGCTGGTGGAAGAGGGAAAGCTAACTTGGGACAAGCCGATCCGCGAGTCAGTACCCACGATTCAGTTTTACAACGACCAGCTCAACGGCAACGTGACCCTGCGCGACATGCTGTCACACCGAACGGGCGTTACGCGGCACGATTTGATCTGGTTTAAGTCGCCCTTCACGCGCAAGGAATTGTTTGACAAGCTGAAGTACCTGGAGCCGCAGGAGCCGATGCGGCAAGCGTTTCTTTACAACAACCTGATGTTCTCGGCTGTCGGACAAATCATCGAAATCAAATCAGGGAAGAGATGGGAAGATTTCGTGCGGGAGAGAATTTTCACACCGCTCGACATGAAAACGTCGACTTACGCGATTTCCGATATGTTGAAACAGCCCGACTATGGCGTGCCGTTCAAGGAGAAGCGCGACTCGTTCGAGCTCTACAAGATTCCTTATTACGAGGACACCGAAGGCGTAGCCCCAGCGGGCGCGATTATTTCGAACATCGATGAACTATCCCATTGGCTAATCGCTCTGATGAACGATGGGAAGTACAACGGGAAGCAGGTGCTGCCCGCGAGCGTGTTGAAAGCCACGCTGCAACCAGCGGTCGGTTTGCCAAATACGACGGGCGAAGCCTTGGGCTACTGGGAGGTCCTCAATCCAGCGTATGGAATGGGACGCCAGACTATGTCGTATCGCGGAAAGCTGCTGACGTTGCACGGCGGCGACCTGCCAGGATTCCACTCGCAAGTTTCGTTCATGCCGAATGACAAAATCGGCGTGATTGTGTTTGTGATCAGCGATCACAGCGCGCCACTCTATAACGTCATCAGCTACAACGTGTACGAGCGGTTGCTGGGGATGGACCTAACGCCGTGGAGCCAGCGTCTTTTGGAGCGAAGGCTGGCCGGCAAGAAAGCGGGCACGGAAGCTCGGGCCAAAGCTGGTGGAGACCGTGTTCCAAACACGAAGCCTTCGCATCCACTGGCGGATTATGCGGCGGAATATGAAAATCCGGCTTACGGCATTCTGAAGATCGGGCTCCAAGGCGATCAGTTGCAATTTGGCTTTCACGACTTTCATTTTCCGATGAACCATTTTCACTATGACAGGTTCGACACACCAGATGATGAGCAGTACGGGAGATTCTCCGTGAACTTCCGCATGAATCCACAGGGCGACATTCACGAGGCGGTGATCTCGCTGGACGAGGCGGAAGTGGTATTTACGCGGAAGGCGGAGCAGCTGGACGCCAAGTTGCTGGAAAAGCTCGCGGGAACGTATTTGACTCCGACCAAGGTGAAGTTCGAGGTGCGATACCAGCCGGGGGAGGGGCTCTCGATCGCCTTTCCTGGCGCGCCTCCGCAGAAACTTATCCACATCAAGGGACTGCAGTTCCGAACACCGCGGTTCGCCGATGACGTTTATGAGTTTGTGCTGGAAAACGGTCAGGTGAAATCGATAAAGGAGAGAGACCCGTCGGGAGAATTCACTTTTCCGCGCCAATAAGAGGGCATACCGATGCGGAAAAGCATCGGGGCATGAGATGATAGTGCGGGACGCCTACTCAGGTTTCGGGATGGAGTAGAATTCAGCGTGTGGTCACCCCACGGATAACCCAGAACTAAATCAGGGAGGATGAAGTTGCCGGAGTTACGCAAGGACCCCATCACGGGGCGATGGGTAATTATTTCCACGGAGCGCGGGAAGAGGCCGAACGATTTTTTGCGCGAGAGCGTCATCGCACACGAGCCGAAGAACTGTCCGTTCTGCTCGGGAAATGAGGCGAAGACGCCGCCGGAGGTACTTGTCTACGGGCGAAACGGTGGCAGCGCAAACTCGCCAGGATGGAAGCTACGCGTGGTGCCGAACCGTTTTCCTGCGTTAGGGATCGAGGGAGAGCTGGACCGCGAAGGCGAAGGCCTGTTCGACAAGATGAACGGAATCGGCGCGCACGAAGTGATCATCGAGTCGCCGGACCATACTGCGTCATTAGCGACGCTGGCGGAGCGCGCCGTTGAGGATGTGCTCTGGGGATACCGCGACCGCATGCTGGATCTGAAGAACGACAAGCGCTTTCGCTATATCCTGATTTTCAAGAATCATGGAGAAGCGGCGGGAGCGACCGTCGAGCATCCGCATTCGCAATTGATTGCGTTGCCGATCGTGCCGCGGCGCGTGCGCGAAGAAGTGGACAATTGCTGGCATTATTACGACGAGAAAGAGCGGTGCATTTTCTGCGACATCATCCGGCAGGAGCGCGACACAGGCGAGCGGGTGATCGGCGAAAACGAGCAGTTCATCACGGTGGCGCCCTACGCCTCGCGGTTTCCATTCGAGATGTGGCTGCTGCCGAAAGTGCACAGCTCATCGTATGAGAACAATCAAAGCTCGATTTATTCCAGTCTAGCGAAGATGTTGAAAGACACGCTGATGCGGCTGGATGAGGTGCTGGACAAGCCGGCGTTCAACTTCATGATTCACACCTCGCCGATCGGCGAGGAGATCAACGATCATTATCACTGGCACATTGAGATTATCCCGAAGCTGACGAAGGTGGCAGGATTTGAATGGGGAACTGGCTTCTACATCAATCCGACGCCGCCAGAGGAATCAGCGCGATTTCTGCGTGAGGCGAAAGTTCCTGTGGCGAGCGAGAACCGATAGAGTTTCTTACTAAACGACTGGTTGGGACGTCCGGTGAGTTGAGAGAGATTTGTTATAATTGAGAGTTTGGCGCGGTACCCAAGCGGCCCAAGGGAGAGGTCTGCAAAACCTCCATTCGTGGGTTCGAATCCCACCCGCGCCTCCAACCTTTTCAACCACTTACGCACAGGCCGCCTCATTTTCGCTAACAAACCTGCGAACAGACTCCTCTTGTGATAGCGATGCCGAATCACGCGGGCGTTACTTGGTCCCGATGAGATTGAGGAATACGCCTTTGTGGTTGTACTTCAGGTCCGTCAGTTCGTCGGAGAAGTTGGTGAAGTTGTAGCCGGCACCGACCTTCAGGTCCTTGCCAATGTGATGATAGATTGCTGCAAGCGCGCCGCTGCGGCGTTGACTTACGTCCGGGAGGTCAAGCATTCGCACCTCCGCCAGGCCCTCCCATTGCTTAAGGAACCGCCGGTCCACGCGAAACACCGCAAGCTGTGCGGCGTTGTCGTAGAAATTCCGCTGCACGCGATCCAGGCTCGCCTCTCCCAGGCGGTAGGCGTACTTGCTACCGATGGACCAGTTGGCCGTGAGGTCGTAAGTTAGATCGATCGCCGCAATGTGACTCTTCTGAAGGAACTCGGTCGGGATGTTCTGCAATCCAACCTGATCCGTGGTTGGGACGTTAAAGAAGTACGTGTACTTGACCAGGGCGTTGAGTCGGTCGTTCCGTACCGGACGATACGCGTAACCGACCACGGCCTCAGTGTAACCGCCCGCATAGAACTCGCCGCGCGAGCTATCGCTGACTGAGTGGTCCAGCTTGCCGAGTAAGCGCCAGTCGGGCGTCAGTTGCAATTTGAAATTGTTGCGGAACAACCAGGCAGTCGTTTTCGTGTGCGTCAGGTCCAGTTGCTGCGCGTCATCCCGGCGAAACTCGATCGCGCTCGAGAACTGCATCTTGGCCAGGCCGTAGCCCATGCGGATCCCGGCCGCCTTGCGATCAGTCTCGGCACCGGTCTGCGAGTCGCGAAGTTTGCCGACCTCCGCGCTTCCACCGAAATTCCAGCGCTCTTTCTGCGTGAGATTGATTCCGGTGGTGTGAGTCAGGCCGCTCAGGGCCGTGCCATTCTGGTAGCGCTCCTCGACGTAGACGCTTGAGGTGTCCGAGAGCCGCGTCTTCGCGCCCGAGACCAAGTTGCCCTGGCTGCCACGAAGCAGCAGGCCGTTGTCCGTCCGCTCGTTTTCCAGCGAATAGTTCAGATAAACACTGGTCCGCTCGGAATAGAGAAAGCTGGTGCCGACCTTTGCGCCGGGTCCGCGATCTCCGCCGGACGCCTCGCCGTCGATCCGGAAGCGTTTCGTCAGCCGGTAGGAGCCGCCGGCGCCGATGCGGCCATTGTCTTTGCGGCCGCCGCTTGCCGCGACCGTGCGCTGGAGGAAGCTATAAGCACTCCAGGCGGCGCTGGAATCGAACTTCACCTGCCCGACCGCGTCCGTGCGCTCGCCTTGCTCCTGCGTCAGGGGAACAACCGGCGAATGGTCCTTGCGCAAGTCGTTGCGCACGCCTCCGCTGACGCTCCATTTTTCGGCCAGTTTGTAGCCCAGGTCCAATTCAATAGCCCGGGTCTCTAGTCCCTGGTTCTCTATTTTCTGATCGCCCTTGGCCACGAGACTCAAGCTGCGCGTCACTGGCATCCTGACCGTGCCGCCGTATTGCTCGGTGTCCTTGATCGTCGCCTGTCCCGGCGCCGAATAACCGGCGTCAAGCCTCTGCGTATAGAACGTGAAGCGACCGTCGTGCCCCTCCAAGAAATCGCGCAGCCCAACGCTCACGTCGGCGCGATAGGCACCCGCTTTCGTGTTGATGAACGACTGCTCGTCAGGACCATGGAACCCGAATCCGCCATCATCGGATCGCAGCGAGGGAGAGAGGAGACCCTTGCTGCGGCCTGTTTGCAACTTGAACCAGGAATCGGCGCTTTTCCGCAACGTCATGTCTGCGGCGCCGAGATTGCTGGCGGAGTCCCCGTCGTTGGAATTGGCCGTTAAGCCGAGCCGCACATGGTCGTTGACCCAATAATGGCCCTGACCGCCGACGGCGAGTTCGTGCAGCTTGTCGAGGCCTGGCGTGTACTCGTAACGCGCCACCAGGAAGGCCTCGTCACCGCTCAAGCCGTTGTTGCGCACTAGCAGGTTGTCGCTGGCGGTCGACGAGAGCGGCTGGGTAAGCAGCAGCCGGCCCTGCAGGTAGTCGATGTCGTAGTCCACGTTGGGCTGCAGGTTGACCACCCCCGTGACGATGCCAGAGGCCTTGTCGCGGATTTCGATTCGAACGCGCTCTGAGCCCGTCAGGATGTCCTGGTGGCGAAGAAAGTAGAGCGACCCGCCCGTCCCGCGAAATTCCTCATAGCTCGGCATTGTTCCCGGTTGGGCGGAGAATCCATCCACCGCGATGCGTCGTTCGCCGAAGCTAGTGATGAGTTCGGACCCGTAGTGCGCGTTGGCTCCGTACAGGCCGCGGTCGACGTGGGCCAGTTCGTTATCTAGGTAGCCGACCCTGAAATTGCCCCACATCCCGTAATTCTCGCCACGGCTAGCTTTGACGTAGAACTTGCCCAAGGTTGGCGCCATTTCTTCTACTGAACCGTCGTCGCCGAACGACGGGTAATAATAGGCGGGATCGATGCGCCGGAATAACGACTCTGGTGATTTTTCCAGGAAGTTGCTGAACAGGTCCTTCACGGGGCCTTCGCGTGTATCCGCGCTCGCCGTCAACCGCCAGTTCTGACGCACCTTGCCGTTCAAGTAAAACGCCAGCCGGCCATCCATCCACGAATCGTAGGGCTGTGGAGCATTCGCGCCTTCCTGCAGCTTTGCCGGCCCGCTCGTACTGTTCTTGGACACCGTCAAGTCGGCAATGCCGACGTAAAACAGGTCCGTGCTTTTGAACTCCAGGTCGCGAAGATACAGAGAGCCGTTCCCCGCATCGTCGAGGACCGCGACTTCGACGCTATGCGTGCCGGACGGAAGGATCTCCTCCGCGGCGAAGTTGCCCTGCGGGTCGACCGGAATTTGGCGGCCCGCTATCCAAACTGTGTGGCCGGCCGGTATGCCGCTGCCTCGCACCTTCACCGTGCCGCTACCGAGCGGAATCTGCTGGCGCGCCAGGTCGTTCTCGCCATAAGCGGCCAGCAGCTCGTGAGTTGACACTCCGTCGGAGGTCACGGCGTCTTTAGGCGATGGCTCGCGGTACAGCCGCAGCGGCCGCGCATCCGTTTCGTCGAACTTACCCTTCGGGTCATAGGCGCGCAGCAGGTACTTCAGATCGCGTGCCGGACCCGCGAGAATTTCTGGTGTCGGATGCCATTCTGCAAGACCCGCGTCGTCCACGGCGATAATTTGGAGCGGAACGGCTTGCAGGGACTGCTCCTGGTCGAATATTCGGATTTCAGCATGCTTGATGAAGCTCGAATAGTTGCTGTACATCCGGAAATGTATGACCGATGCGCCAGGACCACCGCCTGCGTCGCTTACTGCCACAGCGACTGGATTCGCCGCGACGCCGAGCCGCCGCCGCGATTCCAGATTGTCGTAGCGAACGTGGATATTGGCGTTGTCGAGCGCGACGTCGGTGCAGCGCTGAATGTCGGAAGAGCTGCGGCCTGGGTCATCGATCGGCTTGCCATCGACGGTTATGTGCATCACGTTCAACTCGTACGGGCTCTTCGGATGAAGCTCCTGGGTCAGACGCGTAATATCCACACCCTCGTAGTTGTCCAACGGCAATCGTTCGTCGTACACGACCTGCACGCGCACGAATGACTCTTGGCCCTGGGTGAAGCCGTCGTTCACGACATCCTCGGACTGGACGTAGCCGCGTCCCTCGTGCTCGGACCGAGCGCCCGACAACACCGGGTCTTGCATAAGGACATCCATAGCCCGGCTAGCCCGGGCCGCGGAAAGGCCGATGTCGTCGCCGTACACGGACGCGGTGCGGCGGTCGAGTCCCTCGTTCTTCGTGTAACCGATAAACCGCAGCCGCGCGTTGGTCCGATCCGCGATGTCTGTAAGTGCGCGATGCAGACTCGCCGCGTAGCCGGGGGGAAGGATCGGCTGGCCGTTCGCGAGTTCGAGGGTCGGGATGCTGCCCCAGGGGGGATCGTAAACCTTGGTCACCGTTTCATCGACATCGTCCGGGCACAGTTGCGGCTCATCCGATAACTCCTGGAGAGGATCGTTATACCAGAATTCCACCTCGATGCGACGATTCAAAGTCCGTCCCAGCGCGGTTTCGTTGGAGGCAATCGGGTGGGAGGCCCCGCGACCGTCGCTTTCGATCGCCGAAGCCGATAATCCCAGGATTTGCTGCATGGCCTGTGCGACGCGCTGCGCCCTTGCTTTCGACAACGACAAGTGGTTTCCGTAGGTGTTCTCGTCGCGGCCGGTCAGGGGCGCATCGTCGGTGTAGCCGATAAAGCGGACGGTAACGCCCTGCTTGTCCCGCAGGTTGTCAAGCGCCTGCTTGACCTGTTTTGTGAAGGCGTCGGAGATGTGAACGTTCTCGTCCTCGTACCGCAGTGGCACGACAAGGTTCCTGACGCGTGTCCGCGGCGTCTGGCCTTCCTTGAATCGCATTTTGCAGACGGTCTGGACGCGGCAGACCTTGACGCGCTTCGTTTCATCGGTTGACTTCGAGTCGTGCGACCACTCCCGGAGAGTCTGGTCGGTGGACAGATGCCGCTCGACAGGCTCGCCCGGCTTGGCCATGTTGACCTGGGCGATCCCCATAGGGGCGGTCATCATTAGCAATCCAGCGATCAGCAGTAGGTGACGTTGCTTGATCATACCGGTCACCTGCTCCCTGGCACACGCACGTCGGACCGTTTGGGCGGGGCTCCACGGCGCCAGAAGACCTCAGGCTCAATGGTCAGCACATAGCCGTCTTTCCCTGCATCCCATGCTTCGGTCAACTGGCTTCTAACCGCTTGCATGCGTTGTTCGACTAGTGCCGAATCCTCAGTATCGGCAACGTAGGACAAGCGCAATACCGACGGCGCTTTGCGTAGTTCACTGAGGAGCAGGTTGAGGCGTGGCCGCCATTGGACGCGAATTGCCGTCGTACCAGGCTCGAACGCCTCATCTGACAGGTCGATGGCGACCACGCGGTGAATTGATGCACCGAAATCGAATTTCAGGGCCTTGCCGCGCGTGGCGTGCTTGATCTGCACCTGGTCAGTCGACATTCGGAATCCGCTCGGGAGGGTCCTGTCGTCGAGCTTAAGTACGAAATTGCTCCCGTGGCTCTCGTTCGGCGTGATCGCGCAAGTGATGTGGAACCGACCGTACTGATCCGTCGTCGCTGCCAGACCTCGTGCCGTCACTACCCGCACGCCGGCCAGGCCTTGTTCGCCCTCGTCCTGCACTCCGTTGCGATTGACGTCGTTGAAAACCTTGCCAATCACGTCTGTGCAATCGAATGTCTGGTCCGAGATGACACGAACCGTCGCGGTCGCTTCACCGGACAGGGGCTTGCCCGTGAGGCCGTCGATGACCTGGGCGCGGTTAACGAACTCGCCTTCGCTAACACCGGCGCCGACGGCGAGCAGCAGAACGATCGTGTGACGATTGGAGCTGCCGAAGCTGAGGCCATTCCAGTCGAGTTCACGGGCGGCAACCGTGGGCTCTGCGGGCAGACCATCCAGGCGTGCGGATCCGGGAACATAACGAAAGCCCGCTGGATAGCGATCCGCTAGCCGCACACCTTGCAGGGATGCGCCTATCACGTTTGTGATCGTAATTGTGTAGGGAACGAGCTGCCCGCGAGTAACGTTGAGCAACGGCGTCGTTTTCGTGATCGAGAATGCTCCTGCGAGCGGTGGGTCGAGCGGAATGTGGTTGTTGTAGATCTGGCTCGAGCCGGGCACCGTGCTGCCGTCTAATGTGAGATTCAGGTAGTACCGAGTTCCAGCGCTGCGCGCGGGCACGGAGGCTGGCGGGGCGAACTCCGATACCTGCGCCTCGCAGTACGGAATGGCTGGAAGAGCGTCCGCTGTGCTTCCTGGGCACGTGGGGACCGAAAACGGAGCCGTCGATGCGTCCGAAGTCGCGGGGATGATCAGCGACTCACCGGCCGCGTAGTTCGACGTTGGCGCGCTCACCACGATGAGGTAGCTGCCACCACTAGGACAGGCAGGATCCGAGAAGTTGAGGTCGAAGCGGTAATAGCCGCCCTGGGTGATTTGACCCTGTTGAGCAGGATCGTCGAAACAGGTTGTCGGCAAGGGCGTGCTGCTTCCGACGCGCAACATGTTTAGAGTCGCGCCCGCAATCGGATCGCGCGAGATCGAGTTGTAGACAACGCCGTTCGGCCCGATCGGCAGATTCAGATTCTGGAGGTTGCTGCCAGCGGGCACTGCGATGCCAGTGATCCGCTGCAGCGAGTTGGTAAAGACCGAGTCGGCTTTTCCGAGCTTGGCGGTATTCGGGCCTGCGCCGGGCGCGGTGAACCGCACCTCGTACCGGTCTGGAGTCCCGTCGGTCGGCGGTACGCTACCAAAACGGTAAACGCCGTTGACATCCGTGAGAACCGACTGCACCAGCGCACCATTCCGATACAGACCGACCGTCCAGCCCTGCAGTCGCAGCTCGCCGGGGTCGGCTACCTTGTTGAAGTTTGCGTCGAGCCATGCCGTGCCACTCAAACTTCCGGCACCGGGGACTACTCCGATAGTGATCGAGACGCTGGCGCTCGCTGTCTGCGGAGGTGTGTTCCACGTTACGACGCCAGTGTTGGTGACGACCGTGCCGGCAGCGAGCGCACTTCCGAGCGTGGCGCGGAAGCGCAGGTCGATCGTCGCTCCGGGTGCCAGCGGTCCGTAGGTCGCCGAGTAGTTCGCGGTGATGACGTTGCCGGCGACGCTGACACCGTTGGCCGAGCCGTTCATGGTCGCGGTGCCAGCTACGTACGTGAGTGCCCCCGC
>Ga0126378_10003736_pt1 | contig 11521 bp, 8 predicted proteins | sample PanSoiMetPlot_23_FD_92587 | JGI IMG/M metagenome (GOLD analysis project Ga0126378, IMG submission 92587) | Tropical forest soil microbial communities from Panama - MetaG Plot_23 | ecosystem: Environmental > Terrestrial > Soil > Tropical forest > Bulk soil | place: Panama | collected 2016-02-17
ACGCTTGGCAAGAGGAACAGAACCAGATTGCCCGCCAGCTGATCCCGCAACAGGGGCAGTTGGCCGGAATCGGTATGCAAGCGGGCGGTCCAGTGCTTCCGCTTAATAAAACGCCAGAGGAAGCCAAGCCTCCTTCGATGGCACCTGGGTTAGGAACAGTGGGGGGCGCTCCTTTGGAACCCAAAACAGCTGAAAGTGTGCTCGCGCCCGCAGAAGCACCTGCGAAACCTGTTCCAGAGGAAGCCAAGCCTCCTTCGATGGCACCTGGGTTAGGAACAGTGGGGGGCGCTCCAAGCAGCAAGCCAACCGGCGAGGAGCCTCCGCCGGAGCAAAAGTCTGCCACACCACCACCATCTTTTAACCCGCGTGAAGCCGGGGCCAAGCCGGTAGAAAACAAACCGTCTTTTGATCCGCGTGATGCCGGGGCAAAACCTATCGAGCAACAGGCGGCTCCTAAGACAACCTTTGATCCGCGTGCCGCTGGAGCCAAGCCGGTAGAACAGCCAGCCAAGCCCGAAGAAGAGAAGCCAGCGCAGCCACCCCAGGTTCAACAGCCTCCGCAGACGCCGCCTGCGCAAGATCACCCGATCGCCCAGGACCAGCCAAGCACAGAGGACCAGATAGCTGCCATGGTTAAGCAAGGCGTGAGCCCAGGAGCCGCCCAGGCGATCGTTAAAGGTCAGCCGCCTACCACGATCTCAGGAGAAAAACCAGCCGGGCCTAAACTTAAGCAACAGCAAGAACAACCGCAGCAGCAGAAGCAACCTTGGGCTCCGACAGGAGCCTTAACAGCTGACTCGAAAAATCGTGTTGATCCCGTCGCGTTGTACCGCTACCTCCTGGGCAAGTTTTCTAAGTCGAGCGTGCTTAATCATCCGCCTGCCGACGGGGCTGACTGGGGTATCAAGACAGGATCGGCAGCGGAATGGGCGGCGTTCGGCTTGGCAATAGCCAAACAGGAGAGCGACCTCGACGCCAGATCGACCAATCTCGAAGACCCGGGAGGCTCCTACGGGCTCTTCCAATTCAGCCAGACAGGGCAGCCAAAGTATACCAACGGCGAGGATCAATACGATCCTCAAAAATCGGCTGACGCATTCGTCAGGTCCGTTGAACAGCTGGTCGGCGGGAAAGGGAACATCGCCCACATGGGCGTAACCTTTGGCTCAATCTTACGCCCGCACGAGGCGGGCCAATACCTCGAGGGCGCGCAAAAGGTTGCTGCCGGTGGGAGCGGAGCCGACCTTGTTTCCAGCGGAGGCGGTGGTGATGGCAAGGGCACACGCGCCCCAGAGGGCCCAGGCGGCCCAGGGGGCCCGGGGGAGCTTGCTTTTATACCGGTCATCCCGAGCCATGGTCCTACGGCTAGTGAACACGTAACCGCTCAGTCGGCATTGCCTGGACCCAGCGGCGGCGGCGGCGGCACAGCGCGCCCGACAGGAACTTCTCAAGCCTTAAATTTCGGTTACCCGGGCAGTCTCGGTAATCTTTTTCCCCCTCGCGGTGCAGCGGTCCCTGTGAGAACCGGCGGGGCAGAAGGCGAGTGGGAGCCCGAAGAGCCCCAAGCCCAGAACCCCATGGTCCAGGCGCTGGTAAACCGTGGCTTTTCGCTGGAAGAGGCGACGAAGTTCGCTCAGGCCAGCCAAACCATAACACCGGGTAAAGGTGTTCCTGCATTAACGACTCCTCCCGCTGCGCCCTCTGGCCAGCAAGCACAGCCCGTCAGTCTCCAGTTTACGCCGGTCAAACAGTTGCCAGGGAAGGTGCCCCCGATTGTCCCGGCCAAAGCTCCTGCAGCACCGGGAGCGCGAGCGCCCCTGGCCCTGCCGCCCCCGGCCCCAGCTGCCCCGGCAGCCAAGGCTCCCACACCGACGCCCGCAGCCAAGCCCCAGGCTCCGACACCGGCTCCGCAAGCACCGGCTAAAGTGCCAGCTAAACCTGCCGCCCCGCCAAGTCGTGCACCGACACCGTTTGCCGCCCCTTCAGGCAGTACCCGTGGGCAGGCGCACCCGCCCTCATTCGATGCGCTGGCCGGGCTGCCGCTGGAACAGGCCAAGGAGCTACACAAGACGCTGGTTTCTCCTGATGATCCCAGGGTTAAGAAAGTGGCCGGTGGAAAGTTCAAAGGCGAGCACTTCGTCGAGGGCGATCCGGTTCATGAGCAGGCTCTGGGCGGCCTGCCCTATGGCAAGCAAGGCCGCCAGGGCCAGATCCTGGGGCACGGTCAAACGGCTATTGCTAATACCGAGCCGATGCATATCAGCTACATCTCCTCGCCCAAGGAAGCCGCGAAGTTCCCCACCCGCGAGACGCGCACGATCCAGTATGAAAAGCATAGTCCAGAAGCGCGCCTGATGGGCACAACAGAAGGCCAGTTAGTAGGGCACAGCATGCTTCCGGTCGCGGTTGGTATCAAGCCACCCGAGAAGAAAGGCGATCCCCTCCAGGGCTATATTGATGGCATCTCGACTAATGTCCTGGCTAACAATTTCCAGCACCTTAATACGAAGTTAGCTGGCATGGGGCGCAAGACGCCCTATGCCAAGATGGGAACCAAGTTCTTCAATGACGTGCGAGGTTACTATGCGAACCTGAACGCCGGGCATACCGGCACGGGCCGGGGCTATGCGGTCGGCACCGAGGCGCATCCGAACGAGCCTGATCGCACTCACGTGCCCTATAAGCTGACGCGGAAAGAAGCCGACTTCATTAACCTCGTGATTAACAACACGGCGGCCTTTGCCAAGCACGCCGATGCCAAAGAGATCAGGGAGCTGGCCCGGGCCAACGGCACGCTGATTACCGAGGCGGGTGAAACCAATCGGATGCGCCACGATATCGAGCAGCACGAGCCCGGCTGGCGGCAGCGGGTCATCGAGCCCAGTATTCGAACGTTCAACGCCGGGCTGATCCACGAGATTCATCCGAGCGAAGAGCATATGCCTGCGACGATCCGCCCAGGCAAAGAATATCAGGACCTGACGAGGGCTATAGCGCACACCAGCGAACAGGGCCGACCCGACATCCCGATCGCGGCCTCGCTGCATCACACCTTTACCGACAACGCGGCCATCAACCAGATCGAGCGGGCCTTCTCCGAGCATAAGATTGATGAGGCCGAGGCCCGCTCCAGGCTGCATGCCCTGGGTGAAGACCCGGACGAGTACCGTTTTGTGGGCGGTTCGGGCGGCCTGATTACGCCTTACGAGGATGACCCGGAGGCGCTCACGCCAGAGGAGCACACGCAGATGAAGAGCAATCTGCGGGACCAGTGGATCAATGGCAAGATGGACGCTGATAAATACCGGCAGAAGTCTGCCGAGGTCCCGTTGCCGACAAAGCCTTCCAAGGCAGTTCCTGCCCCCGCGCCAAAGCCAGAGCCAAGTGAGGAGCCCGCCGCGCCCCAGCCTAAAGCACCCAAGCCCACGCCTGTAGAGCCCCAGGAGGAACCACAACCCTCGGAGAAGGTAGAGAGCCCGGCCCCGACACCAAAGCCTCCAAAAACGCCGCCAGCGGCCCCAGGCGAGCCAGCCACATCTCGTGGGTATGTATCGCCTAATGTCGAAGAAGGGACCAAGATCAAAGGCGCGCTAAAACAGGCTGCTTCTCCAGAGCATAAGAAGGCCCGCGACTTTTATCAGCGGGTGGAAGATGCGAGCAAGAGCGGTGGCAAGGTAACTCCCACAGTCGGCAACTGGGGGGGCACCGCTGAAGGCTCCTCGATGATCCATAGTCCGAGCGACAATCTGGATCAGATGCGGCTTAAAAACGCTATCCGTGGACTGCACTCAGCGCAAAAAGGCACCGCTAACTTTGAGCATAAAGAAGGCGGTCCCGACCGGCTCTACGACATTGATTTTCCTAATGCTAAACACGAGGAGGTCGATAAATTAATCACTGAGCATAAGTTTCCGGGGAACACGATTTACCAGGGGCCAGAAGGCCACTTGCGAGCGCATCTCTTGGATTACGGAGCCGAGAACCATGAAAACGCCATCAAACTCGCACAACGAGCCGGGTCACAATCGCCTCAATACCACCACGGACACATCGCTTTCGACGGAGGAGACACCCGAGAAGCAGCGGCTGAAGAATATCGACGAATCGCTAGAGAGGGCGGGATTCAAACGCGGGAAGCACACGGGGAGCCACGGCTACGTGGGAACGCACCCCCAGGGCAACATCCGCTTCAGTCACTCTACGAAGAAGCCGAAGACAACTACGCCCGATTAGCGAAAGGGCACGGCTTCGGCCAACCGCCAGAAGCCCCTGGTGCGGCTGCGCCTCCGCCAGCCAAGACGGAGGAAAAAGCTGCTCCATCCACCGGGCCGCCAGGGCCGGGAGAACCGCTGCCAAAGCAAGCTGCCGCACCGGCAGCCGAAGCGCCACCGCCGGCCAAGGGCGAGAAGGCTCCCAAGGTCAAGACCAAAGAGGATCTGGACAAGGAGGTCAAGGAGCTTGCCATGAAGCAAGCGGCTCCTGACCGGGAGGATATCTCGCCCCAAGAGCAGGCCGAGATGACCCGCCTCAACAAGCTGGGTAAGGCTTTCGTCAAGAAGAACCCGGAGGTTCACCCGCAGAGCATGCACGCTCACCTGACAGGAGCGCGCACGTTCCCTGGCAAGCTAAAGAACGAGCAGATCGGCGAGTACTACGATGCAAATAATCCAAAGCTCGATTACGAGAACGAAGACCACCGGGAGCATGTGTCTAACGCTGTCGTTCATGACATCATGCATTCACTAGCCGGGACCACCACGGGCGGCAAGCCGTCCCATGCTTACGGCTGGTACAACCGGACCATCAAGAAATCCTTAAAGAAAGCCAGTGAGATCGCGCCTAAGATTCTGACCGATCCGACTCATGAGCTGGCCTTCAAACTAGCCTGGGCGATCACCAGCCAGGGCCAGGACGTGTTCCCCAATACCGAGAGCACCTGGGCTGCCTACCGCCACTTCGTTAAAACCGGCAGGCTGCCAGAGTCTCGTGACGTATTCGGCGGCGGCCTTAAGGCTGACCAGATGGAACAGAACTTTGCCAAGGTAAACAAGCTTTGGCACGGCGACGAAACCAGTCCTGGGTTGGGTCATGAGAAGCTCCTCAAGATGCTCATGAAACGGATGACGGTGGGTGAGCTGGCGAAGAAATATCCTGGCTTGGATGTAGGTGGGGAGTTGGCCCATCACACCGTTAACGGCGCTATGATGCTAGGAGCCAAGATCGGTGCGTTCTTTTCGAATCTGAACGGCGACTTTGATCCGACCACGATGGACCTATGGTTCTCGAGGAACATGAACCTGATGGCCGGGAACATGTTCAAGTTCAGTGATGACGCTACCCGCAAGGACCGGATGGAGAAAGGCGAGCTGGTCAAATCGCATTTGAGCCAACTGCGCGACGTGCTGAACTCAGGCCTGCTGACCAATGTTGATGAAGAGCAGGCGAAGAAAATGTCGGCTGAACTGGATGCATTGTTGAATGTGCCCGAAGGCAAGCTGGACCGGCCAACAGCCAGGGCAGTGGCCCCAGAGATTTACAACTGGGCCCGGGAACGCCACAAGCTTTATCAGCAGAGCCCAGGAGTCGAAGGCAGTTATGATGAATCCTATAAGACTCCCGAGAACCTCACCGCCAAGAAGCTGGATGAGGCAACGAGTAAGCTGAGTGACGCTCCGCGCAACGGCACCGAGCGGGAGCGGTGGCGTGACGTCATGCGGCGAGCGACGGAGAAGCTGAAAGCTGCTGGCGTGCGTCTGACCAATGCCGATAAGCAAGCCCTGCTTTGGTTCAATATCAAAGACCTCTTCAAGATGGCCGGGTCACCGCAACGGCCCAAGGCCGATTATCTGGACGCCACCTACGCCCTGGTCCATAAGGTCAAGAACGGCATGCTGCCGGGACTGGAAGAAGAGCTGCCCCAGCGTTGACGGCAGGGCAGCCGCGTGATATTCTACGTACATGGACGACGAAGACCAGAACATCGGATTCCAAGATCCCGACGAAGAAATGCCTTCGGAGATGAAGGACTATGGGCTGGCCGCATTCGCACATGCGGCGGGCTTTGGTCCGCATCCAGGCACCTACCAGGGACCGCCCAGGCGCAAGCCCGGTGAACCGACTGAGACTGATCTGCAACGCGCCCACCACGAGGAAGCAAATGCACCCAAGATGCGAGAGGCCCAGATGGGGCTGGCCCCCAGCGAGATGGAACAGCAGAAGGTTAAGCAAACCCAGGCGTTAGGCCAGCAGGCCACCACTCAGGGCGCAGTCAAGGCGCAGCAGGCCCAGGGCGCACAAACGCCTGTACCGGCCCCAGCCGCGCCGAGCGGCCCGGCAGGCACACAGACACCTTACCCGGCCCAGGCGGGCCCACAGCCCCCGCCAGACGTCACCGCACTGCCTCCTGGGCAACAGCAGCAGGGCCAACAACCGCCTCCGGCTCCGACCGGCCCTGGCCAATGAGTAACGGAAGCGAGGCTGCGACCAAGGCTGATCTGCAAGAATTGCGGATCGAGCTGATTGATCGCATGCAAAGCATTGAACGCAGAATCGATGGGTTGGAACGTTCAGTGCGCTGGCAAATTATTGTACCGTCCCTGACCCTGGTTGTTTCGGTTATCATTCACTACGTTTTCAAATAGATTTTCAGCCGAAAGGCAATGGAGACTTCTCGTGCTGCGCCTCCTGTCTTGCTAGCAGCCGGGAAAGAAAGGACCGCCCCAGATTCAGCACCTGGGGCGGCTCCGTTTTTAAGGTTTCACTTGGATGCTCATTTTCTTCCACCACTCCTCAAGAGCCTCTCGGCGAAATTGCCAGCGTGTGTGTTTATTACCGGCACGGAATCCAGGGATCAGCCCCTGGTTAACCCACGTCCTAAGCGTGCTTTGATTGATTCCAGTCAGCTTCACGAGTTGTGGAAAGGTAATTATCTTGCGGAAATCACTGGGCTCAAATAGCAAGACTCCTTTCTCGGTGTTCCGCGTGGGCGTGGGCGCAACTTTGCAGCTTGGGGGCACCGGCGATGATTCCTGGCTGAAGTTGAAGTTGAGGTATCTTCTCCTTTGATCCACGTCTCGGAGATTTTGGGCGATTTGGTGCGTTAGTTGCGCCAATTCCCTGAAGGTGTCCCTGATCTGATTTAGTTCGTCGATGTTAATTTCTAGCTGCATTTTGTAAATGAATTCATTCCGTGCAGTCTTACCATTTCTGTTCATTCTGTCAATCTACGTTGATTGAGCGCCACCATTCTTCCAATGCTTCACGCCGGAAGAGCCAGCGGCTGCCACGCCCGGCGCGTAGGCCGCCGGGAATCTTATTTGCGCGCACCCACGTCCTGAGTGTGCTCCGTTTGATGCCAGTCAGCTCCTCGAGGTCAACGATGGTGATGAGCTTGCGGTAATCATTCGGTGCAAACAGCGGTTTATGCTTCATGCGGCGGCTTCCTCCTGGGTTTCAGGCTTGCTGGTGAAGGCCGTGTCTGGTCGCAGGCTAAACCATGCTTGGCCGGTGCCCTCGGCAAAGCAATCGCCAACGTAATTACTCAGGAGCACTTTTTCGCTGGTGCCCATTTGCAAAGCGATTGAGCCCGCACTTTCCTTGCCGTCATAGTGGATTGCATAGGTGGCAAAACTGTTCCGTAATCCGTTGTCCTCAAAGTCAAGACCGCTGACCTTTTTGAACTCCCTTTTAAGCGCCTGGAGAGCCGCTTGGCCTAACCGACAAACGAATTTGTTTCCAGACGGGACGAAGCCCAGCCAAGCTTGAATAGCTTTGAGGGCGTACGGCTTGGACAATACATGGCGCTTGGTTTTGGTCGCCTCGTCACGGATTTCGATTGTCTTGGCATCGAAATGGAGATCGGTCCAGCGAAGCGCATCAGCCTCCTCGGTTTTGTTGAGCCGGGAAATTTCGCGGGTGCGCAGGCCGCCAAAGCCGCCCAGGATCAGCCAGGGCAAGAGGTCTTGGTATTTATGGGTCAAGCCGATACCCGGAACCGGGTCCAGCCCGGCGCACATCCGCAGCATCTTGTTGAATACCTCGACCTGATAGTATTCGTTGTTCACACCCCAGTCGCTCCAGGGCTTCTCCTTTTCCATCGGGCTATCCTTGACGTAGTTGTTGTCCGCAGCCCAGCCAAAGAAACACTTCACGGTTGAGTAGGTGGTCCGAGAACCTTTTACCGCTCGACGCAGTTCCTGTATCTTGGCTTTGTCGATCGTCGAGAGCTGGTCGCCTGGGAACTGGTGGGCAAGCTTCTTTAATTCGGTACGATATTTAGCGTGGGTGGTGCTGCTGGTGACTCGCGGGTCCTTCTGGCGAGCCTCGAGAAAGAGAGCGATGGCTTCGTCAACCGTGACGGGTTTAATGTTCACCCTGGTGGCCAGAAAATGCTCGGCAGCTTGGTAGAGCAGGCTGATATCGCCCAGTCTGGTTGCGAGATGCCGGGCAGCGGATACCCATTGGTCCTGCTGGTGCTGGTTCATGACAGGAGCGCAACCCTTGGGCTTACCGCCCTCGAGATGTTCTGGGTAGTGATCGCCGTGCTTGCGAACGAGCTGGCAGAATTTCTTGGCTTCTTCCTGGCTTTTAAGGTACTCAGCCCTGCGCTTGCCGGTCGGTGACCACTTCATGGGCACCATGACGCGCCACGGGGCGGTGGGATTACTTGGGTAATACGACGGTTTCATCGGTTGTTTCTTTATGTGTTGGGGTGTTATTTTAACACGGGTTTATGGAGTACAAGGAGTTTGAGTTTGTGCAAGGAATTCATTCATTTATCTTATTAACAGGATGTTGACATGCTCTTGAATCCTTTGCTGGAGCCAGTTCGATGGCATTTGCTCGGCCTTCAAAGGCCGAGAATTCGCAGGATGCGGATTGAGTCGGCGTCCCCTGAAAGGGCGTCATGTGATCGGCTCTGGGAGCTGATCATCAGGCATTTCATGGGATTTTAACCAGCGGTCTAACATGCTTCAAGGTGTTCAAGGTTGACAAAAAGGACAAAACATCGATAACTCATATGATCGGCATTACAAGCGAGAAATGAACAAAAAAATTTCCACTCCCGCCAGCAACGTTGAGCTGTGGCCACCGCGTACCGGACAATTCAATCACACCCTGGCTGCGCACGATCTGATGGACGATTCAATCGCAAAAAGCGGTGTGTTGCCGAGGCTTGTTGCACGTATTCATCCCACCAAGCGCGGTATGTACCAAGTTCCTTTTGGAGCGTTGCTGCTTGAACGAATCAAGAAACGTTTCGGACCCGACTACGAAGTAAGTCTCGAGCTCGGAGATTTTGATAATGACGACATGATTCGGATGTTCAACCTCGAGAACAACGAAGCGTGGCACAATCTCCCGATCAGTTACATCGAAGTCGTTCATGCCGTGAGAACTGCTCATCGAAACGGCGAAATAAAGATCGGCAAGAAGTCAGAGAGTCTTTCCGCGCCTGATATCGCCGAGTATTTGGGTGGTGATTGGATGAATCGCAGTGGCCGTGCCAAAGAGCGCGTTTTTTGGTGTATGAACGCGCTGACGTTAATGGAATCAGGCGACGTGAAAACGAGCGATCTCGTCGGTCTGAGCGTTAATCAAGTTAATCAGCTTATTGAGGAGTTGATCCGGCGCAAGAAGCAACGTGAGCGCGATGCGGAGTTTGCTGAAAAGCAGGCGAAGCAAGCCAAGCATGACGCTGAGAAGGCCCCTGACGAACCAACGCGGGACGCTTTTAAACGGCGAGCAAACTTCCACGAGCAGAAGGCCGCAGAGCATCGCACTCGTGCCAAGGCCGAGACGAAGCAGCTCGTTAACGAAGTAGGGACGCAGCTCCGCGAACATAAGCTGGCGTCCAATGACATCAGGCGGAAGTCGGAAGAGGTTGTGCCTTCGTACACGCCTCCGAAGAAAGCGCCACCTTGGTTGTTCCAGGCGGCAAAGAAGATGGCCACCCAGGTTGGTCACATCCTGGCCCCGGACGATAAGCGAGCCCGGGAGATCCGCGAGATCGTCAAGGTCCGCGACCAGCTCGATAGCTTTTCCCATCAACTTCTGGTCGAGGCGCTCACCGATTTGGCTGAGCGCGTCAACCAACTGGCCCGGGCATTAGGCCAGCCCCCAAGCCGACCGGCGGCAGATGCGAACCCAAAAAAATTAAGCCTATGAGAGTTAATCCTGCTGAAGTCTTGTATCAAAAAATCAGGGAAGGGATCGTAACCGCCGCGCAAGGCGTGCAGATCTATTCGATCCCTGATCTGGCTGAGTTGATGGTGCCCGGCGGCTCCCAGAGCGCCTGGGCCCAGGCTAACGTCAGAAATGAGTTGAAGGCAGTAATTGAGATGGCGTTGGCAGACGCGATCTTCACCACGGCAATCAACGCTCTGTGTATTCAAGTGTTCCGGGGCACCGGCACCGGCCCGCGAAGCGTGGGCGCGGCCCTGCCATTCATCGCGCAGGGCGGCAAGGGCAAAGGCACGGCGGGCCTCGCCTTTGAATACGGCAACACCTACCTGTTGCAGGCCTCTCAGGCTCGCACGGCGTACACCTTCCGGGTGGCGATCATCCACGCGGCGGAAAAGAATACGCGGCTCGCAGAGCTGGGCGCGTTTCCCGCCGGCGAGATCGATCGCTTGAGCGAGCCCGACGCATTTCGCCAACTGAAGCTGAATTGAGCATTAACGATGGCGCTTGCCCGCTCCAGCTACGCAGCTCCCAAGATGTTCGGCACGATCTTGATAACGAGGCGGTGCCCAGCGATAGAACGTCCAGAGAGTGCGCAGCCGGGCGGCATGCGCCAGCGGCGAGAGATGTTTGAGCTCGGCAATCAAGAGGTCCAGATCGCTGTGCGGCGGCCAGTCAGCGGAGAGACGCGGCACCAATGGCATCGCCGCTTCCCATTCCTCGTTGATGAGCTCAGCCTCCAGCCGCAGCACGATGCGCCAGTGAGCGCCCATGGTTACTGCTCGAGTAAAATCAGCGTCGATTTGTCCTGTAACTGCTTGACCAAATCAGGATCAAAACTGACCGCATCGATCGACAGCCACGTCCAGGCATTCCGTTCGACCCTGGCCCTCAAGGCCGCCTGGAGCGCGGCCCTTTCTCTTCCGAACGAATCAACGCAACCGATGTTATCGACGAAGCAGTACCGGCAGTTTTTGATGGTGGCGATCTTGCCTTTGTCGAACTCGCTGATCAGGTCAACGAAGCTGAAGTACTCCACCCAGGTCCGCGTACCTTCGAGCTCGAGCTGGTCAAAGAACCCTTTCACGCTGGCCCAGACCAGCCGACTCTTTCCACGGCCTGGGAGGCCCACGATTGCTAGAGTATGGTGCTCAGAATCGGGGCTAAACTCAGCCGCTAGGGCGACGGCATCCGGGTCCAGCCGGGTGCCGTCGAAATTGGTGAATTTCTCAGGAACATACCGCTTCTTGCCCGGTTTGCTTTCCTTCTTGTTCCAGCGGTTCAGGCAGCTCTCATGCACGGTGTGACTGCGGTGCCAGCTGCCCTCCCACCACAGATA
>Ga0126378_10003738_pt1 | contig 11516 bp, 12 predicted proteins | sample PanSoiMetPlot_23_FD_92587 | JGI IMG/M metagenome (GOLD analysis project Ga0126378, IMG submission 92587) | Tropical forest soil microbial communities from Panama - MetaG Plot_23 | ecosystem: Environmental > Terrestrial > Soil > Tropical forest > Bulk soil | place: Panama | collected 2016-02-17
CGGTCATCTGTCGAGGCGCGCGGACGGCGAGAACCGTGTTCAGCCCGTCGAGCCGGACCCCATCCTTCTCGCCGTGCTCGATGTGCCAGGCGAAGACGACCCTGCAGTCCTCGCCGGTCGCGGGAGCCAGGTAGATGCACGAGCAGCTCACCCTGCAGTTGCAGGCCTCGACGTAATCACCTTCGACCCTGTAGCCCATTTCCGGCCTCCTCGTCGCTCGGTCACAAGAGGAACGACATCTGTCGAGGATGCTGGATGGACGCGGGGGCTTCCACATCCGCACGACTACGGAGAGGCCGGGCAGCGGGTCGATGGTCCGTAGTGGCTGGATCGTACGGAGCAGCCAATAATTCGACCATGGCAACTGCGCCGGCGCCCGGTACTCGCCTGGTCGGGCGGGCACCCCACCTCGGCAGCCTGCACGCAGCTCTTCGCGAGGCCGTGGGCGGTGAGGCGACCTGCTGCCTCGTCTCGGGCGATGCCGGAATCGGCAAGACCCGTCTGGTCCAGGAGTTCCTCGACCGCAACCGCAACCGCGTCCTGAGGCTGACTGCGCGCGGCTATCCACTCGGCGAGACGAACCCCTTCGGCCTCTGGGTCGAAGCCTTCGAAGGGCACCTTCGCCAGCTGCCTCCGAGCGTGATCCGCCGCCTGTGCGGAGGCATGGTCGATGACGCTGCAGCCATCCTGCACAGCGCCGCCGCGGTGCGAGGCTCGGCTCCCCGGCAGCAACCGCCACGACCGCGACTTCTGGCCGCGCTGGCCACGCTCTGCCTCAACCTCGCCCACGGGCAGCCGGTGGTGGTGTTCCTCGACGATCTCCACCACGCCGACGCGTCATCTCTGGAGCTGCTGAGCTACCTGGTCCGCGGCCTCCGCGAGACCCGCATTCTCTTCCTTGCCGCCGCCCGGCCGGGCGAGCTCGCCGGGTCGTCCGCCGGGGACCTCGTCCTGCGTCTGGAGCAGGACAGCTTGCTGAGGCGCCTCGAGCTGACCGCGCTGGACCGAGGCCAGCTGCGCGAGCTGGCGCGAGCTTTTCTTCAGCTGGACGCCCCCCCAGATTCGCTGCTCCAGTGGCTCGAGCAGCACTCGCTCGGGAATCCGCTCTTCGCGACCGGCCTGCTGCGGGCCGTGGCCGGTGGCGGCATCGACCTGACCCGCCCTCACCTGGAGCGGCTGCCCGAGGACCTGGTCGGTGGCATCCAGGCCCGGGTCGACCGCCTCGACCCGGCCGCGTTCGAGCTGCTGGAGCTGCTCGCGGTCCACGGCCACCGCGCGGCTCTCCGCGACCTCGCCGCCATCTCCGGCGTCGGTGAGGACGCAGTCCTGGAGGCGCTCGACCGCCTGATCCAGGTGCGGCTGGTCACGCAAGAGGGACCAGAGCGCGCCCCGAGCTACGAGATGGCGCACCCGCTGGTGCAGGCGGCCCTCTACGAGAGGGTGCCTGCCGGGCGCCGGCGCCTGCTGCACCGCAGGATCGGTCGCTGGTTGGTGGGGGCGGGGCGAGTGCCGGTCGGCGCGCCTCACTACGCACGATCCGCCCTGGTTGGAGACGACGAGGCCATCGGCGTCCTCTGCCGGGCGCTGAGCCATGCCCAGGAACGGGAGGCCCCGGTGGAGGCGATGGCGATTCTTCACTACCTGGTCGACGTTCTCGCGCCGGGAGACCGGCGCTGGCTCGACGTGCTCCAGTTCCTGACCTGGGATGTGGAATGGATGGTCGACCACAAGTTCGAGACCGGCGAGCTGTCCGTGGAACGGGCGATCGCAGCTGCTGCCGAGATCGCTGAAGACGCCGAGGACGCCGGCCTTCGTGCCCGCGTCTGGTATTGCCGCGGCGCCTTCTTCACCTGGGACAGCGGGGACCTGCCCGCGGGCGCGGCGGCGGCCAGGCGAGCCCAGCAGCTCTTCCGGGGCGCCGGGCTCGAGCACGAGCGCCGGCTCGCGGATGACCAGATGGCCTGGATCGCCGGATTCAGCGGCGACCTGGCCGGCCAGGAGTCCGGAGGACGCCGGCTGCTCGCCGAGGCCGAGGCGGCGGGCGACGATGCAGCCCTCATCCACGCTCTCAACAACCTGGGCTTTGCCCTCTATCACCAGGGCGCCTACACAGAGGCGGAGGCGGTGCTGCGTCGAGGCGCCGCAGTTGCCGAAGAATCCGGGCTCTATCACCGCCAGTGCACGTTCCTCGCCGTCCTGGCTCAGTCGCTGGCCTGCGAGGGCAGGCTGGAGGCGGCTCTGGCCACGCTGGATCGGGGCCAGGACCTGGCGAGCGCATATCCGGACACGTTGCTTCTCGATATGGGTGCCCGAGTCCACTGGATGGCCGGCGATTACCTGGACGCCATCGCTCGCCTGGAGCAGGCGATCTCGTTGTGTCGCGGCGTGCCCGGGCTGCGCCGTGCCTGGGCGGTCGCGGTTGCCGGCCTCGCCGCCCTCGAGCTCGATCGCATCGAGCAGGCCCAGGCATACATCGACCTGTGCGCGAGGACCTACGGCGACCGGCACTGGTATACGGCCAGCTACCACTATCCGTGGGCGCGGGGAATGCTCGCCTGGCGGCGTGGGGAGGCCGGACCCGCTCTTGCGGCGCTCGACGAGGCTGCCGACGGACTGAGAGGAATGGGAGCGCTGGCGCTCTACTGCCTGGTCGAGGCAGACCGAGCCCAGGTCGCGGCGGAGCTGGGGGAGGTGGGTCGGGCGACCGCCGCTGCAGCTTCACTGAGAACCGCAGCCGAGCGGGTGAGGCGACCGCTGCCAACTGCTCTGGCGAGTCTCGCCACCGGCTGGGCGGAGCTGGCAGCGAGGCCTGATCAGGCGGCGCAGGCGGCTGTCGATGCCCTCACCTGGCTGGACACCAGCGGCTACCGCCCCTACCGCGCCCGGGCCCTCGAGGTTCTGGGCCGAGCGCGCCGGGCGCAGTCGGGCCACGGGCTCGAGCAGTTGCGGGCGGCCGCCGCGATCTACCAGGACTGCGGCGCGGTCTGGCGCCACCTGCGCCTGGCCTGGCTCCTCGGCGAAGGCACACGCCGAGCGGCAAACGCTACCGCGCTCAGTCGCCGGGAACGAGAGGTCGCGGCACTCGCTGTTCAGGGCCTGACCGCCGGGGAGATTGCCGAACGGCTGCAGATCGGCCGTCGCACGGTCGAGACCCACCTCGCCAACAGCTACTCGAAGCTCGGTGTGCGCTCGAAGGTCGAACTGGCAGCCCGAGCGGCCGAGCTTGGCGTTACAGCTCTTTGACGGGCGTGGCCCGCACGGCTCGGGTCGTAACCGAACTCGGCCGGTGCCGCCACGCCGACGGCGTGACTGAGTCGGCACCCGTGCTCTTATCGTCCGCGCCGCGCCGCGACCGGCAGCGATAGCCTCAGAGATCTGGCCCAGAGCGGAACGTCCGCACGCTGGGCGTCATGGCCCGGTGACAGCCTGGAGCTCGTCCCTGACCACATCCACATCGGCACCCAAGCCAAGGCGTCACGGCCCCGATTGCTAGTACTCCCCGGCGTTAGTTCGTGACCCAGGCCGAGGGGTCGTCGAGGTAGAGCCCGCAGGCGCAGTCGAGCGCGTCTTCGGGCGTGGCCTCGAAGGCGCCGGTGGGCAAACCAAGTCCTCGTAGCGGTTTCTGAGGACTGCCGTTGGCGCAGACGCCAGTGGTCAGTTCCTCTTTTCCTCGTTGTAGTGTTACGGCCTGCTTCCCCTTCGTAGCCAATTCGGAATCACTCATCCCTGAGGCCTTCGGAGGCATAGCTCTTTGCGATCTCTTCGTCGGCCACGCCTACCAGGAGGTTCCATGCGTCCCATAGGGTCCACAGCGTGGTCAGGAGGATGAGCACGGCGAGCAGGTAGAGGCCGGGTCCGGTTCGGAAAGCCAGGCCGAGGCCGTTGATAACCCCGGCAATCGTCAGCACATAGCCAGTACCCGAGCGGATCAGGCCGCTCCAGGTCAAACGCCATCTCGTCCGTTGCAGCGAATACAGCTGGTGACCACCGGCGACGACCAAGTAGAGAAGGCATGCGGCTGCCACCTCGACGCCGAGCCATAACGCAGGCTGACGTGCCAGCACCAAGAGGCTCAGCATGAGTACCATGACCAGGCCGCCAAGGTTTCCCCGTGCCAGCGGTCGGTAGATCGGGTCGGTCACGATGTACCGGATATGTAGCGAAAGGGCGACGAAGAGCAGCCCAGTCAGTGCAGCTGCGGCGCCAGCTGTGGCCAGGAAGAAGTCATGCCACTGTTCAGTCTGGTAGGCATACATCACGAGAGTATTATCAAGGCCGGAGGACGCCCGGGGGTGTCCGATCCACGAGGCGTCGATTCCGGCCGGTGAGAAAGGCCTGCTGCTCGACGCCGAAGGCCGCATCGAGGCGATGCTCTACGCGATCGAGTCCGATGACATGACCCAGGACGAGGTGCACGAGCTGCAGCCCGGAGACACCGCGGTCGTCCAGGGCGTCAACCACGCATGGGCCAACAAGTCCAGCAAGCCATGCATGATCGTCGGCGTCATGGTCCACGCCCACCCCTGGCCCGCGGACAAAGACGCCGCCCCGGGCTGTAACAGGTAAGGGAATGACTAACATAGCGAGTTTCGCCGAGGTGAGTGACAGGCTCCACGGCTCGCACGTGATTGAATCCGAGCTCAGCCGGCGCCGAGCCCGAGTTGGCGGAGGTGGGGGTCGCGTCCCAGGAGCTGCAGGACTCGACCGAGGTGGGTCACGAATCTCCGCCGGCGTGTACTAGCGCATTGCTAGCGGATTCCGAGCGACAGACCGGGACCGCTAGGGATCACCCGACCCACCAATGCGGCCATTCGAATACGAGCGAGGACGGAGCCGGGAGACGCCGGGACCCGTCGTGACCGCTCGTGCCAGGCTGTTAACCGCAAGGTTCACGGTTCGAATCCGTGCTCCGGAGCCAGATTTCGAGTTCAGAACCCCCACCGCGTTGGTGTCGGGCGCGGCTCATGGCAGCAACGTGGCAGCAACCGGGGTGGCATTCGGCTTCGCGGAGGGGATCGTGACCATCAGCAACAAGCAGTTCGGCGAGCTTCAGCGCTCCACCGGCTGGGGCGGCCTCAACACCTCGGTCCCGCCGGCTACCTGGACCTGTGGATATTGCGGCCACCAAGTAGCTTCGGCACTCGGGATCGCCAGCGTGCCGACGAATGCCGGCATCTACTACATCCGTGCCTGCTCGTATTGCAGTGGACCGAGCTTCTTCCTTCCCGACGGCACTCTGTCTCCGGCCTCCAGGCCGGGCGGTGGCAGCCGGCAGCTCCCGACCGGCGTCCCGAACCAGTCGCCAGCGTCTCGGTCGGCCGCATGGCCGGCTGCGGGCTCGGCGATGTACTGGGATGACGGCGTGGGCCCAGGCGGGCCCATAGTCGGCGGCTACCCGCTGGCCGGGCACAGTGACCAGCTGCAGCCGGCGGCCGTGTCGGTGGCGGATAGCGCGGTCGAGGACCCCACGGCGCAGCTCGGGATGGCGCACCAGCGGCTGGGCGACTTCACCGGGCACCAGATCTCACCGCTGCCCGGCCGGGCGGACTGGCGCGGGACGCCGTCGAGCATCAGCGACGTCGGGCAGCGGTAAGAGGCCCTCGACGGCGCGTCCCCAGAAGTCGTGCCAGTTGTACAGTGGCGCGGGGCTGAGGCCCCGATTCGGCGTGCCTGGCGAGGGGCCGCTTGCCCTCTATCGCGCGGATGGAGGCGCGGCATCCCTTTCACAACCTATCGACTCACCTTGATCCGGTCCTTCATCATGGCTGTGGTTAGGTCCTCTAGTGCTTTCAGGTATTCGAGGACTATTGTCTCGCGCAGGTCCGTCAGCTCCTCTGATTTCGGTTTGGCCGGATCGGCGAAGAACCGTCGGAGCTCTAGCCCGCTATGACGCTTTTCCTTGTATCCCTGGCTATAAGTCTTGAGCAGCTCCTCTGGCATGCGTCCGAGCAAGTTGTAGTAGTAAATGGTCATCAGGTCGCGGATCTGGTGCCATGTCACGGACACCCGTGATCTGGTCGACGTGGTTTGTCCGGTCGACTCGGTCTCCTCGACTCCGTATCTGGCGCCAAGGACGGTCGCCAGGGCCGCCGCGTCAGCTGAGAACTTCAGATAGGTCTCGTTAAGCAAGGCGAAGGTGGCGCTCTTGGTGTCATCAGTGGTGCTCTCGCTATCGCCATTCCGCAGTAGGCGCCAAGCATGCTGACAGGTGATCCACATCCCCTGGGCCGTACGTGCTGTCCGATCCAGAAGATCAGTCTGGATCTCGTACCGCTGGCGTTTTGCCTGCCACCGTCCGCTAACCCACGCGGCACAAGACCGCCACCAATCGTCACCAACACGGCAGTGGCAAGGGCGCTGATGAGACCTTTTCCGATTTCCTGCACGAAGGGTAGCGCCCAAAAGGTCATGGGGTTCTCTCCCAACCCGTTTCACCGTGCATCCAACTGAACGTCTCATCTTAACTGGTGTGTGTCCAATTGGTTGACAGGGTTGGGCTCGCAAAATGGCCGCCTATGAACCCACGTTCCAGCACATGGTTCAGCAAGGGTTCGCGCGTGACGGGCCGTCGAGACCGCGGCGCCCTGGAGCCAGCAGCGGCGACGAGCGGCACGCGCGAGGGCTGCGGTCGCCGGAGCGGCTACGCCGGCACCAGCATGCAGTCGTCGGCATACCGCTCGGCGATCTGGCGGACCAGGTCCCCGGAGCGGACCACGATGTGGAGCTCGAGGTTCCGCTCGAAGGGCTCGGCGGTGGCCGTCCAGGCCCGGCCCCGGCGGTCCTGGACGACCTGGCCGATTGGCAGGCCCAGGAACTCCTCCCGGCTCATTTCCTGCAAGCTGCCGGAGCCTTCCTTTGCCACAGGTCAAGGCTACGCGACATCTGGCCCGTCGAACATTAGTTCTGCACGGTCGGCCCCCAAGCCCCGGGGGCCGTTTGGCCGCCGCGGCACGCCGGGCTACCTGATCAGGCGGGGCTCGGCTCCCCAGCAACGGCTTTGCGGTCCTAGCCACACCAGGACTTGCACCTGTACCGCACAAGGGTCTCCGTCCTATCAGCTCACCGAATTGCCCATTCACGACTTCGTGTTGCGGTGCATATTACTGTCCTCGGTGGAATGGGACTCGCCTCCACCAGTTGCCCCTGACGACGGCACAACCATAGAGGGCTACTCGCTTTCGCGCACCGGGTGATGCGAGTCAAATCCCAACGGCAGTGTGCTTTTGCAGCAATGGCGGCTGATAATGCCAAACATGTATGACAAGTACGGCAATCGCGTTGGTCACTATGACGATAACACTGTCTACGACAGGTACGGCAATCGCATTGGCCACTACGAGCAAGAGAGTCAGCAGATGGGCGGCACTGCTGGCAGCTTTGGCGGGAGCACGGGCGGGGTGGTTGGGGTCGTGGTGGTCCTCGCCATCCTTCTTCCGGTCGGCGTACTGGTAGGAATTGCATGGCTTACTTGGAAGTTTCCCAAGGTCATGCTGCCGGTCCTAGTAGCGTGCGGCGTCGGGATAACGATCCTTGGAGTGTCTATTAGCCACAACAATGCGCAACTCCTGGCCAAGGAAATGACGACATGCCGACACGCAAATGGAGTTTGGACCACTCTAAAAGATAAAGATGACCCCATGTACCACAACGACCCTAAGGATACGTGCATTGTCGTTTATCACGGTAATCACTATTCCATGAGTTGGGACTCGAACGGCAATCCGGCTTCAACCACACCCACAACCTCGTTCACTGGAGGTCTTATCGTTTGTAGCGGACCTTGGCATGAGGACACCAAGATCTGCGAGAATCAATGGTTCCCCCCTGGCACCTGAGACGCGTGCCTCGCACGAGTCGGTGAGCGTCGCGAGTTTACGCGTGGACCTGGTCCTGGGACCGTAGGCCGGGACCTCTACTGCCGCGGGCTACGCCGGGTCCGACTCCTGCGAGATCATCATCTCCAGGTCCTCACCCGCAGTGGCCGGGCCGATCGGGCCCGGTGGCTCGTCTGGTATGTCATCCTCACCGGCTCGCCGTAACGGGCGCGCGGAGCGTCGAGTATCGACCGAGCCCGCACTGGACTCGCCATCTCCGGTGACACCATAGGCAGGGCACGCGCCATGCCCGGCCGGCTCAGCCGGGTGGCCGCCCCCGGTCGCGCACCCGCTCCGCGGCGCGGTAGAGGGCCATCGCCACGAGCACGCCGAGCGCGCCGCCGGCCAGCACGGCCACCCCCTTCGGGAGACCCTGGGTCAGCTGGAGCCACAGTGTGAGCGCACCGCCCGGTATGAGCATCACGATCACCACCATCGCGTCCACCCAGAAGGGCAGCGCCTCTGCCGGGGGGGCCTCGGGCCGGAGGTCTTTGGGGATCAGGATGGGGGGAGGCCGGTCGGAGATGTTGACGGCCGCGAAGAGCAGGAACAGGACGGCGGGCACCGCAAACAGCGCGACGTCCCACCACAGGCCTCCCGGCAGCATGAATGCCGGCCAGGCCCAGGGCAGCACCCCGGAGATCGCCGCCGGCACCGCCAGCATGAGCGGCAGCGCCTTGCGGTCCCAGCCGCCGGGCGGGTAGACGGTGTACCACGTCGTCAGGGAGCGGCCGATGCGGCCGTCCCAGGCCAGCCAGGCCAGGTAGCCCAGGCAGATCCCCGCCCAGGTCGGGGTGCCGACGATGACGAAGCCCAGCGTGTACGCGACGACCTCGTCGATCGTCCACTGGCGGATACCGACCGGGGCTAGTGTGATCAGTCCGTACAGCACGATGCCTGCGATGACGGCCGGCCGCCGGCCCCGGAGGTACCCGAGCCGCCAGATGGCGGCGAGGAAGCCGCAGATCACGTACGGCGCCGCGATCGCCGCGACGAACTGCGAGACCTGCACGTCACCTCCACGCTCGCATGCGGCCGCTCCCGTTCCCGGCGTGCGGCCGGCGCCAGCGACCCCTCGATGTGCGCATCATAGGCGGCGCATGGTAGGAACCGCGGGCGCTACTGGCCAAGCTAGTTTGGAGTGACGCGGCCCGGTCACCGTTGTGGCAACCGGGCCACTGGTGGGGGAAGGTCTAGAGCGGGTTCGACATCCGGACGACCGTCTCCAGGATCGCCGCCACCGAGCCGAGGCGGGTCGGCTCCAGGGTACGCAGTGGACGGCTCGAACGTCGGAACCTACGCTTTCGCCGTGTCGGACAAGCTGCTCTCGACAGGCGAGGCGGCGCGCCTGCTCGGCGTTCACCGAAGCACGGTGTTGCGTTACGGGCGGCCATGTCCGAGTTCGGCGCGAGGACGTCGAGCGGCTGCTGAAGGCCGGGCTGCCCGGCGACCAGGAGCGGCGGTGATTAAGCGGCGCCGGTTTCGCCTGCCGCGGTGGCCGAGCCGGAGCTCGAGCTTGAGCGAGCAGGCTTAACCTGGCTCAACGGCCCGGTAGCCTAGCGAATTAGCTAGGAATTCAGCGAGGGCCGAGAAAATCGGCGAGGCGCCGAAGGCGGGCTTGGGAGGAAACACCGACATGGTGAAGGTCACCATCGAGTACACGGTCGAGGAGGTGCCCGGCAAGGGCTGGATCGCCCGCGCTGCCAGCCTTCGCGCGACGGCGCAGGGGGATACTGAGGCCGAGGCGGTGGCCAACCTGAGGGCACTGGCCTACCGCTATCCCGAGGCACTCTTTCGGCTGATGGACGAGGCGAAGGCCGTCGGGCCCGAGCTGGAACTCGTCCCTGCCTGACCGCAAGTACCGGGAGTTCGTCAACCTCCTCCGGTGCTTCGGTACCGACCTGGAGGGCGCGGGCTCGCCGGCTGCATCCGAGGAGCCACACGGAGGTAGACGCGGTGGACCGGGCAGGCAGGGCAGCCACGGAATGGCCAGAGGCCTGAGCGGCTAGGCCGGCACCGGCATGTATTCGTCGGCGTAGCGCTCGGGGATCTCGCGGACCAGGTCGCCGGACCGGACCACCACGTGGAGCTCGAGGTTCCGCTCGAAGGGCTCGGCGGTGATCGTCCAGACACGGCCCCGGCGGTCCTGGACGAGTTGGCCGCGCTCGAGCTCGCCAAACTCCTCCCGGCTCATGGGGTGCCAGCCAGGCGTCTCGTCGGCCAAGGACGTCAAGGCTACGCGACATCTGGCCGCCCGCCGGGCCGTGCACTACTGCACGTGCCGGCTGTGCGACGCCATCGGGCGGTTCAAGGGCGGCACCGGCGCTCAGGCGGCGGTGAGAGGGCGCCTCCTGGCCCGGCCAAGAGCAGCGTGCAGGGCCTCCGAGCTAGACGCGGTCCCGCCCGATCGGGAGCACTGGACGAGGCTATCAAGCGCACCAGCTCTGCGGACGCGCATACTCCCCGATCGTGCCCATGCTACTCCCCGTCGCCGTCGGCATCCCTGCGTTCGCGTGGCCGGATGCATCCAGCCTGACGGCAATAGGCACGATCGTTCTCGCCGTGGGCGCGCTCGGAGGGCTCTTCTTCTCGGGCCTAAACGCTCGCTACTTGGCGCGTCAGACGTACGCCGCCGTCGAGGCGTCTTTCCCCTATATCCGAGTGGAGGACCAACCAAGGCGTCGTCAGGAGGTCCTTGGGGGTGCCAACATCGACGCATGGCGCGGGACCATCTTGGTCGCTGGTGGGAACGCGCCGGCGCGAGAGGTGTCCGTATGGGTTCGGGACAAGGACTGCCTGTACTATGCGTGGATTGGCGTACTCCTGGCCCAACAGCGCAAGCGCTTCGTTGCATACGCGAGCCCGGGCATGGAACCTCAATGCCCGTTTCCCATCGTGCTCGGCGAACCGTTCACTGATCAGCAGCGCGTCTGGCTTGGCCTTGTTTGGCAGTGCCCGGACCGATCCTTTCGGTACAACCTCCATGCGATACAGCGGACAGAGGAGTGGGACGCTCAGGCGGTCCGATCCGATCAGACCGACCCTGACTTCGAGGCGCCGAAGCCAGCGCGGCGAACCGTCGGCTGGCGCCGGGTCCGGAAGCAGGCCGAGAGGACGCGGGCCTGGGTCCGGAAGCAGGCTGAGAGGGCTTGGGCGTGGATCCGGGACCAGGCATGGCCCTGGATCCGGGAGCAGGCTAAGAGGGCTTGGGCGTGGATGCGGGAACAGGCATGGCCCTGGATCCGGGAGCAGACTGAGAGGGCTTGGGCCTGGATCCGGGACCAGGCATGGCCCTGGATACGGAAAGAGGCTGATAGGGTGTGGGGCTGGGCGCGGCAGCTAGCCGCGAAAGCGCTGGCCACACGGGTTGTCGTATGGCTGCGGAAGCGTCTCCCCTTTCTGACCGCACTCGCCTGAGGTTGCCTGAGTGCCAGCGCATGGCGTGAGAGTCGCGCTGTACGCCCGGGTCAGCACCGGCGACAAGGCCAGGACCCCGAAGTTCAGCTGGTGGCCATGCGCGAGCACGCGGCGTCGCGCGGGTGGGCCATCGTCGAGTACGTCGACCACGCCAGCGCGAACGATCTGCGAGGCCGGCGCCACTGGCGGGAGCTGCTCGATGACGCCCGGGGCGGTCACGTCGAC
>Ga0126378_10003740_pt1 | contig 11515 bp, 8 predicted proteins | sample PanSoiMetPlot_23_FD_92587 | JGI IMG/M metagenome (GOLD analysis project Ga0126378, IMG submission 92587) | Tropical forest soil microbial communities from Panama - MetaG Plot_23 | ecosystem: Environmental > Terrestrial > Soil > Tropical forest > Bulk soil | place: Panama | collected 2016-02-17
CGCGGGCTGCTCGTGCACGCCGAGTCGGCCGAAGCCAAGAAGTTCTACCTGCACCTGGTGCCCGAATTCGAGCCGAGCCCCACGGATGACCTGCACTTGGTGCTGCTGATGAAAGACATCCGCCGCACCCTGCAGTCATGACGGTCACCGCGTGCCGCGAGGTCGACCACGGCCGGCGCCATTTGGGACGACGTTGTGTTGACGCCGGTGTCGATCATCGCGGCGAGAGGCTCATCCGGGCGGCGAGATTGTCGGCCGGACTCGGGTGACCTCACCGTCTCATCGGCCCGGGCGGCGGGCCGGCTCATAACCGGATCGCCTACGTGATGAACCGCGCCGCGAGCTCGGTCGACGCCCTTGATCTCAGCGCCGTCGCCATCGACGCCGCTCGGCGCGGATACCTCGCCGGCAGCTCGTACCTGCTGAACGTCGAGGCCGGATTTGAGATATGGCAAGGTGGGAGGGGGCTGGAGACCAGATCGTTCGCTCTCAGCGTCGGAAGATGAAAGGGGCGAGGGCGCGCCGGTGCCTACCACGACCGAAAGCGGCGCGGAGGACCGGTGGGGTCGTCACGAGTGCCTCGCCGTACCGTGCCGCCAGCAGCGCCAGTGACAGCCCAATTAGCCCGTCTGCCATCCCGCCAGCGGCCGCGGCGGCTATTTCCAGGCTGGAGCAGACGGTCAGGACTACCGCGGCGCGGGGTATCTGGCCCGCCGCCCGGCACACTGCGATGTAGAGCGACTTCGGGACAGCCGCTGGGTAACCCAGGGTCACCAGCCACATCGGTAGCGTGGCTGCCGTATAGCCGTTGCCGAACAGGCCCAGTGCCAGGTGCGCGCCCAGGATCAGGATGGCCATTCCTGGTATCCCGATCAGGAATGACACTCGCAAGGCAAAGCGCAGCTTCCCGGCGACCACGCGCGGGTCGGCGGCCACTACCGCGAACAGAACCGTTGACAGATGAGCCGGCACGATGAACAGGAAGGTGGTCAGCATGACGGCGATGTAGAATGCGGCGTTGGCCGACGGCGACACGATCACCGTCACCAGCACTGGCAGCAGGTAGAACGGCATCGTCATGGCCAGGTTCAGCCAGTTGTGGGCCATCGCCGTCTTGCCCAGGGATCGCAGGACGCTCCAGTCGGGCCGGGAAAGGACTGGCTCCCCACCGGACCACAGCCGGATCGCGACCAGCAGCAGCGAGAGGGCCATGCCCGCCACCCAGGACAGGGTGATGCCGGCGCCGAACTGATCGTGCAGGATGACAGCGGCAGCGGGCAGGAGCAGTACCTTGGCGACGGCGAACGTTATGTTGCGTCCCAGCTGGAGTCCTCCGCGCATCAGGCCTATGGTGGCCTGGTCGAACACTAGGGTCACCGCGGTTATCGCCACCCCGGCCGCGAAAAGCGCTTCCCGGCCCGGCGTGCCGGTCATGTTCGCGAAGTTGCCGCTGACGTGGGAGGCCACGACGGCAAAGCACAGCCCGAGTGAGAGTGATCCAAGCCCGCAGGTGAGCAGCGCCGCCGAGACCAGGCCAGCCCGGGCGCCCCGCCTGGGCAGCTCGCCGACGAGCAGCGTGCCGAGGCCGAGCATGCCGATCGTGCCGAACAGCGTCATGGCCGACACCACGGCCGAGCCGTAGCCGACTGCCCTCTGACTGAACAACCGGGTCGCCACCATCCAGTAGACGACTCCGAGCAGCGACGCCACGCCGGTCGACACGACCAGGCTGCCCGTGTTACTCAGCAGGTCGCGATGCGATCGCCAGGCCGCGATGACGGCAGTCCGCGGTGAGAGCGGCAGCGCTCTCCGCAGAACCTGTGCGTATCCGCCGATGTCAGCATGCATGCCGGTCATGATCCGGCTGCCGTGGTGCTGCCGGTGGAGACGTACCGGTAGGGGTGGCTAAGGTCGGGCAGCCGGTACAGGTCCGCGGTCAGGGTGCCGCTGCCGGCGACCGGCGCGGACCGCTGCCAGGTCCCGCCGTCTGCGAGCGTGATGTTCCAGGTGGCGCTCACGTGGCCGTTACGGCGCAGCACGAGCCGGTAGCTCGTGGTGCCGCCCTGGTCGTTAGTGACGCCGAGGCGCACCGTGTGCTCGCCTTGGTGCTGCGGCGATAGCCAGAGCTGGGTGTAACCGGGCTGTGGCTGGATGGTTGCGCCGATGCGGGCCACCGCCACCGCGCAGGCTGCGACCAGGATCGCGGCGGCGAAGGCCGCCGCGTGCCAGCGCGGGACGCGCCAGGCCGGCCGCCAGAGGGAGGGTGCCATCCGGCCAGACCCGGAAGCCCGGCGGCGCAGGAGCAGCGCGGCGTCGCCGGCCAGGGTCACCCCGGCCAGTAGCCCGAGCCAGCCGGGCCGATGCAGCGGCACACCGGCGGCGTACAGCAGCAGTCCGCCGAGGACGGGCACGGCCAGCGCCAGCCCTGTGATCACGACCATGCGTTCCAGGCCGGTGATCCGGGAGCTCAGGAGCAGCTGGCCCACCAGGTAGCCGGGCGCGGCGAACAGCGCGATCCCGAGCACGGTCATGACCGCGACTGGGGCGTCGGCCGCGGCCGCCACGCAGGCCAGAGCGGCCGCCATCGCGGTGGCTGCGACGTCTGCCTGGCTACGGCCCATAGTACGCAGAGCCCTCCAGGTCATAGATGACGATGTTCCCGGAGTCATAGATGCGGGCGATGCCGGGCACGTAGTTGAACTTGGTGAGATCGGCGAGCGGCAGCGGACGGGTGTACTTGCCTGCGTTCGGGTCGACCGGGAAGTACTGGCCTGAGGCGGGCAGCTGCTGGCTGAGCCGCTGGTCGACGAGGACGTACCCGAGGGACTGCGCTTGGACCTGCTGCGCGGCGGCCGGCGTGAACGCAGGCGAGGTGTACAGGTAGCCGTCGTCACCGACCGGGTTCTGGTCACCGTAGCTGCCCAGGACCGGCAGGTCGCCTTCGTCGGTCGCGAACCGCTTACCGGGCCCGAGCGCCGCCAGTGCCCATTCGGCCGAGGCGACCTGCTCGGGGCCTACCGATCGTTCGGCCCCGGCGACCTGGTATGGCCCTGGCAGCCGTTCCCAGTACGGCGGCCAGCCGTTGACCAGCCCGTTGAACACGAGGACCAGCGCGGCAAGAACGGCGGCGGCGACCACGACAGGCGCGCCGTGCCGCGTACCGGCGCGAATGACCGGCCAGCGCAGGCTGTTGTCGCTCAGCCGGATTATGGCCAGGGCGGCGATGAAGCCGGCCGGCACGAACACGAACGTCGAGGCCCGTCCGGCCAGTTCGCTGCCGTCCGCGACGAAGACCCGGACCCCGACGATGACGTACCAGCTGACCGCCCCGATCGCCAGGGCTACGGCCCAGGGCTGGTGGCTGTACCGGCGCCGGACCTGCCACCAGCCGACCGGCACCAGCGCCGACATGATCAGGACTGCCGCCGCTTCCAGTGCCTGGTTCTCTATCGGCCCGTTCGCGGCCGAGGCCGGCGCGGGCACGCCAAGGTGCCCGCCGGTCAGCAGGGCGCGAAGGCCCTGCAGCGCCTCTGCGGCCACAGGCTGCAGGTAGCCCACCGTCGACGGGGCGACGAACACGATCCAGGCGGCGAACGCCGCTGCCGACAGCACAGCCAGGATGGAGGCCCAGGCCGCCAGCGCGCGGTCGCGTGTCAGCAGCGCGCCCAGGGTGATGACCTCCAGGGTGGCCACGAGCAGGCAGCTGGTCACGTGGTGAGTTGCCACGGTAGCGAAAGCCGACAGCGCCGCGACCGTGAACCAGCCGAGGCGGCTGCCGGCCGCCTGGGCCGCGGCGAGCCGGCCGACAGCCAGCACGGTGAGCCCGAGGAACGGCAGGGCCAGGGTCTGGTAGACGAACATCGAGTCGAACGACTGGAAGAGCGACTCCCCGGCGTACAGGAGCAACGCGACGCCCGCGATCCGGTGCGACCCGCTGACCTGGCGGAAGAGCACGAACAGCACGCAGACGAACAGCAGGTGAGCGGTGCCGGCCACGATCAGCCCGCAGGTGAAGATCGACAGCCCGGTGACTGACGCCAGCGCGGAGGTGACCTCCTCCAGGCCGGGGTAGTGCGGGCTGACCGGCAGCAGGTTGTTGGCGGTGAAGAGCCGTCCGGTCTGCGAGATGTCCGTCGCCGTGCGCCAGTGCATGAGCTCGTCGGCGTAGGTGAACGCGGCGGGACTGTAACAGACCTTGACGAGGTACTCCGCCACCGTCAGGACCACGACCAGGGTCACGGTCTCGCTCACGACCAGGGCACGCCGACTCAGCAGCTGGGCCGCTACCGGAGTCAGAATAAGCAGTTGACCGAGCCAGTACATGCGGTCGGCCCACGGCGCGCCGGCGTGGCCGAGGCGCCCGGCCGTGTAGGCGGCCGCCGCCACCAGGACTCCGGCCGCGGCGATCAGGGCCACGGCGCTGACCGGAAGGCGGAACCGCAGGGGCGAGGTGTCAGCTGGACCGCCGCGCTCGGAGTACACCGCGGGAAGCCTACTGACCGACTCTCCGGCCGCCGTCACGTGGCAGGCCGCCCTTCCCGCGGATCCCTGCCGACCGGAGGCACCATCTGGCGTACGGCCCGCCAGGCGACCCGCTTGACGGCCGCCGCCCGCCGATTCGTGGGCGTCGGGCGGGCGCAGAGCAAGCGGGCGAGCCCTGCGACGCCGATGCCAGCGTTGACCGTCAGCCGGGGCAGCGTGAGCATGTCGTCGCCGGGCGCCGTCATCAGCTCGGCCACCGCGAAGGCGTAGCTATACCCCGCGGCGGCGACTGCGGCCCGCGCCGCACGGTTCCAGTAACCGAACGGGTAGGCGAACCCGCCGACCGCGAGCCCGAGCTTGTCCTCCAGCAGGCCCCTGGAGCGGCGGACCTCATCGTGGATGACCGTGGCGGGCACACGATCCAACTGAGGGTGCGTGTGGCTGTGCGCGGCCACCTCAACGCCCTCGGCGGCGATGTCACGCAGCGCCGGCCACGACAGTACCGTGCGGTTCTCCTCACCCAGGCTCACGTTGAAGCGGGTGGTGGCACCGACATACGCGGTTGGGACATAGAGCGTCGCGGAGAAGCGGTGCTCCCGCAGCACCGGCAGCGCCGCGGTGTAGAAGTCGGCGTAGCCGTCGTCGAACGTGAGCACCACCGGCCGCGGTGGCAGCGGGCGGCCGGATCGCTGCCCGGCGAGGTCGGCCGCGGTCACGGGACGGTACCCGGCGGCGTCCAGGTATTCCATCTGCGCGGCGAACTCGCCGGGGGCGACGGCAAAGCGCCTGAACCTACGGGTGGCACTGGTGGCGATGCTGTGATACATGAGCACGGGCACCTCACCTGAGGCGTATGCAGTGCTCTTCGCCGCCGGACACGCGCTCATAGGCGTACCTGCCGGGCCTGCCTGCGGACGCTCCTGACGTAGGCGGCCGGCCCGGTGAGCATGCCCCACCGGGACACTCGTCGCAGCTGCGCCGGAATGTCTCGCGGCACCGTTGCGCCCGGCGCGCCCGCGCCCCGCAGGTAGCCAGCCGCTGCAGGCAGCAGCCTCAGTAGCGCGGGCAGGACTCCCGGCCGGTGCCGCAGCAGAGCTGCGTAATAGGCGCCGATACCGACACCGTATCCGCGCAACTGTCGTCTGAGGCCGTCCATTTCCGCGTAGTGGTCGTGACGCACCAGCGCCGTCGGCTCGTAGGCGATGCGATAGCCGGCGAGCAGCACCAGCGTGAGGACGAGCGTGTCCTCCGAAGCGCGGGCGGGCGTGCCCGCTCCCATGGCGACATCGAAGCCACCGGTGCGCGCCAGCGCCTCCCGCCGGATCGCCATGTTGCCGCCGGCGCCGAACGGCGGCAGCGGGAACAAGGGACTCTGCGGGCCGTGCCGGGAGAAGATCGCCGGCGAGAAACCGCGGCCCTTGCTGTGCCCGCCGGACCACTCGAACCACTCCTGCACCTGGCTGTCCAGCCGGGCGGGCAGGATCATGCCGGTGACACAGCCGATGTCGTCGGCGCGGGCGAAACCACCGGCCAGGCCGGCCAGCCAGTGAATGTCAGCTTCCTCGTCATCATCGAGGAAGGCGATGATCTCGCCGGCCGCGGCCGCTATCCCGGCGTTCCGGGCCCGGGAAAGGCCAACCCGCCGTTCCAGGACGTAGCGGTACCGCACTCGGCCGCGCTGAGCCTCGACCAGCACCCGGACCGCATCGCCGGTGGGAGCGTTGTCCACTACCACGACCTCGAACTGGGGATACGCCTGCCGGTCGAGGTGGCGCAGGCATGCCTCCAGCTGGCCGGGCCGGTTCCTGGTGCAGACGACGACGCTGATGAACGGTGCCGTGGCCAGCACTTCACGGCGGCGGCGCAGGAACGGCCACGCCGCCGGGTCGGCCACCAGTCCCTCGCCACGCAGCGCGCCGGGCCGCGGCAGGCCGGCCGCTGCGAAGCGGTCAGCCACCGGCCCGCGCAGGTCCGGCCAGATCGCCGAGCCGAGTTGCCCGGGAGTCAGCCCTCCGGAGTCCAGCCGCATGACGCACGATCCGACCGGCTCGCCGTGCAGCCGCCCGAGCACCCACACCCGGCGGTGCGTGCTGTCGTAGCTCACCGGCGGCAGCGGCTGGGCGAGTTCCACGTCCATCATCAAGGCCGGGAAGAACCCGTTACTGGCGCCTGGCACAGGCGCGTCCGGGTGCGATGAGGCTGCCGGGGCGCTCATGTCGCCAGCTCCAGGCTGTCCGCATTGCACGTCATGAGGTTCTGCTCGACCGCGCTCCGGAACTGTGCGTAGGCCTCACGCCCGGCTTGACGCTGCCTGGCAGCGGCATCCCTCGCCGCGGCGCGGGCCGAGGCGGGCAGGTGCCACGCCTGGTCGATTGCACGGCGCAGGCAGTCGGCGAAGTCCGGCTGGTCAAGCGAGACCACGAAGCAGGCGCCGGGGAACAGCGCGCTCAGCCCGGCGAACTTGGCGTCGTAGTACGACGACCTGGTCAGGCAAACGGCCGGTACGCCACGTGCGAGGCCGAACACTGCCGCGTGATAGCTGCCAGTGACGATTACCCGGCAGCAGGCGGCGGCGGTGGCCAGGGCCTCGGGGGAATCCAGGTCGTCCAGGACGATGCCGGCGGGCGAACCCTCCGGACGGAGTAGCGCGCGAAGGGCAGCCAGATCGCTCCCCACCGGATAACGGGAGACCGGCAGGGCCACGATGGGCGCCCGGAAGGCTCCGGCTGCCTGCACCACAAGGCCGGCGACCGCCGCCGCTATCTCCTGGTCAACGCCTGCGTAGTCTGACACTCGCATGCTGAGGCCCAGCGCACGGCCGTCTGGAGCGCTGGCCTCGGGGATCAGTTCCAGCGCGTCATCACCGGTGACCGTGACGGCGCCGGACGGGGCTCCCAGGGACAGCGCCAGGTCCCGGCCGATCCGGTCTTCCCGCAGGCCGAGAACTGCCAGCCTGGGCAGCACGGCACGAGCCTGCACGCGCAGGGCGCTCCACTGCGGTGCACTGATCGGGCCGAGGCCCTGGCCGAACATGGCGGTCGGCTTGCCGAGGCGCTGGGCCAGGGACAGCAGACTCAGCACGCCTGCCCCGTGCCACCACCACGTATCGGTCACGTAGCCGCCGCCGCTGGCCACGACGAGATCGGCCGCGCGCACGGCCTGGATCGCCGTCTGCGGCGGCCCCGGCCCGACTCGCCTGGCGCGGAAGCGGCCGCAGAAGTAGGGTGCCGCGATCTTCCACGCCTGCTCGGCAGCCAGCCGGGGGCCTCGCGGAAGGATCTGGAAGAACGGCAGGTCGGCGAAGGTCCGCCCGACCGCCGTCGTACCCGGGCAGTACGAAGCCAGCCGCCGCGGCGCGTGGCAGATCACCGTGATCTCGGCATCGGGCCATAGCTGCCGCAGCCGCATCACGCACGACTGCAGCATGGCGGCATCTCCGATGTTCAGCAAGTCATACCCGGACTGGTCGACGAGGATCCGCGGTGCGCGCGTCTCGTTACTTCCCCGAGCCCGGCCATTCCTGGACGTCCGCCTCAGCCGCGGGAGATCTGCGCGATGGGCGATCCCGGCCGCCCGGGCCGCCGCGAAACCGATCATCGCGGACGAGAACCCGGCCGCGATGGCGATGCTGCGCAATGCTCCCGACACGTCACCGCGCGCGGTGTCCCGCAGGCCGCGAGCCACCCCGGCGGGGAGCACATGGCGAGTGTACAGCCGTTCCGCTGACGTGCTCTCGCGTGCGCCGTTCAGGGCGGCCAGCGCCGCCTTCCCCGAGCCCTCAAGATGACACCGGCGCAGGAAGTAGCCGACCGTGGCGCGCTCAGTCGGCACACGGTGGCTCACCACCCCGGCCGGCTCGTACACCCAGGTCCCGCCGGGCCGGGCCGCGGCGGCGCGCAGGCACAAGTCGGTGTCTTCGGGGCGGGAACGGCGGCCGACCTTGCCGAAATCCTCGCGGAATCCCCCGACCGCATCGAACGCTCGCCGGGGGATCGCCATCCCGCAGCTCCACACATTACGCACACGTGCCGCTTGCTGCGGCATTCCGCGGTATGACCCGCCCACCGTCCAGTCGAACTCCTGCGGGAGCCAGCGCGGCCGGGAGCCTGCCCACAGGGGAAGCAGCCTGCAGCCGACCCCCACGACATCGGGGTCCGCGAAGTGGGCCAGCACGGCCTCCAGCCAGGCGGGCGAGGCGACCGAATCATCGTCGAGAAATGCCACCACTTGCCCGCGGGATGCCGCGACCCCGCTGTTACGGGCCCCGGACGCGCCCCGGTTACGGATATTGGGGATCACGACCGCGCCCTGAAGTTCGCGCTGCGCCCGGTCGAGCAGATCTGAATTGTGATCCACCACGACGATCGTCTCCAGCACCTGCACGGTCTGCGCCCGGGCCGACGCCACCGCTTCTCGCAAGTTATCCCAGCGCTCAGTCGCGAACGCCGCGGTGATCACCGAGACCGTCTGCAGATCCGCTAGGTTCGCTTGATCCTTTCTCAACTAACGCTCCTAGCGGCAGGCGACGTCGCGGACGATGGACGAGGAGGCTTCGTAGGCCGGGGCTTGTGAGACTTTTTGGGCGACGGGGAGGGGGAAGGCGACGGGGAGGGGGAAGGCGACGGGGAGGGGGCAGGCGACGGCGAGGGCCTGGGAGACTTCGTAGGCGACGGCGAGCGGGAAGGCGACGGCCCAGGAAGCGTCGGCATACCGGATGCCGGTGGCCGAGTTGACGTTGCTCCCAGCTTCGTGGACAACGGCGAGGGCGTTGGCAATGGCGGTCCGAGTAGAGGCCTAACGAGTTCAGGAGCCAAGCGAACGTCAGCGGGCACACACGCGGCGCCACCGGATCGCTCCGGACCGAGCAGCGACGGCCGCACGCCAATGGCGCCGGCGGCAGACCCACAATGATCAGAGGGCTGATCAGCGTAGTAGACGGCACCGCCCAGCAGGGCTAGGGCGGCAGCAGCCGCGGTGGCCGCCGACAGGGAGGTGAGCCGCCGTCCAGGCACTGACGGCGTGGTGAGCTGTACTGGGAAGCCGTCGGTGCCGAACCGCGCTACCTGCTGTGTCACGCGGGCACGGTAGGCCATCGCGGTCGGCGACTCATCCGCGATGAGGCCCAGCGTCCGCTGCCGCAGGGCGGTCGGCAGCGGGATCGCGGGGAACAGGCCGAGCAGGATCGCAGGGTTGAGCCCGCTGCGCTTGCGCGCGCCGCATGCGTCGCAGCGCCGTATGTGCCGCCTAACCCGCCAGCGTAGCGGCAGGACTGGCTTACCCCCCCGACCGTCCAGGACGGTGGCCAGGTCCGGGCAGCGCTCCCGCCCGGATCTGGCCACCGGCAGCACGCCCAGTGACCTCTCGAACCGCGAGCGGGCCCGCGAGGCGAGCGTGTGCGCCTCGTTGCGCGGCGCGCCGAGGACGTCTGCCAGCCCGACGCCGTAGAACCCGTGGCGCAGATGCAACTCGGCGATCTCCCGGTCCACAGGATCCATCCCGGCAAGCGCCGCGCGCACCAGGGCGCGAGTTTCCGCCTGCTCGGTGACGGCATCGAACGTCCCTATGTCATCCATCGCCTGGGCCGCCTCATAGAGCCGCGCCGACGGGACGGCCGTCCGCTGCCGCGACTGGCACTCGTTGCGGGCTAGCGCGAACAGCCACCCTCGCAGCCGGTCCGGCTGACTCAGCCGCGAGATCTCGGCCGAGGCGATGACGAAGGTGTCCCGCACGGCATCGGCCGCGTCGGCGGGTTCATTGAGCCGGGACCGGCAGTAGGTATACAGCTCTTGCGCGTACCGGTCGAAGGCAAGGGCAACTCCGGTGGCATCGCCTGCCGTTATTGCGGCCACGATCTCGCGGTCGTGCGCAGACGTTGAGCGGGCGTGCCCGGCCACAGCGCTCAGGCCCATGGCGGCTTCCGCCCTCTCGTCTGACCTGACAGAGTCGGGCGCCGAAGCGGCAGTCATATTGCGCGGGCCACAGAGCCGCTCACGCAGGATGACCTTGAGGATCCGCCATCCGTCCCTGACCGCGCGAAGGTTGCTTGCCCCGAAAATGCGGGGACACTCATGGCTGGGCACCTCATAAATCGTCAGGCCGGCCGTGGCTGCCCGGATGTTCATCAGCGCCTCGACCTCGAAGCCAGGGCAACTGCTGACCTCTATCGCGGCCAGATGGCACGCCCAGAAGGCGTTGTAGCCATAGCACAAATCGGTGAAATGAGTCCCGAACATCCGGTTGACCAGGCCGCTCAGCAGCCGGTTTCCGTAGCGGCGCACCATGGTGATGTCATCGCTGCCACCACTGCCTGTGAAGCGTGACCCCTTGGCGAAGTCAGCGCCGGCGACAAGAGCGCAGACGAACCTGATCATCTCCCGGCCGTCGGTGGATCCGTCCGCGTCGATCGTCACGAGAATGTCACCGGTCGCGGCCGCGAATCCTGCGCGCAACGCGTCTCCTTTGCCCCGGCCGGGCTGGGTTACCACCTTGGCCCTCGGGCACAGCGCCCGGGTCACTGCGACGGTGTCGTCCACGGAGTGCCCGTCCACCAGCACGACTTCATCGACCCAGGGCGGCAGCGTGCTGAAGACATGCGGAAGGTTGGCGGCCTCATCCCGGGCCGGGATGATGACACTCACGGTCGGCGCTATTGCCAGAGCCGCGGAAATGGGCCGGTAGGGGGGGATGGCATCGATCCCGGCCGAATCTTCCGCGTCCACCTCGCAGAGCCGTCGATTGTCGTCCTGAGAGTCTGGCACGTTCGAAAGTACCATCTAATTCCTGACCTAACTTAGACTCCCCCCGACGGAGATTTATTCTAACCGAGGCGTGAATGTGGACATCGGCACGTTCGTCATATCTTCCTAACGGCAGGAAAGACTAGGTGATAATTGTCATGTGAGGATCTTCAATTACGATTTGCGGATGTTGCGAGCTTAAGAGATTTCCGGCATCCGCATTCTGTACGGACAGGTCATGACCGGTCACTGTCAGCTACATCACCCCGCCGCAAGATCCTAGGGGACGGCGCCAG
>Ga0126378_10003741_pt1 | contig 11512 bp, 13 predicted proteins | sample PanSoiMetPlot_23_FD_92587 | JGI IMG/M metagenome (GOLD analysis project Ga0126378, IMG submission 92587) | Tropical forest soil microbial communities from Panama - MetaG Plot_23 | ecosystem: Environmental > Terrestrial > Soil > Tropical forest > Bulk soil | place: Panama | collected 2016-02-17
AAGGCGCTGGGGGCGGAGTTCTTTTTTGACGCAGTTGCGATCCGGCCAGGCAAGCCTGCAGTCTTTGCGATTTGCAAAGGCAAGCCCGTGTTCGGCCTGCCTGGGAATCCTGTATCAACGATGGTGACATTTGAATTGTTTGTTGCGCCCGCAATCGACTTGCTGAGCGGCGCGGAGGCACGCTCGTTGCCGCTAGTAGAAGCACGACTCGGAGAGGCGTTGAATGAAAGGCCGGGGCTTACGCATTTCTTGCCGGGGCGCATCGAGTGGCACGGAACTGTGCCAGAGGTTAAGGCGCTCAAATGGCAAGGCTCCGGCGACATAGCGGCGTTGGCAGGCGCGAATTGCTTCCTCGTGATTCCAACAGACCGGGAGAAGATCGCGGCGGGCGAGAATGTTTCGGTGCTGCTAAGAAAGGACGTTGTGTAGAGGCCGGTTATGGGCAAGCTTTCGCACTATGGCGCAAAAGGCGAAGTCAGAATGGTCGATGTGTCGACAAAAGCAGTGACAACGCGGACGGCGATAGCGCAGGGTTTCGTAAAAATGAAACCGGGTGTCGTTCGCGCGGTCCGGAGCCTGAAGAACCCGAAAGGGAACCCGCTGGAAGTCGCACGCATCGCGGGAATTGCCGCGGCCAAACGCACGGCGGAGTGGATACCTCTTTGTCATCCCCTGCCGCTCACACACATTGATGTGACCGCGCGGCTGTGCAAAAATGGCGTGGAAGTGCATTCCACGGTGACTACGGCCGCTCAAACAGGCGTGGAAATGGAAGCGCTCGTTGCCGTGGCCGCCTCCGCCCTCACGGTATACGACATGTGTAAAGCCCTCGATAAAGGGATGGAAATCACGGACATCGTGCTCGTCGAGAAGACAGGTGGGAAGAGCAGGGATTTCCGCCGCCAGGCGATGCGGAAGAGGCGCGCTCCATGAGCACGGCAGGCAGCAAATCGGTCAAGTTGCTGCTGGCGGAAGACAATCCGCTGGTGCGCGATTTGATTGTCAAGGGGTTGGACTCATTTTGCGAAGTCGAAGTGTGCAAAGACGGCGCGGACGCTTTGATCAAAGTGATTGACTCTCCTCCCGACGTGATTCTCTGCGATTACAAGATGCCAGGGCTGGACGGCAGGCAGCTTTTTGAGAAGCTGCGTGGGCGCGAGGCCACGCGGCACATCCCCTTCTTGTTTATGGCCAGCCGGTCGGAAATCGAAGAGCGGCTTCGTCCGCTGGTGGACGGTGTCGAGGATTTCATCACTAAGCCGTTTTTGGTGAAAGACCTGGTACGCATCGCAAAGAAGGTGATCGATCGCCTGCACTTGGAAAAGCTTCAGAAGCGCGCCAAGCGTCCCGGCGTTATCCAGGGGCGGCTGGAAGAAATGAGCATGATCGATCTGATGCAGTCGCTGGAGATGGGGCAAAAATCGTGCCGTCTGGTTGTCCACAGTAACGGCGTTCACGGAGAATTGTATTTTGCCGGCGGGCAATGCCGCGACGCCAAGGTCGACAAAACTGAAGGGGACGACGCGGTGTACAAAGTGGTTTTGTGGACTGCGGGGGATTTTGAGATCGATTTTAACGCCGCCAATGCTTCAAACCGCACGACCACGACGAAGAATACAACTGGGCTACTCATGGAAGCGATGCGCCTGATGGACGAAGCCAACCGCGACCGCGATCCTGTGGCGACGCAGTGACCCTCTGCGAAAATCCCTCCTCATGCGCGTAGCCGTCCTCACCATCAGCGATAGCGTGGCAAAAGGCGAGCGCGAAGATCTTTCGGGGCCTGCAGTTGTAGCTGCCTGCCGCGGGCTGGGCTGGGAAGTCACTTCCGCGCTGCGCATTTCCGATGATCCTGCGGGGATTCGCGAGCAGTTGCGTGAGCTGGCCGATTCCGGCCGCGTGGATGTTTTACTGACGACCGGTGGGACCGGGATTGGCCCGCGCGATAACACACCGGAAGCCACTCAGGCCATCGCCGACCGCATTGTGCCAGGAATCTCAGAAGAGATGCGCCGAAAGGGATTGGAGCATACTGCAACTGCTGTACTTTCGCGAGGCACGGCCGCGGTCAGGCACAAGACGCTCATCGTCAACCTGCCTGGCAGCCCCAAGGGCGCCGCCGAGTCACTCGATGCCGTTGCGCATCTGCTTCCCCACGCGGTGAAAGTCCTGCACGGCGCCCGCCACGATTAAGAATCCCGCATCCTTTCTTTTTCAGGAATGCGTCGGAGACGGCGGGCCTGCGTTGACGGCTGTGCTCGAGAATAATGCGCGAGCGCTTGGTTTGAGGTCGAGGAAGAGGCCCACGGAGACTGTAAAAAAGAGCGTGTAGTTGCAAACCGCGAGAACCGTTAGGAAGCCCTCTCCCGGCAGAAGGCTCGACAAGATGACGACGATAGCCTCGACGACGACGATTTTCAGGGTAACCGATTCCTTACGCGGCATGAAAAACAGGCAGACCGAAAGAAATGCCAGAATCCACGAGACGCCGAATTGCCCGCCGGGAGTGTAACTTTGCCTGCGAGTGAACGGGTCTATTTGCGCAGCAAAATCGGCAGGAAGAACTAGATAGAACCGGATGGCGGCCAGCAAAAGCGGTGCGGTCGCCAGTTTGCGCTGCCAGGGTTCCAGCCGATACAGCAGGCAGAAAACCACAACGATAATGGTGAGGATGGCCAATTCGGGACGATACCAGGCAATGCCAAAGATGATTGTAAAGAGCAATGCAATGAGCAGCCTGGCTTGAGGCGTCTCAAGATTCGCGAACCACACCGGTTGCTGGTGGTTTTCCATATCTTCGATTGTGATGGGGTTGTAAACCCCGCGCCGTGTCTGTTGGGCGTTGGGGCCACCGCGGGGATCGGTGGGTTGCGTCGGAACATTGTTGGTCATGGTCGTGCCTCCTGTGGAGACTGCGGGGCCGGGGACGTGGGCTCCGGCAAAAGACCGGCATCGCTTAAGAGCATGAAGAGGGATCTGCGAAAAGGCTTGAGTAGAGGCGACTTCACGAGCGAGAGCAAGCGAACCAGGATTTCAAGGGATCCATCGGTGAGTCTTCGTGTCCGCTCCTGCTCCGGCGAGTCGTCGTAAATGTAGTAAAGAAGAAAGCCCATACTCAACGCCCAGAGCGCCACTGGCAGAATAGTGAGGACGTCTTCAGGCAGCCGCTCATCGCCGATTGCCAGCCTGAAAACCGCAACACTTTGTTCGCGGTTGGCGTGGGTTGCCGGCGCGAAGATGGAAAGCGGATGCCACGGTTCGCCAGCGTAGCGGAATAGAGCTCCAAGCAGTTTTCGATCGCTTTGGAGAATGTCGAGCTTCGAATGAAAGGCTATCTTCAAGCGCTCGAGAAAATTGTGTTTGGCTTCGGCGAATTGCGCCGAAACTCTGGCGAGGTGATCCGCCTGGACTTGATCGTAGTAGGCCTGGACGATGGCCTCCTTGCTAGGGAAGTAGTAGTAGGCAGCACCCAGCGCGATATCGGCGGATTTGGCGATTTCGCGCATAGTGACCGCGTCGACTCCGCGCTCGCGGAAGGAATCCAGTGCCGTGCTGAGGATGAGGCCTCGGGTGGCTTCGCGAGGTGAATGGGGTTTGGGCGATTTGAACATGTTCAAATTATAGAGACTGCTCACCTCAATTGTCAAGGAAAAAATGAACATGTTCAGAACAATGCAGGCGTCTCAACTAAAGTCAATATATGCAATTGATTACGCGTCGCTGCTCAGCTATGGCGTTGCTGGTGTTAGGCTAACGCCTGCCGGTTGAACTGGCCTAGGATGGCTAGAAGGCTTTTCCAGAAGGGACCAGTGCGTGATCGTAACGAGCGGCGTTGAAAGAAGAAACAGCCGGAAACATCTTGTAGTGGAGGCGCAAAATCGTCAGTCCCAAAAATGAAATGGTGTGATCCACGCGGAGCACCGCTTCATCGTCGACGTAAACATGGAAAAGCTCATGCAGCGTCTTGACATAGCGAACGCGTCTCTGATCCTTTCCAGCACGAACTACGCGGTAGAAGCCGGAGCGGCCCCACGCAGATCCGGAAGAATCCAAGCCGAAGGAGCCGTCGGGATGCTGGATCGGGCGAAGGTAGACATTGGCGCTGCCATTGCACGGAAACGTGACCTTAACGCAGGGATTCTCTTCTCCCGGCACTTTCGTTATGGAATACAGCCCCGCGTAGATCACGCGACCGGACGACTTCAAGCGGCGCAGCCAGCCCGTGTCAACAATGCGCCCCGTGGCGGGATCCACCAACTGGACGACCTGACTGGTCATGCCTTTGGCCACTTCAAGCGAAGAGATGGGGAAATTCAATTGATCCATCCGACGACTAATGAATTCCACGAGCAGCCATAGGAAGAAGCGGCCGGTGAGAGAGACCTCGCTCCAAACCTCCAGATTGTATTGGGCCGCGTGCTCGTAGAAGTGGCGGACTTCCGCGCAAATCGCATCGGGATCAAACGAAGGTCCTCGGAGAACGCCAAAGTCTGGAATCAGTCCCGCGTCGGGGGGCGTCCGGACTTGCAGTCCCTGGGCCTGCGCGATGCGTTCGTAAATGCTCGTGCCGATTCGCTCCGGTTCCCCTAGAGGTGCAGCCAGCCAGGGTGCCTCGGCCAGTCCTACGCGCTTCCCGGTCAGACGGACCCAAAGCTGTATCCCTTCTTCCAAGAAGAAGGAGACCAATCGATGAATTGCGCCAAGCAATCCGCCCGGACGCTCTTCGTAAGAGTGTTCGGTGGCTTGCCTAGGGGGCGGCGGCAGGGTGCTCATCGTCCTTCCATTCTTACATAGGCCTGTTCGGACGTAGCAAACGAGAGCAAAGGCTGTGTTCGCCGGATAACCTGAAGGAATCGCGGGAATTGCGAATCAATGATTGACCACGCGCGAGATAGCGTCAACAATGTTTCACCATGGCGCACAAACTATCCGAGAAAAAACTAGCTGTGTTAGGAACTGGAAAGCTTGGCGGCATCCTACTGCGGGCTTATTTGAAGCAGGAGCTGTTTTCGCAGAAACACGTCAAGGCGACGGTAAAGCACGCCGAAAAGGCTGCCTCGCTTGCCAAAGAGCTTGGTGTTGCCGTCACGACGGAAAACCGGAAAGCGGTACAAGGCGCCGACATCATATTGCTCAGCGTTAAGCCGCAAGTCGTAGCCGATGTGTTGAAGGAGATTGCGCCGGAATTGACGGAGAAGACCTTGGTGATCTCTGTCGCCGCTTCCGTACCGACGACCTTCATCGAGCAACATCTCGGCGGGAAAATTCCCGTGGTGCGCGTGATGCCGAACACGCCTTCGACCGTGGGCTGCGGCATGACCGGAATTTGCCGCGGCGCGCACGCGGGAGCGGAACATCTGGAAACGGCCCGGGCAATGTTCAACGCGGTCGGCCGGACCGTGGTGGTCGACGAGAAGAACATGGACGCAGTCACAGGGCTCTCGGCAAGCGGCCCGGCGTTCGCCTACATCATTCTCGAATCGCTCGCCGAAGCTGGAGTCAAGGTGGGCCTCCCGCGGGACATCGCTACATTGCTTGCTGCGCAGACCATGAAAGGTGCGGCCAGCGTTGTCCTGGAAACAGGCGATCATCCCGCCCTGCTGAAAGATGCCGTCACCACTCCTGCGGGCTGCACCATCGACGGGATTCTTGAACTCGAAGAGGGTAAGCTGAGAGTGACGCTCATCAAAGCTGTTGTGAGGGCCACCAGCCGTGCCGGCGAGTTGCTCTTCGAGAAGTAACTCGCTCTGAAAGAATCGAAAATAATGATAGGATGCTGCGCGTGAGGGGGGAATGCCTAGAGAATACCTTCCGGTTCTGATCTACGCGGCGCTGGTGATGGCCTTTCCCGCGGTCACGCTCATCCTGGCGAAGTTTATCCGGCCGGATTCCACTTCCTATGGCCCAAAACTCAAGCCCTACGAGTGCGGCGTTCCTGCGGAGGGTGACTCTCGCGGGCGATACTCGGTGCGTTTCTACATCATTGCGATGCTGTTTGTTGTGTTTGACGTGGAGACGATGTTTCTGATCCCGTGGGCCATTTTGTATAAGGGCTGGGTGGCGGCGCACACCGCGCTGTTTGCGCTGGTTTCTATGTTCGTGTTTTTGGGGATTCTGCTCGTTGGGTACATCTGGCTGTATAAGAAGGGCGCGCTGGAGTGGGCTTAGTGTGCCAGGCGCTCTTGGAATCGAAGTGAAGGTATACGAATCCCAGCTGTTGGAATTGACTAGGTTTTTGCCGTGTGTTAGAAACGCGGCGTCAAATAAACTCAAAGCAGTTTTTGTTCGTTGCGATCGGCTGGCGCTGGTGATTTGCGCTGCCCGCAACAAGTTTGACTTCAACGCGTAGCGCCAGGGTCCATGGCCGACGAGCCCAAGGAAAAGCAAACTCCCCCCGTGCCGGCGGGCGAGAAGCCCGCGAGCAGCCCATCCCCCGCGTCAACTCCTCCGGCAAAAACGGACGCCGCTGCCGCTCCAGCGGCGCCGAAGCAAGCGGCGCCCGCTCCTTCGAGGGCGCCTGTCTCGCTGCAGACACCGCTCAACAATGAACTTGTTGCGAGAATGCGCGCGAAATTTGGCGCAGCAATTTTGGAAGCGATTGAGGACCGCAAACAGGCAATCCTCGTCGTCGAATGCGCGCGTCTGGCGGAAATCGCGAAGCATTTGCGCGACCAAGAAGAGTTCGATCTACTTTCTGATTTGACCGCTGTGGATTGGCCAAAGCGCGAGAAACGTTTCGACGTCCTGCTCAACCTTTATTCTTTTGAGAAGAATGAACGCTTGCGCGTAAAAGTGCATGCCACCGACGGCGAGCAAGTCCCGAGCTCGGTAGGCGTCTGGCCTACTGCCAACTGGCTGGAGCGCGAAGTCTTCGACATGTTCGGGATTGTTTTTTCGGGGCATCCGGATTTGCGGCGAATTCTTTTGCCGGACGGCTGGCAGGGCTATCCGCTGCGCAAAGACTACGACATCATCCAGCAAGATACTGTGTGGGTGAAAGAAAACTTGGGCATTGAAAGCGGGCAATGACGAGCGGCCTATAACTAACATGGCGGGAACCACCATCACGGACAACGGCGAAAAGCAGCGCACGCTGCTCGGCGCGGACGAGCTCATCCTGAACATGGGCCCGCAGCACCCTTCAACGCATGGCGTGCTGCGCGTCAAGCTCAAGCTCGACGGCGAGCGCGTTATCGGCTCCGAATGCATGATCGGGTATCTGCACCGCGGTGTTGAGAAAATCGCGGAACACCGCTCGTATCAGCAGTTCGCGCCGTATGTTGACCGGATGGATTACGTCGCGGCGGTCAGCAATGGCCTCGGATATTGCGAGGCCATCGAAAAGTTGCTGGTTGTGGAAGCTCCACCACGCGCGAAAGTGATTCGAACGATTCTGACTGAGCTGCAACGCATCGCCAGCCATCTTCTGTGGCTCGGAACGCACGCGCTCGACATTGGCGCACTTACGCCGATTTTCTACTGTTTCCGCGAGCGCGAAGAAATCCTGAAAATTTTCGAAAAATATTGCGGAGCGCGGCTGACCACGCATGCATTTCGCATCGGCGGCCTGCAGTACGAGGCCTACGACACGCTGGAGAAAGACGTTGAGCGCTTCTGCAAGGCCTTTGAACCCCGTGTCGCCGAGTACGAGGAATTGCTGACCCAGAACCGCATCTGGTTAGGCCGCACCAAAGGAGTGGGAATCCTAAAAGCCGCTGACGCCATAGCGCTCGGCGCAACAGGTCCCGTGCTGCGTGCGAGCGGCGTGAAGTGGGACATCCGCAAAGCCATGCCCTATGCTGCCTACGACCAATACAAATTTGAAATCCCTACGGGCAAGACCGGCGACACTTACGACCGGTATCTGGTGCGAATGGAGGAAATGCGGCAGTCGAGGTTGATCTGCCTGCAGGCGATTGAAAACATCCCGACTGGGCCAATTATGGCGAAAGTGGGCAAGGTGCTGAAGCCCCCCCCGGGCGAGGTCTACCATTCGATCGAAGCGCCAAAGGGCGAATTGGGATATTACGTGATCAGTGACGGAACGGTTCAGCCGTATCGCGTGCGCATCCGCCCGCCGTCTTTTGTGAATCTGGAGTCGTTCGACAGCATAGTGAAGGGGCATTTAGTTGCGGACGTAGTGGCCATCATTGGAACGCTAGACATTGTTTTGGGGGAAGTGGACCGCTGATTCCTGGTGTTGTAGCGCGGGGCGAAGCCCCGCGGCCTTTTTGAGATGGAGACACAGGTCTGAAATGCAAGCTGTGATTCAGGCGACGATAGACTTCTTGAAGGCGTATTGGGCGCCGCTTCTGTGCGGCGTCATCATCGTTGCGGTGCTTCCTTTGATCGCCGGCTACATCGTGCTTGTCGAGCGCAAAATCATGGCCGATATGCAGGCGCGCCTGGGCCCGATGCGCGTGGGGCCGCACGGTTTGCTGCAGCCCATCGCGGATGCCGTCAAATTACTCATCAAGGAAGACATCATCCCGGAGAGCGCAGACAAGCTCGTCTTTTGGCTTGCCCCGGTGCTCTCTGTCGGCGCGGCGCTGCTATCGCTTGCCGGCCTCGCCATTGGGCCAGCGTTTCAGGTCGCGAAGGGAATTAACATCGGGATTTTGTTTGTTGTGGGCGTGAGCGCGATGGGAATTTTTGGCATCGTGCTCGGTGGCTGGGCTTCCAACAGCCACTACTCGTTGATCGGCGCGCTGCGCAGTTCGGCGCAACTGGTGAGCTACGAAACCGCTGCCGGGATGGCTCTCGTGTGCGGGCTGCTCTTTGCCGGCACCCTGAACGTCACTTCGATTGTCGAAGCACAGTACAACCAGGGAATGTGGTTCGGATTGCTGGCGCCCGTCGCGTTTTTCACCTATCTGGTTGCTTCTATCGCCGAGACCAATCGGGCCCCATTCGATTTGCCGGAAGCAGAGTCTGAACTGGTGGCCGGTTACATGACCGAATACAGCGGATTTCGCTGGGCGCTCTATTTCCTTGGCGAATATACGAACATGATTGTCGTGGCCTCGGTGGCCACCACGTTGTTTCTGGGCGGCTGGCTGCGCCCATTCCCGCGGACGCATTGGCTCAATTTTCTGGATTTCTTTCCCGCACTCTCAATGATTGCTGTCGGCGCTTACTGCGTGATGCGCGCGCCAAAACAGCCGGTGCGCGTGCAGCAACTCTTTATGCTGGCTGTGGCCGGTCTGTGTTTTGTGCTAGCGCTGGTGCTGGCGGGACCTCTACTCCTCCCGGCCTTGAAGCCTTCCCTCGCAGTCGCCGTGAAGCCATTTCAAGATGGAATTCTCGGCAGTTTTTGGTTTTTGCTAAAAGTGAGCGCCTACATTTATCTCTTCATGTGGCTGCGCTTTACGCTGCCGCGCTACCGATTCGACCAGCTTATGCGCCTCGGCTGGCATTTCCTTATTCCTTTGTCGATCATCAACGTCTTGCTGATCGGCATTGCCATGATCGTTGGCTCGTACTTGCACATGGAAGGGGGATGGCTGATTTTCGCCACGATTCCCGCTTCAGTCATCGCGTTGATCATCGCGCTGTTCATTTTGGCCGCTGAGCAAAAACACCAGCCCCAGCGGGCTGGCGGCGCCTCGGATTCTTATGCTGGATAGCGTTCTATTTTATTTCTTTGCTAGCATTGCGGTGATCGGTGCCGTGCTCACCGTCACCAGCCGCAACGCCGTTCACAGCGCCATCTTTCTCATCACCGCCCTGCTGGCAACCGCTGGAATCTTCCTGCAACTGCGAGCCGAATTCTTGTTCATTGTACAGATCATTCTTTACGTCGGCGGGATCATGGTGCTTTTTGTTTTCGTAATCATGCTCGTCAATCTTGATGTTGCTGTCCGGCAGATGCAGTTCACTCGGCAAAAGTGGGTGGCGCTGGTGGTCTCTTTGGCGCTCGCCGCGCAGGTCGGCCTGATGTTCTGGTCAGTCCGGAAGATGCCTGGACAGGGTCTGGCCGTAATAGCTGCCGCACCAGTAGAGAGTTTGAAACCAAATTCCGAAGAAGTGGCGAAAAGTCTGTTTTCAACCTATCTGCTGCCTTTTGAAATCGCTTCGGTTTTGCTGCTAGTGGCCATGATCGGCGCGGTGGTCATGGCTAAGAAGAGGACATAAGCATTCATGCTTTCCATCGGACATTATTTGTTCCTGGGCCTAGCGCTCTTCGTCATCGGCGTAATCGGCGTGGTCACGCGGCGCAACGTCATTATCGTTCTTATGTCCATCGAGCTGATTCTGAATGCCGTGAACATCAATCTGGTGGCTTTTTCGCGCCTTTACGGCGACGTGGCCGGTCAAGCATTCGCGCTCTTCATAATTGCCGATGCCGCAGCGGAGGCCGCGGTTGGCCTAGGAATTATCATCGCGTTTTTCCGCAACCGCGAAACGGTCCTCGCGGACGAAATGGATTTGCTGAAGTGGTAGTCCAGGGATGCTTAAGAGAATGCCGAGCAAAGACGAAATAAACGTCACATGATGCCAACAGGCTATTTCCTCGAGCACTTGTGGCTGATCCCGCTGTTTCCGCTCATAACAGCGGCACTGATGCTTTTGGTTGGCCGCAAGCTTCCCAACTCCGCCGTAAGCGCGTTTTGCGTCGGCAGCGTAGGATTGTCGTTCATCTATGCCTTCGGGGCAGTCGTCCAACTGGTCGCCGCCGATCCCGAACACCGCGTCGCGCAGCAAATCCTGTTCGAATGGCTCACGCCCGGGGCGATGAAACTGAGCAGCGGGCATCTCGTGAATTTCGCTGCCGACTGGGGCTACTTGCTCGATCCGCTTTCCAGCGTCATGGTGCTGGTCGTCACCGGCGTCGGCTTTCTCATCCACGTCTACTCTATCGGTTACATGGGACACGAAGGTGGTTACTACCGCTTCTTCGGCTACATGAACCTGTTCATGTTCTCTATGCTGACGCTCGTGCTTGCGAACAACATGCTGCTCATGTTCGTGGGCTGGGAAGGCGTGGGCCTGTGCAGCTATCTGCTCATCGGATTCTATTTCTTGAAAAAGTCCGCCTCCGACGCCGGCAAGAAAGCCTTCATCGTTAACCGCATCGGCGACGCGGGATTCATCCTCGGCATTTTGTTGACCGCCGTAACATTCGGCACTATCCGCTTCACGTCTGTCGCCATCTCAGGCGCTGAAAAAACCTCCGGCATTATCCAAGCGCTCCAGGCCGCGGTCGTCGACGCCCACAGTCTGGCTTCCGGTGCGCCCGTTCTCACGGCAATCGCGCTCCTCCTCTTCATCGGCGCGATGGGCAAATCTGCTCAGATCCCGCTCTATGTCTGGCTCCCTGACGCCATGGAAGGCCCCACGCCCGTCAGCGCACTGATTCACGCCGCCACCATGGTCACCGCCGGGGTCTACATGGTTGTCCGCATGAACGCGGTCTATCAGCTTGCGCCGTTCGCCTTGGACGTTGTCGCCGTCGTCGGCGCAACCACCGCGATTTTCGCCGCTTCCATGGCGCTCGTGCAGAACGACATTA
>Ga0126378_10003742_pt1 | contig 11510 bp, 7 predicted proteins | sample PanSoiMetPlot_23_FD_92587 | JGI IMG/M metagenome (GOLD analysis project Ga0126378, IMG submission 92587) | Tropical forest soil microbial communities from Panama - MetaG Plot_23 | ecosystem: Environmental > Terrestrial > Soil > Tropical forest > Bulk soil | place: Panama | collected 2016-02-17
AGCGGCACTCGGGTCGCCGGGTGGTGCTTGCCACCAACGTCGCGGAGACGTCGCTGACCGTGCCGGGGATCAGGTACGTGGTCGATCCTGGCACCGCGCGGATCTCCAGGTACAGCAACAGGACCAAGGTGCAGCGGTTGCCGATCGAGGCGATCTCGCAGGCGTCGGCCAACCAGCGCAAGGGGCGCTGCGGCCGGACCGCGGACGGCATCTGCATCCGGCTGTACAGCGAGGAGGACTTCGCGGCTCGCCCCGAGTTCACTGACCCGGAGATCCTGCGCACGAACCTGGCCTCGGTGATCTTGCAGATGGCCGCGCTCGACCTGGGCGATGTCGCCGGCTTCCCGTTCATCGACCCGCCGGACGCGCGCCAGGTGACCGACGGCGTCCGCCTGCTCGAAGAGCTCGGTGCGCTGGCGCCTGGCACCTCGGGCGGCAGGGGAAGCACGAGCGCCGGGAAGCTCAGCGAGATCGGCGGCAAGCTGGCCAGGCTGCCTGTCGACCCGCGCCTCGGCAGGATGATCATCGAGTCGGGCCGGAACGGCTGCGCGCGTGAGGTCCTGATCATCGCGGCGGCCCTGTCGATCCAGGACCCGAGGGAGCGGCCGGCCGATGCAAGGGATGCGGCCGACGCGCAGCACCGCAGGTTCGCCGAGCCCGGGTCGGACTTCCTCGCCCTGGTCAACCTCTGGGACTACCTGCGCGAGCGGCAGCGGGAGCTGTCCGGGTCGGCGTTCCGGCGGATGTGCCGCGCGGAGTACCTGCACTACCTGCGGGTGCGCGAGTGGCAGGACGTGTACGGCCAGCTCAGGCAGGCGGCGGGGGAACTCGGCGTCGCAATCGGCCAGGATCGGCCCGCTCGAGTCTCCCAGGCCCAGGTTCCGTCGCGCCCGGTGCGCGACGGGCCCACCGCTCACGTCGCCCAGCTCGCGGCCAAACCGGGGGGTTCCGGGGGGTCGTCCCCCCGGGACAGCACTGCCGGTGCCGAGACCGAGCCGCGGATACCGGCCGACCTGGCCGAGCGGGTGCACCGATCGCTGCTGCCCGGGCTGCTCTCGCACATCGGCATGCAAGACGTCACCGCAGCGCAGAAGCGGCGTGGCCCGGTCGAGTTCGCGGGCGCCCGCGGCGCCCGTTTCTCGATCTTCCCTGACTCGGCGCTGGCCAGGAAGCCGCCGCGGTGGGTGGTCGCAGCCGAGCTGGTCGAGACATCGCGGCTGTGGGCACGGGTGGTGGCGGGGATCGAGCCTGAGTGGGCCGAGCCGCTGGCCGCGCACCTGGTCAAGCGCGAGTACAGCGAGCCGCACTGGGACGGCAGGCGCGGCGCGGCCATGGCGTTGGAGCGGGTGAGCCTGTACGGCCTTCCGCTAGTGGCAGGCAGGCGGGTGTCGCTGAGCCTGATCGACCCTGTACTCGCTCGCGAGCTGTTCATCAGCCGCGCGCTTGTCGAGGGCGACTGGCAGACGCACCACAGGTTCTTTCATCGCAACCGTCAGCTGCTGGCTGAGGCGGAGGAGCTTGAACGAAGGGCGCGCAGGCGTGGCATCGTCGCCGACGATGCCGCGTTGTTCGACTTCTATGACCGGCGCATCCCGGCGGAAGTCACGTCGGCCAGGCACTTCGACTCATGGTGGAAGCAGGCCAGGCAGGCCGAGCCCGATTTGCTGACGCTGACGCAGGCCGACGTGGCCGGGCCGGCCGCTGCCGACGTCAGCCAGGACGACTACCCGAGCACGTGGGCCGGGTTGCCGCTGTCGTACGAGTTCGAGCCCGGCGAGCCGGACGACGGGGTTGCCGCCGAGATCCAGCTCGCGGCGCTGAACCAGGCCAGGGCGGAGGAGTTCTCCTGGCACGTGCCGGGGCTGCGGGAGGAGCTCGTCACCGAGCTGATCAGGACGCTCCCCAAGCAGTTGCGTACGAGGTTCGTCCCGGCGCCTGACGTGGCCAGGGACGTGCTGACCAGGCTCGACCCGGCCACCGGCGACCTGCTCACCGCTCTGGCCGCCGAACTCGGCCGCTTTGGCGGCGTGAGCGTCCCGCCAACCGCGTTCGATCTGGCCAGGCTCCCGCAGCACCTGCGGCTCACGTTCCGGGTTCTGGACGACGGCGAGGTCGTCGCCACCGGCAAGGACCTGGACGAGCTGCGCGACGAACTAAGGCCCAGGCTGGCAGAGCGGCTCGCGGCGGCGGCCGGCGACCTCACCAGGAAGGGGCTCACGTCCTGGGACTTCGAGTCGCTGCCGCGCGTGTTTGCCCAGGGACAGGTCAAGGCCTACCCCGCGCTGGCCGACGCCGGGGACTCGGTCGACATCAGGCTCTACGAGACGCAGGCCGAGGCGGAGCAGGCGATGCTCGCTGGCAACCGGCGGTTGCTGCTGCTCGAGGTGCCGTCTGGCGCCCGTGCCGTCGCCAGCCGGCTGCCGACCAGCGCGAAACTGGCGATGAGCCGTCACCCTTACGCCAGCGCGGCGGCGCTGCTCGACGACTGCGCCGCGTGCGCCGGCGACGCGATCATCGAGCAAGCTGGCGGCCCGGCGTGGGACTTGAATGCGTTCGCCGCACTACTCGAAGCGGCAAGGGCGGACCTGCGGCCTCGGACAGCGGACGTCGTCAGCACGGTCGCGCGCATACTCGGCGAGGCGCACGCGGTCGAGTCTGCACTTGACTCCGCCAAGAGCCCGCATCTCGCCGCCGCCGTGGCGGATATGCGTGCCCAGCTCGCCGGCCTGATCTACCGTGGCTTCGTCGCGGATACCGGCGCCAGGCGCCTGCCCGATCTGGTCCGCTACCTGCGCTCGATCGCGCACCGGCTGGACCGGGCGTCGGCCGACATCGGGCGCGACGCCGGCCGCATGGCGGTCGTTCACCGGGTGAGTGACAGATACGAGCGCAGGCTCGCCGAACTTGGCCCGCGATCCCGGCACCGGGCGGACGTCCTGGCCGTCCGGTGGATGATCGAGGAGTTGCGGGTGAGCCTGTTCGCCCAGCCGATCGGGGCCGCGATACCCGTCTCCGAGCAGCGCGTCAACGCTGCGCTTGACCGGCTTCGCTAACTGAGAACGTGCGATGGCGGCGGTCGAGGTGGTTCATGCTGGCGCCATGGCCTGGCCTCCTCCAGCTGGCCAGCCAGGCGGAACAATTTCGCCTCATCGCCGTACCTGCCCGTGAAATGCACCCCTATGGGCAGCCCATCCCCGCTCCAGTAAAGCGGCATGGACATCGCCGGAAGCCCGGTCGCGTTGGCGACAGGCGTGAATGGGCAGAAGGCAGCATCCCGCTCGTAACCGCGCAGGGGGTGGTCCGGGCCGGGGTTGAAATAACCCAGTGGCGGCGGGGGGAGACTAACGGTCGGAGTGAGCCAGGCGTCGAACTCACTGAGAAACGCTGCCATCCGCCGGGTCGCAAGCTGCAGCGCCGTCACGGCGAGCAGATACTGGGGCGCGGAAACTGCCCTTCCCTTGTCCCAAACGGCCCAAGTAGTGGGCTCGAGATCGTCGGCCACTGGCCGACGCCCGAGGCGCAGGCACCATTCTTCGACAGTGGCGGCGATGCCCACCGACCACACCGTGTCGAAAGCCTGAGCGAAGCGGTCAGCGTCGAGCCTGGGCTCTGCCTGCTCAACGATGTGGCCAAGTTCCTCGCATAGGCGGGCTGCATCCCACGTGGCTGTCGCGCATGTTGCATGCACGGTGGTTCGGGTCGGCGAGGTTACCGAGACCGCGATTCTCATGCACCCTGGTTCACGTTCCGCCTCTTCCAGATAGGGGCTCTGCGGCGACGGGACCTGGTAAGGGTCGCCCAGCGCTGCTCCTGCGGTGACGTCGAGGAGCGCTGCGCTGTCGCGCACCGATCTGGTGACAGCGTGCTCAGCAACAAGCCCGGAGACGAGGTCGCCGTGATTGGGCCCGAGCGGGTTCCTTGCGCGCGTGGGCTTGAGCCCGAATACCCCGCAGCACGATGCGGGGATCCGGATAGATCCACCGCCGTCGCTGGCATGTGCCATTGGGACGATGCCCGCAGCGACCGCTGCCGCAGACCCGCCGCTGGACCCACCCGGACTCCGATTCCTGCCCCAAGGGTTCCGGGTTGGGCCAAACCGCAGCGGCTCGGTAGTGCCCAGGATCCCAAACTCGGGCATGTTGGTCTTGCCAATCACCACCAGCCCTGCGCGTCGGAACCGGGCGACGAGTTCGCTGTCCTGGCGGGAAACGAACTCGCCGAGGAAACGTGAACCCTCTGTCAGCCGCGTTCCGGCGTAGTCGGCAAGCACGTCCTTGAGGAGGAACGGGACCCCAGCGAAGGGTCTTGTGTCGCCGGGCTTTATCGTCTGTGCCTGCTCAAGCGCCTGGTCGAACAAGGGCGTGATAATGGCGTTCAAGCTGGGATTGAGCGATTCGGCCTGGGTTACGGCGGCAGTGATGAGCTCGACCGCGCTGACTTCACCGCGCTTGACCAGCCGCGCTTGCTCGAGCGCGTTGGCGATCACACGGCTTCCGCCTGGTCGCGGACTGGCGCCAGGAGCATCGTGACGCCGGCCCGTTCGAACTCCGCGATCGTTGCGAGATCGGCGCAGTCATCGGTGATCACCGCCGTAAGCTCGGCCAGCTCACAGACCTTGGCTAGGGCGACCCGGCCCAGCTTCGAGGAATCCGCCAGCACGTAGCACTCCGACGCATGCGCCAGGATGATCTTCCGGGACGCGATTTCTGCCGGGTAGTAGTCGGTGAGGCCCACGCCTGGGTGCAGGCCGCCTGACCCGAGAAACGCCTTGTCGGCAAAATAGGCGCCGAAAAAAGCCTCGGCGTGCGGGCCTGAGCAGGCGAGGTCGCCGGCCCGGACGCTTCCCCCTGAACTGAGCACCTCAATGTGTTCCCGGCCGGCGAGTTCGACCGCGGCGAGCATGGAATTGGTCAGCACCTTGCCGCGGTAGGCAGCCGGCAGAGCCCGGGCTACCTCGGCGACCGAGGTGCCAATATCGAGGATCAGTGTGTCCCCGGCCTCAATCAGCGAGGCGGCGAGGCGGCCCATTGCGCGCTTGCGGTCGGAGTGCTCGACCCGTCGGGTCTCGAACGGTGCCTCGGACGCCCGCGGCCTGGTCGCCCCGCCATAGACCTTGGTCAGCAGGCCCTGCCGCTGCAAGCCCCGCAGATCCCGGCGGATGGTCTCCAAAGATACCGCGAAGCGGCGGGCCAGGGCTTCGGCGGAAACGGCGTCGGCTGCGCGGATCTCCGCGAGGATCGCCTGGCGGCGCTGGGTGGGCAACATGACGCTCCGGCTCGGCTGACCAAATGATGACCGTTGTTAACCGATCTTGGAGTACTCTTGTATAAGTGTCAACCGGTTGACTATCGTGATACTCAGCTTGGTGGTCGCGACGACCATCAGTGGCAGATGTGGCTTCGGTTACACCCGCCTTAATCGCGGTGCCTCCAGCCCTTTCCCCGGCTAGAGGGCCCGGTATATCGGTCACCCTCGCCGAGCAGGGAGAGCACACATGGCCGAAAGTTCAGCTCCCCAGATTCCAGCCGCACCGATGCCGACCGCCAGGGGCCTGTTCATCCGGCAGTCCTCCGGACTCGTCCGCGAAGTCAGCGTCATGAACGCGCTCTTTTACAACGCCGCCGCCTTCATCGGGACCGGAGTCGGGTGGTACACCGCGATCTATGGACTGGCCTTCCTGCCGGTTGGGTTGCTAGGACCCTTCTCGACCTATGGCTGGGCCGCCATAATTACTGCCGCATTCGGCATCCTGCTCGCGCTGATCTTCTCATCGCTGGCGACAGTTATGCCGCGCTCCGGCGGCGACTACGTCTTCACCAGCAGGTTCATCCCCAAGGCTGGGCCATTCCTGGCCTGGCTTGAGGCTTTCACGCTGTGCTTCGCATCGCTCGCAGTAATCGCGTTCGAGATCCCAGTGGTACTTCGCAACCTGCAGATCGACGGCCTGATCGTATGGATCGGCACTGGATCGTCGTTCTTCAAGGGAGCGAATTCCTGGTTCAGCCGGGCGGGCTCCATTACCGGGTGGCCCGGGTTCATCGCCAGCGTGGTCGTGCTGATGGTGGTCCTACTTGTGGTCATCCAGCCAACACGGCGCCTGCACCGCATCGTCACCGTGCTGGCCGCCTGTGGCATCGGCGCTGCTGTCCTGATGTTCGCCGCTGGCATCCCGCTGGTGAACCGAGCCAGGCTGGACGCGAACCTCCCCCGTTACACTGGAATGACCTCAGCAGCGATCCAGCACGCGGCGACAACGTTCGGGGTATCAGGAAATGGCGTAAGCTTTGCGCTGCCGACCTTGTCGATCTTCACGTTCTTGGTGTTGTTCAACTACATCGGCTTCCAGTACAGCGCATATATCGCTGGCGAGGTGCGCGGCAATATCAAGCGGGGCATCCTGGTCGCGGTGCTCGGCGCGCTGACATTCGCCGTTCTGCTGAACTCTGTGTACACCGACCTGCTGTCCCGGCGGCTCGGCTTCCAGCTGCAGCTCGGCTGGAGCGCGCTGTTCTGGTCTGGCAGCGCGCACACTCCGCTCAGCCAGCCAAACGCCGCACCGATGCTGGCCGCGATATCGCGTCCTGGCGCCTGGCCGCTGTGGCTTGTGATCAACTTCTTCGGAGGGATCCTCCCGCTTGTCCTGATTCCGGTCTACATCAACTTCATGAGCCGGATCATGCTGGCCTGGGGGCTGGACAGGCAAGTTCCTGGCTGGTTCTGCGAGATCAACGAGCGGATCCGGGCGCCGCTGAACGCGATCCTCACACTGGTCGGTGTCTCAGTGGTCCTAGTGGTCTTCGAGAACTTCAGCCTGCTGCCCACCAGCGTCGCGCCCGCCGGCAAACTCAACCTAGCCGGATCCGCCTGGTTCAGCGGTCTCTGCGCGCTGCTCGCCTGGATCATGCCCGGAATCAATGCCATCCTCGCTCCATTCACTCGCCCGGACCTTCTGCGCAACGCCCCATGGCGACGATGGCTGCCGGTCATGGGCGTGATCTGGCTGGCATTCGGCGGAGTGGTCTACTGGTACGCCGGAATCGACCCGATAGTGACGGCTATCCGGCACCTGTTGGAACCGCATTCAGCGCAGAGCATCCTGAGCTATCTCAACACATCCGGGGTATCGTTCACCCTTGGCGTCATAGTCATCGCGATCATCATTTATATCGCCCAAGATCTGCGAAACAGGGCCAAGGGCGTCGATCTCTCGCTGCTTTATAAGACGGTGCCCCCCGACTGACGGGCGCTGCTCGACGCCTTCATCCGCCGCGCCCGATCTGGTCCGCTACCTACGCTCGATCGCGGGCCGGCTGGACCGGGCGCCGGCCGACATCGGGCGCGACGCCGGCCGCATGGCGATCGTTCACCGAGTGAGTGACAATTACGAGCGCAGGCTCGCCGAACTTGGCCCGCGATCCCGCCACCGGGCGGACGTCCTGGCCGTCCGGTGGATGATCGAGGAACTGCGGGTGAGCATGTTCGCCCAGCCGATCGGCGCCGCCATACCCGTCTCTGAGCAGCACATCAACGCTGCGCTTGAACGCCTGCCCGGGTAGTCGCTGCCGCTAACTGATCACGCCCGGGTCGACAGGCTCTATGCCACTTCCCTGAAGCGGCCGTATCCACCGATAGCACCACCCGTCGGTCCGGGTGTGCGGCAGTCCTCCAGCACGCAGGAGATCACGCGGCCGTCTCCCGCCGAGCGATCATCTCGCTCGGCCGCGCCAACGCCACCTGGACGATGTCATGGTCATCGTTGACACTTGTAAAAAGAAAGTTTAAGCTTCACTCTATGAAGCGCTACGGAGAGGCATGCGCCATCGCCAGGGCCCTGGACGTCGTCGGGGAACGGTGGAGCCTCCTGCTCGTGCGGGAGCTGACTCTGGGCCCGCGCCGTTACCGCGACCTCGCGACCGGCCTGCCGGCCATCCCCAGCAACGTCCTCGCCGGGCGCCTGAAGGACCTGCAGGCCGCCGGCGTCATCACCCAGCGCACCCTCCCGGCACCGACTGACGTGACCGTGTACGAGCTGACCGGCGCCGGCCGGGCGCTGCAGCCCGCACTCAAGGAGCTGCTGGAGTGGGGCCTGCGCTACGGACCGGAACCGTCTTCGGACGACACTGTCCAGCCCGGCTGGGCGCTGCTGGCCGCCGCGGGTCGGCCAACCGCACTGCCCGGCAGACAGACGTGCGAGCTCCGGGTAGGGCCGGAGTCCTTCTACCTCAGCTCCGACGCCGGCAAGCTCACTGTCCGCCGCGGGCCGGCACCGGATGGCGATGTCGTGGTCACCATGTCCGCCGACACCCTCTACAGCCTGGTGGCCGGTCAGACGACCGTGACCGACGCCGTCAGGCACAGCACCGTCGACGGCGACACCCGGATCGCCCGCCGCGCTATGGAGCCGCTCGCCGCAGCAGTACTCGCCGGGCCGGCACCCGCCTTGTGAGCCGCTGGGAGCCTTCGATTGCGGCGAGCTAATCCGGCACGTTGCTCGAAAATCGGCACGCGTTTGGGAGAAACCATCACGTCCGAAACACGATACGAAACACGATCCATGACCACGGGGAAGGCCGCGCATGGCGGTGTTGCCGCTGATGGCCAGCGCCGCCTGGGCCTGGCTCTGCTTGTCATCGCCGCCGCCCAGCTGATGGTGGTGCTCGACGCGACCATCGTGAACGTCGCTCTGCCGCACATCCAGCGGGCGCTGGGTTTCTCCGGATCCGGCCTGGAGTGGGTGGTCAACGGCTACGCGCTGGCCTTCGGCGGGTTGCTGCTGCTGGGCGGCCGGGCCGGAGACCTGCTGGGCCGCCGCAAGATGTTCATCGCCGGGTTGCTGCTGTTCTCCGCCGCATCGCTGGTCGGCGGGCTCGCCACCTCCCAGGGATGGCTGCTCGCGGCTCGCGCCGTCCAGGGCATCGGCGGCGCGATTACCGCCCCGGCCGCGCTGTCGCTGATCGCTACCACATTCTCCGAGGGCCCGCCGCGCAACCGGGCGCTGGGCGTGTACGCCGCGATGAGCGTCGCTGGCGGCGCGATCGGCCTGCTCGCCGGCGGCCTGCTGACCACCTACGCCTCGTGGCGGTGGGTGCTGTTCGTCAACGTGCCCGTCGGCGCCGCGGTCGCGCTGGCCGCACCGCGGGTGCTGGCCGAGACCCCGCGCCGCCGCGGGCGGTTCGACCTGCCTGGCGCGATCACCGGCACTGGCGGGATCGCCGCCTTGGTTTACGGCCTGTCCAGCGCCGCCACCAGCCCGAACGGTGTCTCCCACTGGGGTGACGCCAAGGTCGTTGCCTCGTTCGCTGCCGCCGCGGTGCTGCTGGCCGCGTTCGCGGTGATCGAGGCCCGCAGCCCGCACGCCCTGCTGCCGGTGCGGCTGCTGCGCAACCGCAACCGCACCGGCGCCTACCTCATCTTTGCCGGGGCAGGCACCGCCATCTTCGGCATGTTCTTCTTCCTCACCCTGTTCCTGCAAACCGTCTGGGGCTACTCCGCCCTGAAGACCGGCGGCGTCGCCTACCTCCCGTTCACCGCGGCCGTCCTGGTTTCGTCGGGGGCCGCTGCGCAGCTGGTGCCCCGGATTGGCGCCCGCCTGCTGCTGGTGGCCGGCTCGGCGGCCATGACCGGCGGCCTGTTCTGGCTGTCCCGGATCACCGAGCACGCCACTTACACCAGCGGGGTGCTCGGCCCGACCCTGGTCACGGGTGCCGGGATCGGCCTGGTGTTCGTCCCGGCGTCCCTGGTCGCGCTGTCTCGCGTCAGGGAAGAAGACTCCGGGGTGGCCTCCAGCCTGCTCAACACCGGACAGCAGGTCGGCGGCTCCACCGGCCTGGCGGTGCTCGGCACGGTCGCCTGGACCGTTGTCGCCAACAGCATCCACGCCCAGGCCGCCCACGCCGCCAGCATTGCCGCGCGGGCCGGACACCCGGTGCACCTGGGCGGGCCGCTGGCCACAGCGATCCACAGGCATGCCCTCGCCACCGGGTTCGCCCGCGGGCTCCTGGCTGACGCCGGCATCGCGCTGCTCACCTTGGCGATCACGATCGCCGCGATCCGGGTCCGGCGTGCCGACCTCACCGGCGCCCAGCAACCGGCACCCACCGAGCCCGCCGAACCGGCACAACCGCGGTGACCCTAGCCCACAGACACAACCGGCAAGAGCGACACCGAACAGCTCATCTGACCGGTAAACAAACTGGCCGATGTCAAATAGGGATCTATTCCATCAAGACTATTCTCTACCCACGCGACCCTTAATGCGGCGGTTCCGCCTCGCGTTTACGAAATGATTCATTTCTACTTAGACCTGAAGTAATGGCCCTTGTCGAGATCGGCGATGAGCCCCGGCTGCACGGGATGCCAGTCCATCAGCTCGCGGGTCAACACGCTCGAGGCCGGGCTGTCCGCCGCGAGGAAGCCGGTCAGCCAGCCGAAGTACTCTCCTGCATCCTCGGGTGAGATGGCTACCACCGGGAGGTCGAGATGCCGCCCGATCACCTCGGCGATGGTCCGAATCGGCACGCCCTGATCCGCGATCGCGTGCAGCGTCGATCCCGCCGGGGCCTTCTCCAGCGCCAGGCGGATGAGGTGCGCGGCATCGAGCAGATGCACGGCGGGCCAGCGGTTAGACCCGTCGCCGACATAGCCCGAGATGCCCTTGTCGCGGGCGATACCGACCAGGGCCGGGACAAAACCGTGATCTCCTTCGCCATGGACCGTGGGAGGAAGCCGCACGACCGACGATCGGACGTCCAGGGAAGCCAGGGAGAGCGCCATCTGCGCAGTGGACACCCGGGTTGCGGCACCGTCGACCAGAGGCGCCACAGCCTCGGGGTCATGTCCGTCGCGTTCGGTCAAGACCCGCCCCAATGCAAGCCCTAGAGTCCCGGAGGCGATGACGAAGGGTCGATCAGAACCCGCAAGTGCCTCGCCGAATGTCTCGACGGCGCGGCGATCAGCATCAGCGGCCGCCTGGAAGCCTCCTGAGAAAGCGATGTCAAGCTTGAACGCGAGGTGGATCACGCCATCGGCCGCGGCCGCCGCACTCCGCAGGCTGTCGAGATCGTCGAGAGTGCCGCGATGCACGTCGGCTCCGGCCGCGGTGAGCACAGCGGACGAGGCATCCGACCGGGCGAGCCCGACGACCTGATGGCCCGCGCCGATGAGCTCGGGAACGACGCCGGAACCGATCCAGCCGGAGGCGCCGGTGACGAAAACTCTCACGGGAAGTTCCTCCATCAGACGTGGTTAGAGATTGGGTTCGAGGTCCGGCAAGCGTCGACCAGAGCCGACGAGCCCCGGCTTGGTCTCCTCCGAGCGGACCTCGAGCCTGCGAGTTCTGTAGACACCCCTGTGATGGGCCCACTCGCATCATCGGTCGGCGATGACTCCCAGGCGCAAACACCGGGTCTTCTTGCCGAAGGCTCGCACTATCATCTCGACGCTATACCAATGCAGGTCGCGGACCGGATCCACGCGTGCGCTGTCCCGGACGTCATGTGGCCCGCCTGCCC
>Ga0126378_10003743_pt1 | contig 11507 bp, 10 predicted proteins | sample PanSoiMetPlot_23_FD_92587 | JGI IMG/M metagenome (GOLD analysis project Ga0126378, IMG submission 92587) | Tropical forest soil microbial communities from Panama - MetaG Plot_23 | ecosystem: Environmental > Terrestrial > Soil > Tropical forest > Bulk soil | place: Panama | collected 2016-02-17
ATGCTGGCGGTGTTGCACTCCCACGTCGCAAGCGCACAAGCACCTGCGAACCCCGGAGGGCCTTCCGATCCTAAGAACGCAGGCGATATCGGAGACATGTTAAGGGCAATCGACCAGTTGACCTCGCAGAACCGTCAATTGGAGAAACAAAACCAGCAGTTGATGGATCAGATCACCGCGCTCAGGGAGACGCTCGCTGAGCATTACGGCGGCTGGCCATCAAGCGATGCGCATAGCCCTGCCTCCTCAGCTGCGGCAAAAGATTCATCTGCGGAGATCACTCAAGCACGCGCCAACGATGCGTCGCCATCACCGGCGGGATCCACGACGCCTGCGATTCTTGTCGAGCAGGAAAACAAGCAGGAAGAGACAAAAAAGTGGGGTAAATACACGCCTAACCTCGGCTTCAAGGTGGCCAGTACCGAGCACGGCGACCTCAGCATCAGCATCTACACGTACGCCCGCTATTTGAACCAGCTGCCGCTTGCTAAGAATTACACCAACGGGTTCGGCCAGGTTGTTCCCGTGGTCCAACGCCAGGACATGCAGCTTCAAAAGCTACAGTTCAAGTTCCTGGGGTGGGTCATAGACCCGAAGTTCACTTATTACCTCTGGGCCTGGACATCCAACCCAACCATGGGCCAGGGCGCCCAAGTGGTTCTCGCCGGGCACATCGATTACAAGTTCAGCAAATACTTCGCTCTTGGCGCCGGGATTTACTCTCTCCCCGGCACGCGGAGCGTGGAAGGCAACTTCCCGTTCTGGCTTTCCGTGGATAGTCGCCTCATCGGCGACGAATTCTTCCGGCCTTCGTACACCACCGGAATTAATTTCAGGGGTGATCTCACGGACAAGCTGCGGTATCAGGCCATGCTCGCCAACAACACCAGCCAGCTGGGCGTGAGCGCTCTGGAACTCGACAACGGCTTCAACACCTTTGCCGGCGCTCTGGCCTGGGAAACCGGCGACTTCGGCCTGGCCTGGGGCGACTTTGACGATCATCAAAAGCTCGCCACTCGCCTGGGGGCTCACTTCAACCGCAGCCATGAGACCGTTCAGAGCCAGCCGGGCGCCGAAACCATTGAGAACACGCAGATCCGTCTAGGCGACGGGACGATCGTCTTTACTCCCAACATCTTCGGGCCGGGGACTCAGGTCACCGCTCTGGACTGGAAGATGACCTGCGCCGATGTGGGGCTCAAGTATCACGGCTTTTCCCTCGACGGTGAATACTACTGGCGCTGGCTTAATAACTTCAGCGGTCCCGGTACCGGCGGTCTTCACGAAATCCGCAACCATGGCTTCCAGTTGCAGGCCTCGGCCATGGCTGTACCCAAGACTCTGCAGTTCTATACCGGAGGATCGATGGTGCTCGGCAACCTTGGCGGTGGCTATGACACCCGGGCCGGCCTCAACTGGTTTCCCTTCAACAACAAAGTCGTCCGTTGGAACGCGGAAGGGCTTTTATTGTACAGGGCGCCTGTTGGGTACACGTCAGTTCCTTACAACGTCGGATCTACAGGCTTTGTATTCCACACAAGTCTAGAGATGGCCTTTTGAGACACATATATATGGATGCTGCCGCGACGTCCGGCCGCTCACCCGTCCCCCTTGCCCGGTTAGTGATTGCCTTCTTGCTGGTTTGGTGCAACTCGGTCGCGGCGCAGTCGCACGACACCACCCCAGAGGGATTCGAAGTCAACGACTCTCACTTCCATTTGACCAACTACATTCAGGAAGGCACGGACATCCACAAATTTCTGCAAATCATGGGCACGAGGGTCGGCCGCGTGGCTCTCTTCGGCATTCCTTTGCAGCAGCAGTGGTCGTATCGCAATTCCGGCGACCGTGCGCCAACCTACTATCTCGAGTCTGACTCTCCGCTCTACTACTACTCGTTCACTGATGCGTGGATCGCCATGGCCTACAAGTCGCTCACCAGGGAACAGCAGGCGCGCTTTGATCCCATGATCACCGGCTTCAACCCCGCCGATATGTACGCCACAGACCATATCAAGCGCGTGCTCAAGACCTTTCCCGGCGTGTTTACAGGAATCGGAGAATTCAGCATTCACAAGGAGTTCGTGTCGGCCAAGGTTGCCGGCGAGGTTGCCAGCCTCGACGATCCCGCCCTGGACCGGATTCTCGATTTCTGTGCGGAGAGCGGGCTACTGGTGATCATCCACAACGACATGGATACTCCGTTTCCCAAGGAAGGCAAGCCGCCGGCCTACCTGGATCAGATGCGGGCTTTGATCAAGCGACACCCGAAAACCACCATCATTTGGGCTCACACCGGCATGGGTCGCGTGGTTCGTCCAGTCCAGCACCATGCCGCGACCTTGGAAGACATGCTGAAAGATCCATCCTTCGCCAATCTCAATTTCGATATTTCCTGGACCGAAGTGGCCAAGTACATCACGGCATCTCCAGAAGCGACAAAGATCGCCGCCGATCTGATCAATCGTTACCCCGACCGCTTTCTCTTCGGCACCGATGAGGTCGCTCCGGCAGACCAGGAACATTACCTCAGGATCTATTCCCTCTACGATCCATTGTGGAAGCTGCTGACCCCGGAAACGTCGGAAAAAGTGCGGAAGGGCAACTACGCGCGCCTCTTCGACGCAGCTCGCAGCAAAGTGCGGGCCTGGGAGAGAACTAATCTGAGTACTAGAGAATCGCCGGAAACAGCGCCGGACCAGGATGTGGTGGTCTCCAGCACTCCCGATCCCGGCGCAAAGCACGAATAGCGCGAAGACCTTCAACACGTAGGAACGGAGGAAGCGGAGGAATTTTTGACTTTCTCATTTCCTCCTCCGCGCAGATCTTATCGCTGTGAGTACTCCCGGTGGTTGGCCATGCCGTTCTTCCGATCAACCGATCACCCGGTTCCTCTCATGCCCGCTCGGCCACGCCAGCTGGGCCCCTGGCATGGCCGCTGGGCTTGTCGTGGGTCAGGCGACCATGCGTGCGACCATTTTGCCTTCGATGATGTTCTGGATGAGACGCTGAGTTCGCTCTTGGAACGCGAGTTTGTCCGCAAGCGTGCTCTCCAAAAGCACACCCACGACGGTATGGCCAGTCAGTTCAGCCGCCGTTATGAGCGTTATATATTCGGCATACCGCAGATGAGCCAGTTGCGTGGCCTTGGCCAGCATGAACAGGTGCTTCGCCGGCGGGGACTCTATTTCAGTAAGCTCCTTCTTGAAGTCCTCGACAAAGACATCGTGCATGCATCGGTTGGTCTCTTGGGGCTTCTCGCCGATGATCTCGAAGCACCGGTCCAGAGCTTCCAGGTTCTTTTCTGTTACGAAAGCCTGCGCTTCCAGATTTTCCTGCACGTCCGGATTCTGGGCCTCCTGGCTTAACTCCTGGTATATCTTGGCGGTGCGCTCGGTGTTGTTGCGAGCCTCGCTCATGAGTGTGACGAAAACATCTTTTGGATTCTTGGCCGGCATAGAAATGTCTTCTCCTTTTTCGCTGTTTTCTGATTTAAGTCGTCGATTCTTACGGGATTCGAAACGGGGCCGGAGAAAGAAGCCTCACGAGTGCGGTGAGGGCTGTTTTGCAGTCGCTCGCCTCATTTCAATCGGCGAGATTTTCATGTGAATGCTCCCTTGGATTCGTTGCTCGTTTCACCCGCTGGGCGGGAGGAGCCAGACGGGATCGCTTTCACGAGTTTTTGGAACCCATGCATTAGAGACGGGTCGCACAGCAGTAGGTTGCTCGCACGAAGAAAAATTCAAATGCGCGTGCACCTCTGGCAGAATTTTTCCGATACCGCGAACGCGAGAGCTTTCTTAAAACTGTCTCATCTTAAGAACATGTGGCAGTTTCTAATAAGCGTTTGTGGTACACATTGTGGTTGGCATTTCCGTAGCGCGGCGGCCACGCCGGAAGGGATCGTCATGGCCGCCGAGCTTGTGTGTCGGTTAGGCGACCAGCCTTTCAGCCACTTTGCCTTCCAGGACGTCCCGGACCAGGCGCCGGCTCCTCTCGAGGAAGGCCAGTTTGTCGGCAAGAACGCTTTCCAGGAGAACAGTCACTCCGAAATGGCCGGTGACCTCGGACGCGACGATAAGCGCCACGTACTCGGCAAACCGCAAGTGAGCCAGATGCGTGGCTTTGGCCAGAACGAAGAGATGTCTTGCTATCGGTGATTGTATTTCGGCGAGCTCTTTCTTGAAGTCTTCAACGAAGATATCGTGCAGGCGACCGCTGACTTTCTGGGGCTTCTCACCTATGATTTCGAAGCACTTGTCCAGTGCTTCCAGATTTTTTTCTGCTAAGAAGGCCCGTGCTTCCAAACCCTCTTGAATGTCTGGATTCTGGGCCATCTGGCTGAATTCTTGAAACGCCTTGGCGCTCCGCTCGGTGTTGTTTCGCGCATCGCTAAGAAGTGTGACGAAAACTTCTTTCGGATTCTTGGCTGGCATAAGAATATCTTCTCCTTTTTTATTAAAAGCTGTTTTTGTGGTTTTAAATTGCCGGCTTTCACTGGCTGCGAACAGGATGGAGAATGAGAGATAGCCTCATGACGCGATGAGGGCAGTTTTGTGCGCTTGCGCGGCAAGCCTGGGTTGGCGAATGAATCGTTCGCTTCGCAGGCTATAGCGCGACGTTAAGCGCCCATAAGCTGTTGATGATTTCTCCCGGCTGACGTGCAGAACAGACGGGCTATCACATTTCGTTGAAACTCATGCGTTAGAGATCAGTGGGTGGCCTTGGGTTGCTCCCATGAACAAGATTTAACCCAACGAGCAACCCTCGCGCAGGAATGTCCGTTTCAGGCGAGGAAACGTTACGGCTTCGCCTGTTCCGCCGGTTTGTTGACGGTCGCGGCGGTCAGCGCATCCACCAGAGTCTTAGCTTCTTCCGGCATGGTGACGCCCTGGCTGGCGACGATCTGCTCGGCACTCACCTTTTCCCCGTAGAGATTCTTGTTGGCATCGCCGTCCGGGCGCAACGTCGCGCCGGATAACGACACACCGCCAAATACCCCTTGAGAACGTGAATAGGAAAGCATCTGAGCTTTCATGGTACCGCTGGTCGAAGCTTCGGCTGTTCTTCCCACCGGGCCTGCTGCGACACTGGCGTCAGCTCCCAGTTTGACCTTGTTCTTCATCATGGCTCGCGCACCGCTGTCGTTCAAAACCAGGATCACGAAGTCGGTCGATTGAGCGCCAATCTGAAGTCCGAAGCTGCCGCCGCTGGAAGCCATCATCACCGGCGGGCTCCATGGCCCCTTGAAATCGTCGCCGGAGCGGCACGTCATTACGCCGCGGCCATACTGTGCGCCAACTACCAAGCCCGCCTTTTTCATATTGGGTATGACGATGACGCACTTGGCGCCGTCCAGCACGCTCCCGGGGATGCCCTTGTCCGGAGCGTCCAGAATCTCCTTAAGCACGTTGCCTGAATCCTTGATACGTTCCTTTTCCGTGTCTCCTGCGGCCCAACCGGAAGCCACCAGGCCCAAGCAAAGATAAAAAATGCTCGTCAACTTTTTCATACGGAACCTCTCACGTGAATGTGGCCAAGCCCAACCAGATCTTGTTCCCTGCTTCTGCCCGACCCCCATTTGAGTAAGAGCGTTCAGTTACGTGAGAAGTTGCCCGAAGGTGTGCTGGCCTGAGTGCTAGCGGGGCGGGCCTGCTCCTCTGGCATGCAGCTCTGCTGGAAAACGAAGAGAACACGCGCGAGCGGGCAACAGAGGATTCTCAAGAGCCTATCTCACAGCAAAGTGCGGGAGAGGCATGTGCCGCTCTTCCGCGCGGCAAAGGAGGCTCTTATGACTCCGCTTCGGGCATGCTGGCTGTTGCTGCTGTTGTCAGCGCCGTTGACGTTCCCTCAACCAATGCAAGCGGGATCGCAAAATCAGCCGGCCACAACAACGGCGCCGCCACAACAATCTCAGCCATCTTCCCCACAGAGGGAGGACAAGCCTGACATAAACCGGAACATTGAAAGCAACCTCCGCGACATCTTTGGCGGAGACCCGGCGCTGAGTGGCGCGCAGATCGATGTGAAGGTTGACGATTCCGCCATTACCCTGACTGGGTCAGTGCAATCCGAAGGACAACACAGGAGGGCGGTGCAACTTGCTTCGCAGTACGGGCAGTACCGCCAGATTGTCGACAAGCTGGCGACGAAGTGAGAGGGAAAAGAATCGGGTGATCGGGTGATCGGCAAAGCCAATCGTCCATCTGTACGTTGTGGTTTATTCACGCACTCTGCAAGGCACTGTCAAAAAGCACCTGGCAGACGTGGCTTTTTCGATACTTTCAACAGGTTACGAAATCTCAACGTATGTGCCCATTCCATCACGTGGCTTTTTACACGGATGGCTCTTCCAGGTGGTCACGCCGTTCGCTGTATTCGGCAATGTCTTTTTCGAGGAAGTAGTTGAGCACTGTGCGAATGGCAGCGATTGCGGCCAACTGGCCGATGTCGGTCCAGGTGGGGGAGATGGCAGTGCGAATGACGTCAGCGCCGAGCTCGAACTCCAGCCCTAGAATTAACCACACCGCAAAGCGCCTCCATGCCCCCAGCCTGACGCCTAGAGACGGCTGTCGCTTGAACACCGGCCGGAGGACCTGCAAAAGCGCTTCTGCAGCGCCGATGGCAATCAACAGCGCCGCGGCTCCCTCGATCCAAAGCGCGAGATAGCCGGCAGCCGTCTTGAATAGCTGTTCCATCTGAAATTCTCCCGGAATAAGCAATTAGACACATGGCAAATGGCAATTAGCGCCAAAAGCAAGGGCGACGAAGTTTTCAACGCCCACACGGGCAGAGGCCCATTTTCCCTGACAGCTTATAGTTGTTTTCCTAATTGCCCTTAGCGAACCAGCCATAAAGTGGCGGCAAGCGCAGCCGTCAGCCATACTCCGACAATTGCCACGGCTGCCAGCCGCGCCAGCGGCCTCATCTCCCGAACGGAAAAGGTGGGCGCACTCGCAGATTGCTCCCGGGAATCGCGGATCACGACTCGGGGAGCCAGCCGGCGGATGAGCCGGTAACCGACCCATAATACCGCGAAATCATCGAGAAGCCCGATAACCGGAATGAAACTTGGGATCAATTGCACGGGGCTGAAGAGATAACCTACTGTGCACGCGGCTACTACGCGGGCGTACCAGGGCGTCCGGCGATTCGTGAGGATCATCCAGATCATGCTCACCTCACGCTGGAAGGATTGTCCCCGCTGCTTCCACCTCACATTCCAGGCTGGGGATGGCGGCCACGGCGTCACGTTCGTAATGGACGTCTGCGGTTTCATCTTTAATTTCGGATTGCTACTTGGATGCTCATTCAATCGGGAGCAGAGGCCCATCCGGAATCGGTTGGTCGGACGAGCAGCTCCGATCAGCCACGTTGACGGCGCAGGGCAGAGCACACGCAGATGAGTTGCCGGATATGAAAACGAAGCCTGTAAGCGTTAATTCGGTTTCAATCCCGGTGCCCTTTGTGCTGCTCACGAGACCTCCAGCCGCCACGCCTCTTCATCTGTGGCTTATGAGCCAGGCCGCACAATCGAAAAAGCAAGTCTTGCGCTTTTGCGCAACGATGGCGCACGAATGTGGTTTTCGCCTTGACCTTGAGCTTGACACTTGACCACGCGTAACCCTGCCGGCCAGGGAAGTAACGGCGCGCGTTGTTTCGATCGCAACAGGTTACGGGCGGAAACAAGAAGGCCGGGCTCGCCGCGCAGGATGGTTCTTCATGACCGCTGCCAAAGCCGTAATTCTCGCGCTGCAGGGCAGCATCTTCCTGACGGTTTTCAGCCTGGGCTTGCAGGCAACTTTCCAGGATGCAGCTTCGTTGCTGCGCCGTCCCAGGTTGTTGCTGCGGTCGCTGATTTCAATGGATGTCATTATGCCGCTGTTTGCGGCGTCTCTCGCTCAAACTTTTAGCCTCCGCCCCGCTGTGAAAGCGGCGCTGGTCTTGCTGGCGGTTTCCCCGGTGCCACCGATGCTTCCTCGTCAGCAATTGAAGACGGGCGGGAGTTCGTGGTATGTGTGTGGCCTGCTGGCGACCACCTCGCTGCTGGCCATCGTCACGGTCCCAGTCTCGATCGTAGTGCTCGCCAGACTCTTCCACCAGAATGCAGGCATCAGCTCGGCAGCCGTGGCCAAAGTGGTATTCATGACTGTGCTCCTCCCGCTGGGATTGGGAATGCTGGTGCACAAGCTGGCCCCGGGGTTCGCCCGGCGCCGCGCTGGCATGGTGTACAGAGCGGGGCTGGCGATTCTGGTTCTGCTGGCGCTGCCGCTCTTGTTTGTGGCTTCGGAACCCATGCTGGCTCTGCTCGGCAGAGGCACGCTTGTGGCGCTTGCAGCTTTTATCGTGGCCGGTGTTGCCATCGGCCATTGGTCAGGCGGACCCGATCCTGCAAATCGAACCGTGCTCGCCTTGGCCACGGCCTCGCGCCATCCCGGGCTGGCCATCGCCATTGCCACAGCCAATTTTCCCGCGCAGGGCCGTTTGATTGCCGCGGCCATCCTGCTTTATATGGTGGTGAAAGCTTTCGTCTTAGTGCCCTACAACTCCTGGAGCAAGCGCCGGATCGTTGCGTCCGCTTCGCCCGCGAAAGAACCCGGACAGCGGGCCGCTTGAATGGCAGCGGTAAACGACCGCGATGCCATGTATGACGGATCGCAGGGGGTAAGAGATGCTGGGACGTGCCGCGGCATCTCCTTGAGTTTCGTGTCTAAGCAATGAAAAGCGCGCGCCCATTTCGGCTGGCAAACGTTGGAGCAGGCTGTCTGCTTTGGGGCCTGCTCGCCGTGCCAGGGTTGGCTCTTCCACCCCAGCAGGCGAGAACCGCCGAGGACACCGGACTCCAAACGTCATCGGCGCCGCCGGCGCCAACACCTCCGCCATCAGCATCCTCGAAGCCGGATACGCGCGTAGTCGGCGTAGTGCCGGCATTCAATGTTGCTGCCTTCGATACCAGGACTCCATTGACGCCGCGGCAAAAGTTCCACATCTTCTGGCGCAGCACCCTAGATCCTTTCAGCCTGATCGCGCCTGCCGTGAAGGCGGGAGTCTACAACGCCGCCGGCTTGAACTCGGGCTTCGGTTCCGGCGCCGGGGGCTTCTTCAAGAAATACGGCGTGTCCATAGCAGACTCAACTTCAGGCAGATTCTTTCGATCGTACTTCTATCCGGTGCTCCTGCACGAAGACCCGCGCTACTTCCGCATCGCCGGCGGAACCAAGAAGTCGCGCACCGGCTATGCCCTCAGCCGGATCTTTGTTACCCGCACCGATGCCGGCGACACCCGTTTTAACTGGTCGAAATTATTGGGCGGCTTTACTTCGTCGGGCCTTTCCAACTTGTACTATCCCAGCGAGAATCGCGGTGGGGGATTCACCTTCGCCGGGGTAGGTTTCGGCTACCTTGGCGAAGCAAGCATGAACTTGGTCAAGGAATTCTGGCCGGACATTTCTGCGAAACGAAAATCGCGTCATTCAAAATCCACCGCGCCATCCACGGGCGGCCCGGAAACAGATTTGCACCCGCGTTAAACGTAGAAGTGCGATTTTATTGGCGTGCAATTGATCTCCCGCGCCTGGGTCTGGCGCTGACAACATCCTTTGGCTGCGAATGGCTCTAACTGTCGAACGCAATGCATCCCGTCTTCATGTGAACTGCTGGGCTGCCACGCAAGCGCGCCTCTGCCGGCACGAGCGTGACGCGCTCGCGCCCTCAATCTCTTAACCACGATGAACCTGGCCACCAAAGTCAGGAGAAAAGGAAACATGCAATGGCCCCGAAGAGCGCCTCCAAAGTTACTACCATGCAGAAGAAGCCGAACATCCTGATCATCTGGGGAGACGATATCGGCTGGTTCAACGTCAGCGCCTACAACCACGGGATCATGGGGTACCGGACTCCGAATATCGATCGGGTCGCCCAGGAAGGCGCATTGTTCACCGACTGGTACGGCCAGCAGAGTTGCACGGCCGGGCGCGCTGCCTTCATCACCGGCCAATCGCCGATCCGCACCGGCCTCACCAAGGTAGGACTTCCCGGCGCGAAGCTCGGTCTGCAGCCGGAAGATCCCACCATCGCCGAGCTCTTGAAGCCCCTGGGCTACACCACCGGCCAGTTCGGCAAGAACCACCTCGGCGATCGCGATGAGTTTCTGCCGACCGTCCACGGCTTTGACGAGTTCTTCGGCAACCTCTATCACCTGAACGCTGAGCAGGAGCCGGAGTGTCCGGACTATCCCAAGGACCCCGAGTTCAAGAAGAAATTCGGGCCCAGGGGCGTGCTGCATTGCTGGGCCAAGCCCGATGGCACGCAAAAGATCGAGAACACCGGTCCTCTCAACACCAAGCGCATGGAAACCGTTGACGAGGAGTTTCTGGATGCCGCGCTTGACTTCATTGACCGGGCCTACGAATCAGATACGCCATTCTTCGTCTGGTGGAACTCCACCCGCATGCATGTCTTCACCCATCTGAAGAAAGAATCGGAAGGGAAGACCGGCCAGGGCCTTTACCCGGATGGAATGGTGGAACACGATGGGCACGTCGGCCAGCTGCTCAAGAAGATTGACGATCTCGGCATCGCCGACAATACCATCGTCATGTACTCAACCGACAACGGCGCTGAAGTTCTGAGCTGGCCGGACGGCGGCGCCACGCCCTTCCGCAGCGAGAAGGACACCAACTGGGAAGGCGGCTGGCGAGTTCCTTGCGCCATCCGTTGGCCGGGTGTGATCAAGCCCGGAACCATCTCCAACGAAATCTTTTCACATGTTGACATGCTGCCCACTCTGCTGGCCGCGGCCGGCGAGTCCGACATCGTGGAAAAACTCAAGAAGGGATACAAGGCCGGCAAGAAGACATTCAAGGTATGTATCGACGGCTACAACCTGTTGCCCTTCCTGAAGGGCGAGGTGAAAGAGAACCCACGCAAGGGATTCATGTACTGGAGCGATGACGGTGACTTGATGGCCGTGCGCGTCAATCAATGGAAAGCCAACTTCCTCGAGCAACGCGCGGAAGGATTCCACGTTTGGCAGGAGCCCTTTATCAAGTTGCGCGTGCCTAAGATCTTCAACTTGCGCAGCGATCCTTTCGAGCGCGGTGACGTTGAGTGCCAGATGTTTTACTACAAGTGGGTGGCGGATCGCATGTTCCTCCTGGTGCCGGCGCAAGCCATCGTTGCCGAGTACCTCAAGACCTTTGAACAGTTCCCGCCGCGCCAAAGACCTGCCAGTTTCAGCATCGATGGGGCGCTGGAGAAAGCGCGTCAACAGCAAGCGGAGATATCCAAGGCCATTGGCGGAGGAGTGAAGTAGACCGGAAATTGCCGGAATTGCCAAAGATTGCCAAACAATCCAAATTGCAAGAGGCCGGCTGCTATGGCCGCATTAATGATCAATTTGGATTCTTTGGCAATTTTGGCATTGTTGGCAATCTCAATAGCTGCCTTGAATCGTGTGCATGCCATTCAAAAGCTTCAGCGACTGTTTGACTGGCATGCACATGAAT
>Ga0126378_10003745_pt1 | contig 11502 bp, 4 predicted proteins | sample PanSoiMetPlot_23_FD_92587 | JGI IMG/M metagenome (GOLD analysis project Ga0126378, IMG submission 92587) | Tropical forest soil microbial communities from Panama - MetaG Plot_23 | ecosystem: Environmental > Terrestrial > Soil > Tropical forest > Bulk soil | place: Panama | collected 2016-02-17
AAGGCCGCGCGTTCCGAGAGCAACTGACGGAGCGCGTCCGCCGGAATCTCGCCGAACTCGACCGCCAAATCGCTCTGCAGAAAGTATGCAGCCGCCTCGACGTGGAAGGCGGCTGGTACGCGAGCCTTCGCGTGCCAGCGACACGTTCAGACGAAGAGTTCGCGCTCTGGTTGCTAAACGAAAAGGGTGTCTACGTTCATCCCGGCCACTTCTACGATTTTTCCCGCGACGGGTTCTTGGTTGTGAGTCTTATCTCCCGCGAGGGAGAATTCTCACAGGGGCTCACATCTCTAATGGCGTGTTTTCTTTGACCTTGTTCGGTCAAGCTCCCCCAACCAAAAACAGAACGCAGGAGCAGAGTCTTTAACCTTTTGAACCATCCGCAATATGTCGGAGGGTCCTTAAACGACGTCGCCGCCCATAGGCGGGGCGCCCTTTTTTTCTGCGCACGTCCAGCGCCCAACGCAAGCGGCCACCGTCGTGGTGCATTCCGATTACCGGACGGCAGCCTAACAAAACGCGGCGCTTGAATAGCGCCAATGACCACTATAAGTGCCGTTTTGGTTCGGCATAAATTCCTACGTGATACGGGAGTCTTCTACAAATTCCTATATAACTTAAACCTAAAGCGCAAATATATAGTACCAGTACTTGTATAAAAACAAAGAAGTTAGCTTTGAGTTTCTAAAGTTTACATTAATCACCGGGAATGGAAAAAACATTGCTCCCCATAATCCGCAGATGAGGGTGTTGTCCATCTAAAACAGCTACAAAGAGAAGATTTGAGGGGGGTTTCTTGACATGAAATCTGTCATAAAGAGTGCGTCTTTCCTGTTCTCCTTTGTGTTGGTTCTGGGGTTGGTCGCAAGCCTGCTCGTGATTCCCTCGGCCAAGGCCGATAACCTGTATGCCAAGATCCAGGGAACGGTCACCGACCCCACGGGTGCAGTATTGGCGGGGGTAAAGATTACCGCTACGAACGTGGGTACGAATTTACAGTACGCTGCGGAGACGCAGGGAGATGGCGGATTCGTTCTTCTAAACCTGCCGATTGGAACCTATCGAGTTTCAGCGGAGCACTCAGGGTTCCGCAGCTTCACGGCCTCAGGGATCACTCTGGCCTTGGACCAAGTCTACGCGCTGAATATCAAGATGGAATTGGGGCAGATTTCCGAACAAGTCATCGTGGAGGCCGCAAGAGTGCAGGTAGAGACGGCCAACACGCAGCTTGGAGCGGTGATCACGGGCGATACCATCGTAGACATGCCGCTCCTGACTCGCAACTTTACACAGCTGCAACAATTACAGCCGGGCGTGATGTCCTCGAACGACCGGTTTGGTACGTACTCCACGAACGGCAGCCAAACGCAGCAAAACAGTTTCCTGATTAATGGGCAAGATTCCAATGACCTTCCGTTGAACACTCCCCTTATCATTCCGAGCCCGGACGCCATTGCGGAATTCAACATGGTCACCGACACCATCAACCCGGAATATGGGCGCAATTCGGGTGCGGTCATGAACGTCGCGATCAAGTCAGGAACGAACAACTTCCACGGCAGCGCATTCAACTTTTATCGCGACACATTCCTTAACACGAGAGACTTCTTTACGCATAAGGCCGCGATTTTCCATCAGAACCAGTTCGGCGGAACCATTGGTGGGCCGGTCATCAAAAACCATACATTCTTTTTCTTCTCCTACCAGGGGTCGCGATTCCGTCAGCCTCAAGCATCCAACCAGAACACTTTATTCACCGACGCGCAACGAGGCGGCGATTTCAGCGATTTCAGTTTCAACGGGGCTCCACCCGCCTCGGCTGGAAAGGCACCGACGAATCCAAACGTATCACCGGTGGCCATGTTTGGCGATGCCAGTTCGCCTTGTCCAGTTTCAGGTGGCGTGATGTGTCCCGCCGGCACTTATTACGGGAAGGCATATGATAACAGTGGTACCTTACTCAGCAACGGACTGTTTAGCACTGGGGTGATTCCGAGTCAGAACCTCAACACTTTAGCGGTCGGCCTGATGAATAAATATGTGCCGACGGCAGCCGCGGCTGGCGGCGTGCTTTTCACCCCCAACGCGGTCACGGCAGGAAAAGCAAATCAGTACATCTGGCAGGTAGATCATACAGTTAATGCGAAGGATTCACTGCACTCGTATGGTTTCATGCAGACGAATCCGACCCAAGATACGCTCCCATTTACTGGCTCGACGCTTCCAGGATTCCCTGAGCATGCAGAGCGGCACCAGAAGCAGTTTACCGCTACTTGGAACCACATTTTTAGCTCGAACGTTCTAAACGAACTACGATTCGGCTACACACGGTTCAACTTCGCCGCCGTCGAGCCAGTGACGGTGCAGCAGCCATCTTCTGCGGGTTTCGCCATTACCCCTCAACTTGGCAGCTCTGCTGGCCTTCCGGTAATGAATCTGACGGGTTTCTTCACCATTGGATTCAGCAACAACGGGCCGCAGCCGCGGATTGACCAGGTATACCAAGTCGACGACAACTTCAGCTCAGTCCTGGGACGGCATCAGCTAAAGTTCGGACACGATGGTCGCCGCTTCCGTGTTTCAAATCCATTCGCCAATCAAAATAACGGAAACTATAGCTATGCCGGCAGCGGCGCATTTTCAACCGGAGATCCCGGAGCCGACTTCCTGCTGGGTATTCCAGATACCTACGGCCAGGGCAGCGGGAGTTTCATTGATGCTGGCACACAAGAGTTTTACTCCTATGCGCAGGATTCCTGGAAAGCCGCATCCAACTTCACCGTCAACTACGGGGTAGGCTGGCAGATCAACCAGCCCACCACCGATCATTTCAATAACGGCCGTGCGATCAACTGCTTCCGTCCCGGACAACAGTCGGTTGTCTACCCAACGGCACCCACAGGACTGGTGTTCCCTGGGGACAATGGCTGCACGAGTTCGGGATACCAAACGCACTTTAAGAATTTTGGACCTCGCCTTGGAATTGCATGGGCCCCTCAAGGGAATGGCGCGCTAGAACACCTCACGGGCGGCCAGGGAAAGTTCTCCCTACGCGCAGGTGTGGGCGTGTACTTCAATCAGGTGGACGAAGAACAGACCCTCCAGAACCTGACCGCACCACCCTTCGCCCTAACGGATGGCGGGGTTGGGGATGTAGGTGGGCACCCGAGCTTTGCCGTCCCGTTCACCTCCGTAAACCCTGCGGCTGTAAACTTTACGGTCTACAACGGTAGCTCCGCCACCAATCCCACGACGGCGGCCAGCATAGCGAGCGCTTCAATTCCCAATAAGTACCCTTTTGTTCCTCCACCGGCGGGGAGCAACGTAGACTTCACGTTCTTCGAACCTTTCTCGCTGAACACTCTCGATCCGAACTATCGCGTGCCTTATCTGGTGAACTACAACCTCACACTTCAAAGAGAGTTCCCTGGACAGATGATCTTGTCGGTCGGGTATGTGGGCTCACAGGGACGCCACTTGGAGCGGTCTCAGGAGTTGAACGTGGGAATCAATCCGTCGGGCTGTGCGGCCGACCCCAATTGCGTTAACAACCGAGCGATCGCGTCGCTTGTCACGCCACAATACTTCAAATACGGATATGCTGGCACTCCCAGTGCTGGGGCTTTTGGTTCCATAGGGCAGCAGGCCACTGACGGAAACTCCAAGTATAACTCTCTGCAGGTGAGCCTGAACAAACGCACTTCTCATGGACTCCAGTTCCTACTGTCTTATACCTATGCACACTCTCAGGACAACGGGTCGGGCTTCGAGAGTTCGGCATTTGGTAATCGTGGCGTGAACCCATTGATCCCGGGGCTGAACTGGGGGGACTCTGATTTTGACGCCCGCCAGCGCTTGGTGGCCAGCTATCAATATGAGATCCCAATGCCGCACAGACTCACGTCTAGCGGTGCTATGACCAGGATTTTCAAAGGCTGGAGAGTTGCGGGCAACTCCACGTTTCAGAGTGGGTTCCCTCTCAGCTTTAACGATACACGGATGACCTCGCTGACCTGCCCTGGTTTTGGCATCGTCTTTTATACCTGCTGGGATAATCCCAACCAAGTTTCTGCCATTGTGAAATACGATCCGCGCCAAGTACAGACGCTGAATAACTGCGCAGGTACGCCGCACACCGGCAATTTCTATTTTGGGCCAGCTGCAGTATGCCACGCGGCTTTTGGAACGTTCGGCAATACTGGAAGAGATTCCTTCCACGGGCCGGGTTTGAACGTTACCAACCTGGCGCTGATGAAGGACATCCTTGTCAAGGAGCAGATGCGCTTCGAGTTGAGGCTCGAATCCTCGAATACGTTCAACCATGTCAACTTCAACAACCCGCAGTCGACGTTTGGCTCGGGGGGCAGCGCCACTAACGTCAATTCTGGGACCCTTGGCAGGATCACCAGCGACAGTGCTGTTGGTCCGCGCCTGGTGCAGTTGGCGGCGAAGTTCTACTTCTAGCCTGTAACACCGGTAAAATGGGGGCGTCTTCTAACCAAGGCGCCCCTTTTGATTGAGTACACGACAACCCTGCGGTTAAGAGAACGTGTAAGCAAAGAAGGACACCAAAGCGTTGCCTCAAACGAAAGGCGATGCGGTGAGAGCAAGGTTGACGGAGGGAGTGCCTTGCTCCAGAATAAAAGCTGTCGTTGTTTGTCCTCTACACGGTTCGTTGAAGTGAAGTGCCTGGACTACTCTTCCGAGGGGGCCTCTCGCCTAAGGCGCTTGTGATGCAAATTAGCACTTTCATTCGCCCGTCAGTGTTCCTTCTATGGTCATCACTCCCGTTGGCAACGGCTACTCTTGCCCAGCAAGGCCCAGGCGGCCTTGGGGGGCTCGTCGGCGTAGAAAGCATTAATACGACGAGCATAACCGTACAGGTTCGCGAACCCAATGGGTCGAAGCTGAACAGCATGGCGATCGTAAATCTCACGAATCTCGTCGGGCAGCTTGTACGATCACAAACCACATTCGGATCGCAAACTGTTTTTCAAGTTGGAGCCGGTGCCTACACGGTCGATGTGGAGGTGTTTGGTTACGAAAAGGCGCGGGCGAAAGCCGAGGTTTCGAGCGCAAGCCCAAATCGCGTCGTTGTCGTCACTCTCAAGCCCGATAGCTCCAGCGGAGTAAACTATGTGCCCGGTGCGAAAGCCACCTTATCTCCCAAAGCCCAGAAAGAAATCGCCAAGGCGATGGATGGTTTTCAAGCAAACAGGTTTGACGAAGCCGTCCGCCACCTAGACAAAGCGCATCAATTAGCGCCGACGCACCCCGATATCCCTTATATGCTTGGCACGGTTTACGAAAAGAAGCGCGATTTTCTCTCGGCGCACAAATATTGGGATGAAGCTCTGGGAATTGATCCAAAGCATGTTCTTTCCATGCTGGCCTGCGGAGAAATGCTTCTGCGGCGAAACGACAGCGAAAGCGCTCGCAAATATTTGGATAAGGCGGTGGAGGTTGCTCCGAATTCCTGGCGCGCGCACGACCTCCTTGCGACCGCGCTGCTTCGCCAGAATTCGTATCCTGATGCTGTTACTCACGCCGGGCGCGCCATAGATCTGGGAAAAGAGCAGGCATCCTCGGCCCGGCTCATTCTCGGTCAGGCCTTGGCTGCACAAGGGCAAAATGAGCAAGCCATCGCCGCACTGAAAGACTACCTGGCCGCGAAGCCGCCCGAACCGCAAGCGCAAGCAGTTCAGAAACTGATTACGCGCCTAAATGAAACCGCTAGCGCGGCCCCATCCGGTGCCATCGAGGGTGTTACAGCATCCCTGGCCGACCCGGCACTCACGAGTGATGTACCCGATCCTCCGCTGACTCCGGCCTTGCTTCATTGGCTGCCTCCGAGTGTCGACGATGGCGTTCCCCCTGTGGAGCCGGGTGTATCGTGCTCGCTTGCCGATGTCCTTAAGGGCGTCTCGGAGCGCGTCCAGGAGCTACCGGCGGTGGTTGACCGATATACCGCCACCGAAGTCCTGCACCAGGAGGACGTGAACAACGCGGGGGTTGCAGATAGCGTTGCGGATCTTTCTTTTAATTACGTGGCCTCGGTGCGAGAGATCAAAAACAAATATGGCGAATCTCTAGACGTCCAGGAATACCGGAACGGAAGCACCGGGACGGAAATGTTCCCAAACAAGATGGCGAGCGTGGGTTTGCCGTCCATCGTTCTCATTTTCCATCCTATGCTAGTAAAAGACTTCGATATGAAGTGCGAAGGCCTCAGCCGTGCACAGGGAAGTCTTGCTTGGCAGGTTTACTTCCGGCAGCGCGCGGATCAAGAGAGCCGCATCCGCCGTTACCGGATGGGTGGCCATGTGTTTCCCATCGCGCTCAAAGGTCGAGCCTGGATTGATGCCAACACGTTCCAAGTCGTGCGTCTGGAGACAGATTTGCGCGAGCCGCACCCGGAATTACGCCTCAATTCAGAACACTTGGTGATGGAATACGGTCCAGTCAAATTCAAAAGCCGCAGTGAAGAGCTCTGGCTCCCGATGAGCGCCGATTATTATTCCATGCTTCGCGGACAGCGTTTTCATCGGCGTCACAGTTTCACGAACTACGTTCTGTTCTCTATTGAAGACAAACAGCAGATCGGCGCGCCTCCTAAAGACAAGACGAGTGGTAGCGGCCAAAAATAAGTAAAAGCACCGATCAAGGAACGGATGGTTTTGTTTGCTTACCTGCCATAATGCTGGGAAGGGTCATTTAGCGCAAGCGACCGGGTGGATCGGCGCAAGCGGGCATGGAGGCGCACTTGCTGCTTCCCGGCGCATTTGCAGAGACTTTGGACGGACACGGATTCGGCAAACCGATGCCGGTGTTCAGTTCGTGATGGTCTTTTCCACAGGCCGGGCAGTAGCCTTTCCCGGTGTCTTCATCGCGTAAACTGGCCAGCTCGTAGCAGCCACAGATGCAATCGCAATAGCCGGTTTCGGAAGCCGTTTTGATAGGAACCAAGGCCATTAAAAGTGTTCCTCCGCAGCGATGTTACAGAAGATTCGCGGGGGGGACAAGAGGCGTCGATGGCGATGATGGCGATTCCATATAACCGGTCATAGCCCGTCTCCTCCCTAACCTCGGGCATCTAGAAAATTCCAGCAACCTCTTTCTTTTAAAGCTCTTGCATTGTTGTCCGGGACGGGGGCCGCTATAGGTTCTTGAGGTGCGCCAGGCGGAACGGGGAGCCGAGGTTTTCGCGAAGTTCGATCCAGTGCTGTTCCGGGATGGACAAAAACACCTTCACCACGACCGGATCGAACTGACTGCCGGAGCACCGCTTGATCTCCTCGCGCGCGTGCGACATGGGGAGCGCCCGGCGATAGGGACGGTCGCTGACCATGGCGTCGAGAGAATCGGCGATTCCGAAAATGCGCGCGCCCAGGGGAATCTGTTCGCCTTTCAGCCCGCGAGGATAGCCGGAGCCGTCGTAAAACTCCTGATGCGCCAGAACGATTTCCGCGGCCTCGCGAAGAAACGGGATGCGAATCAGCATGTTGTAGCCGACTTCGCAGTGCGTGCGCATGACTTTCTTTTCGTCGTCGTTCAGCGGGCCGGGCTTGCGCAGAATGCCATCGGGAATGGCCATCTTGCCGATGTCGTGGAGAAATGCGGCGCGCGCCAGAATCGGCAAATAGGTGTCGGGGACCGGCATGGTCTTCGCGATGGAAATGCAAAACGCAGTCACGCGCTGGCAATGGCCTTCGGTCTCCGCATCTTTTAAGTCAAGCGCGCTGCCCAGAGCCTCGAGCGTATCGTCATAAGACTGTTCCAGTTGATCGAGCGCTTCGGTAAGCCTCGCGGTGCGGTCTTCAACCTGTTGCTCCAGGTCGCGCTGATATTTGCGATTTTCATTGACGAGCCGCCGGTGTTGCAGCGCGCGGCCGACGCCGAGGAAGAGCTGGTCCTTCTCAAAAGGCTTCAGGATGTAATCGTAAGCGCCGCGGCGAATGGCTTCGAGCGCCGTCGAGATGTCGTGAATCGCGGTAACCATGATCACCGGCACGTCGGGATCGAATTCGCGGACCCACTCCAGAAGCTTGATGCCATCCATCTCCGGCATGATCATGTCGCTCAGAATCAGATCCGGCGTCGCGCGTTTGATGTGATCTTGCGCCGCCCGGCCGTTGTGGGCCACGGCGCAACGATAGCCCTTGGATTCGAGCATGGTTGAAACGACTTCTCGAATCGCTTCTTCATCGTCAACGACAAGTATGTTTTCAGTATCCACCCTGGTCAGCTCCCGCAGATGTCTCCAGCAGACATTATAAGGGACGGCACACCTTACTGTGCGGGGCCTTGCCCAGTCGGAAAATAGCATGTTAGCGTCAAAGAGGTCGCCCATTTCAGCACTTCTCGCCGTTCACCCAGAGTTAGGGCAGCTCAGGCGGCACAGTGACGGCACGTCCGGCCGGGAGGCGGCATCGTGTTGGAGAATCAGGGGCTGCTCGGGATTGCCTTCTTCGAAGCCAGCGCCTTCATCATCCTATTGGTCCTGTTTTCTCTTTTCCGGCGGGATCAGCAAGGAGGTTATTTCCGCTTCTGGCTTGCGGGATGGTTCTGCTTCACCTTCTCTGCCGTTTGCGAGGCGCTGTTTCTTGCAAAGCCGCTTCCCGGGCTGAATCTGGCTTGTCTTTTGGGGCAGGCCGCCGCGATCCTCCTTTTTCTGATGGCGGTGGTGGCCCGCGTGGCGGGCTTAGACCGCCGAATTTATTCCGGCGTTCCGCTAATTACCTTGATTCTGGCAGTGGTCTATTACGTTGAGCACAGCGGCGCTCAGCGTTTTGCTTCCTATCACTGGGGAATCACCATTCTGGAATGCGCAGCTTGCCTGGCGGCCGGATTTTTGTTGTTGAGGTCTCCGGGGATCCGGAGGGGCAACGGTTCACAGCTTCTCGCGGGAGCCTTTCTGCTGATTGGACTGCATGGGTTGGATCGCCCTCATTGGCTCGAGCATCCATACTTCTTGTTGCGCATCGCTTTTGATCACATTCTGGGAGTGGCGTTGGGGATCGCCATGGTCGTTCTGGTTTTAGAGAGTGAGCGGACCCGCAGCGAAGAGTTAAACGACAAAATGCGCCGGTTGTCGCTGCTGACCGCTGCCAGCACGCAGACGCTTTCCGTCCAGGACGTAATTGACCAGGTGCTTGCGCAACTTGTGGACAGTTTGGAAGCCACACACGGCATCGTCCGGTTGAAGGAAGGTGAAGGCAAGGATGCGCAATTGGTGGCGCGCGCTTCGGTGGGTTACGAACCGCAGTATCTTGCGCAGTACGGGAAAGTTTCTGTGACCGAGCCCTGGGCGGAGCGGGTGTTCAAAGAGGAATGCCAATTCCTGGAGTCGCAGGATGAGTGGGATCCCAGCGCGCACAAACGATTACTCGAGTCCGGCGTAAAGTCGCTGGTGACCCTTGCACTTCCGGGGAAAAACGGGGCGTTGGGCATCCTCGCCGTAGGTACCAGAGAACGCAAGAGGTTCGCCCCGGGCGAAATTTCCTACCTCGTGAACATGGCCAACTTGCTCGGGATGACGCTAGAAAACGTTCGCCTGTTCGAGCAGGTCGCTACGGTTCGTCGGCAGTGGGAATACACCTTTGATTCCATAGGCGACCCGATCCTGGTCCACGACGGGCAGGGGCGCATCCTGCGCAGCAATCAGAGATTGCGCCATCTGTTGGGGCGCGAACGCGAGGCCATGGTCGGCTGGAGCGTCGCGGAGCTACTTTCCATCAAGAATGCGGCGTACAAGGTTTGCCCCTATTGCGAAGGGGTCGCGGGTGAGGGAGACCATCCGGACCCGTGGCTTCCCGGATTTTTTCTCGCGTCCAACTCGAGATTTGCGGACCCCGGCGGGCGGGATCTTGGCACGGTCCACGTCCTGAAGGACATTACCGAACGAAAGAGAGCGGAGGAAAAATACCGCACGCTCGTTTCCAATGTGCAGGAAGGCGTTTTTATTTCCACCCCGCAGGGCCGCTTCCTTGATTTTAACGACGCTTTACTCCGCATGTCCGGGTATGAGAGCCGCGAGGAATTGATGGCGGTCGACATTCCGGGAGCGTTTTACAAGAACGCGGCCGACCGAGAACGAGTGAAAAAGCTGCTGAACGAACATGGAGCGGTGGCCGATTTTGAATTTGAAATGCGCCGCAAAGACGGCGAAGTGCGCACAATGCTGGAAACCTCGATAACGGTGCGTGACGCCGCGGGAAATGTCACGGCGTACCAGGGTTTCCTTCAGGACATTACCGAGCGCAAGCAGGCGGAGCTGGAAATCCGCAGGCGCAACCGCGAATTGATGGTGCTGAATTCCATCGGGCAGACTTTGACCGAATCGCCGGACCTCAGCGATTCCTTACAAAGAACACTGCGGCAGATGGCGGAACTCTTCAGCCTGGACGCCACTTCGCTCTACCTTTTCGATGAGAGCGGCACAAAGCTGCGGCGAGTTGCCGCGGCGGGCCACCGTTCCGAATACTCCCGGCACTTTCCAGCCGTCTCCGTGAAGCCCGAACTGTTGCGACAAATTAAGGATGCGCACGCCACTTTCATATCCGCGCAAGGGTTGCCGCTGCCGGCTGTTTTTCGCGACGCTCAAGTCAAAGAAGGAATTGCCACGGCATACATCGTGATTTTATGGTCCAAGGATCGCGTGATTGGCGGCCTGGTCGTGGGAACTCGCACACCGCGTGAATTTTCTCCCTCGGACGTGAACTTGCTAATTGCTGTCGGCAGCCAGATTTCGAGCGCCATCGATCGTTCCGTTCTTTACGAAGAAACGCGCCAGGCCTACGAGAACCTTCGCAAAACGCAGGAACAGTTGCTCCACAGCGAGAGGCTCGCCGCGGTTGGCCAGCTCATCTCCGGCGTCGCTCATGAATTGAACAACCCGCTTACCGCCATCCTGGGATATAGCCAGCTGCTGACTTCAAGCGGTCAATTAGGGCCCCAAGGCGTCGAATACTCCGAAAAACTTTACAAGCAGGCGCAACGAACGCACCGGATTGTCCAAAATCTTCTGAGCTTTGCCCGCCAGCACAAGCCGGAACGAATCCCCGTCAAGATGAATCAGACGCTCGAAGAGACTTTGGCTCTTCGAGACTACGACTTGCGGATGAGCAATATTCGCGTCCACCTGGACCTCGCCTCCGACCTTCCGCTGACGGCCGCCGACCCTCATCAGTTGCAGCAGGTTTTTCTAAACATGGTAAACAACGCGGTGGACGCGATCCTCGAAAGCTCCAAGGAAGGCGATCTTTGGGTTCGAACCGGCATGGAAGGCGACCGTTTGGTCATTGAGTTTACCGATACCGGGCCGGGAGTGAAGGATCCCTCGAGAGTTTTCGATCCTTTCTACACGACCAAGCCCGTCGGAAAAGGAACCGGTCTTGGCTTGAGCATCTGTTATGGGATCATCACCGAGCACGGCGGAACGATTCGCGTGCGGAACGTACCGGCGGGCGGGGCGTGTTTCACCATCGAGTTGCCTTGTCACCC
>Ga0126378_10003747_pt1 | contig 11493 bp, 11 predicted proteins | sample PanSoiMetPlot_23_FD_92587 | JGI IMG/M metagenome (GOLD analysis project Ga0126378, IMG submission 92587) | Tropical forest soil microbial communities from Panama - MetaG Plot_23 | ecosystem: Environmental > Terrestrial > Soil > Tropical forest > Bulk soil | place: Panama | collected 2016-02-17
CGCCTTCTTGCCCTACGCACCCCGCGAGGTCAGGCGCGTAGGGCTCGCTCTGCTCACGCGTGAGGCCGAAATCGACGCCCGCCCCGCCCGCGCTTGTTTCGGCGCCGCACTCGCCGTCGCCGCGGATGCCAAGGCGATCACTTTTCGAGGTCGGCCTCCATCTCGCCCGATGCGGCTTGCTTCTATTGATCGCCGCCCGGACGAAGCGGGCTTAAGGTTTGGTGATCTGGGCATTGGGTTTTTCCGCGGCCTTCGCGCTGGGGCTCCGTGTTTGTCTTTTTCATACGCCCCGGAGCGGCTAAGTGGCAAAGGCCCTTTGTTGCCGCACCTCAGGGTGACATGAACGTTACGTACTTTTGACACTTGATAACAAACATCGATGGTACGTAGCGCTGTTGTTGGTTCCCGGTTGGAGGTGATGGCGTGCTTGCTTATGCGCTGCTCTCGCTCGCTCTGGCTCTCTCCGACTTAGCTGCCACGGCAGTTAAACCCCCTTTCACCGGGGCCCAACGGCACGTCGCGACGCCTCCGGCGCAGCCGCTCTCCTTCAACGAGTTTTTCGAGGCGAGCCCCCGCGAGCTCAAACCCACTCAAAAGTTGCTTGGGCTCAATGGGAAGCGCGTCAAGATGCTCGGGTTCATGGCCAATCTGGAGAATGCGCCCTCGGGAGCTTTCTACCTCGCCCCTCGCCCGGTCATTTGCGACGAAGCGGGCGGAGGTACGGCAGATTTGCCACCGGAATCGGTGCGCGTGATTGTCCGCTCGGCGCAGGGGAAGAAGATCCAGTTCATCCCGCGGCTCCTTGAGGTGACGGGGATTCTAGAGGTTGGCAATCGGGTTGAAGACGACGGCCAGGTGTCGGCCATCCGCTTGGTACTGGATCAGACGAAAGGGAAGCGCATTCCAACAAAGACAAAATAAGAGGTACAAAATCAGGTGTAAGACGCAAATTTTCGTCAACACCGGGGGGAGTAATAACAATGTTTTGGTCCAGCAGACGTGACGTTTCATTCATAGCGTTGTCAGTGGTGTTGTTGATCAGCAGCCTTGCCGCTGCAGCTCCTACCAACGTTAGAATCATTCCCGCCAACCGCGCTCGGTTTCTGACCGGTCAAAAGTTCGACGTCAGGGTCGAGGGGCGCGGAACCGGACCGTTCTCTGCGACGCTCGCGATTGACGGCGTACCGCAAGAGTTCACTTCGGGGGTGCAGAACTCCAAAGAAACCGACGGAATCAGCGCGGCCGGGTATGGCGGCTTCAACTTGCGCGGCTATGCCAACCAAGTTGCCGGTGGCCACACCATTTCCGCGACGCTTTCGGATGCAAGCGGAACCGTAAGCACGGAAGTAACCTTCGAAATCATCGACCTCCGCGGTGAGCATCGGCCGGCGAAAAACATCATCATTCTGCTCGGCGACGGGATGGGAGTGGCACACCGGACCGCTGCCCGCCTGGTCAAGTATGGGGTGAGCGATGGGCAGCCGGATGGCTACCTTGCAATAGACCGTCTGCCTGGAACCGGGCTGGTAAGCACGCATTCGCTCAACAGCGTTGTCACCGATTCTGCACCCGGGATGGCCTGTTACTCGACCGGAAACCACTCCAACAACGGACAGGAAGGCGTGTACCCGGCAAATGTTATCAATCCCTTCTACTACCCGAGGGTTGAATACATGGCTGAGTACCTCCATCGCACGCGCGGTACTTCGCTCGGGCTCGTCACCACAGCCGATATTGAAGATGCGACTCCCGCGGCGAACGCCGTGCATACCGGCGATCGAAATGCGGGAACTGGCGTGTGCGATCAATATCTCGATGAGAGCGATGCGGAGGGGAGCGGCAGGTATGGAACCGGGCTGACAGTATTGATGGGAGGAGGTCGGCGTTGGTTCCTACCTGCCGGGCAGTTTGGCTCCAGCCGAGCGGCGGGGACCGACTACGCCGGTTTACCCGAGGACCTCGTTGCCGCGTGGCACCTTCCGGCGGGCGGCGGAATTGATCCGTCGAGGGATTTGATCCAGGACTTCATCGACGCCGGATACACTTATGCGGCAACGGCGAGCGATCTTTCCAACATCGGTAGCCCGAACAAGCTCCTCGGACTATTCGGCTACGGAAACATGAACGTCGCCTTGGACAAGCTTGCAAAGAGACGCGGCGTGCCTCTGCCCGGAACCAAGACCTTTGCGGTAGACGACTATCACGCACCCGATCAGCCGATGCTTGAGGAGATGACCGAGGCGGCCCTCCGAGTGCTGAGACAGAACCCGAACGGTTTCGTCCTGATGGTTGAAGGTGCACACATCGACAAGCAATCGCACTACATGGATGCGGATCGCGTGATCGACGAAACCATCGAGTTCGACAACGCAGTGGGGGTGGCTAGGCGGTTTGCCGACGAGGCCGGGGACACCGTGATGGTCGTCCTCGCGGATCACGAATGCTCGGGATTCAGCTTGATTGGTGCGCTCACCGGCGGAATCAAACATCTACAATCCCTGCCTTCGGACCGGGAGACACTTGACCCGGCCATGCACCCGTCGCGCCAGAGTCTTGTGGGCACTTATGATGCTGCCGCGTTTCCTCGATACAACATCCTCCCCGACGGCTATCCTGAGACATTCGACATCGACGGCAAGGTCCTCGTCGGGTACGGCGCGGATGGCGACCGTTACGAGGGCTGGCTGATGAAGCCGCATCCTGTCATCGACAGCTTATTGCCCAACGACATCAAAGCTGAGCTCGCTGCTCTCGGTTATGCGACCGACCCATACTTGCGCGAGGAGAGTCGCGTCGGTTTCTTCATTCGCGGTCAAGTCCCTGGAACGCAAGCGGTGCACACCGCTTCCGACATCCCTGTTTCCGCTTACAGCACCGATCATCGAGGGCGGCCCAATCATTGGTATCAACAGTTCTTTGGAGTTCAGACAAACACAGACGTGTTTTTCAAGCTGATGCGCGCTGCGCTTGGTGGCTCCTGAGGTTTTTAGGACCATTTCGCTGCGGGTTCTAAACGGGGGATAACCATGAAGCGAAGGTTGAAGGTCGTCGTCTGCCTGACTGTAGCCTTCTCTGGTGCCGGGCTGTCCTCGGCGCATGCTCAACCACAACCCGGACCGGGCAATGAAGAAGCGATTCGATTGGCGAGCGCGTCCCCACTGGTGCGTTCTGCCGAACGCTTCGTGCTGAGACAAATCGAGCACATTCGCAACGCGGCTCTGCGCGGCGCCACTCAAGACGCGCTTGCCAATCCTCGGACCTGCGTCCTGCACCGCGCGAGCATGAGCGAGGCGATGAAGGCTGCGATTGTAAAGCAACTTCTTGCAGAGGGACTGATCGCCCCAGCCGATGCTGACGCGTTTCCAGGTGGAGCGATCGCAGGTGTGTTTCCGCCACTGCTGGAGGAAGGCAGCGCTTGTCCTCGCCTTCCCCAGACATTTTTTTCGGCGCCGGGAAGCGTATACGGAGGACACCACTCTTATCCGGGGGGGCTCGCGATTCATGAGACATTCAACGAGCTGAGCGATCTGCAGCTCGCCGCCGGGTACCGGCGGGTATATGGCTCAACCCGAAGAGATGGGCTTCCCGTGGTTGGCCGGCCGGACGAGCGCTCCGATATCGATATCGACGAGGATATTATCGTCGCCGCGCCGATCTGGCACGATTGGGCAAAGATTATCGTTTTCCAGTGGAACAGCAATGGGAGTGAGTTCCCCGAGCTGAACTTTGGCGGAAACGGGCAAACCGACGCCTACGGCGAAAGCGGAGACTCGAGAACGGGCGGTCATCACATCATCGGAGTGGCAGAGACAATGGTGCGCGGCCTGTCGCCTGATTTCATCATCGCCCAAGCCTCCGCCCATTCAACGCCGACTTCGGGCAATGAATACAAAGTGGTGAACTGGATAAGGGCGGCGGCGATTATGACTGGGCTCGATCCCGTCAAGCAGGGGTACCTCCGCCGCGACAGCGCAAACCGGTTGCGGCTGCCGGCCGTTCGACAACTTGCGAGCCTCGATTTGAACGAGCTTTCGCCGACCCAGACGAACGTGCTCGCTGAGTACGTGCTTCACAACATATCGGATTCGGATTTCACGCTCACCGGGCCCTCGGTAACGATTGTGCAGTTCCTGCTCGCGAACATCGCTGCTGAGTTTGGATACGACCCAGCGGAGACCAGCAGGTACAATCGGCAGTTCAGGAATCCTGCGTTGACTTATCTCAGCGCGGAGCGACTGCTGATTATTTACGGAGAGCGAGGGATGGACGGCGTCCGAAACGAGGTACGGAAGCTGAGACGCCATGGCATCCTATAATTCTGCACGCGCGTGAACATTGCCTTCGCCTCGTTCTTTCGCAATAAGCGGCGGAAGACAAGCGAGGCGTGCAATGTCATTGCGAAAAGTGAAGCTCTCCGATTTGAAGCCGTTCGCCTACAGTTTCGGCGCCAACATCGGAGGACAGATGGCAGACGTGGGACGCACCGTCGGCTCGAAGACGGTCGGTCTCGTTATTCAAACCGTGCGGCCCGGTTGTTTCTCGTCGCGGCGCCACAAGCACGTGTTCCAGGAGGAGATCCTGATCGTCCTGGCCGGCGAAGGCACGCTGCATCACGGCGACGAGCGCGTAGCGGTGTCAGCCGGTGATTGCGTTTGCTACCTGCCGACCGATCCGGAAGCACACAACTTCGAGAATACCGGCACCGCCGACCTGGTTGTCTGGGCTTTCGGCAATCGCTTCCCGTATGAGGTCGCAATCTATCCGGATCAGGGCCTGGCTTTCGTCGAGGGATTGGGCGCCGACGTGCCTCTGGCCTCGGGCGCTCAGAGCGACTGGACGGAAGACCGGCGGAAGCGCTGAGCCGCTGCGGGTGGTGAGCGACAAGAGCGGCACCCCGCCCACCTCCCGATCATCCCCGTTCGTAATGACTGCTGTCAAAACCGGAGCAGTGGCTTGGGTGACTCCAGGCGCAGAGTTTGGCTATGCTGGAAAGTGGCCGGAGTGAGTCGAAAGCGCCACGTGAACCGACACAACAGAAGGAAAAAGTTGGCTCCTGTGGGCAAGGCTGCCGCGGACGAATTGTCGCTCGCGACCACCGCGGCAAAAGGGGCAGGGCCCCGGGCTGAGTATGAGCCACCTCGCGTTGAGCGCCTCGGGAATTTGCGCGAGCTGTTGGCGAAGACCGGCGCAGCGCTTGATGTTCCTGCGCATCATCCAACTCGCCCGTAATAATCTGACGTCCGAAACTCTCGTCGCGCTGATGCTCCCGGTTCCGAACGCCAAGTTGGTGACTGAAGCAGAAGGCGAGGCCTTCTCCAGCCGGTTTGCTTTGGCCAGCCTTGGTGCGTCGTCGCTCTGCCTCGATCTCCAGACTGGAAATTTCTTCGAGTTGAACGCGACGGGCGCTCGCATCTGCACGGCGCTCTTAGACGGAAATTCAGTCAGAGATGTCGAACAGCTGCTGTCCTCGGAGTTTGGCCTTTCCCGGGCTGAGGCCAGGCGAGACGTTGGCTGGGCAGTGAATCGTCTCAAAGCCCAATATCCCTCTCGGGAAAGGCCGCGCCTCCAATTCGAGCGCGGGGCGGAGCGCTGGAAAATGCTGTGGGACGGGACCCCCATCTTGGATTTCGATCCGCATTCAGAGGAATTGTTCTGGCTCCGGTCGAGCGCGGCGGCCGATGAAATCGAGAACTGGCTTCGAGTGGCGTTGCCGCACCTGCTCATTCATCGCGGCAATCCGATTGTGCACGCCTCCTCAGTGCGTTTCGAAAATGAGCTGGTCGCCTTCTGCGGACCCAGCGGCTCGGGAAAATCAACGTGCGCGCGCATTTTCTCCGAAGATGGCGCGGTCCTTGTTTCCGAGGACCTGCTGGTCGTTCGGTTGGAAGCAGCTCCGGAAGCATTCCTGGCCAGTGAGGGGGTCCTGCGAGACTGGGCAGCGAAAACAGCTCGCATGGTTGGCCGCGAGGCCGTTTCTGCTTGCCTGGGTGCGCTGGTCGACCAGCTCTGCGGACCCACGGCTCGGCTAAGCCAAATGATCTTTCTCGACCAGAACCGTCGGGGAGGAAGCGAAATTGTTCTGGAGCGTCTTTCGACACCCGACGCCGCCGGTGCGCTGTTGGAGAATGGATTCGGCGAGCTCGGTGATCGACAGGTGTGGCGCAACCTGCTTCGCTTCAGCAGCGCGCTCGCGCTCCAAGTGCCGGCCTTTCGCGGCACGGCCCCAGCCGGGATCGATCCATTGCGCGCGGCTCTCCGACGCTACAGGGCCAGCTTCACCTCGTAGTGTTCCAGTGGCGTGCTCGAGGCGAGCCAGACGTGGCCGGAGCGAGGGCCGCCCCTCGGATTGAGACCAATCAAGACCGGCTCGCTTGCTGCTCCTGCGTCGAGCGAGAGCTCGAGGAGGACTCGGCGATAACAGTTGGTCCCCCCAGGGATATGAGAATCCAGCCAGGCGATCGCGCGCTGGAGGAAGAGGCGCTGACTCCACTCGCGCTGGAGGCGATGCGTACCTCGAGCACGCATGGTGCTCACCGCCCGCTCGAAACCCATAGTCCGGCGCGTCGATTCCACCGCTGGTAGGGCGATGATTGCCCGGAGCAGCTCGAGGACAGTCAAAGCTCGATCGCGCCGGACCATCGAGTCTAGCTCCTGAGGATTGCCTCGGCTTCGAGCTGTCGAATCAGCTCGGCCGCATCGGCTTCCAGGCGTTCCCTGGATGTTTCGAATTGGCCCGCGAGGCGCTCAGCGACTTCCCTCGCCGAACAGCCATCCGCAACCAACTGCCACATTCGGTGGGCCGTCTCGTTGAGAGCGAAGGCGTTGCCGTTCTCGAGGTGAACGAGGAGCATCTCTCTTCCGTAGGGCTCGGCAGCGATGCTCGGATGCACTCGCTTGGCGGCCGGCGCTGGAATGCAGTCCGCCTGGGCAGTCGCGGTCGATTGCGTGACGAAGAAGTCGAATGCACGCTCCACAAAGCGGAGCCCGGCGCTCTTGGCTTCGGACACAACCTCCTCTTCGTCGAAGAATGAATGGCGGAAGAGGACGGGCGGATTCGTTCCCAGGCCCACTGGGCCCCAACGGTCGCCGAACTCGGGAACGAGCTCGGGGGAAAGCCAACGAGCGGCCCTGCGCGGCGCCTCCACCAACAAACGGAGGCGGATGGAGTCCGGAGGCGACAGCTTCACGGGGAAAATCACGAAGCCACCCGGTCGGACAATACCTCGGCACTGCGCCAGCGCGTTCACTCGATTTCGTCTGCCTGGGATCCCCGCGTAGATGTCGGATGCGAGATAAATGACGTCGAAGCTCGCGGGCGGAAAATCGAGCGCCGAGAGCGAGCCGACACAGAAGTTGGGAGCGCCGCGCGGCAACTTCTCTGCAATTGTGCACGCGCTCGCGATGAGCCTAGTGCATACGTCAATCCCCGTGACTCGAAGCCCCCGCTGAGCAAATCCAAATGCCTCGCGTCCACCTCCACAACCGACGTCGAGGAGAGCCTGCCCGGGATGAAAATATCGATCGCAAAGAAATACTTCAGATTCATGCAGTCCGTTCATCGCCGAGCCGGCGTAGGCGTCGTACCAGGATGGATGCGAGTAAGCTCGGGCATTGTTGTTGTCGGCCTGATCGGGGCTTGGCCGAACCCGAAACTGCCTAAATACGTACTTCCACTTGGCCCAGGGGCTCGACTCGATCTTGCCGAACGGAAGCGACATTCGAAGCGAGGATTGTCACGTCCTCACGGGATGCGGACCAGGAGAATCCGGCGCGGCTCCGGTCTTCGCCAACAGCTCGCGCAAATTCCCCAAGCGCTCGATCCGCGGCGGTTCGTATGGCTTGCATGAATCGCTTCGCCTCGATCGCTCTTCCGTGCTCTCCGAGGCCGCGCCCAGCGGCGCTGGCAAGCTCTTAGACATCCTCTCAGACCCTCTTGGCCCGGGTGTGGGCGTCCAACCAACGCTCGAGGATAGCAATATCCCATACTCTCATCCACTCTCGCCAGTTATCGTCGTCCCGGGTGCGTGTGCGGGCCGCTGCTAATAAATCACGAGCTCGCTGTCGCTCAACGTAGGGTTCGCACCTCCAATTCGAGCCATCGAAGGTCGCTTGGAGTTGGGCCAGATTTTGCCGGACTTTGTCGCAGTAGCTGTCGCTGAACGATGTTACCCGGCCCCGTTCGGCGACGATGCGCGGCAGAACGTCAGACATTGCGCGGCGAAGAATCTGTTTCATTTGTCCACTCGGCAAACGGCGCTCGCAGGGCAAAGAGAGTACAAACGAAGCAAGTGCCCGATCCAGATATGGGAAACGCATCTCAATCCCCATCCTCGCTGCGTCCAGCTCCTGCAGCTCCATGCTCCAGAACGCCTCTGCGCCGGTTAGCCACTGCCAGTTGCTTTGTTGTGCTGGCGAGCTCGCTCGCTCGCCGAAGGGCGAGGGCGGCCGCGGTTCGCACCAGAGTTCCTGTAGTCGTTTGCCGAGCCATTGGGGCGGGGCAATGGCAGGCCGCGGCCGAAATCGGCGATACACGCGCCGCAAACCCGGCCTGAGAATGATGGGGCGTATTGCCTCGAAGAAGAAGAAAGATCGCGTCCGACTCGAGTAGAACGTGGGCGCCAGCAGCGTCTCTCGCACGAGTGCCCGCCAGCGATGCTGCGCGGCGAGATCCTGAAAAACACCGCGCTCGAACAGCAGCTCGTCACCGCCGTGACCGCTCAACAACACACGGCCACCGATCTCGCGTGCGATTTCGAAAGCGCGGCTGGCGCCACCCGCTTGAGCATCGCGCCAGGGGTGAGCCATGACTGCCTTCACATCGAGAGGCCAGACCGCCGATCGCGCATCCCATTTTATGGATTGAAAAGGCAAGGATTGGGCGACCGCGTCGATCCAGGGCGTCTCGTCGCAAGCGAACCCCGGATAGGTCGCGGATGCCAGCACCACACGAGGCAGGGAACGGTGCTCTCGACAAATCTCGCCAGCAATGCAAGCGATAGACGAAGAATCCAATCCGCCGCTCAGCTGAGACACGATCGGCATGTCGGAAGACAGCCGTGCCTGAACACTGCGCTTGAACAACTCTCGAAAGCGTCCGACACATTCCCTCTCGGACAGCCCGGTCAGCTGGCTTGGGGGATGCCAATAACGCACCTCTGAAACATTGTTCGCCTTCGCCAGGATGTAGTGACCTGGAATGACGCGCTGGATGTCTCGAAAAAACGTCTCTCGATAATGTCGGTATTCCCCCAGCAGGTAATCGAGAATGGTTCGTTCATCGAGAGCCCATTCCACCCCGGGCTGCCGAAGCAACGCATCAATCTCACTGCAGAGGACCAAGCGCGCGCAGTTTCGATGATAGAAAAGCGGCCGAGTCCCGAACGGATCGCGCGCGGCATAGAGTGTGCGGTGCCTCGAATCCCACAAAGCAAACGCGAAATCTCCTTCGAGATGCGAAGCGAGCTGAACCCCCCACCTCTCGTAGCCAAGGGCAAGCAACTCCATCGGCGGCTTTGGATCGCGCGCAGTCCCTACCAGCTCTCTGGCAAGGTCGGCGCGATTGTCGAGACGCACGTCGCCCACCACCCAAAGACCGAGGCGAGGCTCCTGGAGTGGATCCAGGTCGGAAATCGTTCCGCCCGTTGTCCGTCGGCGCGCGACCCCCATCGCACAACAGCCGTTCTGCACGACGGCGCGTCCATCCGGACCACGATGAGGCATTGCCTCGAGGAGCAAGGAAACAGTGGCGCAATCGACCGAAGGGCCTTCGAAGCTCAGCTCCACCGCTATGCCCGACATGTCGCTAGGCTCTCACCGGATCGCACCCGGCGCATCTTTCTTGCAATCGGCTCGGACTGGCGAACTACAAACTCTATCGCGATAACGAGGAATTCGGGAGTTCCATCCCTCGATCCACATGCAGGTCTTTTGGATACCGAGGTAGGCCGAAACTCGATCATCGTCTAAGAGTTTATGCTTGCGGCCGGCAAAACAACCCTTGCATGAGGTCTTCTTTATGACGTTTCGCCTCACTCTAGTTTTCGCTTTAGTGGCCGTGGTTGGGTGCGGAGGCTCAGGTCAGATCAAAGTGTCCATGACCGACGCCCCAAGCGACCTCACCAACGTCAGCCAAGTCAATCTCACGATCGACGAGATTCGCGTTCACGATGACGCCTCCTCGAGTGTTCCTGCAGGAGGTCCGGCGGCAGCCGCCGATGGCGTTGATGGAGCAGGCTGGCTTGTGCTTTGTACGAATGTACAAACAGTCGATTTGATGCAGCTCACCAACGGCCGATTTACTCCGCTTTGCCTCCAGGCAGTCGCCGACGGAGGCATGGAATGGCGTCCAATCGATGTGCCCGCCGGTCGCATTTCACAGCTCAGGCTGCATTTAACCAGCGCGCAACTCGTCTTTAATGATGGGACGCCGTCTGCAAGTCTCACCGTGCCTAGCGGGTCTACGAGCGGACTGAAAATCAACGTGGATCGCACCGTGCCGAGCGGCGGAGTATTGGAGCTGAAGCTCGACTTCAATGCTGCGTCGTCGATCAGCAAACAGGCAGACGGAACGTATAGATTGAGCCCTGTTCTCACTGTCCTGCCATAGGAGCCGAGCTCGCAAGCGCGGCGCTCCAGTCGATGGAGCGCCGCGCGCTTCGCGACTTCGGTGGCTCAACTGAAAAACGTAGTCTCTTTCAATACTTTGTCGTCTGTGGTGCGGTCTCAACGAGTGGTGTCGACACTCCTCCTCGTTGGGATCTGTAGGTGAAACATGTTTCGCCGGGTTGGGGGTGGCACATTCCCTGCTCTTTGTCGCGCCGGCCGGAGTTTCTCCAGCGCGACACCCACGGAGGCCACGTGCGCAGATTTGAGACGAGTGATTTGAAACAAGGTGCCCTTTTCATTCTTGTGTTGTCGATCCTTGCCGTAGCGTGCGGAGGAATCGACACCGGGACGTCGAGCGATCCCGCAAGCAATGACCCCAACGACCCCGATCCATCGCACAAAGTCACCCTCTGCCACATTCCTCCCGGCAATCCGGCGAATGCTCACACCATCAGCGTCGGCGCCCCCGCGGTTCCGGCGCATCTCGCTCACGGCGATTACCTCGGCCCCTGTCACGGACCCGGGGGTGGGCCGCCGGATCCAACCCCTTCCAGTGACGCAGGAACGCCTGGAGGCGGCCCGGGTCCGAATCCAGGTGGCGGATCAACTTGCCAGGCAGCCGGCACCGCTTGCGGCACGGGATATCCGGCTTGCTGCAGCGGTCTGGCTTGTAGCGCCGGGGGCCAGTGCGGCCCAGCGCTGAATTAGCGAGCCTTCAATTCGCGAGCTTCGGGAGGGGGGCTAGTGGAGATCTTCGGGAAGCAGCCGGAGGCGATTTTTGAGCAACAGAATTTGATTGGCCAGGCTTGCCTTCTCCATGAGCATCTGGAAGCGGCGCACGTGCTCGAGTGCGAAGCTCTGAGTCGATCGGCTCGCAAATAGAATCAG
>Ga0126378_10003748_pt1 | contig 11492 bp, 11 predicted proteins | sample PanSoiMetPlot_23_FD_92587 | JGI IMG/M metagenome (GOLD analysis project Ga0126378, IMG submission 92587) | Tropical forest soil microbial communities from Panama - MetaG Plot_23 | ecosystem: Environmental > Terrestrial > Soil > Tropical forest > Bulk soil | place: Panama | collected 2016-02-17
ATAGCGCACGCCCAGCGCGAGCGCACGCCGCACCGTCTCGACTGCGTCCCGCTCGTTGACGATCGAGAAGAGATTGCCGAGCGGCGCGGTGCCGAGGCCGATCCGGCCGAGCGAGAGCGCGCCGAAGCGTCCCGCGGACTCGGTCATGGCGGCACCACACCCTTGGTCACGAGGATGTTGCCGTAGAGACGACGCTCTCCGGTCGCCACGACCGCGAAGGCGCCGCGGGTGCGCTCGTAGAAATGGCTTCGCTCGAGAGTCGCCAGACGCACCGGCTTGCCCGCGACGCCGTCGAGGATCGCCTGAAATTCCCGGACGGGCGGCGGCACCGCGCGTGGATCGCCGACCACCGCCATGACGGCGGCGGGCGTCTCGGTGAAGGTATCGAGCGGAAGCAGCGACAGCACCGCCGCGAGAACCGCCGGCGCCCCCACGCCATCGATGCGCAGCAGGCGCCGCGCCGTCGATGCGGCCGGGAAATTCGCATCGACAATGGCGATCTCGTCGCCGTGGCCCATCGCGGCGAGCGCATGCAGCAGATCGGGTCCTAGGAGCGGGTCGATCCCTTTCAGCATGCCTGCCTCAGCCCGCGACGAGAGAAGCGCCTGTTGCCTGCAGCGCGCCGAGCACGCTGCCGCCCACGGCCACGGGCGACGGATCGAGCGGCGGGCGCACCGCGAGCCAGCCGGCATCGCCGGAAAGCGCGTGGACTGCTGCTTTCATGGTCGCGATGAAGGGACGGCCGTCCATCGCCTGAACGGCCTTGTGCACGATATCGTCGATCCCCGTGGCCTTCGTCCGCGGTCCCTCGACCAGCGAGATAAGCGTGGGCGCCATGATATTCGCCATGCCGCTGATAGCGCCGGCGCCGTTCTTGCCGATTGCTTTCAGAATGCTGTTCTCGTCGCCCACGAACACGTCGAGATCGGGCAGCGCATCGAGATAGGCCGAGGATAGAGGCCAGTCGGCGCTGCTGTCCTTGATGGCCACGACCACGCCGGGAAACGCATCGGCGAGGTGGCGCACCAGCCGGGGCGCAAGCGTGACGCCCGTGTGGAACGGAAAATTGTAGAGGCAGAGCCGGGGCACCCGGAGGCCGGGCATGGCGCCGAGCCGCTCGATCACCGATGCGAAGTGGCGGTAGACCCCCTCCTCCCGCAGATCCTTGGGATAAAACGGGGGCAGCGCGAGCACGCCCGCGACACCTTGACGCGCGGCGTGGGTGCAGAGTGCCGCCGTGGTCGGCACGTCGCAACAACCGACGGCGGGGATCAGCCGATCCGCTGGGATGCCGGCGGCGATCACCGCCTCGAGGCCCGCCCGGCGCTCGTCGGCGGAAAGCGCCGTGCCTTCGCCGGTGGTGCCGAACAGGCTGATGCCGCGGCAGCCCGCTTGCAGTAGCGCACGACAGTGCTGCACGAGCCGGGGCACATCGATCGCCAGCCGATCGTCGAAGGGCGTCAGCGCGGCGGGCCAGACGCCGCGAAGGGATGATGCGGCAGGCATCGGCGAGCTCCTTGTCTCCACGAGCTCGCATGTTGGCATGCGCGTTTTGCAATGAATAGCGGATTGGCATAACGTTCGAGGCAACGCACCACCGCGCCGTGGTCATGCGCGCGCGATATCAGTCGGGGGGTAAATACCATGAAACATCGCAACCATGGACTGTCAGGAATTTCGCGGCGCAGCCTCTTGAAAGCGGGCGCCGGCGTCGCCGGCATCGCCGCCCTCCGCTCGGCCCCCGCGCTCGCGCAGAGCGGTTTCGACTGGAAGCGCTTCAAGGGCGAGCATCTCGAGGTGTCGCTGACCCTCGGCCCGCGCGGCGAGCTGCTGCAGAAATATCGCAAGGAGTTCGAGGAACTCACGGGCATGACCGTGGGCGACGAGCAGGTGCCGGAGCAGCAACATCGCCAGAAGGTCGCCATCGAGTTCTCCTCCGGCAACACCAGCTTCGACGTGGTGACCATGTCCTACCACGTGCAGAAGCAGCTCTATGGCCGCGGCAAATGGCTGGTCGACGTTCGCGACATGATCAAGGACCCGAAGCTCACCAATCCCGAATTCGATTTCGCCGACTACGCCAAGGGCGCGATCGACTACGCGACCCAGAAGGACGGACGGCTCGACACGCTGCCGCTCAACCTCGACTACTTCGTGATCTACTGGAACAAGGAGCTGTTCGCGGCCAAGGGCGTCGAATACCCGAAGTCGTTCCCGGAGATCATCGACGCTGCCAGCAAGCTCAACGATCCCAAGGCCGGCATCGCCGGCTGGATCATGCGCGGCCTCAAGAACGCGAACCTGCCGCCATACCTGACCTTCCTGCTGGGCTATGGCGTCGACTCCATCGATCCCGACCTCACAATCCACATGGACGGTCCGGAGGCGGTCGCGGCCGCGAAGATCTACCAGAAGCTCAACAAGGAGTACGCCCCGCTGGGCGTCACCGGCTTCAACTGGAACGAGTGCCAGTCGAATTTCCTGCTCGGCAAGGCCGCGATGTGGCTCGACGGCATCGGCTTCGCGCTGCCGCTCGAGGATCCCAACAAGTCGAAGGTGGTGGGCAAGGTCGGTTACGGCGTGATCCCGCCGGGCCCGAAGGCGCACCGCTCGCCGCTCTTCGGTGACGGCATCGGCATCTCGCAATCCAGCAAGAAGAAGGAAGCCGGTTGGCTCTATTGCCAATGGGCCACCAGCAAGATGATGGCGCAGCGGCACATCGAGGGGGCCTACGGCGCGCCCGGGCGCAGCTCCGCCTACACGGCGGCCCTCGCCTCGGGTAATCTCAAGGCGCCCAAGGCATGGCTCGAGTGCATGGTCGAGACCGTTAAGATCGCGCGTGCCGGCCTGCCGGACATCGTGGCGGTAACGGAGTTCCGCGACACCTATGGCGTGGCGCTCACCAACATGATCACCGGCGCCGATCCCGAGACCGAGCTCAAGAAGGCGACCGAGGCATTCCGGCCGGTGTTGCTCAAGACCGAGAAGAGCTGATACGCGGCGGCGATGGCGATCGGGGCAACGCTGCCGGGAATCGAGGCCGGAGCGCACGGCTCCTTCTGGCAGCGCATCGCCCGGCTCGGAGGCGGCAGAGAGGGCCGCCCTTACGTCCTGTTCATCGTGCCGGCATTGGCGGTGATCGCGGCCGTCATCATCTTCCCGTGGTTCTTCACGGTGTTCATGAGCCTCCACGAATGGAAGATCACGCAGGGGCGGACCTTCGTCGGGCTGGAGAATTACGCGCTGCTGTTCGGCGACGAGCGCTTTCAATGGGCGCTGCTGCGGACGCTCTATTACACGGCGCTCGCGGTGCTGGCGCCGCTGATCCTGGGCACTCTGGCCGCCCTGGTGTTCCACCGGAGGTTTACGCTGCGCGGCTTCCTGCGCGGCGTGTTCATCCTGCCGATGATGGCGACGCCGGTCGCGGTGGCCCTCGTTTGGACCATGATGTTCCACCCGCAGCTCGGTGTGCTCAATTATCTCCTGAGCCTCGTCGGCATCCCGCCGCAGCTCTGGGTGTTCGATCCCGGCACCGTGATCCCGAGCCTGGTGCTGGTGGAGACCTGGCAGTGGACGCCGCTGGTCATGCTGATCGTGCTGGGCGGGCTCGCGGCGCTGCCGACCGAGCCCTATGAGGCGGCGCAGCTCGACGGCGCCTCCGCCTGGCAGACCTTCTGGCGGATCACCTATCCGATGGTGCTGCCCTTCCTGATGGTGGCGGCGATCATCCGCACCATCGACGCGGTCAAGGCCTTCGACATCATCTACGTAATCAGCCAGGGCGGACCCGGAACGTCGTCGGAGACGCTCAACATCTTCCTCTATCTGCAGGCCTTCGCCTTCTACAACATCGGCTACGCGTCGGCGGTGGTGGTGGTGTTCTTCGCGCTCATCATCGCACTCTCCCTGGTCCTGCTCTATGTGAGGCAGAGGAGCAAATGGTCGCCGTGACGAGGCGGCGCCTGAGACGAGCCGCGCACCGCATCGCGTTCGCGCTCGCGGTGTTCGCGATCGTGTCGCCGGCGATCCTGGTGTTTCTCTGGATGCTCTCGCTGTCGTTCAAGCCCGAGATCGAGAACATCGCCTATCCGCCAGTATTCATCCCGGAGCATCCGACGCTCGCCAATTTCGCGCGCGTCTTCGAGGCGAGCCCCTTCGCGCATTATCTCGTCAACAGCCTGATCGTGACCGGGAGCGCCACATTGCTGGCGATCGCGGTTGGCGTGCCCGCAGGCTATGGCATCGCGAAAGCCAAAGCCTACCGCCTTGCGGTACTGGTGCTGATCGCGCGGATCACGCCGAACCTCTCCTACCTCATCCCGCTCTTCATCATGTTCCAGATGCTGGGCCTCACCGGCACGCTATGGCCGATGGTGATCACCCATCTCGTCATCACGGTGCCGATCGTGGTCTGGGTGATGATCGGCTTCTTCGAGACGCTGCATCCCGATCTCGAGGAGGCCGCGCTGATCGATGGCGCGACACTCTGGCAGGCGTTCCGGCACATCGCGCTGCCGCTCTCGCGTCCGGGCGTCGTGGTAGCGGCGATCCTCGCCTTCATCTTCTCCTGGAACAATTTCATCTTCGGCGTGGTGCTGGCGGGCCGCGAGACTCGGACTTTGCCGGTCGCGGTCTACAACGTGCTCACATTCGAGCAGATCTCTTGGGGCCCGCTCGCCGCTGCGGCCTTGCTGGTGACGCTCCCGGTGCTGATCCTCACGGTTTTCATCCAGCGCGAGATCGTCGGCGGCCTCGCCGCGGGCGGCGTCAAGGGCGGTTGACACACCTCACGCGTGGGCATGACGCCTTGAGAGCCGGGCGCTAGTATCGTGCACCACGCTACTCCGAACCTGAGGGATAAAATAGCCGCGAAGCTCATCGATCTCTTCAGCGACACCAAGACCAAGCCCACCGCGGAAATGCGGCGGTTCATGATGGCGGCTGAGGTCGGCGACGAGCAGAAGGATCAGGACCCGACCGTCAACAAACTTTGCGCCATGGTGGCGGAGCTCCTGGGCAAGGAGAGCGCGGTGTTCCTGCCGTCGGGCACCATGTGCAACGAGATCGCGATCCACGTGCACTGCCGGCCCGGCGAGGAGGTGATCTGCGACGAGACCGCGCACATCGTGATCGCCGAGGCCGGTGGACCCGCGGCGCTCTCGGGGGTGATGGTGAACCCGATCCGCGGCACGCGCGGCATCTATACGGCCGAGCAACTCCGCGCGACCGTCCGTGCGGAAAGCCGCTACGCGCCGCGCTCGCGGCTGGTCGAGGTGGAGCAGACCTCCAATCTCGGCGGCGGCACGGTCTGGCCACTCAAGACCATCCAGGAGGTTGCCCGGACCGCACGCGAGTTTGGCCTCAAGCTGCACATGGACGGCGCGCGCCTCTTCAACGCGGTGGTCAAGAGCGGCGTTTCCGCCAAGACCTATGCCGCGCCCTTCGACACCGTCTGGGTCGACTTCACCAAGGGCCTGGGTGCGCCCGTGGGCGCGGCCCTCGCCGGCAGCCGCGACTTCATCCGCGAGGCTTGGCGCTATAAGCAACAGTGGGGCGGTGCCATGCGCCAGGCCGGCATCATCGCTGCCGCCGGCATCTACGCCCTCGAGCACCACGTCGACCGACTCAGTGTCGACCATGAGAATGCTCAGCGCCTGGCGCAAGGCTTGGCGAATCTTCGCGGTATCGCCATCGACCCGACGCGGGTCGAGACCAACCTCGTGTTCTTCGACGTTAAGCCGGAAGCCGGCTGGAGCGCCCCCGACCTCGTTCGCGCGGCCAAGGAGCAGGGCGTCGAGATCGGCGCTTTCGGGCCCACGCGGATCCGGGCCGTGACGCACCTTGACGTGAGCCGCGAGGAGATCGATATCGCGATCAGCGTGATCGAGCGCCTCCTCAAGACTTCGCAGCGCGCCGCGGCTCAGTAACGCTCGGCGGCCTCGAGATAGAAGGCGCCAAGGCCGAGGACAAGGGCTGCCAAGAACGCGAAGAAGCCGACGAAGGGCAGCCCGCCCAACACCATTAGCGCGATCACGCCCAGGATCAGGGCGGCGAGCCGCCGGCCGAAGCCCGTCAGTGGACCTCGGCCGAGCACGCGCAGCAGTCCGTCGCCCAGGAAGATGGCGGCTGTGAGCACCGCCAGCAGCAGCGAGATGAAATAGGCTGCCAGCACCACGAGGCCGAGGATCGCGCCGAGCATCGACACCATCGCGATGAGCACGGCGAACGGCGTCGCGATCAGAAGGGCGAAACCCAGGCCCAGGCTCGCGAGAGGCCGCAGCGAAATCAGCCGCGCGGCGTTCAGCGAATAGCCGGGGAAGACCAGGATGAACAGAAGCCCAGCCGCAAGCAGGCCGAGGCCGAGCAGGGTCTTCGCGGCCAGGCCGACGATGTGGATGGCGGCCTCGGCACGCTGCGGCGCCGTCCATTCGCCACGCGTGACGCCGCCGTCGATGCGCGCTCCGGACGCGATCTCCGCCTCCGCATCGGACTCGTAGGTAAGATGCCCATGAATGACCGCGCTCGGCGCGATCGTGATCCAGCGGCCGCGAAGGTGCGCGTCACCGTCGATGGTCCCGGAAATCGCGATATCGGCTCCAATCGCATCGAGATCCCTGGCGACGCCGCCGTTCACCGCGATGTGCGCCCCGACGATCCAGGCACCGCCGGCCACGTGCGACTCACGGCCCACGGTCACGGTGCCACCCGCGGCCATCAGGTCGCGGCCGATCTGAGCAGATGTGGTGACATCGCCGCCGGCGACCCTCACCGAGCGCTTGACCGTGCCATGGACATCGACGGTCCCGCCGGCTGCGATCACGCTGCCGGCGACGTCGTCGCCGGCCACCACGTGCCCGCCCGCCGCAACAATATCGCCGTCGATTGCGCCTTTGACCTCCACCGAGCGGCCCGCGAGATAGAGGTCGTGGTCGATCGGCCCCTCCCTGACCACGCTCGAGCCCGCCTCCACCGATGCGGCGCCGGCGTCGGACTGCAAGAGCGTCAGAGCCGCGAGGCACAAGAGGGGCAACCACGGTGTGCGCATCGCGCGCTCCCGAGAGAGGAGGGGAAGGCGCATTCTGGCGCGAGGCTCCCGCTTCGGAAAGTGGGATGCACGTGGGCCGATCTCCGCCCTTGACCGGGCTTGGCTCGGCTGGGAACTTAGCGAACTCAAGTGCGCCCGCGGGGACCGGTGCGCGGCATCAAGCCAGAAACCTTGAATCGGGAGGACTTCCATGATGCACCGTCGCACCGCCCTGGTATCCGCCGCCGCGCTCGTCGCGACGGGATTTTTGCCGACCTCGGTTGAGGCCGCTTCGCCGCCGCTGCCGAGCTCGCCGCAGGTCATCAACGTGATGGACGTCGGCGGCGCGCTCGCGCTCACGCAGAAGGGCATCGAGGCCTATCAGAAATCGCATCCGAACCTGGTCTCGCGCTTCGTCTTCAACAAGGCGCCGGCGCCGGAGCTGCCGGGAAAACTCAAGGCGCAGCAGGACGCGGGGCGGGTCGACATCGACGTGGTGCTGAGCGGCACCGACGCGGTCTCGGCAGGGATCGAGCAAGGCCTCTGGACCAAAGTGTTGCCGGATTACGCCGACAAATTCCCGAACCTCGAGCAGAATTACATGCCGGGTGCGCTCACGATGTTCAAGCCCGCGGAGGGCTTTGCCGTGACCGTCGTCTATACGCCCTCGGGGCCGCTGCTCGAATACGCGCCCGAGCGCGTCAAAGACGTGCCCAAGGGCACCGACGAGCTGCTTGCCTGGTGCAAGGCACATCCGAACCGGTTCCTCTACGCACGGCCCGCGAACTCCGGGCCCGGCCGCACCTTCCTGCAGGGATTGCCCTATCTCCTCGGCGACAGCGATCCCCGCGACCCCATCAAGGGCTGGGACAAGACATGGGCCTACTTGAAGGAGCTCAACGGCTGCGTCGAGTATTACCCATCGGGGACCGGCGTCACCATGAAGGAGCTCGGCGAAGGCTCGCGCGACATCATCGCCTCGACCGCGGGCTGGGACATCAATCCGCGCGCGATCGGCACGGTACCGGAAACCGCGAAGGTGGCGCTGCTCATGGGGGCCAAGGGCTTCACCTGGGTGTCGGACGCTCAGTACATGGCGATCCCCAAGGGCGTCTCGAACGACAAGCTCGCGGTGGTGCTCGATCTGATCGCCTTCATGCTGAAGCCCGAGCAGCAGGCGGTCGCCTATGACGCCGGCTATTTCTATCCGGGCCCGGCGGTGAAGGACGTGCCGGTGACACTGGCGTCCCAGGAGAGCCAGGACCTACTGAAGCAATTCGGCCGGCCCGAATATGACAAGCTGATGACGCAGTACCCGATCGTAGCGCCGCTCTTCGGCAAGGATCTGATCGCCGCCTTCCGCAAATGGGACGAGGACATCGGCGGCGCCAAGATCAAGCAGTAGCGCCGATCTCGTGAACGAGGCCCCTGAAAGAGCCGCGGACGCCGGCGCGGCGCGCGACGGCTTCGAGGAACTGAGGCTCCACCGGGTCACGCGCCGCTTCCACGACACCACGGCGCTCGACGGGCTCACGCTCACGATTCGCCGCGGCGAGTTCGTGGCCCTGCTCGGCCCTTCCGGTTGCGGCAAGTCGACGGCGCTCAATTGCGTCGCCGGCTTGCTGGCGCTCTCGGGCGGCAGCATCTGGCTCGACGAGCGCCGGATCGACGCGCTGCGGCCGGAGGAGCGCGGCTTCGGCATGGTGTTCCAGAACTACGCGCTCTTCCCGCATATGAGCGTGCGGCGGAATATCGCCTTCGGTTTGATGATGCGAGGCGTCGCGCGAGACGAGACGCGCCGGCGCGTCGATGCGGCGCTCGACCTGGTGCAGCTCCGGGCGCATGCGGAGAAACTGCCGGGCCAGCTCTCCGGCGGCCAGCAACAGCGCGTGGCGCTCGCGCGCGCGATCGTGATCGATCCACCGCTCATCCTGATGGACGAGCCGCTCTCGAACCTCGACGCCAAGCTCCGGCTCGAGATGCGGCACGAGATCCGGCGCATCCACCGCGCCGTCCATCGCGCCACCATCTACGTGACGCACGATCAGGACGAAGCGCTCTCGCTTGCCGACCGGATCGTCGTGCTGCAGGACGGGCGGGTGCAGCAAATAGGCACGCCCGAGGATCTCTACGCGCGTCCCGCCAATCTCGCGGTCGCACGTTTCATGGGGTACCGCAACATCCTGGATATCGGCGTCGAGCGGATGAACGGAAATCGGGCGTCGCTGCTGGGCGGCAATGTCCGGCTCGAGGGCACCGCGCAGGGGTCGATCTTCGGTGGGCGCGCGACGATTGCCGTCCGGCCCGAGGAGGTCGTGCTGGGTGCCAGCGCGGGCAACACCCTCTCCGGCACGGTCGACCAGGTCGAGTACTGCGGTCGGGACTACCTGGTCGATGTCGTGACCCCCGTGGGCACGCTCTATCTTCGCACCGACCGACGCGTCAGCCGCGATGAGACCGTGCAGCTCTCGATCCTGCCCGAGCGCGTGCTGGTCTTCCCGCCAGACTCGACACGCGGCGAGCCCAGCCCCTAGGCATGGCCGCGCGCACTGCCGAGAACAACACCAGTGCCGGACGCACCGCGGGCTTCGACGTGGCGCCGCTCCTGTTCATCCCCGCGGCGCTCGTCGTGGTAGGGCTGTTCCTTTATCCGTTCGCCTATGGGCTGGTGCTCTCGCTCACGCCCGCCAAGGGCGACATGCTCGCGAACTACCAGCGCTTCTTCACCGATCAGCGGCTCTGGCAGACCATCTCGACCACGCTCTGGATCGCGTTGCCCGCGACGCTCATCAATGTCGGCGCCTCGATCCCGATCGCATTCGTGATGCGGAACCCGGCCTGGTATCAGCGCGCACTCACGACGCTCCTGGTCGTTCCAGTGACGCTCGGCACCGTGCTGGTCGCCGAGGGCTTGCTGACCTACCTGGGGCCGCAAGGCTGGTTCAACCGATTGTTGCTCGATCTGCACCTGGTCGCGGCGCCGGTCCGGCTCACGCACAATTATTGGGGCGTGCTGCTCTCGCTGGTCATTACGGGATTCCCGTTCGCGTTCCTGCTGATCCTCTCCTATCTCACGGGCATCGATCCGTCGCTCGCGCGGGCGGCGGCCACCTTGGGCGCGCGGCCTGGGGCGCAGTTCCGACACATCTATCTGCCACTGCTGGTGCCGGGGCTCGCCATCACCTTCTGCCTCGCCTTCGTCCAGGCCTTCTCGGTCTTTCCCTCGGCCGTGTTGCTAGGCGCGCCGGCGGGACCGACGCGCGTGATCTCGATCGCGGCCTATCAAGCAGCCTTCGAGGATTACGATTATTCGATGGCCTCGGCCATCGCCATGATCATGGGTGGCGTGCAACTCATCATCGTGGCCGCGGTGTTGAGCGCACGCGGACTCTTCTATCGAGGACCCGCGATCGGAGGAAAGGCGTGAGCACCGGCAATCGTGGGCTGCAGCGGCTGTGGTCGAGCCTCGTCTGGGGCCTGATGGGGTTTTTCCTGATCAATGTCGGCGCCATTGTCGCGACAGTGGTGGTGAGTTCGTTCGGCACGCGGTGGTTCAACTCCTGGCTGCCGCAAGGCTTCACCACCCGCTGGTACGGCAGCGCCTGGGACGAGTTCCAGCTCGACTATCTCCTCATCGTCACCACGGAGGTGACCCTCGCGGTGGTCGCGGTGTCCGTCGTCCTGGGCGTGCCGGCGGCCTATGCATTGGCGCGGCGCGATTTCGCGGCGAAGCGCTGGGTCCTGCTGCTGTTCCTGCTGCCACTCCTGGTGCCGCCGATCACCTACGGCATTCCGCTCGCGACCGTGCTTTACAAGCTGCAGGTCGGCGGCACCATGCTGGGCGTGATCCTCTCGAACCTGGTCCCGGCAGTGCCGTTCGTGGTGCTGACACTGACGCCCTTCATCGAGCAGATCGATCCGCGGCTCGAGGCGGCCGCCCGCGTGTTCGGCGCGGGCACGCTCAGCACCTTCATCCACGTGCTTGTGCCGCTGCTCGCGCCGGGCATGCTGGCGGCGGCGCTGCTGGTGCTGGTGCGCACGCTGGCGCTCTTCGAGCTCACCTTCCTGACCGCGGGGCCCGACAGCCAGACGCTGGTGGTGGCGCTCTACTATTCGGTCTTCGCTGCCGGCGTGCGCGCGACGCAGTCCGTCGACGCCATGGCGGTCGTGTATATGGTTACGACGCTGTTCTGGCTCTTCATCGCGCTCCGCTTCGTCGACCCGACGCAGCTCGTAACGCGGGTCAAGGAGCAGCGCGCGGCCCGCTGATCATTCGTTCACGCACGGAGGCTTCATGGGCCCCATCACCGACGACATCAAGAAACTGCTCCGCAAGTGCAGCGTCGCCACGCTCTCGACGCAGCTCTTCAAGCGCGGCCTCCGACAGACCGTGATGAATGGCGTCAGGCCGCTCAGTCAGGGGCCGGAACTCATGGTGGGCGAGGCCTTCACCGTGCGCTTCATTCCC
>Ga0126378_10003749_pt1 | contig 11491 bp, 9 predicted proteins | sample PanSoiMetPlot_23_FD_92587 | JGI IMG/M metagenome (GOLD analysis project Ga0126378, IMG submission 92587) | Tropical forest soil microbial communities from Panama - MetaG Plot_23 | ecosystem: Environmental > Terrestrial > Soil > Tropical forest > Bulk soil | place: Panama | collected 2016-02-17
AAGTGAACGACTCCGCAAAAGCGAAAAGGCGCTGACTACCCTCGGCAGGGCACGCCCTGGATCGAAGGGTCGAAGAATCGAAGAATAAAGCACCGGGAAGGCGCAGGCTGCATCACAGATCAATGATGGCACTGATCGAGGCGGACTTCTCCAGTCTGCGCAGACTGAATCCAAGTGTCTTGACAATCCTCTGCATGGGTAGATTGTCATCCAAAACTTCACCCGAGACGCGGCTTAGCTTCTCATCTCGTGCAACCTGCATAACTCGGCGGAGCAGCTCGGTTCCCAAACCTAGGTTCTGATATCGATCGCATACCAGGACGGCCACTTCCGCTTCGTTTCCGGTGTGTAGCTTAATTAGCCGACCCACTCCTAAGATTTGCCGGAGTCCTGTTTTCAAATCCTTGTTTTCTGCTACCAGAGCCATCTGGCGATCGTAGTCTACAAAGCAAATGCGAATGAGGCGCTCATGTGCCACCCGGGAACGTAGGCTCAGCGAGCCGAAGTAACGTAGGTACACGCTGCGGTCGGAGAGGGTCTCATGAAATTTCACCATGAGTGGCTCATCCTCAGGGCGGATCGGGCGCACTGTGACCTCGGTACCGTTCTTCATGACCCATGGCGAGACATATTGAGAAGGATATGGCCGGATGGCGGTCTTCGGCAGTTGTTCGGCCTGCATCGTGGGGCTGTGCAAGATAACACGTGCGTCAAGTGCCAGCAGACGCTCGGGAGAGGCCAGGAGCGGATTGATATCGATCTCAGCGATCCAAGGCTGCTCGACAACAAGATGACTGAAGCGGACAAGGAGATTTTCGAGCGCTACCAAGTCAACAGCTCGACGGCCGCGGATCCCCTTGAGCGCCGACCAGATTAGGGTTTGCTCCATCATGCGCTGTGCCAGCGTGGTATTCAGCGGAGGAAGGGCAAACGCGCGGTCCCGATAAACCTCCACCAACTGACCGCCAGAACCGAACATTATGACCGGCCCGAACTGGGCGTCCACGCTGCTACCCAGAATCAACTCGTAACCCTCAAGACAAACCATAGGTTGCACCGTGACACCGCAGAATTCCTCCAGCGGAGCTCTTTCCGCGGCAGAAGACCTGATCGATCGATAGGCTTGCCGGACCGACTGCTCATCTTGCAAGTTCAGCCTGACGCCGCCCACGTCGGTCTTATGCGTGATTGTTTGCGAGAGAACCTTGAGCACTACCGGATAACCCATTTCGGACGCACACTGAACGGCCTGGTCTTCCTTTCGCGCGGTCCGGGTTTCAACCGCAGGAATGCCGCATAACGACAGGACCTGCTTGGATTCGAACTCGTTGAGCAAGACGCGGCCACCTTTGCGAGCGTTATCGATAAGCGTTTCCACCTCGCCGCGAGAAACGCGGTTAATCTCCGTGCCGGCAGGCATCATTGGTGTTTCATAGAGCCCGCGCAGGTTGTACTGGTAACGCCACAGGTAAGTGAAGATCCGCACAGCGGTGTCAGGAAAAGTGAATGTGGGGATTCCCGCTGTATTGAGGATGGCCTCCCCTCGAGCGACGCTGGCTCCTCCCATCCAGTTTGCAAGCAAGGGTTTGCCACAGGCGCGATGTTGCGTCAAACGCTCCGCTATCTCAGCGGGATCGGTCATGCCTTGTGGTGCCAGGATCACCAACAGGCCATCGCTGTTGGGATCGACGGACACAACTTGGATGGCCTTCTCATAGCGGTCGGAATCTGCATCACCGAGAACATCGATGGGATTGTTATGACTCCAATGCGCAGGGAGAATCTCATTCAAGACCTCAAGAGTGTTTTGGGTCAGCACTGCGAGTTCCCCCCCATCGGCGATGAGCGCATCGGTGGCAAGAACACCGGGGCCGCCTGCATTGGTCACGATCGTGAGCCGTCGACCCTTTGGGAGAGGCTGTTTGCTGAGGACTTCAGCCATGTAGAAGAGGTCAGCTATGTTGTGAACGCGGAGGACACCTGACCGGCGGAAGGCTGCGTCGAGAACCTCATCGCTCCCGGTTAGTGCTCCTGTATGCGATGCCGCGGCTCTCGAGGCAGCTTCTGAGCGACCAGCTTTAATTACGATGATGGGTTTTGTTAAAGCGACTTCGCGTGCAGCCGAGAGAAATGACCGCGCATCGCCCACCGATTCCATATAGAGCAGGATGCTCTTCGTATGCGGGTCATCGCCAAAGTAATCGATCAGATCGCCCCAGCCCACATCTAACATCGACCCGGTCGAAACAATCGTGCTAAAGCCCACATCTTGCCGATGGCTCCAATCGAGAATCGTGGTCAACAATGCGCCGCTCTGGCTCAGAAAAGCGACGGTGCCGGGCTTCGGTAGTTCTCTGGCGAAGGTAGCGTTTAACCCCAAAGTCGGATTCATGATCCCTAGGCAGTTTGGACCAATCAGCCGCATGGTGCTACGGCGCAGGTGATCCTGAATTTGTCGCTCCAATGTCGCGCCTTCCAAACCGCATTCCTTGAACCCGGCGGAAATCACGGCCGCCGACCTGGAACCTGCGTCCACACATTCGCCAATGACGTGCGGAACTGTCCGTGCAGGGGTAACAACAATAGCCAAGTCTACCGGCTCCTGGACATCGCGAATGCTTGCGTAAGCCTTGAGTCCAAGAATCTCGGAATGCCGGGGATTGACTGCATACACTCTTAGCCCAGAGACACTGCGCAGCAGGTTTTCCAGAACCGCCCGGCCAACACTGCCGGGACGTGGTGTTGCGCCAATGACTGCCACTGACGTTGGGAGGAGCAAAGCATCCAAGCCGGACTTTGCTGTAGACTCGCGCGTCTTTGACGTTTGCTCCTCAGGACTCGAAAGCATCACAACACTCCACTTCTGTGTCAGACGTAAGCAGCTGGTTAAGGGAAAGCTACAACCAGCACCACTGCGTGTCGCATCAACCGCGCGCCGTAAGCACCGGGGACGTGGCTAATGTCAGGATCTGAGCTGTTGTGCTAGCCAGGTGCGTCACCATTCCCAATGCGGGGGTCCGGAATTCAGGCATTCAGGAGCGCTACTTGATTACCTGGGGTTCCTACCAGATTCTCTTGGACCCGGAGAGAGCCGTGCGATGCGTAAAGTCACCGATTTCCGTGATCTCAATTTTAAGGCAAGTAGTGGAATTTCTTCGAGGGTTGGTGTTCGATGTACTCCTGATGAACCTAACACCATCGAGAACTGCATTACCTATCCGGTCGGTACGGAGCACCTGTTCTCCAATTTGTCCCGGCCGCAGTCTACAGGCTGAATGAGAATGAGATCAAGTTCACAGCGACTTACCCGGAAACCGCGATGCGCTTATCGAGGGACAACGGCCAGGCGGAGCGTTTTGGTCTATGCGCCGGAATGTAAAACTGTCCACCCTTTCCGGGGAAGGCAAAACCATGACCCCTCCAGGTTCCTTCGACGAAATGGCCAACTCTCAAAAAGTGTTACGTAACCATTCCCCCTTCGAAGTATTGCGTTCGGTGGATTGGCAATAGCTTGCCTCCCAGCCTGCGGTGAGGAATAAGGTTGCGTTTGGCTTCTTCACTTTAATACTTAATAGTTCGCTCATGGTGACAATAGACGGGATGACCGGTAAGGGAGTGACGCTCCCCAGGAGCGTGAAGTGTGCCGCACTGACCAGATGGTGCCCAGCGCTTCACAGGGTCGAAAATCATGTTCCTCATGCCGGATTTCCTGGCGGTTCTACTCGGTAGCCAAGCATTCGGAGTGTCCGTCATATGCATTTTCACTGGCAGGAGTTTCGGTCAGCTCTGACTCTCCTGCCTGTGATTGAGGAACACGGCGACGATCTGCATGAGCGGCCAGGGCCGATGATGCAGCAATTGTGTACCCTCGAAAGCTCCGCGCAGCCGGGCTGGACGGACGTACACTCTGATCCCCGATTGGACGGATCGTAGCGCCTCGTCGGACGTATCTAGCTTGCCGGTGTACTCATCTCCCAGTTCTTTCCTGCTTCTCCGTAAGTCTTATCCCGCGCGAGCCGCCTTCCACGCGTGCTGTTCGTTGCGCACCTGTTCATACCCCAGCGCCGCGTAGTATTGAGCACGATCAAAGAACTGATCCAATAATCTCAGTATCTCTTGTTCAGCAAAGACTTCGACTGGCCGGTCCAGCGCCGCTTCCAGTTCGAGAAACTCCCACAGATTCTCTTTCGTGAGCACGATTGCCCAGATTAGCTGGCACAGAGGGACGTGTTGAGCGGCACGTCGGGCGCCTCTCTCCTTATAACGGACCTTGATCTCACACGCCTGCTTGTCTAAGAGCCAGTCGCCTAAGTTTTGGTAGACTTCGCAAACGCGCTGTTTCAGTTCCTCGCTTCACTGCGGTTTTCAAACTCTGCGGCCACTTTGAAACAGGGCCCAAGGCGGTTTGCGACCAGTCGAGCGCGCGCATCAATGCGCCCATCTCGCCGCCGCCAGAAAAAACAGAGTCAATCGCCACTGCGTTGATGCTGCCGCTTCTTTCGATGTTGGGTTCGGCTGTTTCGGATGTTGGGCGTGTTGCTTACCCGCGGGAAAAGAGTCACCGGCAACGCCTTCTCTCTTTGCTCTTCGTCATGGGATTGCGCTGGCTGGAGGGCCGATGCTGAAATCAGGAACTCTGCTGGCTGTTATGAACGAATAGAGGCTCGGCTGCAATGCGGCGGCACAGTGAACCCCACGCGTCCGTTATCCACGGATATGATTATTAGTAGATGCCGGTGCTGCCCTTATTGTTGCTTGCACATGCGGGCAACTTGTCATCTCCGGTGGACAAACTCAGCGGTTCTATAGAGCTTGTATCAGTGAAAGCAGCAGGAAAGTGGAGCCCGACTGCCGATAACACAGTCTTCGAATGTAGCTGTTTCAACGATCGCAGCGTCAGACACACGGGCATAGCAAGCTGAACCGGATCGACGCATCGCTTCCGAAAAACATGGCTTCTTCATGACTCGGTTTGGCTTTGCTGTTCGGCGACTTTGGCGTTTTCTGTTTCTCCGATTTCGTTGGCGGACGCGTATCCTGCAACCTACTGGGAACACTGTATGTTCGTGGCTCCTCCCCACATTGATCCGTCGGCATCCAAGCTAGGGCTGCATTCAGGGAGGTACGAGGTGCCCAGATTGCAGACGTGTCGTGGGCTACCGTCGAGAGCAGATGGTGAGAGAAGCATGATTTTGCGACCGGTGCCCAGTCTCAAAGGCAGCAAACCTACCACCGGTACACGGATCATTGTGGTTTCGAACCGGCTTCCTCTGACACTGCAAAAAACAGAACAAGGTTGGAAGAGCGCGCGAAGCTCTGGTGGCCTGGCGAGCGCGATGAGCCCGTTGCTTGAGAAAACCGGTGGGGACTGGATTGGTTGGGCTGGGGATAGCGGGGGAGGAGAAGACAACGAAGAGCGCCAGACAATTCTCGCCGAGTGGGCTGAAAACGAGCACTGTTTCGCAGTAAATCTGCCGCCAGATGTGGCCGCAGGTTTCTATGAAGGCTTCGCCAACCAGACGCTCTGGCCGGTATTTCACAACTTTCCCTCGCAGTTGAAATTTGACGCCAAGGATTGGCAGGCCTATGTCGAAGCGAACCGGATCTTCTGTGATGCTGTCGTCAATCGTTATCGACCAAATGACCTTATCTGGGTCCACGACTATCACTTGATGCTTCTGCCCCAGATGTTGCGCGAAAAGTCGCCCGATGCTGCGATAGGCTTTTTTCTGCACATACCTTTTCCTTCTTCCGAGATCTTCCCGGTCTTACCCAGGCGCGAGGAGCTCCTGGAAGGCCTTCTCGGAGCTGACTTGCTGGCTTTTCAGACTCACGGCCATGTGCAGCAGTTTCGGGCGGCGCTGCTTCGTGTGTTGGGCATGGAAAGCAAAATCGCTGAGGTTTCGCTGGGAAGCCGTCCGGTTCGTCTCGAAGCCCTCCCCATCGGCATAGCGCCCGAGGAGTATACGAGTCTGCTGACGACCAACGAGAAAGCGGGTCAGCAATATGGGGAATGGGTGGAGCGATACCGCGGGCGGAAGGTTCTGCTCGCCGTGGATCGCTTAGATTACACGAAGGGCATCCCCGAACGTCTGCGTGCCTACGCATATTTGCTCCGCTCCTCTCCCGAGCTCAAGGAGGAAATCATTCTCATCCAGGTCGCTGTACCTACGCGTGAGGGGATCGATACATATCAGGACCTGCGAACCGAAGTGAATCGGCTTGTCGGAGAAATCAACGGTCAACTGGGAACACCCGAATGGACTCCTCTTGTTTACATCAACCGTTCCATTGAGCGGAGCGAGCTCGTGGGGCTCTACAAGTTGGCAGATGTTTGCTGGGTCGGTTCACTTCGCGATGGGATGAACTTGGTTGCCAAGGAATACGTTGCCTCGAAACCCAACGGAGATGGCGTACTGGTGTTGAGTGAATTTGCCGGCGCTGCCGCCGAAATGGGCGAGGCGCTGCTGATTAATCCCTACGACGAGGAACGGACTGCGGCCACCATCAAACGCGCTCTTTCGCTCGATGAGCAGGAGCGACGGCTGCGCATGACGGCCCTTCACAACCGAGTTCTGCGAAACGACGTCTTCCATTGGGGAGAGCGGTTTCTGGCTTCGCTTGAAGATGCGGTCTCCGAGCGCGGCCGTTATATCGACACGCAGCCGCAGAGATTACGAGTTAGCGATATCCGGGATGCTTACCTCCAGGCGAGGCGCCGTCTTCTGATTCTCGATTACGACGGCACTCTGGTGCCATTTGTGAAACGGCCGCAACTGGCGGTTCCTCCCCCGACTGTGCTTGAGCTCCTTAAGGCCTTAGCATCCGAGTCGGGCAATTGCGTAGCACTGATGTCGGGAAGATCCGCGCAAAACCTCGAGAGATGGTTCGGGAACATTCTGCAACTGTACTTGGTAGCCGAACACGGCGCTGAGCTGAAAACTCCCTCAGCTTCCACTTGGGAATCTCTGCGCCCGCAACCGCCCAGCGATTGGAAGGCGACAGTCATGCCCATTCTCGAGCACTTCGTAGATCGCACTCCGGGCAGCTTCGTCGAAGCAAAGAAATATGCTCTGGTGTGGCACTATCGCATGGCCGAGCCGGAGTTTGGTGAGTGGCTCGCCAACGAGCTGGTATCGATGCTCGAAGCCATGCTTGCCGAGACTGAGCTCAGGGCGTTTCGCGGAGAAAAGAGCGTGGAGGTTAGGCCGGTCTGGGCCAATAAGGGCGAGCCGTTCAAACGGCTGCTCAAAGAATTTTCGGATCCTGACTTTCTACTTGCGGCGGGCGACGACCGCACCGACGAAGATCTTTTCGAGCGCTTGCCAGCTGACGCATGGACGGTACATGTCGGTGCCGGGCCCACACGCGCCTCGTATGTCGTAACCGATTTCCAATTCTTGCGCAGGGTCTTGGAGCTATTGGCCAACTCCGGAGTTTCCCAACGCGCGTCTTAGGTCTCTTTCCACTATTGCCCCGAAACCGATTGTGAGAAGAGACGGCCATTTCGTTAACGATATTGCTTCTCACCTACACCATTACCAGCACTTCACCGTATTGCGTTCAGCTTTCGTTTACAAAAACTGGTTGTGTCTGTTTGTCTCCGAGGAATGAGAGTGAAAGCCCGCACATACCGAGCGGCACAAGGAAGCATTCAGTCGCCGACACGAATTCTTTTCTTGCCTACAACCATCTTCATGCCATCGCGTGCGAGCACTACATCGACTCCACGTTGGTTTCCGAGGACTTTGAGCCGGTCCATTGCCTCAAAATCGGATCGGACTATCTGCGAACGGCAATGAGTAATCGCCACTTTCGTGACCTCCTCTTCACGGCATCAGTCCAATTGGTCGCGTACTGATGCGTGACCAATGACAGCATCACCTCTGCGTCGCGTCAGTGCCTTAGATCGACGCCCCATCGCCAATGTATCGGAATGCTCCAGATAAAGCTCTAAGCCCGCGAGGATCTTCGCTACATCGGGGGCGTAGACGATCGAGGCACCGCGATCAGTGGCCCGATATCCAACGGTCGGTGCGCAATTTCGTCCAATGTTCGACCGCTGATCGCCGAACGACTCATTTCTGGCGCCTCGGCTTTCCACTTATGGTCTGCCCATTTGTCCTTTCGCTTGATGAGTAACCAGCTTTTTTCGCGGGGCGTACCCGATCGCTGCCAAATTTGGATCAAAACTAATGGACCGCGAGGCTTTTTACCGTGTAGTTCGATTTTGAGCTCGCCTCCGGCCAATTGCTGCTCACGCAGAAGATCGCCTTGGGTCTCGTACGTACCCCCATCCCAGACCATGACCGTGCCCGCACCGTAATGGCCCTCTGGAATGATCCCTTCGAACTCGGCGTACTCAATCGGGTGGTCCTTCATGGTTGCGACCGTTTGCTCGATGGGTCGAAAGACGACCCTTCGGTACGGCCCACGAAACCAGAATCCCGCCGATTTCCAAGCGGAAGTCATAATGTAGATGGCTCGCGTCATGCTTTTGCACAACAAAAATCTTATTTCGCCTGAGCGGCGAATCCGTCCTTTTCTCTCGGGTGTTTCTTCGAATTTTCTTTTCTCACGCTAGCTGTCAAGCGGCATGAGGATGCTCCAGTTTGGGCTGTGCCCGGCGAAGCGAAACCGCGCTTCGCCAGAAATCTTTCCAGGGGTCGTCCTTTTTCTTCAGTCGATCAAAGATCGTGCGAAGCGTCACGCCGTCGGGCCGAAATTCGGGTTTATCTAGTTCACGCCAGCTGACCGGAACCGCGACCGGAGCGCCTGTTCCGGGCGCGAACCGCATAGGGTGCCACGGCGGTTTGCGCATAAGCATTCCGGTTTGTATCCAGAAAGATGCGTGCGCGACGTTCGCTCTTTCGCTGCTCGGTTGTCCGGTGCTTTGGATCTTCCTCTGCTACGAGTTCCGCTAGTCGCCGGCGCGTATCGATGGGGCATCTACCGGGATACCGAAGCTGCTGATCGGTTTGTGGAGATATTCCTGGTGCACTCCTGGGCAGAACATCTATGCCAACACCAGCGGCACACAAAAGCGGATCGTGAACTGGAGCAACGGGTTTATGCTTACGTTGCTGGCGAGCCGAAGGTACGGCACCTTCTCTACGCGGATTCCTGAAGATCATAGCCGCGACACTCAGTCGAGGGTTGTTTTGGTGATAAGAGAAAGCATTCTCCTCCGAAGTTGCGCTATCGCCCAGCGTGACGCTACTCGCCGCGGCCGACCGTCTGATCGGGAGTATTGCCACGGAGTTTGAGCAGTTCATTCCACGAGGCTGGTCCTTCGTTGCCCGCGGCATAGTTGGGGAAGTCCGGCGGCGGTATCTGTGCCCACGCTTCTTCAATGGGAGTAATGATTCGCCACTCGGCTTCTACTTCGTCTCGGCGGGTAAATAGCGTTGCATCGCCGCGCATCGAGTCAAGCAGCAGGGTTTCGTATGCCACCGGCCCGTTCGATCCAAAGCTCGCTTGATAAGAGAAGTCGGCCTGAACCGTCACCGCCCGCATCTGCGTTCCGGGTCGCTTCGCGCCGAATGCGATCGAAATTCCCTCGTCCGGCTGAATGCTAATGGTGATGACATTCGGATCAATGGCCGACGACGTGCTCGCAAACAATGCCTGGGGTGTCGGTTTGAGATGCACGCGAATCTCGGTCAGATTTCGGCGAAGACGTTTGCCAGTTCGGACGTAGAAAGGAACTCCGGCCCAGCGCCAGTTCTCAATGTGAAACTTCACCGCTGCGTAGGTCTCGGTGGTAGAGTCGGGCTTCACTCCGGGCTCTCCGCGATACCCAGGTACTCGTTTGCCGTCAATCACGCCGGAACCGTACTGCCCCCGGACGGTAAATCGTGCGACGGCCTCGACACTCATCGGTCGAATCGATCGAAAAACCTGCACCTTCTGTTCACGCACCGAATCCGCATCAAAGGCTACCGGCGGTTCCATAGCAGTCAGCGCCAGTAACTGAAGCAGATGGTTCGCCACCATATCGCGGAGGGCACCGGTCTCTTCATAAAACGCGGCGCGGCTCTCGACGCCTACCGTTTCAGCCGCGGTGATCTCTACATATTCGATGTAGTTCCTATTCCATACCGGTTCGAACAGCGAATTGCTGAAGCGGAAAACGAGGATATTCTGGACGGTCTCTTTGCCAAGGTAGTGGTCAATCCGGTATACCGCTTTCTCCTCAAATACGCCGTGCACCACGTCATTGAGTACGTTCGCAGATTTCAGGTCTCGCCCGAAGGGTTTTTCCAGAACAATTCGCGTCCATCCATGGTCGCGCCGGTTCAGTCCAACTGCTCCCAAACCCTTAATGATAGGCGCCGCTACTGACGCGGGGGTCGACACATAGAACAAATGATTTGGGCTCGATCCGTTCTTCTCCATCTCCTCCAGGCGGCCGCGCAACTGCGAATAAAACCTCGGATCGTTGATGTCACCTATCATGTAGTGCAACCGCTGTTCGAAGTCCTCCCAACCGGACTCGCTGAAGTCGCGTGTGTCTTTCGACTTGCCGGCTGCCTCCCCGCTCTTCTTGCGAAACTCATCGGTACTCATCGGCGTGCGGCCAATCCCGAGAACTTCGAACTGAGGGTTCATGCAGCCCACACACGCCAGGTTGTAGAGGCCGGGAATCAGCTTTCGCTTGGTCAGATCGCCTGAAGCTCCAAAGATGATCAGGACGCACGAATCTCCGGTGGGCAGTGGTTCTGGAGACCATTTTTCGAGTGGACTGGCTTGAATAATTGCAGACATAAATTTTCTCTATATAGATGCTCTCGATGTCACTTTCGAATCCTAATCGGAACCTGCTCTACTCCAGCGAGTTTTTGTGTGCATTGTGGGCTGCAGATCCGCCGTTGCTCTCTCGCATATGGAATGACAACTCCACCTTCCTCGAATCGCACTTCATCCATCAGCGCTCTCATCAGGTAAATCCCACGACCATGACCGAATCCGGTATTTCGGGAGTAGTAGGATCCGCTTTCCTTTTACCGTCAAATCCTCGCTTTTCGTCCTTTACCGCGATTGAGACTTTCATCCAGTCTACAGCGGTAACGAACATAGACCTCTTTTCGGGGATTCTCATGATTTCCGTGGATGATCGCGTTGGCGAGGGCTTCCCGTAGCGCGATCTCAACTTCTCGCTCTCATACACACAGCCACACTTCCTGATCAGGAGCATGAGTGCTTCAAATCGAGATCAGTGTCTTGCCCGTGGCTGCACTCCGCCGCCTCCATACGGTCCGCGCTTGTTGCCAGCATTTGGCGAGCCCCATGATGGCAATGATTGGAGCCGGGAAGGGTCTCCGCAACAGACTCTCGATCCGTGGCGAAACCGGGTCATGGAAGAGCCGCAAGCGCGGGGTACTGCTCAAGGATGCGCGTTCCCAAGACGCCGGCGTTGGCGCGCATGTAATCGTAAATCGTGGACAGTTCAGGCATGACAGCCTCTCTCGAAACGTAGGCATTTCGCTGG
>Ga0126378_10003750_pt1 | contig 11490 bp, 14 predicted proteins | sample PanSoiMetPlot_23_FD_92587 | JGI IMG/M metagenome (GOLD analysis project Ga0126378, IMG submission 92587) | Tropical forest soil microbial communities from Panama - MetaG Plot_23 | ecosystem: Environmental > Terrestrial > Soil > Tropical forest > Bulk soil | place: Panama | collected 2016-02-17
AATCACCACTGGAAAGGGTCCAGCGCCCTCGGGTTTGAACACGTACGCTTCGATCTTCAACTTTCCGCTGGGGTAGAACGCCGTTTCGTAGGTTGGTTGCTTCGTGTTCGTCTGCGCTAGCGCCGCACTGCTGGTCATCAGCAAGCTGCAAGCCGCCAGCCAATTCGCCAATACACTTCGCATTGCGCTCTGGTGTCCTTTCGGTTTGTATCTACAGCGGTGTTCTCTGGCTGCCCTCAGCTTACGGCAAGCACGCGGGCAAGCCCAGCCTTCCAACGTTTGCCGCGCACTGGCATCTCGGTAACCAGAATCCACAGCTGTCCTCGGTTTTCCACAGCCGCTCCTATTGCGTTCGGCGCCGCACCGGCCCATAGTGCCGTCGCGTCACTTGGGAGGATTCGATGCTGTTTGCTATTGTCCGCCGGGGAAGGAAATCCGGAATCCGCCTATTCCCGCACCGGCACCGGGAAGATGACCGGTTTCACGTCAGCCTGACGAGGCAAGGGCCGCATATCCCACTGCATGACGACCGCGATATCCCAGACTACCTGGCTAACGGGTACTCTCTTTTGATGAGCAACTCGAACGAGAATTATCGGCCCACTCTAATTCGACCCAGTTCGATCCGCGGGTGGCAGTGATCCTCACAACCGGCCCTTTTGCTGAAGCATTACCTGGAACCGCTCTCCCATGCCCTCAGGATGGATGAGAGTTTTCAGCTGCAGGCGCGCGCGAACCCGCTCGTCCTCCGCCTGTCCGGGATCATAGAGGTCCGCGAACTCGCGCGGCTCCCCGAGGGCCAGCAAGAATGCAGTTTGCGAAATGAATTCCGCCGTTTCGAGCCCCGATGCCTTCCCCCAGGTTTCCAGCGCCGTAAAATTCACATGCGCCGTCAAGTCCTGTTCTCCGGGCGACGCATAGAAATTTTCGCTCACGCGATGCCCTTTGTATGCCAGAAGAGTACCGCGCATGTGCCGCTCGTCGAACAGTTCCGCCGCGCGGTGCCCGTAATCGATCGTCAGTACAAATCCGCGTCCTATTCGCCGACCAACTTCGGTGATCCAGTCGCACGCTTCAAGCCCGGCTTCCGCGTGCTGACCTTGGTGCAGACTGATTTGCTGCGTTAGGAAGTATTCGCTGATTGCGCAGGCCGAAAGCGGCGCGATCACCTCCACAAACTTCCCCTGCTCGCAACCCACAAAAACTTCTTGCAGGCCGTGTTCTCTCATCACCACGCGGTGCACCGGCAGCGCGTCAACCAATTCATTCGAAAAAACGCAGCCCTCGGGAACCTGCAGCGGGATTTCAGCGGCACTTCGCAAGCGACCGGCCGCCGCGTGCCGCTCTAACCGTGCCACCGCTTGCCCGCGCCGCGACGCCGATCGCTCCACGGCAACGTAGCGCAGCGCGCCATAGAAATCCGGCAGCTTGACCTCGCAAAAATCCAGGATGTGCAGCGCCAGCCGCCCCACCCCCGCGCCTGCTTCTACCAGCCCGAATTCCTTCGGCCGGTCGAGCCGCTCCCACATTTCCGCGAACTTCCGTGCCAGCAGCCGCCCAAAAATCGGATGCACGTCCACGCTGGTGTAGTAATCCACGAATCGTTGCGATTCCACTCTGCTGTAATAGCCATAGATCGGATGGTACAGGCACTCGCGCATAAAGTCGGCAAAAGGGATGGGGCCGTAGCGGCGAATCCGCTCCGCGAGCAACTCTTCGAGCGGCGTCACGTGCCTTTGGCTCCCGCAGCGCCCGAGGCCAGTTCGGCCTGGAGTCTATTCCAGGCGTGCTCGAAGACATTTTTGGCGGCAGCGTCGAACAGGACGAAGTAAATCCTTTCGACGCTGGTGCTGCCCTGAAGATGTTGGGCAGCGACGCGGAGCATGATGTCGGCGCATTCCTGTAAGGGGAAACCGGCGATGCCGGTGCCGATGGCGGGAAAAGCGATGGTCTTCAGCTCACGTTCGTTCGCGATGCGCAAAGAATGCATTGTGGAAGAGCGCAGGTGCTCCGCTTTGGTGCGTCCTCCAAGCTCCATGCTCGCAGCGTGAATCACAAAACGTGCTTTCAGGTTCCCGGCGCCGGTAATCACGGCGAAACCGACAGGAATGCTACCGATTGCGTCGCACTCGTTCTGGATTTCCACGCCACCTTTTAGTTCAATGACCCCGGCGACGCCCCCGCCTAAGATCAAATCGTTGTTCGCAGCGTTGACGATGGCGTCCGTGGCCATTTCCGTCAGGTCGCCTTGCTGAATGACGATTCTGTCCGCGAGCGCTTTCATTGCCGGTGCAATTCTATTTTTTGTGAGACTTTGTCGCGAACGCCGGCTTCGACTTTCGCGCGGGCAACGCCTCCGTCAAACGATTGTCGGATCCAGGCCACCGCTTGATCGAGAACACCCGGGGAAATGTCTTCGAGCACTGTCTGGTATCCGCCGAATGCGGCGGCATAAGCTATGCCTCGCCCCCTCGTACCTGCGCCAATCACCGTGATCTTCACGTCCATTCGTCGTCTTCTCCGCGAAGTAAACAAAGCTACCCTTCGACAAAGACTCCTTCTCGAAGCGGCGCGGAAACAAAATGCCGTAGATCAATAACGTGGAACTTTGGAATCGACCTCAAGCGACCAGCGCTCGATTCCTCCGGCCAGGGACTTGGCTCTCTCGAATCCTTGAAAGCGCAGCCACGCCGCCGCGTCCAAGCTTCGCATGCCGTGGTGGCAATAACAAATCAACTCATCCACGTCCGGAAGCGTGTTCAAGCTAGCCGCAAGGCTGCCCAGAGGCACGAGCTTCGCGCCCTCGATGCGGCAAATCTCGAATTCCCACGGTTCCCGCACATCGACAAGCACAACGCCTTCGCCGCGGTCGAGCCGGGCCTTCACTTCCGCGGGTGTTATCTCCAATTCGTCCATTCGCTGTCTTATTTTCCCTTCCAGGCCGGCTTGCGCTTTTCGAGAAAAGCGCGAACGCCTTCCTGCGCGTCGTGCATTCGCATCAGTTCGGACAAGTATACGCGTTCGGCTTCTTCGAGCTGTGCCAAAACGTCCGCTGAATGCAGCCGCGCCAAGGTCTTTCGCGTTAGTTGAAGAACGCCTGGGCTAAGACCCTGCAACTCCTTAAGAAAGGTATCCACGGCTCTAGGAAGCTCGTGATCTGGCACTACTCGCGTCACCAAGCCGAGGCGATGCGCCTCCGTCGAGCTGATTTGACGGCCCGTGAGAATCAGATTCGCTGCGGCTTGCATGCCAATTTGTCGAGGCAACATCACCATAGCCACAGGCGGAAAACAGCCAAGCCTGATTTCCGGCTGTCCGAATTGCGCGGATTCCGTGGCGAGAACAAAGTCGCAAAACGTCGCAAACTCCATGCCGCCGCCCAGGCAGAAGCCGCGCACAGCGGCAATTGTGAGGCAATCGGCTGCGGCTAGGCGCCGAAAGACGGCGTGAAATGCGCGAAGCATTTTTTCGACGCGCTCCGGAGCGTGATCGGCAACTTCCGCGCCGGAACAAAACGCTTTTTCTCCAGCGCCCCGGAAAACCGCGAAATCGGCCTCTGGCAGCGCGCGCTCCAAAGCTGCGTCCAGAGACTCCATCATGGCGATATCCAGAACATTCAGGGGAGGCCGATTCAGCGTGATCCAAGCAGTGCGATCCTTGATGCGAAGCTGAATGGTTTCTGAATGAGCGGTCATGCGAAAGAAGTGATGAACATAGGAAACTATTTGCCGCGAAACTGCGGGGCTCGTCTTTCAAAGAAAGCGCGGATGCCCTCGCTGCAATCTTCGGAAAGATAGCAGCGGACCTGCTCCTGCACTTCGTGCTCAAGAGCTTCGGCCAGCAGTTTCTTTTCTCTTCCAAACAATGCTTTCTTGATGGCTTGAATCGCCAGAGGCGGGCCTTGCATGATTTTCTGCGCAAGCGCTCTTACTTCGGCTTCCAGATGCGCCCCTGGCACAACTTGATTCACGATTCCCAGCCGCAGCGCGGCTTTCGCGTCAATCATGTCGCCGGTGTAGAAAAGCTCCGCGGCTTTCGCAGGGCCAACGAGTTGCGGCAGAAAATACGTTCCCCCAAAGTCAGGGAAGAGACCTACTTTCGCAAAGTTTTGCCCAAATGCGGCTTCTTCGGCGGCGATGCGAATGTCCGCCGCCAGAGCGATATTCATCCCGGCGCCCGCGGCAGCCCCGTTCACCGCCGCGATCACGGGTTGCGACATCGTGCGCATCCTGAGCACAGCCTGCATGCCGGAGCGGAGCAGCGGCTCCAAAGACTGGGTCGCAGCGGTTGCACGGCCTTTGCCGATCAAGGCAAGATCGCCGCCAGCACAAAACGCGCGGCCTGCGCCGGTGATCACCACAACGCGAACCGATTCGTCCTCAGCGAGATGGCCCAGGGCATCGTTCAAGGCAGTTGTGAGTTCATTGTTCAGTGCATTCAGCCGGTCCGGCCGATTCATGACCAGCGTGGCGATGCCGTCCTGCTTGGTTTCCAGAAGCACCGGGCCGGCCTGTGCCGGTTGAAGAGCGTTGCTCATAAGGTGTCCAAGCTAGTGTGCCCGGACTTCCCTGGCTTTTTCAACCTTCACGACGAGCTTTGCAAGTTTGCGAAAGTGCACCAATTTCTCGTTCTTGAACTTATTGTTCGCGCCGCTTGTGGAAGGCAGGACGTAAACCTGGGCACCGTAAAGAAGCTCTTTTTGTACACCGTAATTACACCGTCGCTGCGCGAATTGCTCGTAAGTGAGTTTGCCGTTGAACGCCACGACGTGAGGAGTAAATTCCTCAAGCTTTTGCGAAAGCACGATCCGGCCTTCCGCAAAATCTTCACGGTTCAACTCCTCGACGCCTTTCGTTGGACGCTTCACCAGATCGGTCAGGCCAATGCCGAATTCAATCACCCGGCGGTCGTCGTGATAGTCAAAGGGCTCAGGCACCACACCGCTTTTATAGAGGATGGGCCAGAACTCATTGCCGCGGCCCGCGTAGTAATGCCCCACGCGAACAGAAGATTCGCTGGGATTGCAACCCACGATGACAAGCTTCATTCCTTTGCGGAGGTGGTCAGGCAGGGTGCGCATCGCTCCAGCTTACTACGCCCTTTCGACTTCTAATTTTTCCTTTGAATTAGGATGCGCGATTTTCCAAACAGGAAACAACGCCCTATCTCGGACTTCGTATTCTCAGGATACCTCTGCTGCGCGACCCAGGCTATGCCATGTATCTTATCTAGAACCCTTCTGAATCCTGGTCCAAGGTGAACGCCGCTACGCGTTTCCGCCCGTCCAGAATGGCAATTCCCGGCCTAGTTTTTTCTCGCGGGCCGCGGCGTAGACCTTCATGGCGACCGCCAGATCCCACGAGGCGATCCCATTGGACTTGAACAAAGTGACCTCGGCTTCACCGGTGCGCCCGCTGGCCTTGCCAGCAACCACGTCGCAAAGTTTCTTCACGCCCGTCCAGCAGATTTCGTCTCCCTTAAACGCGAGAATCAGGTCGCCGGCCTCCTGGCGGGACTGCTCGACCGAATCCACAATGATCACGTCCGCGCTGGCCACCGCTTCGTCATCCAATTCGCGCTTGTGAGAATGGTTCGCCCCGATTGCATTGATGTGTACTGCGGGCGTCAAATCCGCGCCAAAGACCACCGGTTGTGAAGAAGTCGTGGCCGTGCAAACGATGTCTGCGCCACGTACGGCTTCGCTCGAAGAACCGCTCGGCGTCACCGGAATTCCCAGCTTCATAGACATCTCTTGGCAAAATTTCTCGCGCCTGCCGGCATCACGGCCATAGACCCGAGCCGATTCGAGTTTTCGAACGGCGGCAACCGCTTCGAGTTGCGTTCTGCCCTGGCCTCCGGTTCCGACAATCGCGGCGGTGCGCGAATTCTCGCGAGCCAGATACTTTGTTGCCACGCCGGACGCCGCTCCGGTGCGGAGTTGACCCATGTAATCCGCTTCGATGACCGCAAGTAAATCGCCGGTAGCCATTTCGTACAGCGGAACAAGAAATTGCAGCCTGCCGCGCACATAGGTGTACTGCTTCATGGCCACAAAACCCGAGGCATAGTCGGCCGCGGCCATGTAGTGAAAGAATCCGCCGTGGGACAATTCGAAGCGCCGTCGCGGATGCACAACAACTTCTTCGGTGGCCTGCTTGCGCAAAATCTCCTCGACCGCCCGAAGCGCCCGGGGCATGTCGAGCACCTGGCGCACTTCCGCTTCGCTGACATGCAGGGTCATTCGGCTCTTCTCGCGCGAGACACAGTTGTGCCACAAAGCCACATGCGATTCTCCACAGAATAGATTCTAGCGTGACGCTGGTCTAGCTCGTTTCGCCGTAACCCGCTTTCCCGAACTCTCCCCCGGTTCACGGACGCGCCGCACCACCGTCTGGATCAGCCGGTAAACGCGCTCTTCTTTGTTCCCGTCCATCACCTGAAAGCGGAATTCGGGCTCGTCTTTCGGGCCTTTGCCGGCTCGAATCGGGAGTTGTCCGCAGAGATTATTTTCGATGAACGCCGTCTCGTAGCGCTCCCGTTTCGTATTCCAGGTATAAACCCGCAGCGTGGTGAAGTCGCAGAACTGCCCCTCCGCTCCTCGCGCTGCGGCGAGGAGATATTGTGGCTTGTCGCCGGAAGGATCGGAAACACGGTTCAGCTCAAACCACGCGACAGGACGAATGTTCGAGGAAGACGCTCCTTCGCGGACAGGATCGGGCAGATCCAGTTCGATAAACCGCGCAATCACCCAGCCGGCAATGGGCACGGTCTGGTCGCCGGGTTCTGTGGTGGTGGTGGTCACGGAAACCCGCGCGGAAGATTCTCCCGGTGGCCGCGAAGCAACGCCGCGGACCAGGAACCAGTCCTCTTTCTTGGTTTCCTGGGACTCGTTGCTCGAATCCCTCTCATCCGTTGTCTGGACCCAATCGGCTACGCCGCGTCCCACAATCTCGACGGGTACGTTTCGCGCGAATTGATAAAGCCGCGGTTCGGTGCGCCCCGGAAGCACGCGCAAATTCGTGGATACTTTCGTGCGGCCGCGCGCCTGCACCGGCATGTTGCGCACCTGCTCCAGCAACTTGATGCTTCGCTGCCAAAGCGCCGGCTCCATTAATTGATGCGCTTCCACCCAGCCGACGGCACCAGCGGGCGTTCGCACCTTCGTGTACTCATTGCGCTTGCTGAGGACTTCGACGCGCTCTCCGTAGTGCAGCACGCCGACTTGCTGCCTCACCTGAGCGATTCCGCTGAGCACCGGAGCGACTTTTTCGCTGACGAAAGCCTCTCCCTGCGATTCGTGCTTTGGACGGAACATCCAGGCAGTTACGCCCACCAGGCAGAGCAGCGGCACCGCAATAAGCAGCTTCCGCTTCATGTGCGCTCTACTAACGCTGGGACGTTAGGCACAACCATGCTCTTCCCCTCTACCATTAGCTCCGCGTCTCTCTTTTTCGATGATTCAGATTGTACCCGAAAGCGTGCTTGCCGCCCGAGGCGCCGGTGGCGGCGGTGCTTTTCTGTTAGAATGCCGCAGCTTCCTGAAAATCGCCCAAGTATCTCTCCTGGAGGTGTCCCGATGAGGTCGCTGAACGCTCTACAGCCGTTTGGGTTGCTGGCGCTGCGCTTGGCGCTGGGCGTCATCTTTTTTTCTCACGGATACCCCAAGCTGGCACACTTAGGCGGCGGCATGCAGGGCTTTTTTGTGGAACATGGCCTGCCGGGGTATTTCGTCTACGTTGCGGGCGTGCTGGAGGTGTTCGGGAGCGTGATGCTGATGCTGGGACTATTCACGCGGCCCGTTGCCCTTCTACTGGCGGCAGAAATGGCCGTCGCTATCTGGAAAGTACACAGCAGCAAAGGGTACCTGGCCGTGCACGAATACGAATTTCCGCTGGCGCTCGCGGTAGCTTGCTTCGCCCTCGCAACCGTGGGCGCAGGCGCATTTTCTCTGGATCAACCGTTATTCGAGAAGGGCGGCAAGTAGAGTTTAGCGACAGGGGCACAAATAGCCCCGTTCCGCCTCAGATCATCATCCCCTAGGAGCGGTTAGGAAGCCGCAGGCGCCGAAGTTGCCGGCACTCCGGTCGGCCCCTCGGGAACCGCAATCCAGAGAATGATGTAGGCAAGGATGTTCGGTCCGGGAACCAGGGTAGCCAGAAGCCACAGCACTCGCACGAGGGTGGTGTCAATATCGAAGTAATCGGCGATGCCGGCGCAGATGCCAGCGATTTTTCGATCATTCGTCGAGCGCACCAATCTCTTGCGCGGGTACACCGGGGGCGGAGGGGGAGCCGAGGCAGCTGTCTCCGGCTGTTTGGCGCCGCAGCTGTAGCAGAACTTCGAGCCAATCGCGATGTCTTTTTGGCAACTCGGGCAGATCATGGATTAACCCTCGCAGAGCGCATTCTCGCGCGCTATCCATAGATACGAGAATGGCGGCTAAATTGTTTCCAATGGTTCCTAGGGCGTAGTCTAAACCCAGCGGGCTCAGTAGTCCAAGAGCTGCTTCACGGCGCGAGCGATGTGACCGCTTTGGGGAAGAATCTCGTCCTCCAGTTTCGGCTGGTAGGCGCAGAACGTGTCCATAGCCGCAACGCGTTTGACCGGAGCGTCCAGCTGCTCGAACAACTGGTCGGCAATGCGCGCTGCGATTTCCGCCCCGTAGCCCCAGCTCAGCATATCTTCGTAAGCAACAATCACGCGATGCGTCTTTCCTACGGTAGCCGAGATCGCTTCCCAGTCGTATGGCGAGAGCGAGCGCAGATCTACAATTTCGACGTTGATGCCTTCGCGCAGCAATTGCGCCGCAGCCACTTCCGCGCGATGCACCACTGCACCGTAGGTGATGATGCTTAAGTCGGTGCCCTCTCTCACCACGCGCGCCTTGCCAAACGGAATCGTGAAGTCCGGCCCAGGATTCTCCGACCGGTTGTAGGGCTGCCGATACAAATGCTTGTGTTCAAGGAACATCACCGGGTCATCGCAACGAATCGCCGTGCGCAACAAACCCGCGACATCGAGCGCCGTCGAAGGCATCACCACGCGCAACCCCGGGCAGTGTGCGAAAATCGACTCCCCGCTCTGGCTGTGATAGACGCCGCCGCCGGTCAAATAACCGCCAATCGGCACGCGCAGCACCACGGGCGCCTTGAACGCCCCATTGGAACGCCAGCGCATCACGCACAACTCATCGCGAATCTGCATCATCGCCGGCCAGATGTAATCAAAAAACTGAATCTCTGCCACCGGCTTCAACCCGCGCACGGCCATGCCGATCGCCCGCCCCACAATGCTTGCTTCCGCCAGCGGTGAATTGAACACACGGTCGTGACCGTATTTCCGCTGTAGCCCGGAGGTTGCTTTGAAAACCCCGCCCTTTCCTTTTACGTGCTTCAGGTTTTCCTCGCGGCTGACGTCGGCAACGTCTTCGCCAAACACCGTGATCCGCTCGTCACGCGCCATTTCGTCCGACAACGTCAGCGCCACCATCTCCACCATGGTCTTGGGCGCATTGTGAAAATGTGGCTGGGCTTCAAAGGCCGCCGACGCCGGGTCAATTTCCGGGGAATAAACATTCGTGAGGATCGATTCGACTGCCGGCGGCTCCGCTTCGAGCGATTGATCGGCGGCCACGCGGACTTCCTCATCCACTTCCGCTTCCAGGTTCTCGATTTGCTTCTGGTCCAGAATCCCGTCGCGCACCAGTCGCAACGCGAACTTGGAAATCGGGTCGCGCCGTGCCTCTTCTTCGCGCTCCTCAGGCGCCTTATAGAGCTTTTCGTCGTCGGATAACGAATGCGAATACGGACGCGTCACATGCGCGTGGACCAGAGCCGGCCCACGCCGTTCCCGGCAATACTGCACGGCTTCTTTGCAGACCGCATGGCTTTCAAACGGATCGGTTCCGTCGCATTCGGCAACATGAAGGCCCGGGAATCCGCGCACCAGTTTGGAAATGCTTCCGCCCGCGGTCTGCACTTCAACGGGCACAGAAATGGCATAGCCATTGTCTTCAATCAAATACAACAGCGGCAGCTTCTTGGCGCACGCAACGTTTAGCGATTCCCAGAACTCCCCTTCGCTGGTTGCTCCATCGCCACCCGACACATACACAATTTCGTCGCTCTCGTGCCGCACGTATTCGCCGAGCGGGGCTTCCTTCGCTTGTGCCAGCGCTTTCGCGCGTCCTTGGTAATACTGCGTAGCTTCCGCCGCGCCCACGGCATGCAAGAACTGCGTCCCCGTACAGGACGACTTGCTGACAATGTTGAACCGCGGCTGTCCCCAGTGTGACGGCATCTGCCGCCCGCCGGAACTAGGATCATCCTTCGCGCCCACCGCCGCAAGGAGCGTTTCGTAGGGCGTCACCCCCAGCATCAGGCACAGTGCGCGGTCGCGGTAGTATGGAAAAAGCCAGTCCACGGCGGGGCGCAAAAGTAACCCCATGACGGCGCAGACTGCTTCATGTCCTGCGCTGGAGATTTGGAAAAAAATCTTATTCTGCCGTTTGAGTTGAATTTCGCGGTCGTCCAGGCGTCGCGAGAGATACATCGTTCGGTAAATTTTTATGAGCGTGTCGTGGTCGAGGTCGTGAGCTTTGGGGGAGTCAAGCTTGGTCAGTCTGACGCGCGTGTGAAGCGCCATTCGTTCCATCCTCGTGTTCGGAGCCGGGGGTTTGAGGGTCGCGGGAGTTCATTATACCGGATTTCCCAAACCGCTCTCCGAACCCCGGTCTCCAGGTTGTGGAATATGGTCTTGCGTTACCCATCCAATTTGGCCTGGAACCTAGCTCGAACGTCCGCCGGCCTCCCCGACGGGGATGGATTCGAATTGCTGGTCGGTCGCCTCAAAGTCCGGATCATCGTGACTGATCACTTTCGGCGACGCGCTCTTGAACGGCTCTTCGCCAGGGATCCGCGCCAGCCAACGCTGCTCGGAGAGCTTTTCGTGCGGAGAAAAATAAAGCCGCACCAGCAACCCCACTTTCTCGTCGGCGGCGCCATCGGCCTTCGCTGCCGCTTTTGAACCGGCCGCTTCGCTCGATTTTCCCGCTGGCTTTGCCGGAGCCTTCGCCGCGGTCTTTTCCTTTGTCTTGGGGGATGAAGCCGGCGATTTTTCGGCTGGCACCGCTTTCGTCACCGTTTCTGTCGCGGTGTTTGCGGGCCGGTCCATTTTGTACTGGACGCGCCGATCCAAACGGAAGGCTTGCCTCCAGCCTTCAAGCTTGTGCCGCGCTTGCTGGGCTTTTTCTTCATCCGTCCCAAAATCAAAGCGAATGTAAATTCCGTATGCGTTCGCCATACTTCGAGTCTGCGACGCGGCGCACGGCAAGTCAAGATTGGGAGCCTCCCACGATTTGCACGATTTGCCAGGTGTTTCGGAACATGAATAGATAAGAGACCACCGCTACCCAGATTAGGGCAGTCCTTCCTCATTTCCTTGACCTCCCAGCAAAGTGGCTCTATTTTCGCATTCGTAAGAATGACTTGC
>Ga0126378_10003752_pt1 | contig 11486 bp, 13 predicted proteins | sample PanSoiMetPlot_23_FD_92587 | JGI IMG/M metagenome (GOLD analysis project Ga0126378, IMG submission 92587) | Tropical forest soil microbial communities from Panama - MetaG Plot_23 | ecosystem: Environmental > Terrestrial > Soil > Tropical forest > Bulk soil | place: Panama | collected 2016-02-17
ATCGCGACCAGCGCCGAGGTGATCAATCCGGCGCCTACGAGGTCGAGCCGTCCGTGGCTGTCGGAGCGCGATTCCGGTACGTGGCGGCGGGTGCCGACCAGCGCCGCAACCCCGACCGGCAGGCTGATCAGGAAGCACATGCACCAGCCGAGGCCGGCCACATCCGCGCGGATCAGCGCGCCGCCGATCAGCTGTCCGCCTATGCCGCCGAAGCCCATCGTGAGGCTGTACGCGGTGAATGCGCGGGCCCGGCCCGCGGTGCCCGGATAAGGCAAGCCCGATGATGGCGAGCACCTGCGGGGTCATCAGCGCCGCAGCGGCGCCCTGTGCGATCCGTGCGCCGACGAGGAGCCCGGCGGCGAATGCCAATCCGTATCCGGCAAACGACCCACTCGATCGACGTCGCGGTGGCGACCGGGTCTGCCTGCATTGTCGGCACGGCGACATTCGCGATCAAGAAGTCGAAGGTGACCATAAACGTCCGGGCCAGAGCCACGGGGAGCGCCAGCCACCGCTTTCAATGCTTCTCTGCCGGAGTGGACCGCGAGCGCTCATCGCGCTGTAGTTCGGTTGCCCTAACAGTCATGGGCATTACCGTCGCCGGGCGCGGGTCATTGTGTCGATTACCGGACAGGTAAGGCAGGTTCCGGCTCGAGCTCCCGCAACGCGGGTAACGGCGAGCGAACCAGCCACAACGCGCACGTGACCGCACCGCCGACCGCCAGCCACAGCGTCGGGCGAAGTCCAATGGCGCTGCCGAGCATTCCGCCGGTAAGTGCGCCCAGCGGCCGCATCCCGTAGTTCACGGTCCGGTAAGCGCCGCTGACCCGCGAGCGCAGTTCGTGCGGGATGACTCCGGCGAAGATCGCTCCGCCCGCGATGTCGAGCAGCATCACGCCCACACCGGAGCCAAATTCCGCGGCGACCAGGCACGCCAGGACAAGCGTGTGCGGGCCGCCCGCTGCGGGGATCAGCACGAGCGGCGCGGGGAACAGCACGCAGCCCGCAATGAATGTCGGGCCGATGCCAATCCGGCGCGTCACCCGTCCCGCAACCAGCGCCCCGAGCACCCCGCCGACCGCGCCGACACCGAGTACCAGGCCGAGCGCCGCCGGCCGGACCGACAGCGATCGCGTCGCGTACAAGATCATGATCGCGTTGAGCGCGAACGTGAAGAAGTTGACCGTGGCGGTAGCGCCGAGCGCGGAGCGCACGATCGGCGATGCGGCGATGAACCGCGCGCCGGCGATCAATTGCCCCTCGCCCGGCTCGGCTACAGGCGGTTCCACCGGCCGGATGCGCGCGAGTGTCAGCGCGGAGACCAAAAATGTCAGCGCGTCCAGGACGATTGCGCCCGGGGCGCTGAACGCCGCGACCAGCAGCCCGGCCCCGCTCTGCCCCACGATCATCGACATTGCCCGGCTGCCGTTGAGCAGCGACTCGCCCTCGACGTAGCGATCCCGTGGCACCACCGACACGAACAGGGCGGTATAGGCGACGAAGAACAGCACGTCCAGAGTCCCGACCGCGAACGTCACGGCGAACATCTGCGGCAGGCCGAGCCGGCCGAGCAGATAGCTGACCGGAATTGTCACCATGAGCACAGCCCGGCCGACGTCCGCGGCGAGCATGACCCGCCGGCGGTGGCCGCGACGGTCGATTGCGCTCCCCGCGGCCAGCGACAACAGCAGGCTGGGCAGCAGCCCGGCAGCCGTGAGCAACCCCATCTGCGTGGCGTTCGCGGAAAGGACGAGAACAGCGGTCAGCGGCACTGCGAACAGCGATACCTGATCACCCACCAGAGACACGGTCTGGCCGATCCAGAAGCGACGGAACGCCATGTCCCTGAGCAGGGTCACGCATCCTCCATCGGGAATGCGATGCCGATGTAGGACACCTCGCGGGAATTGCTCGGCCGCTCGTCAGGGTGATCCAGGCGGCGGCTGAACGGCTCGATCAGCTTGTCGATCGCGTCGTCCAGCGCCTTGAGCTCGGCGGGCGTGGCATAGAGGATGCGGTCGCCGAACATCGCCGCCTCGCGCCATCGCTTCGAGTCGTCGTCGGCGCGTTGCAGCCAGCGAATGACGTTGTCGAAGTAGCTCCTGGCGAACGTGATGCGCAGCTGCTTGGCGGCCTCGGCGGCTTCCGGCGTCGCCTGGATCGGCGGAACGTGCGTCAGCATGGACGTTGCCTGCCAAGGCTTCTCGCGGCCACGGCCTCCCGGCGCCTCCTCGGCAAGCCCGTACTTGGCTAGCTGCCGCAGGTGGAACGACGTGGTGCCCGAGCTCTCGCCGAGCAGCTCGGCCGCTTGGGTGGCCGTCAGCGGACCGCGCCGGCGCAGCAGCCCGACCAGCATGCCGCGCACCGGGTGGGCGTAGGCGCGCAGCGCGCGCGGATCGGTGAGTTCGATGGGAGGGCGCTCGTCCGGCATGATGCCAACATAACTTTGCAAAGATATGTTGGCAAGAGTTGCAGCTGCCGCTTGAAGACCGTCAGCCGCTAGCCGCGAAGCTCGGCGAGGATCGCCTCCGTGACCTCGTCGGCCGAACGGCTGGCATCGACGACGCGCAGCAAACCCCGGCTGCGGTAGTAGTCGATGAGCGGTGCCGTCGCCTCGTCGAATACCGCGAGCCTGTTGCAGATCACGTCACGGGTGTCGTCGCTACGCCCCTCGATCCGCGCCCGAGCCAGTAGCCGGGCGATCAGCTCCTCACGCGGCGCGTCCAGGTAGATGGCCGCATCGGCGGAGAAGCCTTCTTCCTCCGCCAACCGGCGAGCCTCGCGGGCCTGGCCGACCGAGCGCGGGTAACCGTCGAGCAGGTAGCCGCCATTGCGAGCGGCTGCCTGCACGCGGGGCAAGACCAACTCGGTGACCAGCTCGTCGGGCACGAGCTCGCCGCGGTCCAGGTAGTCACGAACCTTCTCACCCAGTGGGGTTCCGGCCTCGACCTCGGCCCGCAGCAGGTCGCCGGCGGCGATGTGCTCGATTCCCAGACGCTTCGCCAGGCGTTCACCCTGAGTTCCTTTGCCGGATCCGGGTGGGCCGATAAGAAGGACGTTCATCCGCTAACTCTGGCATTACCAGCGAAGAATCGCGACAGAACCCGGCACATGTGTGCCGCTGCCAACACTCTCTCGGCTGACGTATTCGGGGCGTCACTCGACTCGAACGGATCTTTCGTGCGCGTTCTGCTCGTTGTCGCTGCCACCACAGCCGCGTTGACGGCCGCCGTGCCGGCGAGCGCCGCACCCTCTGCGACAGCCGTCATCAACGAGGTGTAACAGGCGGTCGACTTGACTCCCCAGAACACCTAGGCTTAGGTTGCCTAGGTATGAATGAGCGCCTGAAGGGTCACCTGGACCTGCTCGTCCTCGAGGTAATCGCTACCCGCCCGGCGCACGGCTACGACGTAATCGTCTCGCTGCGTGACCGTAGCGACGGCGCGTTCGATCTGCCCGAGGGCACTGTGTATCCGGCGCTGTACCGGCTCGAGCGTTCCGGGTTGCTCGCGAGCAACTGGACAGCGGAGTCGGGCCGACGCCGCCGGGTGTACGCGCTGACGGCGACGGGGAGGCGGGCGCTCGCCGCGCAGCGCCGGCAATGGCGCGAGTTCGCGTCTGCGGTGGGCGCCGTCCTGGGGGCGCAAGCATGAGCGGCGAGCTCATCGAGCGCTACCTCGACGACCTCCAGGCACGGCTGCACGGCACGCCACGGCAGATTCGCCGCACGCTGCGCGAGGTCGAGGATCACCTCCGGGATGCGACGGATGCGGGCCTCGCTCGTGGGCTGGGTGCCGACGACGCCGAGCGGCAGGCCGTGGCCGCATTCGGCCCGGCGGCGGGCGTTGCCCGGGCGTGCAACGTCTCGACATGGCAGCTCCTGCGCTCGCTGGCAGGGCAGGCGGTGGCGCTGGTAGGCGTCGCGTTGGTCGCGGTCGGGCTGAGCGGGGCGGTGACCGCCGTGATGGTCGCGGCCGGCGGCCGGGTGTTCGCGTTCGCGGATCCGGCCGGAACGCGGTACTCCGCGCACGACTGTGCGCACTGGCTGGGCCAGCATCCGCGGGCTGGCTCGTGTGCGCAAGCCGCCCTCGACGAGGCAGTGTCGGACGGGCTGTTGCAACGCTTCGCCGCAGGCGCCGTCGGGCTGATCGTTGTGGCGGTGGTGGCGTTCCTGGCCCACCGGCAGGGTTCGTCGCTATTGGCTGTGCTCACCCGTCCGGTGGCGGCGATCGTCGGCGCGACTGCGTTCGCAGCGGCCGGCGTAGTCCTGAGCGGCCTTGGCGGCAATGCAGTCGCGCTGCACGCCGGGAACGGTGCCGGCCAGTGGTTCGCCGCCGCGGGCGTGTCGGCGGTCGCCGCGCTGTGCTTCGCAGCGATAGCGCTGCGGCGGATGCGTGATATGGCTATCTGACCGGCCCGGATTCGTCTGTCTCACGCAGGGCACGTTCCCGGTCCAACGGGCTGATGTAATCGCGGGACTCGACGATCTCGCCGTCACGCACCCGCATGACGAACACGCACGGCACTCGAAATGATCTCCCGCCGACGCTGCCGAGGTACCGGAATTCGGCGACGACGACCTCAGGATCAGTGGTCTGATGGATGACAATGTCGGCGGCGCGGTAGTCGGCGATCGGCGTCATATCGGTTCCCGCGGCGAAGTGTCGGCGCACGTCGTCGCGGGTGAGTAGCGGAATGTCGTCGAGCGCCATCGGGTGCTCGACGTAGGTGCGCTCGGCGTACAGGCCGGTCAGCTCGGCCATCTGGCTGGCATCGCCCGCGACGAGGCGGCTCACGCCGTCGACCAGGCGATGGAACACGTCCGCGGGACACGCGGTATCCTGAGTCACGGCTCCGAATATACGGAGTCGTCACTCCGTTAGGCAAGGAGATTGTCAATGCGCGCCGACGCGCAGGCGAACCGCGAGCGCATTCTGTCCGCCGCTGAGCAGGTATTTGCCGATGCGGGCGCGGACGGATCGACCGAGGCAGTCGCGCTTCGCGCCGGCGTCGGCATCGGCACGGTGTTCCGGCACTTTCCGACGAAGCAGGAGCTGATCGAGGCGACGGTCGTGCGCCATTTCGAGCAGCTCACCGCGCACGCCCGTGATCTGAATGCGCGGAGCGACGCCGCGGCGGCGCTACGCGAGCTGATCGAGACAATGGTGGGCGGCACGGCGACGAAGATTATGCTGCTCGGCCTCCTCGGCGACCCTACTACGGACGCGGTCGTTCGGGCCTCGCGTGAACTCCGCTCGGCTGTGCGCTCCCTGCTGCGGAAGGCGCAACAAGCAGGCGCGGTGCGCAGCGACGTATCCGTGGACGACCTGTACCTGCTCGTGCGCGGCCTGGCGCTGGCCGGCTCACAACGCTCCACCAAGGCGAGCACCCGGCGCAAGGCACTCGACGTCGTGCTGGCCGGGCTCGCGCCGAGGTAGCCGCGTCACCCAGGATTGAGTACATGGAGATGACCGGGTGGCTGTCGGGGCAGGTTTTCTTGCAGACGGTTGACGAAAAGGAGGTGCAGCGGGTCAGCGCCTTCCTGAATGCGCGCGGGCTGGCGTTCCAGGTGCTGACGCTCAGCGAGCGGATGGTGCTCGACCCCCACGATCCGGAGGCCGGCGTGACCACCGACCGCTTCAGCATCGCCGTGCAGCTCGCGGGGTTCCCGCAGGTGGTGGCGCCGGTACTCAACGATCTGGTGCAGCGTGCCCACGGCGCCGGTTGGGAGACCGAGGCCCGGTCGTAGGCCGCGCATAGGGAAGGCTGAGGTAGGGCACAGATAGCACGCGAAAGGTGGACGGCATGACGGAGAGCTACCCGGGCAGCGAGTACCCCCACGGCGGCGCCACCTGGACATACTCGCCTCCACCGGCGTACCAGGGCCCGCCCAGCCCTGAGCCGCCTCGGCCGGGACGCTCCCGCTCCGTCTTCATTACGGCGGTCACCGCAGCTGTCGTCGGCGGCGCAATCGGCGCCGGCACCGTCGCGGCGTTCAACGACAAGGGCAACACGACTGTCGTCAACGCCATACCGCAGACGACGCAGACTGCTCCCGCCACTGCCAAGATCGACGGGTCGATCACCGCGGCCGCGGCCAAGATCCAGCCCAGCGTCGTAACCATAGACGTGTCCGGGCAGAATGAGCAGGGCAATGGCTCGGGCGTGGTCATCCGCGGGGACGGCTACATCGTCACCAACGACCACGTCGTCTCGGTGGCGGCGAACGGCGGCACCCTCACCGTGGTCACCAACGACGGCCAACAGGCCAATGCGTCCATCGTCGGGCGCGATACCTCCGACGACCTGGCCGTGGTCAAGGTCAGCGGGCTGAAGAACCTGGTGCCGGCGAGCTTCGCCAAGTCGAGCAACGTGGTCATCGGCCAGACCGTGATCGCGGTCGGAGCACCGCTCGGGCTCTCCGACACGGTCACGTCCGGGATCGTAAGCAACACCGCCCGCCCCGTGCGTTCTGGCGACAACGACCAGGCCGTGTTCGACGCGATCCAGACCGATGCCGCGATCAACCCGGGCAACTCCGGAGGCGCGCTCGCCGACCTGAATGGCAACGTCATCGGCATCAACGCCGCGATCGCCACTCCCAATACAGGAGGGCTGCAGATCCCCGGGCAGACCCAGCAGTCGGGCAGTATTGGGATCGGCTTCGCGATCCCGTCCGACGAGGTCAGCCGTATCGCCGCCGAGCTGATCGCCACGGGCAAGGCGACGCACGCCTTCCTCGGGGTGGGCCCGACCAACCAGCAAGCGAACAACGTGGCGGGTGCGCAGATCGGTTCGGTCGCGGCAAACTCGGCCGCCGCGAAGGCTGGTCTCAAGGTCGGTGACACCGTGACCAAGGTCGACGACCAACGCGTGGACGACTTCGACGGGCTCGCTGCCTCGATCCGCTCGCATGTCCCCGGTCAGACCGTCACGCTGACGATCATCCGCGACGGAAAGACCTCGACGCTTCGCGTCACGCTCGGCAGCCAGACCGGCTGACTTTCCGAGAGGCCGGGCCGCGCCCTGCTGCGGGGCGGGGCGCCGCCCGGCCGGCCGAGGCCGCACCGATGCGGCGCACCAGCGCCTAGGCCCTATGCAGCTCGACGCAGCACTCCCCCGGACGTGCCTCGAGCCGCGCGTTCACGGCCCTGGCACCGAGGCCGGTCAGCATCCCGGACAGGAATTCGCGATTGATCGCGCACACCAGTTCGGGAGCCCGCGCGGCCAGGGGATGGAAGGGGCAGTTGCGCAGTCGCACCGAGTCCGGCCCGGTACGCACCGGCTCGTACCCGTACCGCTCGCAGACTGCGCTCGCAAGCCCGAGCCCTCGTTCGGCGCCGAGCCGCCCGGGGCGTACCCGCTCGCGTTCGGCCGCGCCGAGGCGCTCGCCGTGGCCGCGCGCGACGCGGCGCGCAGTCCGGTCGAGTCGATCAGAGGTCTTGGCCGCGAGAACCGCCTCCAGCAGGAGTTCGGCCAGCAGATCCGGGCGGCGAGCCGGCACGGCGACCGCGACGTCATGCCCCGACGGCTCGTAGACCTTGGGTGCCCGACCCACCCGCGGAGTGCCACCCGACGCGTATGTGGCGCGCAGCAAACCGACTGCGACCAGCTTGTCGAGATGGAACGCAGCCAGCTTCCTGGAGATCCCGACCGCTGCTGCAGCATCCTCTCGGGTAACGGGCGCAGGCGCCTCACGAACGCATCGGTACAGCGCGCGCCGTACGTCGTCGTCGAGCGCTGCGACGGCGGCGATGCCCGGGTACTCCGCGTCCACGCAGCCACTATAACGGTAACGGAGAAGATTGATGCCAAGAATCTATTGTCATTGACAGGGCACTAGTAATAAGACCAAGCTTGGTTTGCGATATTCGACGACCTTGGAGTTGACGTTCGATGCCAGTCCAACTTGTCCACCGCGACGTCGACACACCGGCACCCGCGCTGCACGTGGTCGACCCTCAACCCGATATCGACCTCGCTGCTGCGACACGCGCTGCCGCGGACTTCCTCAAGGCGCTCAATCTGCCCGTCGACAGCGACGGCATGCGTGCCACGCCTGCCAGAATGGCGCGCGCCTACGCCGAGTTCTTCGCGCCGCGTCCCTTCGAGCCCACGACGTTCCCGAACGACGAGGGCTATGACGAGCTCGTGCTGGCGCGCCGCATCCCGTTTCGGGCGATCTGCGAACATCACCTGCTCCCATTCGTCGGCGTCGCGCATGTCGGCTACCTGCCCAGCACGTGCATCATCGGGCTGTCCAAGCTGGCCCGCATCGTTGAGCACTTCGCATCCCGCCCGCAGGTGCAGGAACGCCTTACCAAGCAGGTCGCGGACTGGTTACAGGCCAGCCTCGCCCCGGTCGGCGTCGGTGTCGTGCTCGAGGCCGAGCACACTTGCATGACGCTGCGAGGCGCTGCCGCGAATGGTTCGATGACCACGACGTCGACATTGCTGGGCACGCTACGCAGCGACGCGCGGGCCAGGGCAGAATTCTTCGCACTGGCCCGATCGGCCGACGAGGGAGGACACAGATGACGACGTTTGTGATCGTCGGTGCGGGACTGGCCGGCGCCAAGGCGGCCGAAGCACTGCGCGAGCAGGGGTACGACGGCGAGCTGATCCTGTTCGGGGACGAGCAACTCCCCCCGTACGAACGGCCGCCACTGTCCAAGAGCTACCTCATGGGGGACTCGCCATGGGAGGAGGCGGTGGTCCACCCCGAGTCGTGGTATGCGGACCACGGGATCGATCTGCGGCTGGGCACCAGGGTCAGCGCGCTGCGCGCGGACGAGCACGTGATCGAGGCGGGTGAGCGGGTCAGCTATGACAAGCTCCTGCTCGCCACCGGCTCGGCGCCCCGGCGACTCCCGGACGACGAAGCGTTGTTGCACATGCGCCGGCGCGGCGACTCGGACGCGATCAAGGCGACGTTCGGTGACGGCCGACTGGTGATCGTCGGCGGTGGCTGGATCGGCCTGGAGGTCGCCGCCGCGGCACGTCAGGCCGGCACCGAAGTCACGATCCTGGAGGCCCTGCAGGTGCCGTTGCAGACGGCGATCGGCCCGGAGCTCGGGCAGGTGTTCGCCGACCTGCACATCGAGCACGGCGTCGACCTGCGCACCGGCGTGAAGGTGGCCGAGGTCCATCCCGACGGGGTACGCCTGAGCGACGGCACCCGCATCGACGCGCGCGCAGTGCTGATCGCCATCGGCGCGCGTCCCAACACGGATCTGGCCGAGGCGGCGGGCGTTGCGGTCGACAACGGGGTGCTCGTCGACGCAGCGCTTCGTAGCAGTGACCCGGACATCTACGCCACCGGCGACATCGCCAACGCAGAGCATCCGTTCCTGGGCCGCCGAGTACGCGTCGAGCACTGGGCCAACGCCCTCAACCAGCCGGCCACCGCCGCGGCCGCCATGCTCGGCAAACCGGCGAGCTACGCCGAACTGCCGTACTTCTACACCGACCAGTACGACCTCGGTATGGAGTACGTCGGCCTCGCCGAGGACTACGCCGAGGTGGTGTTCCGCGGCGACACGGCGACGCGCGAGTTCATCGCGTTCTGGCTCGACGGCGACCAGCGCGTCCTCGCCGGCATGAACGTCAACGTCTGGGATGTCGTCGAGCCGGTCAAGGCCCTGATCAGCTCGCGGGCGCCCGTCGACCCGAAGTGGCTCGCCGACCCGGACATCCCCCTCGATCGGGTAGCCGACCTTTCCGCGTGATCTTGGACTTGTGGTCGCTCTGCGACCACAAGTCCAAGATCACGGGACCTGGGACACTGAGACGTATGGCCACCCACGAGGTCTTCAACGTGCCGCCACCGCTCACCGGCAACGCCTTCACATCGGACCCATCATTGCGCCTGGCCGATCTCGGCGAGACGGACATCAAGTCGCTCGTGGCGCTCGGGGAGCTGGCCGGCAGCGAGCAGGCAGCGGAGTGGGGGCGCCTCGCGAACAGCTACCCGCCGGTGCTGCACACGCATGACCGCTACGGGCACCGCATCGACGAGGTGGAGTTTCACCCAGCCTGGCATTCGCTGATGACGGTGGCCGTCGAGAACGGCATGCACGGGACGCCGTGGCGAGACGGCGGCCACCTGGCGCGAGCCGCGAAGTTCTACGTGTGGGCGCAGGTCGAAGCCGGGCACGGGTGTCCGGTGTCCATGACGTACGCGGTGGTTCCGGCGCTGCGCCACACGCCGCAACTGGCGGCACTGTACGAGTCATTGCTCGCGGCCACGTCCTACGACTTCGGCTTGCGCGCGCCGCTCTCCAAGGCGGGGCTGCTCGCCGGCATGGCCATGACCGAGAAGCAGGGCGGCTCGGACGTGCGGGCCAATACGACTCGCGCCGTTCCGGCAGGCGACCACCACCTGATCACCGGGCACAAATGGTTCTGCTCGGCCCCCATGTGCGACCTGTTCCTGGTGCTCGCGCAGGCACCGGAGGGGTTGTCGTGCTTCCTCGTACCGCGCGTATTGCCCGACGGCGCGCGCAACCCGTTCCTGATCCAGCGGCTCAAGGACAAGCTGGGTAATCGCTCGAACGCGTCGTCCGAGGTCGAATTCGACGGCACGGCCGGTTGGCTGATCGGGGGTGAAGGGGCCGGCGTCCGCACGATCATCGACATGGTCACGATGACCCGACTGGACTGCGTGATCGGCAGTGCGGCCGGTCAGCGCGCAGCGCTGCGCCAGGCGCTCCACCACGCGCGGCACCGGTCGGTGTTCGGGCGCCCCCTGATCACGCAGCCGCTGATGCGCGAGGTGCTGGCCGACCTCGCCGTCGACCAAGCCGCGTCGACAGCGTTGTGGACGCGCATCGCCCGCGGCGTGGACGCCGGCGAGACACCGCTTGTGCGGCTGGCAGTCGCGGCGGCGAAGTTCTGGGTATGCAAGCGCACTCCGGCACTCGTTGCGGAGGCCCTGGAATGCCTCGGCGGCAACGGCTACGTCGAGGACAGCCAGATGCCGCGGCTGTTCCGGGAGTCCCCGCTGAACGGCATCTGGGAGGGCTCGGGCAACGTCATCGCGCTGGACGTGCTGCGCGCCGTGCGTCGCGACCCGGACAGCACGGCAGCCGTGCTCGCGGAGCTGGAAACCGGCGCTGACTCGAGACTGGGCGCTGCCGTCACTCGGCTACGGGCGACCCTCGACGGCACGGACGAGCGCGGTGCCCGGTCGCTCGCGAGCGGGCTCGCCCGCTGCCTCGCGGCCTCGCTGCTGATACAGCACGCTCCGGGCGCGGTGGCCGACCGGTTCCTGGCCCAACGGCTGGCCGAGCCTGCGAGCAGCGGGTACGGCGAATCGCCCGGACCCGCGACCGATGCCGTGCTCGCGGAATTCGCGGACTGACATAGCGCCGAACGTTGGGGCTTGACGTTGGCAAGATCGACTGTATTGTCCTCATGTAACCGGCCCGGTTACGCATGGGATGCAGTACGAAACTCAGAGCGTGCACCCGCACGACTCTGCGGCG
>Ga0126378_10003753_pt1 | contig 11486 bp, 11 predicted proteins | sample PanSoiMetPlot_23_FD_92587 | JGI IMG/M metagenome (GOLD analysis project Ga0126378, IMG submission 92587) | Tropical forest soil microbial communities from Panama - MetaG Plot_23 | ecosystem: Environmental > Terrestrial > Soil > Tropical forest > Bulk soil | place: Panama | collected 2016-02-17
ATTCGGCCCTGTCGAGCCTTGGGATCTGGCGAGCCTTCGGCCTGGGCGAGCCTCGGCCCGGTCCGGCCTTGCCGGGCGAGCCTTCGGATCTGGCGAGCCTTGGGATCTGGCGAGCCTTCGGCCTGGGCGAGCCTTCGGCCGCATCGGTCCACCGCCACGAGCAGGACTGTATTGGTCCGATGCGCTTGACATTAATTTCCTTTTGAGGCAACTATTGCCTCCATGGCTAGCTATAGCCCAGGCGAACAGTTGGCGACTGGGGCCGAGGACGCCGGCGGCGCTGCCATGACCGCCACGGTCGCGTGGATCTTCGACGCGCTCGCCGACCCGACCAGGCGGCGCGTCGTCGAGCTGCTCGGAACCAGGCCTGCCAGGGCGGGCGAGCTGGCCGAGGCGCTTGGTACTTCACCGCCGACGATGAGCAAGCACCTGAGGCACCTGCTGCGGGCCGGCCTCGTCGCTGACGAGCGCGATTCCACGGATGCGCGGGTTCGGGTGTTCAGGCTGCGACCGCAGTCGGTGGCGGCCATCAGGGCCTGGCTTGATCAGTTGCAGGCGCACTGGGACCTGCAGCTTCGCGCGTTTCAGCAACACGTCCAGAGGGAGCGACAACAGTGACCAGTCCCCGATCTGTGTCCAGCGCGGTTACGGTCAACGTCAGCCCGCACACCGCTTTCACCGCGTTCACCGACGAGATGGACCTGTGGTGGGTGCGCGGTCCCATCAATTTCTTCGACTCGGCCCGCGCGGTCAAGATGGTGTGCGAGCCAGGGGTGGGCGGACGGATCCTCGAGGTTTACGGCACCGACCCGGACGACGCCCTCGAGCTCGCCCGCATCACCGCCTGGGAGCCCGGACAGTTGCTCGCCTGGCATAGTGCGGTCGATGACGTGGAAGTTGAGGTGACGTTCGCCCCGGCCGCAGGAGGGACCACAGTTCAGGTGCTGGCGACCGTGCCGGCCGGCGGACAAGACCGCGGCGGCACGGCCTGGCAGCGCGTCGTCCCCGACTTCTTCGGCGCATGGTGTGCCCGCCGCGACTCGGCCGCGCGGGTACCGGAGGAACTCGACCGGCTGGCGATCGCGGTTAACTACCTCAAGCCGGTCACCGCAGCGCGATGGCTCGCGGATGCGTTCGGCTTGGCCTCGCCTCGCAGCCTGCCCGCTCCCGCGCCCGGCCAGGATCCGGCCGACCTGGATGCAGAGCGCACCTGGCTTGAGTTCAGGATCGGGCACTGCTCCCTGATGGTGTTCAAGGCGGAGGACGGCCGTCCGGAGCTAGCACCGGTGACGCACGTGCCGTGGATCTTCGTCGATGACCTCAACGCTCATTTCGCCCGCGCTAGCGCAGCGGGCGCGAAGATCATCGAGCCGATCCACCAGCACGGTTACCGCGCCTATCAGGCCGAGGACGTGGAGGGTCACCGCTGGATCTTCGCCCAGGCACGCCCCACGATGCGGTAATTGGCAGGCGCCGAGCCTGCCCACGGCACTTATGCGCATGGCCGCAGCAACCGCTCGGGCGGTGCGCTTTGGTGTTGCCGGGCAGGGTCCTCGTTGCATTTGCTGGCGCGCCTACGTGCCGGCTGTAGCGCCCAGCGCATATCGCGCGCACGCCCGCGTTCTGTCGCATGGGTTCGTGGCACGCTAGTGTGCACTATGGTCTGGCGAACCTGGAGGGCCTGAGCTGGCGTGGGTTTTTACGAAAGGCACATTCTGCCGCGCGCGATGAACCGCCTCTGCGGGGTTGGGTCGTTGCAGCCGCTGCGGCGCCGGGTCTGCTCAGGCCTGGCCGGTGACGTCATCGAGATTGGTTTCGGATCCGGCCACAACGTCCCCTCCTACCCAGCTGCCGTGAAGTCGGTTACTGCTGTGGAGCCCTCCGACCTCAGCTGGAAGCTCGCCGGCGGCAGACTTGCGGCTACGGCCGTACCGGTCACCAGGTCTGGTCTCGACGGCCAGTCGCTGCCGTTCGAGGACGACAGCTTCGACACCGCGCTGAGCACCTGGACGCTATGCACGATTCCGGATGTGAGCCAGGCGCTCAGCGAAGTGCGCCGGGTGCTCCGCCCAGGCGGCAAGCTGCATTTCCTCGAGCACGGACTTGCACCCGACGAGCGGGTTCGCCGGTGGCAGAGGCGCCTCGACCCCCTCCAGCAGCGGATCGCCGGCGGCTGCCACTTCACCAGGCCGATCGTTGACCTGCTCGAGGGCGCTGGCTTCACGATCACCGAACTCGACGTCTTCTACGAGCCAGGTCCCAAGTTCGCAGGCGCCGATTCGCTCGGTATTGCCACCTCGCCGTAACTCGACCTCCCGTTCCCGCGGATACACCCCCGGAGATCGCGCGCATCCGGCTCAGGGCGCGGCTCAGACACCCCTCTCCGCGACTTCGCACGGATTGGGTGACCACAAACCAGGCAACTCGGGCGCGGAATTCACCGCAATCCGTGCCATGTGAGAACCGACTGCAGGCCGCAGGGAGGACTGAGGCAGACTTGCCCTGTTTCGCACGATTCATCGTTGGCGCCGGGGAGCTCTCGCCGGGCCAGGTTTCCGGGTCCGGCGAGAGCGGGCGAGCCGGGGGTATCGGGGGCCCCGCGGGCGGGGAGTCGGCGGGCAACGGCGAGCCCGGGGTTTACGGGACTCGCGGGCGGGGAGTCGCCGGGCGACGGCGAGCCGCGGTCACAGCGAATCGCGGGCGGCAGTGAGTCGCGAGTAATTGTGTTGAGCTGTGTCGGCACTGGACTGCATGCTTACGGGCGTGGTCATTGCCGAGCTGTCGGGCGATCTGACCGCCGAGGACCTCGTTGACGCACTGGCCGACCCGCACCGCTGCTTCCAGGCTTACCAGCGGCTGCTGCGGCTCGGCCCGGCGGCGAGCGCGGCGGCACGTCGCGGACTTCGGCATGTCAGCGCGCAGGCGCGCGAATACTGCTGCCTGGTTCTCGATCGCCTCATGGACGCCGAGAGCGCGGCTGCACTGATCGAAGCGCTCGACGATCCGGCCGAACGGGTCAGGCTCGCGGCCGCCCATGCGCTGGCATGCGAGCGGTGCAAAGAAGGAACCTGGCGGCCGAACGCGGCCTCGGTGCTTCCGCGCGCGATCGCGCTGCTGTCTGGTGACGAGTCAGCCCAGGTCCGGGCCATGGCGGTCGAGCTTGTCGGCCAGTGGGTGCATGGCCAGCCGGCTGCGTGCGCGGCAATCGAGCGCGCCGCGGCAACGGACCCCGCTCCGTCGGTCAGGAAGAAGGCGTCCTGGTACGCCCCGGGCGGTACCGTCTACCGCCGGACTAAGCCCAGGCCGCACCGGCTCAGGCCGTCGTAGCGGGCTGTCATGGTTGAATCTCGTGGCCGGACCTCGCGGCCGGCCGTCACGCGTCGGCGGTCGTAATCCGCCACCGTCCTGTCTCGGCTCCGGCGATGGAAGGACCAAGACGTGCCGAAATCCGACGAGACTGTGCTCAGCACGTTCATCCACGATGGGCGGATCGTGACGATGCCCGTGAAGAGGACCAGACGTCTGATCGTGCTCAACCATGTCGCCCAGCTTTTCGAGGTCGGCTTGCGCTACGAGGAAGGTGAGGTCAACTTCAAGCTGAGGCGGCTATACGACGACTATGCCGCCCTGCGCCGGTACCTGGTGGACGAGGGTTTCCTCAGCCGCGAGCATGGCGAGTATTGGCGGTCCGGCGGCTCGGTGAGTGCCCAAGCAGATCAGTGAGCCCGTAGGTAGCTCAGGACGGCGGCTGGCGCTGGGTGCTCTTGCTGTACCGCCGGCCGGGTTGCGCCCTCGGCTTGGTGCAGCCGGGCAAGGTCACCGCTGGTCAGCACCTCGCCGCCGATGCGCACCCATCCGGCGGTACCGTCGCTGCCGAGGCACGCGACGGGCGCGAGCTCGCCGTTCGTGGTGCAGATCTCGCCTCTCGGCCCTTCATATGCACCGGAAGCGTTCTGCCAGAATTCGGCAAGGCCTTGAGGGTCGATGATGAGGAACGCGTTTTCCAGCCTCGGGCCTCGCGCATCCTTGATGACCAGCCCGGCCGAGCCATTGCGCGTCATCGTGATCCGGCAGGGGTTAGCAGTACAGAGGACGCGCCCGCTGGCTGGCACGGATCCCGAGCGGATCCCGAGGCCGAGGCCGAGCCCCAGGCCTGCGGCGAACGCGATCAGTGCGGCGGCTGCGACGACGGCGACCCAGATCTGCTTCGGCTTCATGGCGAGTCCCTTCAGCGTCGGGACCAACCTATGACGCCGAGGCAGTCACGTCCTGGGCCGATGGGCACCAGCGCACTCACTACGAGGGCATCTGGCTACCAGCCGTATCGCTGCCGAAGAGAACGTTGCTGCCAGGCACCTCGTTACCGGCAAGGGTCTGAGGCCGTGGACTCACGCATCAACTGCTGCGCCTCGGCCGCGATGTCGGCGGTCGCTACGGTACCGGACTCGAGCTCCTCCGCATGCGACGCTGGAGTCTCGGTATTGAACAACCCACTCTCGATCTTGATCGGCGCGCCTGCCACCAGGGCCAGGTTTACCGCGTCGCTCGGGCGAGCGTCGACCTCGCTGCGCCCACGCGGGCTATCCACGATGACCGAGGCGTAGAACACTGGCGGGACCAGCCTGGTGATCCGCACCTCTGCGATACCCGAGCTAGCGGCCGCCACAAGGCTAGACGCGAGCTTGTAGGTGAATGGCCGCGGAGTCTCGGCTGAGGCCAGCGTGAGTGCCAGCGCGGTCGCCTCGGACGGGCCGATCCAGATCGGCAGGGTCCGCTCGCCGTCGCGTTCGGCCAGGATCATGATGTGCTTGCTTTTTGCCGGGTCGTCGGCCCTCGTCCTGCGGATCTCTGAGACCTCGGCATCCACCCACTCTGAGGCCGTGTTCGTCGTCACGATCTGTCCCTCTCTATCGTCGATCATCGGAGCGAGCCGGGGAGCAAGTGCCGCCCTGGCTTGATGCAGCCTGGCCTTCACCGCGCCGCGAGAGATACCGAGCTCGCCCGCAACCTCCAGGTGACTCAGCCCTTGCAGGTAGAACAGCAGCACGGCGTCACGCTGCCCGTCAGGAAGCTGGTCGATGGCAGCGCGGACCCGCCCGGCTACGTCCGCCATCTCGGCCGCCTCAGCCGGCCCGGGAAGCGCGGAGGGCTGATCAAGCAACAGCGTCGGGACTTCCGTGCGCAGCTGGCGGAGCCATCGCCGGGCGACGTTCAGCGCGATCCCGCAGAACCAGGCGCCGAACCTGTCCGGCGAACGCAACCGTTCCAGGTTGGTCATCGCCGCGACCGCCGCCTCCTGCGCGGCGTCATGCCCGAGATCGGCCGAGCCCAGCACGCGGGTGGCGAGGAAGGCTGCCATCTTCCAGTGCCGGAGCAGCAGTTCGGCCAGCGGCTCACGCTCGCCGCGCAGCGCCGCGCGCACCAGCTCAGCGTCTGGCCGCGCGAGCGAAACCGGGCTGCGCCCCGGAACCCACCGCAGGTCCTGCCTCCGTCCCACGATTCATAGTGCCAGCAGGCGGGCGCAGGGTTAGCTGCGGTCAGCGCCTGGCAAGCACGAAGTCGGCCCGCTCGGCGGCCAGCCTGGGAGCGGCGCTCAGCCGGACGCGCGCTGGCCGGGGACGACCAGGCCGCATTCGTAGGCCAGGACGACCAGCTGGGCGCGGTCGCGGGCGTCGAGCTTGGTCATGATTCGGCTGACGTGAGTCTTCGCGGTCAGCGGGCTCACGAACAGACGCCCGGCGATCTCGTCGTTCGACAGCCCGGCCGCGACGAGCGTCATAACCTCGCGTTCGCGTTCGGTCAGGCCGTCGAGCTCACGGCCCGTCGCGCGCTGGCTATCCGGACGGCTAGCCAGGTCGGTGATCAGCTTCCTGGTGATGCTCGGCGATAGGAGGGCGTCACCGCGCGCGACGACCCGGACGGCCTGGATCAGCTCGGCCGGTTCTGAGTCCTTGACCAGGAATCCGCTGGCTCCGGCCCTGATGGCCTGGTACACGTATTCGTCCGACTCGAAGGTCGTCAAGATGATCACTCGCACGCCAGCGAGGTCGTCGTCTGCGGCAATTCTGCGGGTGGCCTCGAGCCCGTCGACATTCGGCATCCTGATGTCCATCAGCACGACGTCAGCGCGCAGGTCACGGGCTAGCTGCACGGCCTGGGCACCGTCGGCAGCCTCCCCGACGACCTCGATGTCGTCAGCGGACTCGAGCAGGATCCGGAACCCTGCCCTGATCAGCGACTGATCGTCAGCCAGCAGAACCTGGATCATCGCCGGGCGCCTTGCTTGGCGTCTTTGTGCACCGATGTGTCTGTGCCCGTCGTCGCGTCTTCGCCCGTCGTCGCGTCGGCGGCGTCCTGCGTGTCGGCTTGATCATCAGACCTGCCGTACGGCAGCACAGCCCGGACCGCGAACCCGCTGCCGGGTGCCGGCCCTGCCTGGAATGTTCCGCCGGCCGCTGCAGCCCGTTCCCGCATTCCCACCAGGCCGTGGCCCTGGGTCGAGCCGCCTGGCAAGCCGCCTGCCAAGGGGTGGTCCCGGACTCCGGCCGCCACTGGCCCACGGCCTGTGTCTGTGACCTCGATCAGCAGCCTGTCGCCACGGTATGTCAGCGTGACCGTCGCGGTGGCAGGGCCAGCGTGGCGGATCGCGTTAGTCAGGGACTCCTGGATGATCCTGTATGCCGCGAGATCGATCCCGGCTGGCAGCACGGCGGGCTCGCCGGTCACGCTGAGTGTGGTCGGCAGGCCGGCCTGGGTGGCTCCCGCGATGAGGGCGTCAACCTGGGCTAGGCCCGGAGTGGGGGCTGTCGGTTCGGCATCGTCGGCCTGGCGCAGAACGTTCAGGATGGCGCGGAGCTCTCGCAGGCCGTTCTTGCTCGCGGTCCTGATCGCCTGAAGTGCCTCGGCCGCTGCGGCCGGGCGCTCGGTCAGCACCATCGCGGCGGCGCTGGCCTGCACGTTGATGGTCGACATGGTGTGCGCGACGACATCATGCAGTTCTCGGGCGATCCGCAGCCGCTCCTCGTCGATCCGTTGCGCCGCTTCGGCGTCAGCGCGAGCCTGGATGGAGGCGACGAATGCCCGGCGGTTCGCGACCGCTATCCCGCCCAGGCACACAGCGGCGATCAGCACCGGAAGGACGACCACCGGACCGCCGGTCGCGGTTCCGAATGGGTTCGTGGTCGAGGTGGCGGCCAGCAATGCGGCAAGGGTCACGGCGGAGGCGACCAGTGCCCGACGCACGCTCAGGTTGGTCGCGACCGCGTAGACCGCCGCTGCCGGTGCGAGCAACGCGGCGCCGTTGACGTAGCCGAGCAACGTGTAGCCAACCACCGCCGCCGTGGAGACCGCCAATACAGCAAGTGGCCACCGGTTCCTGAAAGCCAGCACCAGGCTGCCGAGAGCCACAAGTAGCAGGGCCGTAACTGACGGCTGCGGGATCGGCCCGTGGAACTGGACCCTGTCGGAAGGGCTTGTCGGATGGCCCTCGCCGTAGCTGCCCCACACTGTGATAGCGGTCATAAACCCGGCGAAGACGACATCGCGGGCAGGGGAGCGTCGCCACCACTGCCACGCGCGGCGAACCCAGTCCATGCCCGAAGACTAGATCCTCTTCGACCTGCGGTCGCCATCCCCCGGTCGACGTTCCGGATACTCCGCCGGGAGTAGCCGCGTGCCCATCTGCTCCGTCGGCAGTAGCTCCAAGTGTCACCGCTGGCACGACGACACGAATTGTCCCGAACGGCAGCCTTGTGCATGGCTGGTGGACCGCCCACCGGCACAGGAACCACGGGAGATCCCGATGCCTTCCCTGACTCGTTTCGTGCTCCGCCACAAGGCAATCGTGGCGCTGTTCTGGCTGGTTGTGGCCGTCGCGGGCGTCCTGACTGTCAGCGGCACGACACACCGGATGACCAATAACTTCTCGATGCCAGGCCAGGCGTTCAAGGTCGACAACCAGATCGTCCGCACCTACGGCAACGGCGGGTCCCAGGCTCCGTTCGTGCCGGTGCTTACGGTCCCCGCCGGCCAGCGGATCAGCGATCCGGCCATCGCTGCGCAGACCGGCCGGATCTTCGCCGCCGCTTCGGCCGCCCTGCCGCACGCGCGGCTGGCGGACTACGCGACCACGCACAACCGCGCGTTCATCACCAAGGATGGCCGGTCGACGTTCGCCCTGGTGTACACCCCACCGGTGACTGGATTCGGCGGGCCTAACTTCGGGCCGGTGATTCAGCACGCGCTGGATCACGCGGCGCCGGCCGGCTGGAAGACCGGCGTGACGGGGACGCAGCTGTTGGCCAACGGCAAAGCACCCGCGTCCAACAAGGGCACAGGGATCATGGCCGAGGCCATGATCGGCGCTCTCGGCGCGCTGGCGATCCTGGCCTTCGTCTACGCCAGCTTCCTCGCTCTGCTGCCGCTGCTCATCGGCGGGATCTCCGTGATGGCCACGTTCCTGGTGGTAGGCGGGCTGACCGAGTTCACGAGCGTTAGCCAGATCGTCGAATTCCTGATCGCGCTGATCGGCCTCGGCGTCGCGATCGACTACTCGCTGCTCGTCGTCAGCCGCTGGCGTGAAGAGCGCGCAGCCGGGCGGAACAACGCCGACGCCGTCGTCGAGGCGATGAATCATGCCGGCCGCGCGGTCGTCTTCTCCGGGCTGACCGTCGCGATCGGGCTGCTGTCGATGATCGTCCTGCCCGTCCCGATGCTGCGCAGCGTCGGCTACGGCGGCGTGCTCGTGCCGCTCATGTCGGTCGTCGTCGCGGTGACCCTGCTGCCGGTGATCCTCGCAACTGTCGGGCCGCGGCTTGACTGGCCGAGGCTGCGCACCGAGCGCACCGCGAGCCGGCTGTTCTCGGCCTGGGCCCGCGGCGTGTACCGGCACCGCTGGGTCGCCGCAGTGGCCGGCCTGGCCGTGATCGTCGCGCTGATGCTGCCCGCGCTGTCGCTGCACCTGGGCATTCCGGGTAGCACGGCGGAGGCGACCTCGGGCCCGGCGCACAACGCGCTGATGACCCTGACCCGAGGAGGCGTCCCGTCCGGCGTGATCACACCTGCCGAGGTCCTAACCACGGGTGGCTCTGGTTCCGGTCCGGCCGGTGCTGTCTCGGCTGGTGCTCAGTCGGTGGCCGCGCAGGCGGCGCGGGTGCCCGGCGTCTACGCGGCAATCGCTCCGTCCACTCCCGACTACCAGCACGCGGGCTCGGCCATCGTCACAGTCATGCCGAAGCTGGAGAGCACGGGGCCAGCAGGCCAGCAGAGCGTCGCCCAGCTCGAGCAGGCGCTGATTGGCCAGCCGCACGTGGCTGGCGTCGGCGGTGCCGGGGCGTCGCTGATCGACTTCGACCACGCGGTCTACGGCGACTTCCCGCTCATGCTCGCGCTGATCGCTATCGCGACGTTCCTGCTCCTGGCCAGGGCGTTCCGGTCGGTGCTGCTGGCAGCCAAGGCAGTCGTGTTCAACCTGATCTCTCTCGCCGCCGCCTACGGAGTGCTGACCTGGGTGTGGCAGGACGGACACGGCTCGAACACGCTATGGGGCATCCCCGCCACCGGTGCCATCACGATGTGGGTTCCGCTGATGGTGTTCGCCTTCCTGTTCGGGCTGTCGATGGACTACGAAGTGTTCATCCTGACCAGGATCAGGGAGAGCTACGACACCACCGGCGACGCCCGCGCCGCCGTCACCGAGGGACTCGGCAGGACGGGGCGCCTGGTGACCAGCGCCGCGGCGATCCTGATGCTGAGCTTCCTGTCCATGTCCACGGGTCCGCAGACCGATCTGAAGATCCTGGCGACCGGCCTTGGAGCCGGGATCCTGATCGACGCGGTTGTCATCCGCTGCCTGCTGGTGCCGGCAATGGTGGCACTGTTCGGCCGGGCCAACTGGTGGATGCCGTCCTGGCTGGCAAAGGTGCTGCGGGTGCCGCAACTGGCTTCGGTTCCGGCTGGTGCCGCAGTGGCTGAGGCCGAGCCGGCGTCGGAGCGGCTCGCGCTCAGCGGCTCCCGGTAGTCACCGCTCAATCCCGCTCTCGCCGGGCCCGGAAACCGGGCCCGGCGAGAGCTCTTCCGTGGAACGAGCGGCAGTCCTCCTGCGGCTCAGTCCGTGATGGTGAGCGGAAGGACGGGCGTCCGCCAGTCCGCCGAGTCTCGAGGGTCCGACCCGGTCGGGTCCGAAGCGAAATTCAGCGTTGCCTGCATGCCCCACTGGCCGGCTGGCACGGTGTAGCCGAGGTCGGGCACGAAGCTCTCGGTTCCGATTAGCAGCGGGATCCGCTCGGTCTCCCCTCGCGCGACGTGGAACACGACCCTCATGAGAAGCTGCGCGCCCGCGAATCCTCCTACGACCTGCTCTGTCTCCGGATCCACTACATCCGCGGTGACTTGGCCGTTCGTCGCCAAGTTGATCTCATCCGACGACAGGTTGCGCAGGAGGAGCCCGTGCCGGAGCGTGTGTCCCGAGCGGACCACCGCAGGATCGTCTAGCTCAACGGCCGCCCGATCCGGGGCCAGCGGCGGGGCTCGCTGCACGACTTCAGGGCGCGGCTCCCGGAGCCTGCTCGGCGGGAAGGGAAGAGCCCCGACCGTCAGGTCAACATCATCGCCGAACTGATCGAGAAGGTCGCCGGCAGTCGACACGGCCCATGCCTCGAGAGCGATCTGGAATGGTGGCCTTTGCTCATCGCTACTCGGATCTGGCCACTGACGCAGCGGACTCGGTTGCTCGTCGCTCAGCCTGACGAGAACCCACTTGAGGTCGTCCCAGACCGCCATAGCATCCAGGCTAGGCCAGCAGGCTCAGCGCTAGCGCTCGCTGACCGGCTCGAACGGATTGAGCAGCGCGGCGCAGACAGACTTCGCCAACCTTGAACGCTAGCGACCTCACTGACGCCGGGCGCTGATCCTGATCTTGTCCGCTTGGTACTCGCCTGCCCTTGGCGGCCGCGTCCGCATCAGCTCGGGCTCGAGCCCTGCCTCGCGTATGCGGTCGGTCAGGTCGCCCGGCGTGTACGTGCTGAGCGCGACCCGGCCGCCTGCAAGATCCAGCCATTCCTGGCCGCTGCCGCCGTGCGTGATCACGACGAGCACGCCGCCCGGCTTGAGCACCTCGTGCAGCCCAGACAGCGCGGACCCGATCCGCACGCGGGGCAGATGATGCAGCGAATAGGAAGCCACAGCGCCCGCACAACTTGCCGGGCGCAGCGGCAGAGCCAGCAGATCGCCGGCGATCAATGTCGCGGCTGGGACCATACGCGCTGCTTCAGCCAGCATGGCTGGAGCAAGGTCGATGCCGATCGCCATCCTGCCGCGTTCGATCAGGTAGCGGCTGACCTGCGCCGGCCCACATCCAACGTCAAGCACCGGCCCCTCAGGAATGTCAGCGAGCGCGGCGTCCAGGAACTCTGTGTCACTGTCCGGCTCGCGCAACTCGTCTCCGAACCGCACCGCGTAGTCGGCGGCCATGCCGTCATAGACCCGCC